>Ga0157370_10002582_pt1 | contig 21756 bp, 27 predicted proteins | sample C35metaG_FD_113463 | JGI IMG/M metagenome (GOLD analysis project Ga0157370, IMG submission 113463) | Corn rhizosphere microbial communities from Kellogg Biological Station, Michigan, USA - C3-5 metaG | ecosystem: Host-associated > Plants > Roots > Rhizosphere > Soil | place: USA: Michigan...
AAATACGATATCACGCTGAAGTACACGCCCGACGAAAATCAGCTCACGATGATGGCGCCGCCGGGCGTGCCGCCGCCTCCGGCGCCCGCCGACGCGTCCAGTCCCTCCTTATTCACAGCGCTTCAGGAACAGCTCGGATTGAAACTCGAACCACAGAAAGCGCCGGTGGAGATTTTCGTCATCGACCGGGCGGCTAAGCCCTCGGACAATTGATACGGAGCCTGGTCCGCTGGATTCCGTAACGCCCTCTTACGGTATTGCGTCCCACATTCGATGAAGTTTCAGGAGTGCTTAAGACTATGAAAAGGCTGCTTGCCGTGTTATCCGCTCTTTTAGCGGTAGCCCTATGTGGATTCGCCGCCCTGGGCGGTTCTGAAGAATCTGTAATGTCCGACCAGGTTAGGTTCCAGGCGAGCCGAAGGATAGTGCCGGAGCATGGTTATCGCATACACGAAATCAGCCGCGGCGATGGCACCTTGATAAAGGAGTACGTGTCGCTCGACGGAAAGGTGTTTGGCGTGTCCTGGAAAGGGCCAACACTCCCGGATTTATCGCAGTTGCTGGGATCAAGCTTCGTGGAGTTTAAGAATAGTGTGCATCCCAGGGCGGGCCGGCGCAAGACGGCTGTGGTCCGCAACGGTGACCTGGTTGTGGAAAGCACGGGACACATGCGAGCGTTCCAGGGGCGCGCATACCTTAATTCGCTGCTGCCGCCGGGCATAACGCAAGAGGTCGTACGGTGAGGCGCGGCCTCGCAGCCGCCACAGTCGCTCTGATGGTGGTGAGTCTCGCCGCCTGCGGTGACGGAAACAGCAGTAGTTCGAGCGAAACCGCTTCCGCGCCGCCACCCGTGAATAATGTTCAACCTGTGATCGTGGACGCGGGTCCTTTGGTCAACGGCCAGTCTCTCGGTGACGAGGATATTCTCTTCACTACTGTGACGATCTGCATCCCCGGTACGGTCACTTGCCAAAGCATCGACCACATCGCGGTCGACACTGGTTCCAGCGGCTTGCGAATCGTAGCGTCGCAGTTGGCCTTGGCTCTGCCAAACAGCATGAATTCCAGCGGCCAGCCGATCGGTAACTGCGTCCAATACGCCGACAACAGCTACCAATGGGGACCAATTGCCAAGGCGGATATAAAGATGGCCGGTGAAGTGGCTTCTGCGATTCCAATCCAAGTGGTGGGAGCCGAGAATTTCCCGGCGCCTCCGGCGGATTGCACTGCTGGCGGGACGCCCGCGCAAACCGTGTCCGATCTAGGTGCCAACGGCATTCTGGGCGTCGGTCTGTTTCGGCAGGATTGCGGCCCAGCGTGCGCTTCCACGGCTTCCCCTCCCGCCATTTATTTTAGTTGCGCGTCGTCGGGGTGTTCCATCGCCTCCGTCAGCGTCACGGAACAACTGCAGAATCCTGTATGGATGTTTCCGCAAGATAATAACGGCGTGCTCATCGTCCTTCCTCAGAGCGCGGCCAGCGGCGCGCTATCCGTGCAGGGTTCGATGCTATTCGGCATCGGCACGCAATCCGACAATACGCTTGGTAGCGCGCAAGCTCAGGCGGCGGACGGTTTTGGCAACTTCACCACCACTTTCAACGGCACGAAATACTCCAACAGCTTCATCGATAGTGGCTCGAATGCGCTATTCTTCCTGGACTCGGCGACTACGGGACTTCCCGATTGCAGCGCACGCAGCCAAGCGGTGGGCTTCTATTGCCCTGCCTCCACGGCCAACTTCACGGCGATCAATAGCGGACCGAATCCAAGCGCATCCACCACTCAGGTGTCGGTAAATGTCGCCTTCTCGATCGCGAACGCCGTATCTCTTTTTAACAATTCGGTAAACACCGCGTTTAACAATGTAGGCGGAGCGAACCCTGGCGCGTTCGATTGGGGACTGCCCTTCTTTTTCGGGCGCAACGTTTTTATCGGGATCGAAGGACAAAGCTCGGCGGCGGGCAAGGGGCCGTATTGGGCCTACTGACCGGCCGTGTCAGTTCTCCGTCGGGATCTTTTCGGCGCGATCGACCACGATCACGTCAAGGTTCCCCTTGGTGGATGTGAGCTTCAGTCCGAGCTGTTTTTCGACGGCGGAAACGATGTCCGAGCCGGGATCGCTTGCCCCATTTCCATCCTGCCGGGAGAATGCGGGCGGTAACGGGATTCCGGACAGGTCCGGCGTGAATTCGAGGATGAAATCGTACTTGCCGGTGAGCCCCGTCTTGTCGATTACCGGGCGGCGCAGCGTTGCCGCCAGCCTGCTCGCGATGTCCGGTAGCGACAGCGCCTTGGCGACCATACGCGCGTTGGCGCCGTTGGCGGTAGGAAATATGCTGACAATTGCACCGCTCCCGTTCATTTGCGGAAGGCCGTTCGTATCGACTTTTAGCGGTCCTGCATTTGGCGTGAACGGCTCAATATTGGGATCTCCGGTCTCCTTTAGCTTGGAGCCGCCCTTCGCCACCGTTAGCTCCGCTACCGGGAGCTCTTTCGATTCGTGGTGCAACACCACGCCGAAGCGTTCCTTCAACAGGTTCTGCCACATCACGTTGACTTGAGCCTTAGTCGCTCCGGCGGGAACTTTGGCGATGATGTCGTAACGCTCCGTTCCAAGCCAGTCCGGCGCAGTGACCTGATTGGTCTGGACATCATAGGCAGTCATCAGAATGTCTCTCAAGGCCGCGTTGGTCCAGGTGATTTGTGCGGGGTCGGCGGTTCCGGGACCGCCCCGCGGCGGGCCGTAGAATACTCGTGCGCCAGGTTCCGGCGGAGGAGTGCGCTTCACCGAAGCGACTTCGAACGTTAAATGGTCCGGGGTCTGTCCCACAGCGGGCAGCGACAAGAAGAAGATAGCTGCGGCGATCCAAAGAATCCGGCGCATTTGATGACTAGACGAGCGCCTCCCCTAGTAGTTTGATGCATTTTGGAAAAGGTTGTGAGATTACTATCAGGATGGAGACTGGTTTTGTTGAGGTTCCATAAACCAGCACCGGTGGCGGCTGCGGCTGTTCTTCTGGCTCTATCGGCTGCGGCAGAAAGCCTGCCGATCGCCGATTACATTATGCGCGCCTGGACTGTACTTACACGATCGAACAGAGATTTAGCAGCCGCGGCGGTAGATCCGAAGTTTCGCGTAGGCCCCAGCGGGCGCTGGCCGGTCTATGTTGCGCGAACCGAGAACCTGGAACGAATCGAGGGCGAACTGCGTATGCAAATGCCGGCCAGCGGTTTCGCCCAAATCGACATCCGCCGGCTGCCCGAAGATCTTACGCGCATCCGGGAGCAAGGGTTGCTGTATCTGCCGAAGCCATACGTGGTTCCGGGTGGAAGATTTAATGAAATGTACGGATGGGATAGCTACTTTATCCAGCTTGGCTTGCTGCGGGACGGCGAGATCGAACTGGCCAAAGATATGGCGGACAATTTCGTTTACGAGATCCGGCAGTACGGCCAGATTCTCAATGCGAATCGCACGTATTACCTGACACGGTCGCAGCCGCCGTTTCTGACGGAGATGCTGCTCGAGGTCTACCGCAAAACGGCGGATCGGAAATGGCTGGCAGAATCGGTGGACGCAGCCGCGAAATACTACGATTACTGGATGCGCGAGCCCCACCTGACGCCGCAAACGGGATTATCGCGATACATGGACCTGGGAGAGGGACCGTCGCCCGAAGTGTTGGCTTCGGAAATAAACGATACGGGCCATACCCACTATGACTTGGTTCGGGAGTACTTTCGGACACATCGTGTAGAGGCATATGATGTGTCGCGTTTTTACGATCGGCAGCGCAATGAGCTGACACCAGCCTTTTACAAAGCCGACCGGTCGATGCGCGAATCGGGCTTCGATCCTTCCGCGAGGTTCGGACCTTTCAACGCAGATATTGTCGCCTATGATCCCGTGTGCTTGAACTCGCTTCTCTATGTGATGGAGAAGGACATGGCGGAGATCTTACAGATCGTCGGCCGGGAGACAGAAGCGCCGGCTTGGCGGAAGCGGGCGGAAGAGAGAGCCGAGCGAGTTAACCGGCTCATGTGGGACGCCCGCGACGGAATATATTACGACTACAATTTCGAGCAAAAGCAGATCCGGCGGTATCCGTTCCTGACGACGTTCTATCCTCTATGGGCGGGAATTGCGAGCGCGGCTCAAGCCGCGCGCGTGCGGGAGTCGTTAGGAAAGTTCGAACGGCCGGGCGGACTGCGGACCAGTACGAATCAAAGCGGGGACCAATGGGATGCGCCATTCGGCTGGGCTCCCCTGCATCTGATCGCGGTGGAGGGTTTGCGGCGATACGGATATAACAATGATGCCGACCGCATCGCGGAGAAGTTCTTGAGCATGGCGCATCACGAGTTCCGCCAGACCGGCACGATTCTGGAGAAGTACGACGTGGAGCGGCGAGCTGCTGATATCCGAGGCGAGGTTCGCTACGGATACAGTTCGAATGAAGTGGGTTTTGGATGGACGAACGGCGTATTCAAGGTGTTGCTGGATGAACTCTCGCCGGCGGGCCGAGCCCACGTCCTCGGAGAACGCTGACTGCGGCTCTACCCCGAACGGCGGCGCATGCCTGTTCTGGCGATAAATTCCCGGAGCACCTCCTGGTACTTCGCGGCGGCCAATTCCAACTGGTGGTTGGCGTTAAACAGCGCTGTCATCCCTTCGGGGCCTTTGAGATGGGATGCTTCCGCTTGGGCCTGTAACGCGCGTTTATAAGCGTCGCGAGCCGCATTCAGGGCGGCATTCGTTTCGGAGAGACCCGCGTCAGAAAATTGCGGCGGTTTCCGGGTAGGTGGTTCGTTTTTGTCTGAACAGGCAATGCAGAGGGGCGAACCGTTCACGTATAGTTCGGTTTCGGCGGCGCAAGTGACACATCGTGCCATGGAGGACGCTTGCACAAAATATATCACTCCTCAACACTGCGGGCCATCGTCTTTTGGCAGTATGAAAGCGATTGGTAGAATCAAGTGGGACTCCCATGAAGATTTTTTTAATTCTGCTGCCTGTCACCTTCGCTGTATGCAGCTTCGCGCAAGCGCTTAAACCAGTGGCCGTGCCGAACCCGTCGGTTGCCGGCAGCATCCAGCCAAACTGGGCCGTCGCGGCCGACGGAAACGCCCTTCTGAGCTGGGTGGAACCCACGAAAGGCGGCGGGTATACGTTACGTTACGCCGCACGTAAGGGAGCTGCGTGGTCGGAAGCGCGCACCATCGCGACCGGCCGTCCATTCTGGCGTCATCCGGCAGAAGTGCCCGGGCTGGTCAGCCTGAGCGATGGAACGCTGCTCGCCCACTGGGTCGAAAAAGGGAAGGATTCCAGCGAAGAAGAAACCATCTATGTCTCGAGTTCCGCCGATGGCATTAAGTGGACGACACCAGTGATCGCGCACCACGACCGCAGCCCTGTGCAGCATGGATTGGTTTCCATCGCCGCAAGCGGTCCCAAGGAGGCTTCTCTGTTCTGGCTCCAGGCGCTGAAGGGTGAAGACGGCCCGGTTTCGCTGATGCGGACGGTGGTGGGCGCGGACGGAAAAGAGATCAAAGAGGAAGAGCTGGATAAAGATACGTGCTCGTGCTGCCCCACGTCAGTGGTGAACACGTCAAAAGGTCTGCTGGTGGCCTATCGCGACCATACTCCTAAGGACATCCGCGACATCGCCGTGCTTCGCCTGGAGAGCGGGAAGTGGTCGGCATCGAAGATTCTGTATGCAGACAAATGGGAGATCAATGCGTGTCCGGTGAACGCCGCATCCGCCGCGGCCAAGGACAACCGGGTCGCAATCGCGTGGTATACCGAAGCGAACGATACTCCGCGAGTGCAAGTAGTGTTTTCATCGGATGCCGGCACCACATTTTCGAAGCCGACCAAAGTAAACCTCGGCGACACTCTGGGTTATGCGTCGACGGCACTCAGCAGCGACGGGGGCGCGTTTGTTTCCTGGATCGAAGAAGGCGCCAACTCGGCTAGCGCTCAGGTCCGCTTGGTATCGCCGGCAGGTGTCGCGGGACCTGTGTTGAAGATCGCGGAAGGGCCGCGGACGAGCCTGGGATATCCCAAGATCGTGCGCGCGGGAAACGATACCTGGATCGCCTGGGGGGACGCCAAGAGCGGCGTCAAAACGGCGCAGCTAAAGTAACGCGTTGAATTAACCCGGTAGAATACCAAGAGGGGCGCGTAGCTCAGTTGGTTAGAGCACCTCGTTTACACCGAGGGGGTCCGGGGTTCGAATCCCTGCGCGCCCACCACTTCATTTTTTTCGCGGGCGGCGGTTGGGTGTGAGCAGCAACAGGGCTCCCGCGGCGATAGCAACGCCGCCATAGAAAGCCCAGCGAATGTCGCCGGTCATGAAGCTGCCGGGAAGAATGTTGATCCCCTGCAGAAACCAGATGGCGCCGAACAGCACCAGCAGTCCACCGAGAATGTTCCGCGCCATCTTCATCATCTAATTCCACGCATCCCTTGAGTGTTCTCCATTGTAGATCGGAGTCGAATGAAAGGGATGGTATGATCGAAAATTACGTCTCAGCCAAGGAGTTTTTAAGGTGAGCATTCCAACCATCCTTGTGATCGAAGATAACGTGGCGGATCGGGAGTTACTACGCTACGCTCTGGATGATCTGGGGGAGCCTTATCACTTCGAAGTCCTTCCCGACGGCGAGGCAGCATTGGCTTTTATTGACGATCATCGCTTGGGCCGCCGCAAAAATGATCCCTGCATTATTCTGCTGGACCTGCATCTGCCCAAGTACAACGGAATCGAAGTTCTCACGGCAATCCGAGAAGAACCGATTCTGAATCACATCCAGGTATTCATACTCACGTCGGATGCGAGCCCAGCGGAACGTGCTCGAATCGCCGCATTAGGGGCCGTTTGCTGCTTCAAACCATCGGACCTGGCGGCGATAAAGGCTTTAGCGGCGGATATTTTGGCGGCTTGCAAGGGAACCGGTCGGCTTTCCACAACTGCGCTGGGTTAATTCCGATGCAGCAGTTTGTGCCGGACCAGGTGCTTGATGTCCGGCTTGAACTCGTTCCAGAGATTGCCCTGCGCGAAGCCTAAGAGATTTAGCCCGGCGAGGTTCCACGCCCCCGGACGATTAGAAATATTTCGCCCCGGATGGACGGTATTGATGACGAACCCGCTGCCCATGGCGGCGACAATGTTGGCATACGCGATATCGTTGCCTCGAGGATTTTCGAGAACCACCGTGCTCAAGAGCGCGTGGCCGGTTCGCCTCCATACGTTATGGCTGTCAGAGGGCTTGTATCGCAAATCTTCGTGCAGCACCGCGGCAGCTCCACTCTGGAGGCCGTACGTTACCACGCGTTGAGTGAAGGAGGCTATCATATGGTCGGTAAATCCGTCCACGCCGCGGCCCCAAACGTCGCTCGGGCTGATCAACTGAAAGGCCGAGGACATTACTGAACTGGCGTACGGCTGCACTCTGGTTAGAGTTTTGGAGGCAAACAGCGTGAACCGTTCGTGCCCGGTGAGCGGGATCACTGGGTCCGGAGGCGTCTGGAGCGAGCTTGAAAACGACCGCTGTAGGTTTTCAAACATCTGGTCCTGATCGTTGGTCCGAAGCGTGAGCTTGTGATATAGGAACTCGCCGAAATGGACCATCCGGCTGCCGGAAGTCTGAGAACCGTGCCCATCGAGGTGCACCCAGGTCTGCAAGGCTTCATCAGGCACTTTCAGGAAGACGGCATGCATTGAGGGGGAACTGTTTTCGCGGCAACTTTGAATCTCCGTGGCATGGGTGTGCGCCAGACGGAACATGAGCCGGTCTTTGGACCATGTCGTGGTGTCGCTGAGGCAGCGTTTTAATAGGTCTTCGCCGCCCCCGACCACTTCGACATTTTTCGGCTTTTCAATACCGAATGACAGTTTCGGCAGGTCACCGCGGGAGAGCCTGTACTCAATGTTCGATTTGATGGTGTGCGGATCGGGCGCCGGTTCCGGCTCTTGTGCAAGACCGGACAAGCCGCACACTACACCCAACGAAACTGCCGCCGAGTACCGCATGTATAGGTGGTTTAAAAGGTCTTAATTATAGACCCCCGCCCGGAACCCTGTCTGTACAAAACTGCTCACTTTTGATGAATTGTTAGAGGTTCGTCGTGAAGAATGACATTCAGGAGGGAACTGTGAACTTCCAGGCCCCCATCATACTCGACGAAGCCCAACTTACGGAATTTGTTCATGAAGAAGCTGACTCTGGCCCGGGTGGTACCCACCATCTCCGCCAGGGTTTCCTGGCTGATCTTGGGGATCACTTGTTCTGGTTTTCCCTCCTTGCCAAAATTGGCCAGTAAGAGCAATATCCGCGCCAGCCGCTTTTCACTGGAATTGAAAAGCATGTCGACCAGATCTTCCTCAATCCGAATGTTACGGGAGAGTAAATAGGACATGAGGAACTCGGAGAAACGCGGCTCTTCACGGATCACTTTCATCGCTGCCGATTTTTCTATCCGTACGACCGTGCTATCAGACAGTGTCGTGGCGGTGGAGATCCGCTTCGGTTGACCCGCCAAGCACCCTTCGCCGAAGAAGTCGGCAGGCCCCAGGACGGCCACAATGGCTTCTTTACCATGCCTCGAAACAACGGTGAGCTTGACCTTGCCTTTTTGGATGTAAAAGAGGGCATCGGCGGAGTCGCCCTGCGCGAAAATCGGTTTATTCTTGCCGTACGCGGTGAGGGTCCTTCCCTTACCGACCTTGGCCAGAAAGCTCTTGGGATCGAAGGGAGTCGGTTTCGCTTTCAGAAGGCTGTCCTCCTTGCGGTCAGTATAAACGTCGGCGAGGGGCTATTGGCGCTTGGCCTTCTCGATCTCCTCAGCGGCCCGAGGCTCGACGTTCAATTTGGTCTTCGAATGCCGGAGTCGGTAGAGACCGTAGGCCACAAGTACGAGGCCGACGATAATGAACAGCCACAAAGTCGTCTGTTTCATGAGGCCAAGCGTTTTTCCAGCGGATCGAGCATCCTTGGCGTGTTAAGCGCGCCGCAGGAAATCAGCCGCGGGCTTGCTTTCGACATGGATTCATAGATCGCGGCGACTGCGATAAGTCATGGCGATTACCTTTGACATAGGCTATCATCTAAAACGTTATGTCCACATGGATGCTACTAGCGGCGCTGGGCGTTTCGCTGCCGATGGAGCTGGGCGCGCAGGGGGGCATCGGCGGCCGGCTGAACGATGTTCCTCGAGCGCAAGCCGCCAATCCCAAACCGACGCCGCGCCTTGCCGACGGCAAGCCGGATCTGGGAAACGGTAAGGGCGCCTGGAATCCACGGACCATCGTGAATCTGTCTGGAACCGGCACCGGCGGACCGAACCGGTCGCCTGTGGAGAAGCCGATCGAGATCCCGTTCAAGCCGGCGGCGAAAGCGGAATACGACCGGCGGCTGGCAACGCTTTCGAAAGACGATCCTGAGTCGCTGTGCCTGCCTCCGGGGATTCCGCGCATGTACGCGACGCCGTTCCCGTTTCAGATTTTCCAGCAGCCCGACCGCGTCCTCTTCATCTTCGAAGGCGCGGCGCACGTGTGGCGCGAAATCTACACCGACGGTCGTCCGCATTCGAAGGACCCCAATCCCGCATATCTAGGCGAGTCGATCGGTCACTGGGAAGGCGACACGCTGGTGACGGACGTGATCGGGTTCAATAACCGGACGTGGCTCGACCAGGACGGCCATCCGCATGGCGAACAGTTACACATCATGGAGAAGTTCACGCGCCTGAATGAGCTGTCGATGCGTTACGAAGTGACGGTCGACGATCCCGAGATGTATGAGAAGCCGTGGACCACCAGTTACCTGATTCCGTTCGTCCCAGGTGGGGAACTATACGAGTACATCTGCCAGGAAAATAATGTCGACGTTAAGCATTTGGTAGGCAAGTAAGACTTATTTCTTATTTAGGAGAACGAACATGAACATCCTTGGTTATGCTCTCACGCTGGCCGCGGCATGCGCACCCGTATTCGCGGCGGTGCCGGTAGTCCCGGGCAAGAATCAGGCCGCTATGCTCAAGAGCAGCGATCCCAAGCTCGCGGCGAACAAGAAGCTGGTGTACGATTTTTTCCGCATCGTGCTGCGCGGATTCCGCGTGGATGAAGCGGACAAGTACATGGCTGTCGATTACATTCAGCACAACCCCAATGCCGAAACCGGAATCGCCGGCTTCAAAGCGTACTTCAACGCAATTAAGCCGAAACAGCTTCCGCCGATTCCGGCGACGCTCGACGATCTGGTGGCGATCCAGGCCGAAGGCGACTACGTGACGTTATCGTTCGTGAAAGAGTATGACGATCCGTCGGCGCCGGGTAAGAAGTACACGACGACATGGTTCGACATGCTGCGGGTCGTGAACGGGAAGCTGGTCGAGCATTGGGATTCGGCGACCAAGGGCGCAGTGGGTCCCGCGGCAGCGAGCGTGTCGAAGAAGTAGCGCGGCGTTATGCGGGTAAGCGCTTGTTGTGGGGACCAGGCGCGGGCCGCATAGTCTTGCGTTTGGCGAGCGATTCGATCTCGGAAGCTGCGACGATGTGATAGTCGCGCGTGTAGGTCTCGTGATTCTTCTCGAGATCCGCGAGGCGATAGAAGTAGTTCACCATGATGCCGGCGGACCGCTGCATTCCGATGGCGGATATGTCTCCGAGCCAGTTGATCCGCTCGAGCCGGGCTCCGTTGCGGAGATGAAAACGGGCAACTGGATCGAGCGGCTCGCGGCGATGCTTCGCGTGAAGAAGGTAGCGCGCACACAAAGGAATGAGTTCCTGGCGAAGTTCTTCGGAAAGCCGCTCACTCTCCCACCAAAGGGGTTGTGCCAGCTTGACCTGCAGAGGCGCGAATTCGGGATCCGCCGCCAGCCACTCGCGAAAGCCCGGAACCGGCGAAACCGTCGCGAATTTGCGGATGCGAGGGAATTCGCGGCCCAAGTCTTCGACGACCTGCTTGATGAGGAAGCTGCCGAAAGGCACGCCGCGCAGACCTTCCTGGCAATTCGTAATGGAATAGAACATCGCGAAGTCGGCCGACTCGGGTGGCAACACGGCCGAGCCGGGATCGAGCAAAGGCTGGACCCGGTCGGTCATGCCGTGGGTGAGCGCCGCTTCGATGAAGATGATTGGTTCATCGGGCAGGGCCGGATGAAAAAACGCATAACAGCGGCGATCGACCTCCAGACGGCGGTGCAGATCGTTCCACCCCTGGATTTCATGAACCGCCTCATAGCGGATAAGTTTCTCGAGCACCAGCGCCGAAGTGCGCCAATCGATCCGACGCAGTTCCAGAAATCCGCGATTGAACCAAGCGATCAGCAGGCGCTCCAGATCCGCCACGATCGGTTCCCAGTGCGGATTCAGATCCAGCTTACGCAACAGGCCGCCCCGCAATTCTACTAGGATTCGCGTACCGCCAGGCGCGAGGTTTAGACGCCGGAAAAGCTCCTCGCGAGGCGATTCCACGGCGGCTTGCAAACGGGCCAGATTCTCAGGGGACGGATCGGCGCGATAGGCGTCCCCGGCGCTTAAGACTTGTTTGGAATCCGGAGAGAACTCCTCGATGAGCAGATCGAAGAACCCGGCGCGCGAGTTTTCGTCCAGTGCCTGATAAGCGGCTAATGCTTCGGCGGCAAGAAGCGTACCGGAAACTTCACCGCGTTCGGACAAGAGATTGCGGCACAGCAGGATGGCCCTACGCGCGGCACGCGATGGTGTGCGCGGTCCCGACCCGTTCAGCCGGGTCGGCCAGCCAAAAAAGCCCGCCAGATTCACAGAAGCTCCCTCACCTCTATTGTGATCTACCTAGATGTCGGACGGGCTTCTATCGGATGAAAACCCGGTTTTGTACAGATTATTATAGTCTGGTCGTCGGGAGGTGAGGAATGCGATCCTTGGCATCGACAATTCTCCTGATTTCGAGCGTTCTGGCGCAAGCCCCGCAGCCGCCAAAACAAACTCCCGAGGTACCTTATGTTCCCACTACTCAGGCGGCGGTGGAGGCGATGTTGAAGCTGGCGCGAGTCACCGGCGACGACGTAGTCTATGACCTGGGTTGCGGGGATGGTCGCATCGTGATCACCGCAGCGAGGTTGTACGGCGCGCACGGCGTGGGGATCGATATCGATCCGCAGCGTATCCGGGAAGCCACTGATAACGCCAAGAAAGCCGGTGTGGAAAAACTGGTCCGGTTTGAGGAGAACGACCTGTTCAAGGCCAACATCCGGGAGGCCAGCGTAGTGACGCTGTTCCTATTGACCAGCGTGAACGCACGGCTCCGCCCCAAGCTGTTGCAGGAACTCCGGCCGGGTACTCGCGTCGTTTCGAACACTTTCGATATGGGCGACTGGAAGCCGGAGAAAGAATTCAACGTGGATACCGGCGATGACGGCTTCTTTAGCCGGAAGTTGTATCTTTGGACGATTCCTCCGCGCAACTGATGCTCAGACTATTCATCTGCTTTTGATCGCCGCGACGGTTCAGATGCATGCCTGCACGCACCTTTTCAACGTTCCGCTGAAGGCTGCGCCTTGCTAGATCGTCTACTGATTCAGGAGTGGGATGTTCTTGGATGACTGCGGTTCCGGAATAGACGCGAGATAAGCGCGGATATCGGCGAGTTCGGCATCGGAAACAACTTTGGCAGTATAGGGGGGCATCTGTCCTTTGGGCTGACGCGTGTAAGCGATCAGCGCGGCGAGCGGGATCGGTTTCGGAGCCAGACGAGCGCCTGCCGTGGTCCCCTGCCCTTGGCTGCCGTGGCATTCATAGCATCCGTATTTAGCGAATAGCTTTTTGCCGTTGGCAGCATCCTGGCCTGGAAGCTGAGCGGCGCATGCGAGACTCAAAGCGGCAGCCAAATATGGGATACGCACCCTCCAATGTTACTCTGGAAAAATGCGTGCATTCCTGATCCTTTTTCCGGCCATCCTGATGGCGCAAACTCCGCCTCCGGCGACCAAAGCCGCCCCTGCGGCCAAGAGCTCTACTCCGGCATCGAGGGCGGCTAAGACCGCGGCGAAGTCCGCTAAAAGTAAGTCGGCAACACCGGCCGCGGCTCCCGGAGCCTTGACCACGGACGACCAGAAAACCATTTACGCGCTGGGGCTCAGCATGGCCCAGCAGCTTTCGCAAATGGGCATTACGCCCGCCGAATACGCCATCATAAAGCAGGCTCTCAACGACTCCGCAGCGGGGAAACCGGCTCTAGAATTGGACGCTTGGCAACCGAAGTTCCCTGCGTTTGCACAGGCCCGATCGGCCAAAATGGCGGCTGCGGAGAAGGTTAAAGCCAAGGCCTTTTTGGATGCGGCTTCTGCCGAGCCTGGAGCCACTCGCGCCTCCAGCGGCCTGGTGTACCGCGAACTGGCGGCAGGCACGGGGCCCTCACCGAAATCAACGGACAGAGTCCGAGTGAACTACCGCGGCACGCTAATCAACGGTACCGAGTTCGACAGCTCCTACAAGCGAAATATGCCGGCGGAATTCCCGCTGAACGGTGTTATCCCATGCTGGACTGAGGGCGTTCAGAAGATGAAGGTCGGGGGTAAATCGAAGCTCGTGTGCCCGTCGGGAATTGCTTACGGAGACCAGGGCCGCCCGTCGATTCCTCCGGGAGCGACGCTGGTTTTCGAGATCGAACTGCTGGCGATTCTTCCGTAGCTGGTATTCTGAGCGAATGCGTCGCGTCCTGATCTGCTTATTGCCGGTTGTACTGGTTTCGTGCTCTTCCAAACAAGAATCATCGAATGAACCTTCGGAGAAAACCACTGTGAGCTCAAGCCCTGATTCAAAAGCTTTCCTCGACACAGCCGCCGCCGAACCCGGGGCGCAGAGAACCGCCAGCGGTCTCGTGTACCGCGTGATTACAGCCGGCACGGGGGCATCGCCCAAGGCAACAGATACCGTGAAGGTTCACTACCGCGGGACGTTAACCAACGGGAAGGAGTTCGATAGCTCTTATGGCCACGCGCCCGCGGAGTTTCCGCTGAATATGGTGATTCCCTGCTGGACCGAGGGTGTCCAGATGATGAAAGTCGGCGGCAAATCGCGCCTGGTTTGTCCCGCGAGCATCGCGTATGGCGAGCGCGGCGCTCCCCCCGATATTCCCGGCGGCGCGACCCTGGTCTTCGAGATCGAGCTGTTGGGGATTTCGTAGTCGAAGCAAGCCATGCGAGCCGGGACGATCGCCTGTGCGTTGGCGATTTGTCTCTCCCTTTCCGCCTGCGGGGAGAAGAAGATCGTCGTCCCGGAAGTCTTCCGGGTGAAGTTCGAAACCTCCAAAGGGGACGTTATTGTGGAAGCGACGCGTTCCTGGGCGCCACACGGAGTGGACCGGTTCCATGAGCTGGTGCGCATGGGCTACTTCACAGAGAGCCGCTTTTTCCGCGTGGTTCCCCAATTCATCGTGCAGTTCGGCGTGCATCGCGATTACGACGTTCACACGGTCTGGCGGAATCTGTTTATCGTCGACGATCCGCCGCAGCAGAAGAACCTGGTGGGCACGCTGGCGTTCGCCCAATCCGGACCGAATACGCGAGCCACTGAGATCTTCATCAACTTGAACAATAACGCAGTCCTGGACGAGCAGCGCTTCGTGCCATTCGCCAAAGTTGTCGAGGGCCTGGATGTAGTGGATAAGTTCTATTCAGGCTATGGCGAACTGCGGCCGACCGGCAAGTTCATCGATCCGGGCGCAGTGGAAGAAGGCGCCAATGCGTATCTGGTTCCGCGGTTCCCCAAGCTCGACTACATCAAGCGGGCAAGTATCCTGAAATAAATCGTTATTGCCGGAGCGCGCCTTTTTCCTTGGCTTTGCCGCCCACACCCTCTGTGTAGTGCACCAGATCCTGGTTGCCTTCCACACAGGCGAATTCCATTAGCTCCATGTTCTGATCAGGATGCCGCCCGAGCTGCCCCGCGATCTTCCAAGGCTGCGTGTAGATCGTGGAATCGTCCACAACGGCTTCATAGTTGATGTTGTTGGTATCGACGGGTGTGATGCGCTCGACCACATGGATGGCCGGGGTCGTGAAGTTGCCCGCCATGTCAAACCAGGTTTTGCCGTTCTGATTCGTGGTGTCGATCACCAGAGTACCGCCCTCCCACTTGCCCACGGAATCGCCACGAAATAGCTTGATGTTGGGCGAAATGTGCGGGCGCCCGTCGGTGGGAATCGCACGATAGGTGTGCGCGTACTCGGTCAGAAAGAGTACATATCCGGCCGGCTGAACGATCTGATAACCGAACTGCTGGTACGCCGCGTGAGGTACGCCCGACACGTAACAATGCGCCTCGGGTTCAAGATAAATTTGCTTGGCGAGCATTTCCTTGGCTTTGGCTGCGGCCTCGGGTTTGTAGGGGATGCGCCCGTCAGCCGGATCGACGATTGCACCCTTGCCGGGGCCGATTCCGGGCTGCGCGGTGGGATGATTCTGAACTTCGAAAATCGCCTGATTGAAGCGCGGCGTCCAGAAACCCTGCATGTCGGGTTGCCCATCGGGAGTGCGCCCCACGGGTTCGCCCGCCTTTGCGGGTGCGGCATAGTAGGGCCCGTACTGCTCGGCGCCGGGAGGGCCGCCTTTCCCTTTGCCGCCGCCCCGTCCGCCTTTTTGTTTGTCTTGACCCGCACCGGGAATCGGCGCGAACGTCATCAGTGCGGCGGCGGTGACGGACGCCACCACCAGGTTCAGCGTATTCAGTTTTCTCATTTGTTCTCCTTCTCGGCGTCCTCTAAATACGCGTTGCACTCGTACTCGAGCAGCTTGAAGTTGGGCTCTTTATGCCGGTACAGCAACATCCGGATGGTCCAAGGCCGAGTGAACACCTGGGGATCCTCTAGCGTTGCTTCGTAGGTAAGAATATCGGGTTCCGTACGAGTGATGCGCTCGACTATGTGAAGCGCGTCACTGTGGAAGTTTCCAGATCGGTCAAACCACGTATCGGGAAGATTATTCGCCACGTCGACGACCAGCGTCTCGCCTTCCCAATGCCCGCGCGAATCGCCGATCCAAAACAGGGCGACGTCGGGATGCTTGGTGCCGTTCATATAAACCATGCGGAGAGTATGGGCGAATTCCGAAGCCATCAGCACATACTTGGGCGTCTCCACGATCTGGATTGGGAACGGGAGGTACATCACGCGCGGAACGCCTGGGATGTAACAAATGTTCAGCGGATCGGCTTTGGCCCGGTTCTTGAAATTTTCTTTCTGCTTTTGCGCGGCTGCCGGCGTGTACGGGATCTTGCCGTCGGGAGGATCGACGATGACGCTGCGGCCCGCGGGCATGCCTAGCACTGCGATGTGATCTTCAAGGTTCACGGCGGCGGTGTTCATCACCTGCCAGATGCCTTGCAGATCGGGCTTGCCGTCGGCGGTGCGGGGCGCCTTGTACGACTGCGCCGCAAGAGGAACGGCGGCGATCAACGAAACCAGCAGTGCGGTGGGATATCGCATCGTTAGACGCCTTGCAGAACCTTGGCGGGTTTCAGAAATTTTAGCGCGTTGCCGCGGTAGATCTGCTCGCGCTGCACGTTGGTGATGTCGAGACCGTCAATAATGCGGATGGTTTCGCGAATGTACAAGCCGGGAGACGGTTCGAAAGGCACGTCGGACGCGAACAAGACTTTATCGAACCCAAAGAACTCGATGCCACAACGCGTGGCTCCATCCGCGCCGAACAGTGCAGTATCGGCATAAAACATGTGGAAGTAATCCACCGGACGCTTCTTCATCGATTTGAGTAACGACACGTAATCCTGGTCGGAAGTGCGAGTGCCAAGCTGGTCCCAGCCATGGCCGACGCGGCCCTCAAAATAAGGAATCATGCCTCCGAGGTGGTGGGTCAGGATCCGGATTCCGGGATTGCGGTCGAGCAGGCCGGAGAAGACCATCCGCGCCATTGCTGCGCTGGTTTCATAAGGCCAACCCAATGTCCACCAGATCTCATATTTCGACTTCTTCTCGGTGACATAATCCGGAAAGTTGGCGCCACGCGCCGGATGCATCCAGATGCCGATATCGCGCTTGGCCATCTCATCGAAGAACGGCTGGTACTTGGGTTCATCGAGTGGCTCGCCGGTGACGTTGGTGAAGATCTGGACACCGCCCGCACCTAGTTCGGTAACAGCGCGGATGGCTTCCTTGGTGGCTTCCTCGGGATTGTTCATCGCCAGCGATGCGATGAAGGTCGGGAAACGCTTGGGATGCTTGCGGCACAGCTCGGCCATTCCGTCGTTCGCGAACCGCGCGATGGCGGGAGTCTCATTGGGACCCCCGAATGCCTCGATGGCGGGGGCCGGTAGGGAGATGACCTGGCAGTAATCGCCGAACTCGTCCATCACCTTGAAACGCGCGTCGAGGTTCACGATGGTCGGCATGTTGCGTACGCGTTTGCCGATATCGGGGAGCGCCTTGGGACCGGCGATGTACTCGTCGAAATAGTTCTGGGGGAAGATGTGGTTGAAGATATCGATTTTCATGTCTGATCTACGGTGAACGTCCCATTATAAGTTACTTGGTCTCGATGACCAGCAACTCAAGGGGCTGGCTGCCGAGGTTCTTCTCAGAGCGAGTATCGGCGTAGACCCAGCGGGATTCCCCGGCTTGCATGTGGATGTCCTGGCTGCGGCCGCCGGGGCGGGTCAGCCTTAAGTGACACGCCTTCTCTGATCCAGCGGCGATGCAGACGAATAGGGCGTCGCGATCGTCGTGGACGGGCGAAACCTCGTCAGCTTTGAGGATCAGGCGCAAAACGCGCATGTGATCGTTCTCCAGCTCCAGCTTGTAGTGTTGGGGGTCCGCGGTGAGGGCGTCTTTGCCTTTTAGAACCTCGGGCGGAACGATGTCAGGCGGGAATTCCCGGGAGCGAACCTGGGCACAGAGGGTCGTTGCCAAGAAGCAAATCACGATGAGCAACAACGCGCTCATATGACAATGTTATCTCGACAATCGCCTAGTGGGAACCCGCCAGCTCTTTCACGATGCCGGCGACAAAGTTCTTCGCGTCCCCGAACAGCATGAGTGTGTTGTTCATGTAGTACAGCTCGTTATCGATGCCCGCGAAACCCGGACTCATGCTGCGCTTGATCACCATGACGGTGCGGGCGCGATCGGCATCCAGAATCGGTGTGCCGTAGATGGGGCTGGTTTTATCCGTGCGCGCCAGCGGATTCACCACGTCATTCGCGCCGATGACCAGGGCGACATCGGTGTTGGGAAAATCGCCATTGATCTCATCCATCTCAAGCAGTTTGTCGTAGGGGATATCGGCTTCGGCCAGAAGCACGTTCATGTGGCCGGGCATGCGTCCCGCCACCGGGTGGATGGCGAATTTCACGTCAATCCCGCGTTTGGTGAGCGCATCATACAGTTCGCGGATCTTGTGCTGTGCCTGGGCGACGGCCATGCCGTAACCCGGAATCACGATGACGCTGCGCGCGGAATCCAGAATCGATGCAGCTTCGTCGGGGTTCGCCGAACGAACCGGCCGCTGAGCTGTCGTGCCCGCCACCGCAGCCGTGATTTGCCCGAAAGCCCCGAACAGCACGTTCGTAAATGATCGGTTCATGGCCTTGCACATGATGATCGACAGGATCAAGCCGGCCGATCCGTTGAGCGCGCCGGCGATGATCAGCAGGCGGTTGTTCAGCACGAATCCCATCGCAGCCGCGGCGACACCAGCGTAAGAATTCAGGAGCGCGATCACGGTCGGCATGTCCGCGCCGCCGATCGGCATCACCAGCATGATGCCAAACAGCAACGCTAGGGCAACAAAAGCCGGATACGCCCAGGCCGGTGCGGGAGCAGCCACCATCCAGCCGCCGATGACAATTGCGGCAGTGAGTACGCTGAGACTGACGACGTTCTGCCCCTTGTACGTCATGGGGCGCGTAGGCATCAGCTCCTGTAACTTCGCAAAAGCGATAATGCTGGCCGTGGTAGTAAGAAAGCCCAGGAGCGTTTCAACCACCAGTGCGCCCATCGGGAAACCGAGCGGGATCACACCCTTATAGAATTCCGCGGTGCCGATCAGCGCCGACGCCATTGCGCCAAAGGCGTGCGACAGCGCGGTAAGCTGCGGAACGGCGGTCATCGGCATCAAATAGGCCAGGGGCGCGCCGATCGCCGAGCCTATACCCAGCCCGATCAAGATCCATCGATACTCGACCACCTCGGGCCGCAACAGCGTGCCGATCACGGCCAGCAGCATGCCGATCTCGCCGATGATGACTCCGCGGCGCGCGGTGGCGGGGTTGTTCATCCACTTGACCGCGAGAATGAAGCCTACGGAGGCGAGCAGGTAGATCGCGGGAAGAACGTTCTCTATCATTGCTTGGTCATTTCTTGACTATTTCTTGTCGGGCTCGCGCTTGCGGAACATTCTGAGCATACGGTCGGTGATCAGGTAGCCCGCGACTACGTTTAAGGTGGCGCAGACCACCGCAACGAATCCCAGAGCGCGCGTCAGCGTACTGGCGTCTTTCTCGCCGGAGATCAAGATCGCGCCGACCACTGCGATAGCCGAGATCGCGTTGGACAGCGACATCAGCGGCGTGTGCAGGAGCGGGGAAACCCTTTTGCACAGCTCGAATCCGAGGAACGCGGCGAGCATGAAGACGTACAAGCCAAATTCGTAGGACTGCATTGTCTTAGGAAACCTTCCCGGAGGAAACAGGTTCAGCGGCGGGTAATCCCAGCGCTTCGCGGACTCGCGAATTGGTCACCTCGCCGGCGTGTGTGACCAGAGTGTCCGTGACGATATCGTCGGTCACATCGTTTGTCAGAGGCAGGAAACCAATCAGATGTTTCAGGAACGTGATGGCGTTAGCCGAGAACATCTGGCTCGCGTGGTAGGGGGCCATCGACGCGAAATTCGTCGGGCCCAGAATGGTGACGCCCTTGTGGATGACGGTCTCTCCAGGCCGCGTGAGCTCGCAGTTGCCGCCGCGCACTGCGGCGACGTCCATGATCACCGACCCGGGCGCCATGGCCTCCACCATTTCCGTGGTGATCAGCACTGGGGCTTTTTTGCCCGGCACGGCGGCGGTCGAGATCACCACGTCCTGTTCGCGAACCACCTCCAGCATCAGCTCGCGCTGGCGGCGATAGAACGCTTCATCCATGACTTTGGCATAGCCGCCCTTGTCTTCCGCGGCTGTGGCCTCCACGTCCAGGCTGATGAATTTCGCGCCCACACTGACGATCTGGTCTTTCACCGCCGGACGAACGTCGTAGGCGCTGACAACCGAGCCCAAACGGCGTGCAGTCGCGATAGCCTGTAATCCTGCGACACCCGCTCCGATCACGAATACCTTCGCCGGGGTGATGGTGCCGGCGGCGGTCATCAGCATCGGGAAGATTTTCGGCAGCGCTCGAGCGGATAGAAGAACGGCTTCGTAGCCGGAAATGGTCGCGAGCGAAGACAACACGTCCATGCTCTGGGCGCGCGTGGTGCGCGGGATCAGCTCGAGGGCGAAGTACGATACGCCCGTAGCCGCGAGATCCGCTGCTTCGCGAACCGCCGTCAGGGGTTCTCCGAGTCCCATCACGATCTGGCCTGCGCGCAGAGAGCGAAGATCGGCGCGGCCAGCTTCGGGATTCGCGCCCAGACTGCGGAACTGGATCAGGATGTCGGCCTGCGCGAAAATCTCTTCGCGCGACGCCGTGGTCGCACCCTTGGCGATGTACTGATCGTCAGTGTACCCAGCCTCGACGCCGGCCGACGGTTCCACGATCACCGTGATGTCAGATTTTTTGAGAGGCTCCACCGATCGCGGGACAATCGCCACACACCGCTCACCGGGGAAGGTCTCTTTGAGGACCCCAACTGTTCTTGCCACTTATATGATTCCGTTCACTTCAAGGAAAAGATAATGATAGCCGTTCCGAGTAACAGGTGACAAGATCACCTGTCCTACTTTAGCCAACGACGCATTGCGGCGGTTACGTCATCCGGACGTTCCACGGTCGACATATGCCCGCATTTGGGGACCAGGACCAGTTCGCTCTTGGGGATCAATTGAGCCATATCCAAATGACGCGCCGGAGGACTCCAGGCATCGTCGCGGCCCGTCAGGACCAGCGCCGGACACTGAATCTCCGCGAGCAAAGGGGTCGCATTCGGGCGGCCCAACAGCGCCAACATCTGGATCTCAAACAGATCCGGGGACTTGCGTTCGAACATCTGGATGATTTCTTCAACCAGCAGAGTATCGTCCTGGCGATAGGGAGGCAGCATGCCTTTGAGCCACTCGACTGCCATTGTCCGCATGCCCTGAGATCGGGCCATGGAGAGTAACTTGCGGCGGCCTGTTTCTTCAGCGACCCCTGCGTCGCCCCCGGGCTTTGCATCGGAGCCTGTGTTCAATACGGCAATTTTGGTTACTCGTTCAGGGGCCAGGCGATAGACCTGAAATGCGACGCGTCCACCCATGGAATGCCCTGCCAATGCGAAAGTCGGGGGGGCCCAGCGCAGCACGGCCTCCGCCATGGCGAGAATCGAATCGTGCTCGGGAGCCCACTCCATGCATACAGCATTCGCTACGTCGGCTAGCGACGCTATCTGCTGTTTCCAGACGGTTTGGTCGCAGAGGAACCCGGGAAGAAGGACTAGGGAGTTCACAGGTGTATGAAATTGTCGCCCATAAGTTGTTGTAAAATCAAATCTCAGGGGAAAGATTCTGAAGACTAGCGACGTTCGCAACCCTGATTACTTCCACCAAGTAGTCGATTGCCAGTGGG
>Ga0157370_10002583_pt1 | contig 21754 bp, 19 predicted proteins | sample C35metaG_FD_113463 | JGI IMG/M metagenome (GOLD analysis project Ga0157370, IMG submission 113463) | Corn rhizosphere microbial communities from Kellogg Biological Station, Michigan, USA - C3-5 metaG | ecosystem: Host-associated > Plants > Roots > Rhizosphere > Soil | place: USA: Michigan...
GTTGTCGGCGAGATACAGATGGTGCAGCCAGCCCGTCTCATTTGCGAAGGCGCCGTTCACCGAGACGAGGAGTCCGACGATGACGCCCATCGTCTTCTGGGCATCGTTGCCACCGTGCGAGTACGAGAGCAGCGCCGAGCTCAGGAGCTGGGCCGGGCGAAAGAACCGGTCGACCCGCGACGCCGACGTCCGGTGAAACAACCAGAACACGCTCACCATCAGAATGTATCCGGCAACCAACCCCACGACGGGCGAGATAACGATGAACGTCAGCGTCTGCACCCACTTCGTGCCCCAAGTGATCGCCGCGAGCCCGGCGCGTGCCACCGCGGCGCCGGCGTATCCGCCAATCAACGCGTGGGACGAGCTGGACGGGATGCCGAAATACCACGTGATGATGTTCCAGATGATCGCCCCGAGCAGGCCGCCGAGGATCACGTTCGGGTTCACGATGCTCTGCTCGATCATCCCGCCGCCAATCGCTTTGGCGACGGCGAGCGACCCCGTGAATGCCGCCGCGAAGTTGAACACAGCCGCCCAGAGGACCGCCGCGAGCGGGCTCAGCACTCGCGTTCCGACGATCGTGGCGATGGAGTTCGCCGAGTCGTGAAAACCGTTGCTGAAGTCGAAGATGAAAGCGATCAGGACGATCGCGAGCACGTACGCAATCACGCGCGAATCATCAGGCGTTCTTGAGCGAGATGCTCTGCAGCACCTGGGCGACGCCCATGCAGCTGTCGATCGCGCCCTCGAGCGTATCGTACATCTCCTTCCATTTGATGACTTCGAGCGGATCGGGATTCCCGGAGAACAGAGCGCCGACCGCCTCGTGGTAGATCGCGTCGCCTTCTTCCTCGAGATGCTTGATCAGCGCCACGTGCTGGTTCACCGCCGGCGGCTTGCGCATCTGGGTCACGGCGACCTGGATCTCGTTCGCCGCGCGCATCAGCACACCGGTCAGTTGCTTGGCCGGAGGCAAGACCTCGGAGATGTGCAGCATCGCGAACCGCCGCGAGGTCCCGTCGAGCAGATCGATGACGTCGTCGAGCCGTGACGCGAGCCGGTGAATGTCCTCGCGATCGATCGGCGTGATGAAGCTTTTGTCGATCCGCTGGTTGACGGTGGCCGTGAGGAGATCGGCCTTGTGCTCGATATCCTTGATCGCGGTGACGTATTCGTTCACGTGCTGAACGTCGCCGAACAACGTATCGAGCAGCTTGGCCGTCGTGGCCAAATGGCCGGCGAGCTGGTCGAACAACTCGAAGAACTGTTCGTCGCGTGGGAGGAGGCGGCCGAGCATGGCGCTCCGGAGTCAGGGGGACGGGCGTATGGCGGTCGGAACGTTCCCGAAGATACCCGTCGAGCCCCGGCGGGCAAAGCCCGGAAAGTCGTGGTCAAGCTGTGGCCATCCAGCGACGCTGCTGGCGGATGTCGTTTCGCTTGGCCACGAGTCGCGGGTTCTCGAACAACTTGATCAGCACCATGCCCGCCACGAAGCCGCCGATGTGCGCCCACACGGCAACGCCGCCGGCCGTCGGCGACAGGCGCGCCGTCAACACCTGCACGCCGAACCAGTAGATCAACACGATCCATGCGGGAATCGGGAAGATGCGAAAGAAGATCAGGAAGTAGAAGAACATGTTGACGCGAACTTTCGGATAGAGCACGAGGTACGCGCCCAACACCCCGGAGATCGCGCCCGAGGCGCCGACGGTCGGCACAGCCGACGCTGGCTGCATGAGTACATGCGTCGCCGCGGCGATCAATCCGCAGAGCAGGTAAAAAACGAGGAAACGGCCCGGACCCATGCTATCCTCGATGTTGTTCCCGAACACCCAAAAGAAGATCGCGTTGCCCAGGATGTGGCTCCAGCTCCCGTGCAGGAACATCGACGTGAACGGCGTGAAGATGTTGATCGAATCGCGGTCGATGGCGCAGCCGATGCCGGGTGCAAGCGGCACCATCGTGCCGACCGGCAGCTGGTGCGTCAGCTCTGCCGGCACCATCCCGAGGTTGCACACACTCTTGATCAATTGGAGATCGTTGCCCGGCAGCCCGCCACCTTGAACGACCAGCCAGACGGCGAACATGGCGCCGAGGATGATCCACGTCATGATCGGCGTGTGCAGCGTTGGGTTTTCGTCGGAGATCGGGATCATTTTTTTGTGTTGGTCGCGTCACGAGCCGGACCGCCATCCCCGCGAAGATCGAGCCGCTCCCATCTGGCGACCTGACAGCCGCGGCGAAAAACGCGGGGGAAATCGCGGGTTCGATCTGCCAACTTGGCGCAGAAGTTCGGTCCCTGTCTTGCCACCAGGTATGCCGTTCACGGCAGCGCCTCCCATGCGGCCTGCACAACATTCATACGTTGAGGAAGCGATGGCGGACAAAGTAATTGGCATCGATCTCGGAACCACGAACTCGGTGGTCGCGGTCATGGAAGGCGGCGATCCGATCGTGATCCCGAACGCCGAGGGCGGTCGAACGACCCCGTCGGTGGTGGGCTTCACCAAAGACGGAGAGCGGCTGGTCGGCCAAGTCGCCAAGCGTCAGGCCGTCACCAACCCGCAGAACACCGTTTTCTCCATCAAGCGCTTCATGGGACGTCGCATGAGCGAGGTCCAGGACGAGACGAAGCGCGTCCCGTACAAGGTCGTGTCGGGCGGCAACGACATGGCCGCCGTCGAGGTCCAGGGCAAGCGGTACAACCCGCCCGAGATCTCGGCCATGATTCTCCAGAAAATGAAGCAGACGGCAGAAGACTACCTCGGCCATACGGTCACGAAGGCCGTCATCACCGTTCCTGCCTACTTCAATGATGCGCAGCGACAGGCGACGAAGGACGCCGGTAAGGTTGCCGGACTCGACGTCTTGCGCATCATCAACGAGCCGACCGCAGCCGCGCTCGCGTACGGCCTCGACAAGAAGAAAGACGAAAAAATTGCCGTGTTCGACCTGGGCGGCGGCACCTATGACATCTCCGTGCTCGAGCTCTATGACGTCGAAGGCTCGCGGCAGTTCGAGGTCAAGTCGACCAATGGCGATACACACCTGGGCGGCGACGACTTCGACCAGCGTGTGATCGACTGGATCGTCGGCGAGTTCAAGCGCGACCAGGGCATCGACCTCTCAAAGGACCCGATGGCGCTCCAGCGCCTCAAGGAAGCGGCCGAGAAGGCGAAGATGGAGCTGTCGAGCACGATGTCGACCGACATCAACCTTCCCTTCATCACTGCCGATCAGAGCGGTCCCAAGCACCTCAACTATACCCTGACTCGCGCCAAGTTCGAGCAACTGGTAGACGATCTGATCCAACGCACGCTCGAGCCCATGAAGAAGGCGCTCAAGGATGCCGGACTGCAGCCGAACGAAGTGGACGAAGTCATTCTCGTCGGCGGCTCGACGCGCATTCCGAAGATCCAGCAGATCGTGAAGGACTTCTTCGGCAAAGAGCCCAACCGCTCCGTGAATCCGGACGAAGTCGTCGCGATCGGCGCGGCGATCCAGGGCGCGGTGCTCACCGGCGAGCAGAAGGACGTGTTGCTGCTCGACGTCACTCCCCTTTCACTCGGCATCGAGACGCTCGGCGGCGTCACCACCGTGCTCATTCCGCGCAACACGACGATCCCCACCAAGAAGAGCGAAACGTTCTCCACGGCTGACGACAATCAGACGACGGTCGAGATCCATGTGCTGCAGGGCGAGCGCGAGCTTGCCAGGGACAATCGTACGATCGGCAAGTTCCAACTGACGGGAATTCCGCCGGCTCCGCGCGGGATGCCGCAGATCGAGGTGACCTTCGACATCGACGCGAACGGTATTCTGCACGTTTCAGCGAAGGACAAGGCGACCGCCAAGGAGCAGAAGATCCGCATCGAGGCGTCCAGCGGACTGTCCGACGCCGACATCGACAAGATGGTCAAGGACGCCGAAAAGAACGCGGCCGAGGACAAGAAGCGTCGCGAGGAGATCGACACGCGCAATCGGCTCGACAGCCAGACGTACGAGGTCGAGAAGAACGCGAAGGAATGGTCGGACAAGCTCACCCCCGAGCTCAAGTCGAAGCTCGACAGCGCGGTCGAGCGCGCGCGAAAGGCGCTCCGCGGCGACGACCTGAACGAGATTCGGGCCGCGCAGGAGGAGCTCAATCGCGCCTTCAGCGAGGCCGGCCAGTCGTTCTACGCGCAGAGCCAGGGCGCGCCGGGCGCCGAGGCGGGAGCGTCCGCCGATGCAACCGGTCAACCGACCTCGGGCACGACGCCCGGCGCCGGCCGCCCCGACGAAGACGTGGTCGAGGCAGACTACGAGATCGTCGATGAGAACAAGAAATGAACAAGAGGTAAGGATTTCGTAGCGAGCCGGCCCACGGCGGAAACCGTGGGCCGGCTCGTGCGTGTCTCAACCTGGGACGCGAAGCGGCGAGCAATCGATAGTTCGAAACTTGCCCAGCGGCGCCGGTGTAGCACATTTACATCAACAACTCTCCGCAGGTGGCTGATCCAATGTCCAATATGTCTACTCGCTTTTCGCGCGCGCGTCTGGCCGCAGCGGTTGCGGTCGCATTCGCGTGTGGGCTGATCTTCGCATCGGGCTTCGACTTGACCCGGTTCAGTTGGGCGCAAGGCCGCGTGACCGCGCCGACCAAGCCGACCGCGGCGCAAGTCGCTCCCGCGGCCGACATGGAAACGTCGTTCGAGGCCGTCGCCGACCACGCGCGCCCCGCCGTCGTCTCGATCGAGACCGAGCGTTTCCAGTCGTCGCGTCCGACGATTCGCCAGCGCGGCCGTGGCCAGCAGCTTCCGCCCGGGTTCGAGGATTTCTTCCGTCAGTTCGACGGACCGCAATCCGACCAGCCTGAGGAGGCGAGCGGCTCCGGATTCATCGTATCGCCCGACGGCTACATCCTGACCAACAATCACGTCGTCGCGGATGCCGACCGCGTGAACGTCACGCTCTTCGACAAGCACATTTACACGAACGCCAAGGTCGTCGGCCGCGACCCGACCACCGACGTCGCCGTCATCAAGATCGACGCGAACAACCTGCCGACCCTCAACCTCGGCGACGACGCGCAGGCGCGTGTCGGCCAGTGGGTGCTGGCGATCGGCAATCCGCTGCAGCTCGATTTCACCGTCACGGCGGGCATCGTGAGCGCCAAGGGACGCAACCAGTCCGCGCTCCTCAACAACCGCTACGCGATCACCGACTACATCCAGACGGACGCCGCGATCAACCCGGGCAACTCGGGCGGACCGCTGCTCAACATCCGCGGCGACGTCATCGGCATCAACAGCGCGATCGCCAGTGGCACCGGGTACTACGCCGGCTATGGCTTCGCGATTCCGATCACGCTGGCGAAGCAGGTCATGAACGACCTCATCAAGTACGGCAAGGTTCATCGCGCCGTGCTGGGCGTTTCCATTGGCGAAGTCGACGCGAACGACGCGAAGGCGGCGGGATTGTCGACGATCGGCGGCGCGAAAATTCAGTCCTTCGAGCCCGAAGACGATAGCCCGGCCAAGCGCGCCGGAGCCGAAGTCGGTGACATCATCATCTCGGCCGGCGGCCATACCGTTGACCAGGTGAACACGCTGCAGCGCATCATCCGCGGCTTCAAGCCCGGCGAGACCGTCGACCTCGAGGTCATGCGGTTTGGCCAGAAGAAGACGCTGCACGTCAAGCTGGGCGAGCCGGCCGCCGACGTGACCGCCGTCGCGAGCAACAATACGAGCACCGCGCCGTCACGCAGCGACAACAGCGGTCGCCAAAACGACAAGCTTGGAATCTCCGTCGCCCCTGTGTCGGCCGAGTTCGCGCAGCAGGCGAAGCTGTCGAGCGGATTGCGCAACGCGGTCGTCGTCACCGGCGTGACGCCCAGTGGCCCGTCATATCGCAACCTGTTTCAGAACGACGTGATCATGTCGGAGCTGTACCCGAGCGCGCGCGACATCCACACGCTGGACGACCTCCAAGCCGTCGTGGCGCCACTCAAGAACGGCGATGTGCTCGAGCTCAAGGTGTGCAGCCCGAACCCGAGCGCCGGTACCTGCCAGACACGCGCCGTGAGCATTCCGATCAGCAAGTAGCAAGAGCGCCAATCTGGAAAAAGAGGGAGACGCCGCTCGGGCGTCTCCTTTTTTTTGTCCCCTCTGTTCGCGCCGCAAAGTATCGCGACGGCTCCGTCCGCCGGCCTCGTGCCCGGCTCGTGGCTCAGCGCAGATAGACGAAGTGGCTGTCGTTGAACAGCACCGTGAGCGCGCTGCCCTGTACAGCGCCGACGAAGCTCGCCGTTCCACCAACCCGCATGGTGAAGTTGATCTGCTTCTCCGCCACCACGTAGACTCCCGACGCGACCGACTGCGCCGGAACGGTGCTCCCGTCGGCCAGCGTCGTGACGACATAGCTGCTCGTCTCGGTCCATGTGCTGTCGCCCGAGATCCGCAGCGTGTCCGCCGTGAGATCCCATTCCTCGGTGGCCGTCACACGAGCGATCGCTGGCAGCGCAGAGCCATTGATCAACGAGAGGGCAAAGGTCCCGCTGACGTCGGCGTCCGTCGGCCCGAGCTCGAAAGTGTCGGTGGTGGACTGGCAGCCGACCAGGCCCCCCACGAGCAACAGCAACGCGTAGCGACGCATTCGGATACCCTCGTGTCAGGAAAATCAGAGGTCGGCAGTGCGAGAGGGGGGACTCGAACCCCCAAGCCTTTCGGCGCCAGATCCTAAGTCTGGTGCGTCTGCCAGTTTCGCCACTCTCGCGCGATCGGGCGCTCCGAAAAAGATAACGCCGATGCCGCGCGCTCTAGAGGTTGTTACGGACCTTGGAGAAAGGGGAGCCAGTGGATGACCGAGGTGCTACCAAGCGCCGGCGCAGCGGGAGCGGGATTGATCGACTCGCTGATCGGGTCCGCTGATACCGCCGAACGGCTGAACCGCTGATTGAACCGCAGAGGCGCTGAGGCGCAGAGGAACTGCCCTAGACGGGATCCGAAATGGAGTCTGACCCTATTTCGCCTAACCGCTATTTCGGCCTCTATTTCGCCCTCCGTCTGGCGAAATTGGAGTCTGACCCCATTTAAGTCTCTGCGTCTCTGCGTCTCTGCGGTTCAGTAGTTCAGCGGTTTAGTAGTTCAGTAGTTCAGTAGTTCAGTAGTTCAACAGTTCGAGCAGTTCAGTGCTCCAGACGACTCGGAGCTCCCTCGTCCCGACACACCTCGGTCTGCGATCTCGTCGAACGTCCATGACACGCTCTAGACGAACGCGGAGAGGCTCGGCCGGGTTCCACCACGCCGGATCACGGCGCCGTGAGCGTGAGCTTGATGTTCATGGAGTACACGCCGGGCTTGTCGGCGAGCCAATGGATGACCGGGCGAAAGTACACCGTGGTCGGTGTTCCGGGTCCCGGGCTACCGCTCATCAGCGTACCGCCGGTGGTCGACAGCGGCGCGGACGCGCCAGATGGGGTCAGACTCCAATGGAGATCGCTCACCGGCTTGCTCGTCCATCCGCCGGCGCTCGCGCTCCAGAAGGCGCTGTTCCCGCTTACCGAAATGCTCCACGGCCGATTGCCGCGAACGCTGACCGTCGCAATCGAGCCCGTCGTCATGCCGTCGACGAGCTCCATGTCGGTCACCGTGGCGGTCGCGGTCAGCGTGGTCGGCGGCGATAGCGTGAACTCGAGCAGGGCGGGATTGGTCATCGTCGCTGGACTGCTCATGGACACCGTCGGGGAGCATTTCCCCGACGCGCCCACGAGGGTACACGACGTTTGCGCGCCGGCCATCGCGGGCACGAGCCCGAGGATCGAAAGCAGAACGCCCCGCCTCATTGCGCCCGTACTCGGTGGGCTCGGAACGTGCCCGACGCCGCGATACCGGAGGACGAGACTTCGATCCAGTTGCCAGTCAGCGAGTCGCCGCGCGCAGATCCCGTGTGGTGGCGCGTGAGCGTGGGATCGATCACGACGTCGAAGTCCACGAGCGTCGCGTCGATCGTGCGGCCGCTCACCACAGCGAGCACGCGGTGCAGTTGCCCCCGGTCGTCCGTCTCATTGGCGTCGAGCGTGCCGCTGAATCGAACCGTGCTGTCCTGCGACAACACCAGCGTTCCGGCGCTCGACGTGGCGCGTCCGCTTTCGTTGCTCGCGTAGCTCCACGTGCCGCGCACGCTCACCTGCGCGATCGTCGAATCAGTCGGCGCGCTGCACGACGCGCCGAGCGTCGTCACGATGCACGCGACCGCGATGGGACCGAACGAGCGGCGCATCATGGGCGGGGCCGGTCCGCCGTCGAGGACGAGGACGAGGCGCTCGGCGAGGCAGGCGGGCTTCCGCCGATCGTCCCGCTGCTCGACTGACGTGGCCGGAAAATGCGCACCGGACGCGTGCGGGCCTGAACCGAGATATGCTGGCGACCCGGTGTGCTTCCGACGACGATCGGCGGAATCGAGTCGACGAGCAGCGGTTCGCTGGAGTTGCCCAGGTCCACCTCCACCGTGTAGCGGCCCGCGGGCAGAGCGTCGAACGTGGCACGGGCCGACGCATCGCCCTGCGCGACCCATTCGCGGCCGGTCGAGTCGCGGAGCGCCAGCCTCACCGCGCCGAGTCGGACATTGGGCATGCTTCCATCCGCCAGGGGCGCGAGCACGACGCGCACGTCGAGCGACGTGGTTGGGACGACGCCAAGCTCGAGATCGTTCGCCTGCCCGTCGAGCAGATGCGGACTCTGAAGCCAACCCTCGGGCAGCGAGCGCGAATCGATCTCGGGGTGGCCCGTGGCGTCCCGCGAGATCCGAAACACGCCGTTGGGATCGCTCACGGCCGACTCGGCGCCCCGATGCACGACAATGCCGGCAACACCGGGCTCTCCGGCGTCACGCAGCCCGTTGCCGTTCCGATCCTGAAATACGACGCCGGCGATCGCGTGCCGATCGAATGCGGGAAGAAGAGTGGTACGCTCGACGCGCAGCGTCATGACGCTGCGTATTGCGCCCGTGATGTCGCGCACGGTCCCCTTCTCCCCTCCGAGCGCGATGCGAATCGATCGGCGCAACTCGAGCGCGAGCTCGCCGCGAGAGGTCGTGAGCACCGCGCTGCCGTACTGCATGCGTTCGACGGACGCACTCAACGTGAGGCCCGGAACGCGCGGAATGAATTGAAGGCGCTCGACGTGCACGTCGGCCGACGTCGGAGACGGAACGGAGGCGGAGCCCATGGACGCCGTCTCGATCGAGCCTCCGACGCCGATGTCACCATGCGCGCCCAGGCGATCGAGGCGCGCGCGACTCGTCACGCGGCGCGTGCGATCGCTGAACCGCGTTCCGCCCGGAGCGGCCGCGTCGCTGGTGACCGTGCTCATTCGGGTGTCTGCGCTCAGGTCGAAGCCGTGAGAAAGAAACCGTGTGCTGCCCCCGAGCTCCTGTTGGTTCGACCCGAAGGCACCGTGCTCGTCGCTCGACGCAAAATCCGAATGACGAATGTCCAGCCCGACCGTGAGCGGCGCGAGCAACGCATAGCTCGGCGAGAGCGACCACCCATTCGAGCTCATGTCCATCGCCGCGGCGCTTCGATCGCGCGTTCCCCAGTAGCTCAGATCGGCGCGAGCCCGACCGAACGCCCGGCCCGCCGACGCCGTGAGCGCGTCGCGCGTGGAGGAGAAGGCCGCCGTTCCACCTGGGGCATGTACGATTCTCAAATCGACGTCGCCACCGCCCAGCGGGCCGCGCAGTTCGCCCGCGGCACCCACGCCGCTTCCGTCCTGGTACTTTCGCTCCGCCACCTGCGCGCTCACGAGACCGTGTGTCCACGGGCTCGCCTCGCCGCCAATGCCGGCGACGTCGAGCGAGCGAACCGTGTATGTCGAATCGCGGAGGTGGGCAAAGAACCCCGTCACGACGCCTGGTCCAACGCGTACGTCCGTCGCCGCGGCGTATAGCGACGGCGCGGTCCACGCCGGCCCACCAGACCCGAGGGGCGCCGCCCCGAGGACTCGAACGCGGAGCTGGTCGGAGCTCAGTTGAATCGATGCGCCGCGCCCGAACACGCTCTGCCCGGCGAGGTCGCCGAGGTTGAGTCCTGTCGTGCCCACCGCGGCGCCCCAGTGCGGCGCCGAGACCGACATGAAGTTCGATTGCGACGAGTAGCCCATCGTCGCCAGAGCGCGGTTCATGATCGGATCGGACGGAATCGGCGTCGCGAACCGGCCACTCACCGTCATACCATCGCTTACCGGCCCGTCGATGGTGATCGACTCGACGGGGCGCGACGAGCTCCCCTGGCTCATTGCCGATGCGGCGCCGATCGTCACGACAGGTCCCGTCCGGCGCGCCATCCGCGTGACGTCGGTGACCTCGACGATGGTGGTCGCCCGCGCACGTTCCGTCGATCGGGCGAGCGCGATCATCGTCACGGAGAAATCGCCGACGTCCGACGCGAGAGGCACGACCATCCGAACCGAACGATTGACTGCCTCGCCCGGCTGCAGCACCAGGTGTGAAGGCGTCGTGAAGCGGACATTCCAGTTGGGCGGCGCGTCGACGCGAAGATCAAGTGTGTCGCGCAGGTTGCCGGCATTCGCGATCTCGAACCAGGCCTCGAACTGCTCGCCCGGTCGCGCGCCGCGGAGGCTTTGCGCGGGCGTGATGCGAACGCGCGGAATCGCCGGCACCGCCAGCTCCACCGGCACGCGCACTGCCCGGGCACCGACGCTGAAGAATCGCACGTATGCGATCACGGTATTCCCAGCCGCCGCAACGGCGGGAATGCCCACCGTCAGTAGGACCATTCTTCGCTGTTCGCCGACGGCCGCGAGTTCGCCGCTTCTCTTGCCCAGCAGCGGCGCGTTCGCCGTGGCGACCACGTCGTAGCTCACGTCGCGATTCGCCGGGATCTCCACCGGAACGGGGACACGGACGACCTGAAAGCTGCGCGGAGCCGCGTTCACGACGAGGATCGGCTGCGCCTCCATGTCCGGGGCCTCCGGATCCTCCGCTCGCGCGGCGGGCTTCGCCGCGGCGACCATCGTCGGCGCACGCAGCCCTCGCGCGCGCGCCTGGGCATGAGCGGCAGTCGAGGTCAGCAGCGCCAATCCCAGGCCGACCGTGCAGGTCGCACCGACGCGCCAGGCCCCGTGAATGATCATGGCGCGACCGTGAGCGCCATGTCGATCGTCGTGCCGTAGCTCGGCGCGGTGTCGGCCCAATCGAGGACCATGCGAAGCCGGACGCCGCCCGACCACGAACTCCCTCGCAAGATCGCTTGCGATCCTACGACTCGCGCCGGATCGACGGCGCCGGAACAGCCCGTGGTGATCGATTGATACGGCAGCGAGTTGTCCGTCGGCTGCCACAGTAGCTTCGAGACCGGTTTCCCGCTGCCCAGCGTCGCGCCCCCGGCGCAGATCTCGACCGTCGTCGTGCGCGGCTGGCTCCCGCCGTTGATGGTCGCGACGGTGAACGTGATCGTCGGTCCGTCGATGTAGCCGGCGATGTAGTCAGCCAGCGTTGGATTGGCGAAGGTGGCAGTCGATCCGCCGGTGATCGTCAGCGTCGTCGACGCTCCCTGCGCGCACGCGCCGCCGGCACGCGCTGCGACCAGTCCGCCAACGAGAAGCGCCGCCCGCGCGGCGCGCGGGATCACGGAATCTCCAGGTCCACCTGCCCGGCGGCGATCTCGGCTCCCTCGTAATCCAGGAGTGCAAGCAGCACGTATTTCCCCCGCTGGAGCTGGGGGAGGGGTACGCCGAGGCGCCTCGTCGCGCCGGGAAGCGTGGGGAATTCTGAAATCTCGATCTTCGTCACGACGCTGTTGTCGGGACGGCGAATCTCGATCGCGCCGTGGGTGAGCGTCTGCTTTGCGCCGGTGTTGTGGTACGTCACGACCACCTGCTTGAGCGACGTATCAGCTTTGGCCGCGCGATCATCGCGCGGCGCCACCTCGACGTTTTCCACTTCGGCGCCCAGCGGCAGATCGCGCTCGACGTACACCTTCACGCCATATCGCACGCTGTACGCGAGCGCCGCGCCGTTCGCGCTCCGCGGCAGTGGCGGCGTCTCGACGAAGAGGATCGTGTAGCAATTTGTTCGAATCGCGTCCGCGCTGTCGACGGTGACGCGAACCGTCTGGCTCGAGCGCGGCCCAAGCTGCAGCACCGATGGAAACACTTTGACGTGCGATCCGCACGACGTCGGAAGCGTGCCCAGGGGATAGTAGCGGTTGTCCCCGCGCTCCGTCCTATCCCAATCCTGCGCCACGATCGTGGCTTGGCCCGGACTCGCGGCCACGTTCGCGGCGTGAAACACTTCGCTCGCCGTCGTCACACCGCGCTTGAGTGGAATGTGCAGCTCCAGCTCGTCCACGGAGACCTGAGCGGACGCCCTGGTGCGCGTCGCGAGCGACGCGACGACGACGAGGGCAGCGAATGCGTGCCCTCGCCGTACGCCGCCGCTGAAACGACCGCGGCTGCTGAAACGACCAGTCATCGTTACGACCTCGGCGCTGACGAGTTACGGCGCGACGAGTGTGAACTGGACGTCGAGGTTGTACGAACCCGGAACGTCGGTAAGGAAGTCGTAGGTCGTCTTGTAGAAGACGCCGACGCTCGTGCTGCCGGTCGTGGCGGGGCCACCGGTGATGTCGACGGGCGTGGTGCTCAGGCCGGCGAAGCTGCCGCTCGAGCTCGTCGACCAGGCGACGTCGCTCGCCGGCTTCGCGTAGGTCGATCCGGTGAACGCGGACGTCACCGAGTTGATCTGGACCCGATAGGCGCGATTCGCCTTGACGACGAATGTCGGGCCCGTGGTCGGGAGCTGAATGGTGTTGCTCGACGAAAAGTCCGTCATCGCGGTCGGCGCCGCGAGAGTCTGCGACGTCCCGGACGTGAATCCCGACATCGTCAACGAGAGCAATGAGGGAACCGTCAGCGTGTGCGTCGACGTCACGGAGCATGATACCGTCGCTGCGGTCGACGTGATCGAGCATGTCTGCGCCGCGCTCACGTGCGCGGTGACGGCAATGACTCCTGCGACAACGGCCAGCTTGCGTACCATGGGGGACTCCAAAGGTTTGGGGTTAGCTGCATCGCTAGACCACTGTTGACCAAAGTCGACATGTCGCCCCCGAGCGGCAGTACGACGCATACTTGGCCAGGCTCGCGACCGCAGGCGATCGCTACCTTTTGAGCCGACTTGAAAACCTGGGCTAAAGCTTCGGCGCCCACGTGTCGATACTCGAGATAGCTTCGCTTGTCCAACACGAGCTCGCCTGTTGACGCGCGCTCAAAGCATTCGTCACGGACGGGTCCTTGGGTTCCCCACGAGCGTGGCCCGGTGGCCTTGTGGTTTTGGCGGGTGCGCGAGCAAGAGGGTGCCGCTGCGCCACCGACGCCGCGGTCGGCTCCGAGCGCGTAGCTCCAGGTCCGGGCCTACAGATAGCTACGGATAACTGCCGCGAGCTACGGTGCGACGATCGTCAACAGGAAGCGAACCGGCTCGACGGCTGGACCAGCGCGCTGAGGCTCTCGGACGAACGTCACCTCGACGGTGTCCCGCCCGTCGGTGGCCCCGTCGTCACCGTCGATCTGGACCGGCGTGGCATCCAGCGACGCCCGACCCTCACCGGTCGACCACGTCACCCGCTGCGCGGCGGCCAGGGCTGGTCGGATCGCGCCGGTGGGGCCGTCCGCGCTGGCAATCTGCAGGGCGTAGCTCCGGTTCGTCTTGACGTTGAGCCCTGCGTGCACGACCGCGGCCGGCCCCTGGCCGGCGACGTCGCGCGACGACACAGTCACCCCGATAAGCGCCGGGACCCGGACCGACATCCTGATTGTCGTCTTGACCGAGCATGCCAACGGCCCGCGAGCCGTCGAGCTGATCGAGCAGGATTGGGCCCGCGCGGCGGCCTGGGGCAGCGAAAGGCACCCGACGGCAATGACACCCCCAACAATCCCTCGGAATGACCACATGGCGGCGACCTCCGGACGTTCGCAGGGACGCGCGCCCGACACGGGCGACTTCGCGGCCTTCGAGTCCAAGTGTCGGCGAAACGCTACCGCAAGTTGAGTCCGGCGTCAAATCCGACGGCTCAGGCCCACGGGGCGACGGTTAGGGCTAAAAGGCCAGCCCCACGACGAACCGCGCGGTCAGGTAGGCGTGATCGAGGTCCGCTGCCGCGCGGTCGTCCGCGTTGGCAAGGACCCGCTTGGCGCCGATCCCCGTCCCAACGATGAATCGGCGCCGGACACCGAGCATCCAATTGTAGTCGAGGAGCAGCCCGACGGTCCCGAAATCGAGGCTCCGGCGCGCCACATCGGTATCGCGCGTCGTGAAGTGCGTGCGGCCAACGCTCACTCCCAACGCGAAGCCCTGCAACACGACCTCGGACGGGTAGTAGCGAACCTTCGCGTCGAAGGTCGTGTAGCGGTCGTCGCCCAGGTGGGTGTACGAGCCTTGGCCTCCCACCGTCACGCCTTCGGCGACGCCGCTTTCGACTTCAGCCGACGCGATGTCGAACGGAATGCCGAGTGGGTTTATCGCGACATACGTGCGGTACGGAATCGGAACGAGCGGCGGCGTTTGCGACTTCGCCTGCGTTGCGGCGAGCGTGATTCCAACGACGACGGCAAATAGGCGAACTCGCAATGCGCGCTCCTTGAGGGTTGAATTGGCAAGGAAAAGCTAGTCCCGAGCGTCGCGTCGTGGCAGGCGCGCCGGTCGCTACATTGGTGGATGGCCCTAGTTACCTTTTCCGGTGGTGCCAGCACGGGCGAACCGGCTCTCGGCCGCTCGACATCAAGCCGACATTGATGAACATCGAGATCACACCGAAAAAAGCGGACGGACTCGAGCGACTGATCGAAGTCCGCGTTCCCATCGAAACGGTCCGCGACGCCGAAGAAAAGGCGGCGCGGCGCTATGCGTCTGGCGTTCGGCTGCCCGGGTTTCGTCCAGGCAAGGCTCCGCCCGCGATGGTCAGGAAGCGATTCAAGGACGCCATTCGCCAGCAGGTGATCGAATCGCTGGTCCAAGAGGCGTTTCAGGAGGTCATGAGCCGCGAGCAGTTCAAGGTCGCGTCGCAACCACACGTGCACGATCTCAAGTTCGAGGAGGGCGAGCCGCTCAGCTTCGAGCTGCACGTCGAGGTTCGGCCGGAGATCGAGCTGGCGCGCACGCAGGGCTTTCGCGTGTCGCGTACCCAGGCCCCAGTGGGCGACGAGAACGTGCGTGAGCAGGTCGAACAGATCCGCGAGCAGCGCGCGTCGTGGACTCCGGTCGAGGACAAGCCGATGCCGGGCGACATGGTTCGTGTCACCCTTGGCACGGCGGATGACGCCGGCGATTTCGGCGAGCCGCGCGAGTATCCGCTCGTGCTGGGGACCGGCCAGGCCATCCCCGGCGTGGAGGAGCTGATCATGGATCTCACGCCGGGCGAGACCGCCGAACGGCCTGTTCGTTGGCCCGACGAGTTCCCGGATGAATCGCAGCGCGGCAAGACAAAGGTGGTTCGCGTCACCCTGCTCGACGTCAAGCGCAAGACGCTTCCCCAGCTCGACGACGCCTTCGCCCGCGAAGCGGGCGACTTCGAGTCGCTCGACACGCTGATGGCGACCGTACGCAAGGATCTCGAGGAGCACGCGGCTCGCGAAGCGGATGCCGGCGTGCGGCAGCAGTTGCTCGACCAGATCGCGGCGGCCAACCCGTTCGATATCCCTCCGAGCTGGGTCAATCAACTGATCGACGGGTATGTGGACGCATACAAGGTACCGGAGGAAGACCGCGCCAACTTCCGCAACGAGTTTCGCCCCGTTGCCGAACGACAGGTCCGGCGCGATTTGATCATCGACACGATCGCCGAGCGCGAATCGTTGAAGGCATCCGAGTCCGATATCGACGCGCGGGTCTCGGAGGTCGCGAGCAAACGCGGCGCCGATCCCGGTCAGGTTTATGCGTCGCTCCAGAAGGCGGGACGGCTTCGCGAGATCGAGCAGAGCATCACCGAAGAAAAAGTGTTCGCCTGGCTCATGGAACGAAACGAAGTCGCGTGAACGGCAACCAGTAACCAGCAACGGCCCCATGCCAACCATCTATCCCCCGTACGTCATCGAACGCTCGCCGCGCGGCGAGCGGAGCTACGACATCTTCAGCCGCCTGCTGATGGATCGGATCATCTTCCTCGGCACGCCGGTGAACGACGACGTCGCCAACATCATCATCGCGCAGATGCTGTTTCTCGAGGCCGACAATCCGGATCGCGACATCTTCCTGTACATCAACTCGCCCGGGGGCAGCGTCTCGGCGGGCCTCGCGATCTACGACACCATGCAATACATGAAGTCGCCGGTGAACACGATCTGCATGGGGCTCGCCGCCAGCATGGGCGCGTTCCTGCTCGCGGCCGGACGGAAGGGCAAGCGATCGGCGCTGCCCCATTCGAGAATCATGATTCACCAACCGTCGCAGTCGGGCGGTGGCGGCACCGCGTCGGACATCGAGATTCAAGCGAGGGAGATCCTCTATCTCCGCGCGAAGATGAACGAGCTGCTCGCCAGGCACACCGGCCAGCCGACCGAACGTATCGAGCGCGACACGGATCGCGACCGGTATCTGTCGTCGGAGGAAGCCAAGGAATATGGGCTCATCGACAGCGTGATCACGCACCGCGGCGAGCTTGTCGAGGCGAGCACCCTCCAGGCCGTCACAAAGTGAAACAAAGTGATCGAAAACGGCCCAGACTCGTGAAAACGTTCAGGAGTCTGGGTCGTCTCTTGCTTGACTGCCGCCGGGCCCTTAATTCTCAAGGGTACGCCCCGCTCCGGTCACCCTTCCCCGTCGGAGATATCCGCTGGATATCGGCCTCTTGGGCACCCGCGCCACCCGTTGAGTGATTCGTCATGTCGCACGACAAACACCTGCGTTGCTCGTTCTGCGGAAAGTCCAAAGACTCGGTTCGGAAGTTCATCTCCGGTCCGTCGGTCTACATCTGCAACGAGTGCATCGCGCTCTGCAACGAGATCCTCGCCGAGGATGAAGAGCGCGAGGTCGCGGAGGCCATCACCCAGGTCCCGACGCCCCAAGAGATCAAGGATACGCTCGATCAGTACGTGATCGGGCAGGAGAAGGCGAAAAAGGCGCTCGCCGTCGCCGTCTACAACCACTACAAGCGCATCAACTCGGCGTCCCTTCGCGACGACGACGTCGAGCTCGACAAGTCCAACATTCTGCTCATCGGACCCACCGGCGTCGGCAAGACGCTGCTCGCGCAGACGCTGGCGCGCATCCTCGACGTCCCGTTCACCATCGCCGACGCCACGACGCTGACCGAGGCCGGCTACGTCGGCGAAGACGTGGAGAACATTCTCGTCCGCCTGCTTCAGGCCGGCGACTTCAACGTCGCCGAGTGCGAGCGTGGGATCGTCTACATCGACGAAATTGATAAGATTGCCAGGAAATCGGAAAATCCGAGTATTACGCGCGACGTATCGGGCGAAGGCGTGCAGCAGGCGCTGCTCAAGATTCTCGAGGGCACGGTCGCCTCGGTCCCGCCCCAGGGCGGCCGCAAGCACCCGCAGCAGGAATACATCCAGATCAACACCAAGGACATCCTGTTCATCTGCGGCGGTGCCTTCGACGGGTTGGAGAAGATCATCGAAGCCCGCACCGGCCGTCGTCAGATCGGCTTCAGTAAAGTGGCCGACGACGCGAAGACCAAGGTACAAGCGAAGAATCCATTCGCCGAGGTCGAGCCTGACGACTTGCTCCGCTTCGGGTTGATCCCGGAGCTCGTGGGCCGCCTGCCGGTGGCCGTGGCGCTCGAGGCGCTCGACGAGGATTCCCTCGTTCGCATCCTCAAGGAACCGAAGAACGCGCTCACCAAGCAGTACGCCAAGTTGTTCGAGCTCGAGGAAGTCAAGCTCACCTTCGAGGACACGGCGCTCCGGGCAATCGCCGGCAAGGCACTCAAGCGCGGCACTGGCGCACGCGGCCTCCGAGCGATCCTCGAGGAGCTCCTCACCGAGGTCATGTTCGATCTCCCGACCCGCGAAGATGTCGAAGAGGTGAAGCTGACCGAAAGCGCGGTGCTCAATGGGACCCCACCGCTACTCGAGATCTCGCCACAGCGGAAAAAGAAGGAAGCGTAGGAACGCCGCATCGGAACGGCCCGCTTATCGCGGGCCGTTTTGCTTTTCATCGACGCTGGCGCACTATCTTTGGGCATGGCGCCTCCCGAGCTCGAGTCCAAACGACCTGCCGTCCTCCCGCTGCGCGACGTGGTGGTGTTTCCCTATGTCGCGATGCCGCTGCTCGTCGGCCGGGCCGCGTCGCTCGCCGGCATCGAAGCGGCCGCTGCCGAGGGCGGCACGATCTTCCTCGTGACGCAGCGCAGCGCCGACACCGAAGAGCCGGCGGCCGCCGATCTCCACCGCGTCGGCACGGTCGGACGAATCATCCAGGCCACGCGTCAGGCGAGCGGGACGGCGCGCATTCTCGTCGAGGGGATCTCCCGGGCGCGCGTCACGCGCTACGTTCCGGCGTCTGGTTATCTGCGCGCCGCTCTTGCCGACGAAGTCGAGCCCGAGCTCGACGATCCGGAAGCGCTGCACGTGCTCTCGCGGCGGGTCCTCGCGCTGTTCGAGGAATATGTGTCGCTGCACCGGCGAATTCCCAACGAGGTGGTCACGCTCGTCCAGGGCGCCGACTCGATCGCTCGGCAGGGCTACGGCATCGCCGCCCACCTCGCGGTTCGCGTCGAGATCCGGCAGGCGCTGCTCGACGCGCCGACGATTCCCAAGCTCTTCGACGCGTTGAGTCACGTCCTCGTCAGTGAGACGGAGCTGTTGCGTCTGGAACGCAAGCTCGATGAGGAAGTCCGCGGTTCGCTGTTCCAGAATCAGCGCGAGTTCTATCTGCAGGAGCAGCTCAAGGCGATTCACCGCGAGCTCGGACAGGACGAGAGCGACGACGTGCTCGATCTCGAGCGCCAGGTCGAAGCGCGCAAGCTCCCCGAGGTGGTTCGCGCCCGCACGCTGCGCGAGGTCCGCAAGCTGCGGCGCATGTCGCCCCTCTCACCGGAATCGACCGTCGCGCGGAACTTCGTCGACTGGATCCTGGCCCTGCCCTGGACCGAGCGGACGGACGACGTGCTCGACGTCGCCCACGCCCGCCGCGTGCTCGACGAGGACCACTACGGCCTCGAGGAGGTGAAGGATCGCATCCTCGACTACATCGGCGTGCTGTCGCTCGTGGAGCGCATGGAAGGACCGATCCTCTGCCTCGCCGGTCCGCCGGGGGTGGGCAAGACGTCGCTCGGCCGTTCCGTCGCGCGCGCGCTCGGCCGGAAGTTCGTGCGCATGTCGCTGGGCGGCGTGCGCGACGAAGCGGAGATTCGCGGCCACCGGCGCACGTACATCGGCTCGATGCCTGGACGCGTGATCCAGGCGATGCGGCGGGCCGAAGTCATGAACCCCGTCATCCTGCTCGACGAGGTCGACAAGCTCGGCCAGGACTATCGCGGCGATCCGGCCGCGGCGCTGCTCGAGGTGCTCGATCCGGAGCAGAATCGTGCCTTCAACGATCACTATTTAGAGGTCGATTACGACCTGTCGCAGGTTCTCTTCCTCACCACGGCGAACTATCTGCCGCAGGTGCCCGAGCCGCTTCGGGACCGCATGGAGATCATCCGGCTGGCCGGATATCTCGATCAGGAGAAGTACGCGATCGCCAGGCAGTTCCTGGTCCCAAAGCAGCTGCGCCTCAACGGTCTCGATCCCGCCGACGTCGAGTGGGAGAGCGACGTGGTTCCGTCCATCGTTCAGTCGTACACGCGCGAAGCAGGCGTGCGCGAGCTGGAGCGCCGCATCGGGCGCGTGTCACGCAAGTTGGCGCGACGGCACGCCGAATCGCCGGCACGCGCGCCGGGTGACGCGCCGGGGCGCCGAGCGAAGTTCGCGCTGCGCGCGGCCGACCTCAAGGAGCTGCTCGGCACGCCGTCGTACGATCCGCCGGCCTTGACGTTCGAGCACAAGATCGGCGTCGCGACGGGGCTGGCATACACGAGCGTCGGCGGCGACGTCCTTGAGATCGAGGTGAGCGTCGTCGGGGGGCGCGGCAAGCTCCAGCTCACCGGGACGCTCGGCAGCGTGATGAAAGAATCGGCGACGGCCGCGTTGAGCTATGCCCGCGCGCGCGCCGGCATGCTGGGCATCGATCGCGATTTTTATCGCACCCGCGATCTGCATCTCCACATTCCGGCCGGCGCCACGCCCAAGGACGGTCCCTCGGCCGGCATCGCGATCGCCACGGCGATCGTCAGCGCGCTGACGGGCATTCCCATTCGCGGCGACGTGGCGATGACGGGCGAGATCACGCTGCGCGGCCGGGTCCTGCCGATCGGCGGCCTCAAGGAGAAAGCCGTCGCGGCCCATCGAAACTCGATCCGGCACGTCTTGATCCCGCAGCAGAATTTTCGCGAGCTCGAAGAGCTGCCCGAGGAAGTGCGCGCCGGTCTCACCTTTCACGCCGTCAAGACGATGGACGACGTGCTCTCGCTGGCTCTGGCCCACACCGACTTCGCGGCCGACGTTCCGGCCGTCGCCCCACATTGAGGGCGAGTGCCATGACGTCGCAAGAACCATTGGTCATCCGCTCTTTGGAGTTTCTCGGCGGCATGGCGAGCGTCGACGGCTGGCGCCCCGAGTCCGTGCTGCCGGAAGTGGCGTTCGCCGGACGCTCGAACGTCGGCAAGTCGTCGCTGCTCAACCGGCTCGTCCACCGCAAGAAGTTCGCGCGCGTGAGCAACACGCCGGGTCGCACGCGAGAGATCAACTTCTTCAAGGTGAACGACGCGTTCGTGTTCGTCGACCTGCCCGGCTATGGCTATGCACGCGTGTCCAAGGAGCGGCGCGCCGAATGGCGGCCGCTCATCGAGAGCTATCTGCGACGCAGCGCGCAATTGCGCGGCATCGTGCAGCTCCTCGACGTGCGCCACGATCCGACCAACGACGACCGGCTCATGCTCGATTTTCTGAGCGAGATCGGCGTCCCCACGATCGTCGTCCTCACGAAGATCGACAAGCTGACGCCGAGCGAACGTCGCAAGCGTCTCGCCGAGGTCCCACTGCGCCTGGGACTCGACGTCGAGCAGGTGATCGCGTTCAGCGCGACCACAGGCGAAGGCCGCGACGAGCTCGGCGAGGCGATCGAAGCGTTGCTCGAGCAGCCGTCGTGGAAGACGGCATCATGAGATCCGCATTCGTCTTCGTCGCCGCGTTCGTCGCGGGCTGCGCCACGGCGCAGGCGCCCGGCGCGACGGTCGCGCGGCCGGCGCTGCCCGCCGGCCACGTGGGAAGCGATTCCATGTCGTCGACGTTGATCCCGGCGGGCCTTGGCACAGTGAAGCAGGACAGTATCTCGATCATTCTGCAGCCCGAGGGCGTCCGCGTTTCGGCGATCCCGCTCGACGAATCGGTGATCCGGGTGCTGGCCTCCGACTCGTACCGATACCTGCACGCGACGCTGGAGAGCAAGCGGCAGCAGATCATGCAGCGCGCGTCGATGCGCGGCATCCGCGAGCCGCGCGTCTGGTACGTCCGCTTTTTTGGCCTCGCCCCCGACGCGCGATTCGTTCCGACGGATTTCACGGTGACGTCAGGCGGGCGGGAGTATCGCCCCTTCGACGTCATTCCGTTGTCGCCCGGCTTCGGAACGCAGCGACTCCAACCGCGCGAACAGCAGACGGCGCTGCTGCTGTTCGAAGACGGGCTGGACA
>Ga0157370_10002587_pt1 | contig 21740 bp, 25 predicted proteins | sample C35metaG_FD_113463 | JGI IMG/M metagenome (GOLD analysis project Ga0157370, IMG submission 113463) | Corn rhizosphere microbial communities from Kellogg Biological Station, Michigan, USA - C3-5 metaG | ecosystem: Host-associated > Plants > Roots > Rhizosphere > Soil | place: USA: Michigan...
CTAAAGCTGTTGCAAGCCGTGGAACGTGCCGGAACGGCGCTGGCCGTGCCCCTTCAGGAAAGCTTCGAATCGCAACGTGTTCAACAGCGATAGGCCTTCATCGAGCACGGCGGTGAGATTAGGTCCAGTTTTCTCCAGTGCACAGGCTCGATAACGAGCAATAACGGCAGCTATTTCGTCGCGCCGCCTGCAGCAGATTCGTTTGCTCGATCCTTATTTTGTCCATCCCATTCTGATATGGATCACGTCGGAGTTCGGTTGGTCCACCGCCTGCGGGATATAGAAGCGAGAGCCGTCACGCGACACGGCTAGGAAGTTCAGATCCCCGTAAGTTGTAGCGGGCAGACGGACAGGGAATAGGGGTGAGGGCGTGCTTGCGCGGAACGCTTCTCCCGAACCTGTTACTGGAACCGACCAGATGTAATTCCGGCCCTGGTGTTCATCCACATAAACGATTTCCCGCCCATCCCTGCGCCACACGGGATAATTGCCGCGGCTGGTCACTTGTTTCCGTAGCCCCGGTCCTGGATACGGCTGAACGTAGATGCCGTTCTCCGCAACCGTATACATAATCGAGCGTCCGTCCGGCGAGAATCGAGCATGCGAGATCGTCTCACCTGACTGGACCAAGGATTTCGGTTCTTTCTCCGTGCCATCCAGCCGAAACGAAAAGACAGCAGTATCCAGAGCGCCTCGGCTGAACAGCACCGTTTTACCGTCCGGAGAGATGTCTTCCAGGCGACCGAGCCCTGGGGGCTTCGCCAGCTCCCGCACTGGGCCTTCCCCGGTCACAGGACGTTCTACCACCCGCTGGTTTTCGCCGCCAAACGGGACCGTGTCGAAAAATGTAGATCCGTCTTGCGACCAACGCGTCTCCCGATCCCCCTGCTTTACCGGTTGCTGCCCGGGCTGGCCGGGTTCCAACAGCCAGGCGGTATTATCAGACCCCACCAGCAAGCGCGTCTCGTCAGGCGAAAGCTTGAGCGTTTGAGCGACGGTCGGAGAACCCGCGGTGCTGATCTGCTTACCTCGCCGGTCAAAGATGGTCACCAGCGACAAGCCAGCCGTCCCGGGACGCCAGGCAACCACGCCGTTACGGGAAACAGAAAAATGTGCAATTCCGAACGAGGGTGAGGATGCCACGTGCTGCTGGACCAACTCGGGTTCGCCCTCCAGCTTCCTGGCGGTGCGGTTCAAGTTTTGAGCGTAGAGGTTATCATTCCTAACAAAAAGGATGCGTCCTCCGCCCGCCGGTGTATAGCGGGCAGTCGTTGCGTTCTTCATTAGGAGAACCGGATCGGTCGCACGTCCGTCCCGCAGCGTGGCGAGGTAGATTTCATGCTCATCGATCCCTCCTGCCAATGCCGTTGCGAGGAATAAAAAATCCTCGCTTCCCGCCAGGAACTCCGGAAAGAAAAGGTTAGTGTCTTGCAGGCCCGTTACTTCGATCCGCTTGGCCACGCCGCCCGTTGCCGCGACCGTATACAGGGCTGAACTCCTCCCGGCGGCGGCAAAGATGATGGTGCCATTGTTGCTCCAACTCCCGCCCACTACAGTGGCGGCATTGCTCGCCAATATTTCCGGCGCGCCGTCGGGCACTCGCATCTTCTTCAGGCTTTTCCCGTCCGAGAACGCGAACGACCGTGAGTCCGGCGACCAGAAGCCCGGGTTTTGAAACGCGCCGGTACGCACGAGTTCCGGCGTCAGGTTGTTCAACGGGCGTAATTGGACGTCATTGCCCTCTTTTCCATAGAAGATCACGGCGGAGCCGTCGGGCGAGATCTCGGGCGTTGCAAACAAGTCGCCGACAGGCACGAGGGCTCCTGCAGCCGGCGCGATCGTGAGCGCCAAGTCCGGCGCCGGGGCGCCACTGGCCTCTGGTCTGGTCCTTATCCACCCCAGGATCGCTGCAACACCCAGAATCGCCGCCGCGGCCCATCCAATCCATGTGGGGAGGACCTTCGCGGGCCGCGGGATTTCCATGGCGCTCTCCGGATCCGCCAGATACTTCGCGATGGCCACCCTCGCCTCACCGATATCGCGCAGGCGTGCCTTGGGGTCCCGATCCAGACACCGGCGAACCAGATTTTTGATGGGCGCAGGCGCCGTCAACTTATCGAAGTCCACCGGCGCTCGCAGTACGTCGGCCAATGTGTGCGCGATGGTGTCGCCGCCGAAGAGACGCCGGCCGCTGAGCATTTCCCACAGCACGACACCGTAAGACCAGATGTCGGCGCGGCGATCAACCGGAGTGCCAGCGGCCTGCTCCGGACTCATGTACGCGGCTGTGCCCAGGATGACCCCGGCTTGGGTCATGTTCATGGTGAGCGTGGGGGAGTTAAAGGGATCGACGGAAGCAGAGGGCGCACTTTGAACCATGGCCGCCAGCCCGAAATCGAGCACCTTGACCAACCCATCGGGCGTGATCATCACGTTGCCGGGCTTCAGATCCCTATGGACCACGCCTCTCTCGTGCGCAGTCTCCAGGGCTTCGGCGATCTGCCGGGCCACTTTGAGTGCCTCTTCGACAGGCATGGGCACGCGCTTGATGCGGGCGCTGAGCGTTTCTCCTGGGACCAACTCCATCACCAGCGCGCGCTGGCCATTAGATTCCACTAGGCCATGAATGATAGCGATATTGGGGTGACTGAGAGACGCCAGCAGCTCGGCCTCGCGCTGGAAGCGAGCCATGCGCTCCGGATCATGTGCCACGGCCGCAAGAAGCACTTTCAGAGCAACTTCGCGTTTGAGAACAGTGTCCCTGGCGCGGTATACCTCACCCATGCCGCCCGCACCGAGAGGCGCTAGGATTTCATAGGAGCCCAAACGAGTTCCCGGAGATAGGGGCATGTTCGTTGAACAATCTTATCCCACCGGACCTGCACGTAGCCTGATATCACTTAATATCGGAAGCTGGTAGAAGCGGGCCTGTTCAAATTGCGGAAGAGCCACGCGTGTGGCAAGTCCCGTCTATTTTGGTGCGGATTCGACGCTGTTGGGAGATGCCATGCAAGAGAAGAAATATTGCGCGTCTCACTCTTGCGGACCGGCGAGCCATCGTTAGGATTCTGCGAGACGGCGTGCCGGATTACTTTCGGCCCTAAAGTGAGAGTCTCTATTCGTAGCGGAGCGCGATGGCAGGATCGACCCGAGTCGCCCGCCGTGCAGGTATCCATACCGCAAGCAGCGCGACCGCGCTCAAAACCAGTGGCACGGTCACGAAAACCAGAGGGTCCCATGCCTTTACCCCAAAGAGAAAACCTTCGAGCAGCCGCGCAAAACCGAATGACGCTGCAAGCCCGACAACGACTCCAAACAGAGCCAAACGCATACCCTGCAAGACAACCATGTTGCGGACTTCCCTCTGTTCAGCCCCGAGGGCCATGCGGATTCCCATTTCTTGCGTTCTCTGTTGGATGGAATACGCCATTAACCCATAGATGCCAATAGAGGCAAGAAGAAGGGCTGCGCCTCCAAAACTCGTCATGAGCACAGAGTTCAGCCGCGCCCGAAGTGTCGATTGGATTGCCACTTCGTCCATCGACCTAACTCGCGTCACGGGTAGTCCGGTTCCCTTGCGGAGCTCCTCTTGAATTGCCGGAACGAGCGTATGGGGATCGACTTTCGCGTGCACAATCCACGCAATCGGCAACAGCCTGAAGTTGAGGGCGTTAATGCCGTCAGGCAACTGGGCGATGGGAACATACATGGCGGGCCTTGGAATGGCTTCCAGTCGGGAGTCGCGAATATCGCCCACGATCCCCACGATCTGCCGCGGAGAATCCGCGTCGTACTCGGGGCGCACTCCCTTGCCGATGATCAAGCGGTCGTTCAGTGGATCTCCTTTCGGCCAGAAGCGGCGAGCCATGGCCTCATTAATAATCACTACGCCCGGGGCGCCCGCAGCGTCGCTTTCGTTGAAAGCGCGGCCACGCCGAAGGGGAATATGAAACGCATCGAAGTATTCAGGTGAGATGAAGGTCCAGCCAGCGAAGCCATGAAATGGCCCATCCAAAGGGCGGCCCGTAACGATAAAGGAAAGTTGCCAGACGGTCTCCAACGGCACGCAACACGAGGAAGCGACAGACTCGACGCCTGAAATCGAATGGACGGATCGCACGCCTTCACGAACCAAGTCGCTGGCTTCAGACGTTTTCTCAAAGCGCGTTCCCGAGAGAGACATTTGCATGACCAGGGTGTTGCGGGAATCAAAGCCGGGATTCACGGCCCGTAGGGCGATTGACGTGCGAATCAGAAGTGCCGCACCGATCAGGAGAACCAGCGCCAGCGCAAATTCCAACGTTACAAGGACGGCACGCATCTTGTTCTGTCGCAAGCCCGATCCGGACCGCCCGCTAGTCTTTTTGAGCGTAGCGCTTAAATCGGTGTATGACGCCTGGAAAGCGGGGATCAGACCAAACACCACGCCTGTGCCCAAAGAGAGGATCATTGTGAAGGCGATAACGCGCCAATCGGGTGTAACCACAGACCCGTTCGCACCGATTCGCGGGATGTTTCCGAAATTTGAAACGACGAAGAATGGAACGCCGCCCGAGTAGAAAGCCAAAAGAAGACGTATTCCGATGGAGCCGATTACGAGACCGAAGGCCCCGCCCACTACAGAGAGCAGAACGCTTTCAGTGAGCAACTGACGCAGGATACGACGGCGCCCGGCTCCGAGCGCGGCACGAATCGTTATCTCACGTTTTCGGCCAACGGCTCGAACCAACAACAGATTGGCGACATTCGCACAGGCGATCAGTAATACAAGGGTCACCGCGCCTTGCAGAATCAGGAGCGAGGATCGTATGTTGCCGGTCATGGCCTCCTGCAATGGGCGAACAGTGAATCCGGCCTGTGCCCCAAGCTGACTTGGGAACTCACGTTGGTACTGGCGCGCCAAGACATCCAACTGGGCTTTTGCCGTATCGATCGAAACACCCGATCGGAGGCGACCGTTCACTTGGCAGTAGCAGCCGCCTTCAGTGCTCTCTGGGTCGATTTCAAACGGAATCCAAATATCTGGCTGTTGATCGAACTGCTCGCTATCGAATCCTGATCCAAGAATGCCGATCACCTCATAGGAAGCTCCGCTTAGTAGAACCTGTTTCCCTATAATTTGTGGATCACCATTAAAACGCTTCGCCCACAAAGCGTGGCTCAGAACTGTAAATCTACCTGTTGTGCCAGCTTCCTCCTCAGAAGTGAAGGTTCGTCCTAGAGCAACGGGTGCGTTGAAAAGACGAAAGAAGCTGGCTGTAACGCGAGCTACCGCGAATTGTTCGGGATTTTGGTCCCCGGTGAGATTCATCAGTTCCATCCGGCCCGCAGATACGTCTTCAAACAAGTTTGTCTGGCGCCGCCACCAGTCCACTACACGGGCTGGACCGCCGTCCCCCATCGTGTCCTTATAGGTCATGAAAAAGCGCACCGCGCGTTCTGCACCGGGGAGACTTAAAGGTTTCAGTAACACCGCGTTTGCGAGCGAGAACACTGCTGTATTCACACCGATGCCCAGCGCCAGAGCTGCGACTGCGGCAAACGTAAAGCCTGGGGTCGCACGGAACATGCGCAGTGAATGCTTTAGATCTTTGAGGAGGCTTCCCATGAAACTACTCGTCCAGTGTAGACCTTGTCTGCGGCTCCTAAATCGGAGGCGTTCGTGAGGCGAACGCGGTCTGGCGCGGAGTCGGCATAATTACTTATGATCAACCGCTCTCAAAGAATCCCGTTATGCAACATTATCGTTAGACATTCGCGGTAGCATAGCGAGGGATCATCGGCCGCTTGGTCTGATCGATTTGGATCATGCAACCACCGAGTCTGCCGGCGGGCTTTACCGTAATCCCAGGGAGTGGTCATGCGCGTTCTTGAATTGAAGATTCCGCCGCCCGCCGTGGCCTTGGTGACCGCAGTACTGATGTGGCTAGCGTCGCGCTCCTCACCGGTCCTTGCTTTCTTCTTTCACGTGACTAATCTACTTGCCGTTGGTCTCGCCGCCATCGGACTCATCGTCGCGATTTCAGGCGTCGTAACATTCCGCCGGGCCCGAACTACGCTCAATCCGACCAAGCCCGAAGCCTCTTCTTCGTTAGTATGCTGGGGGATCTACAAGATTACCCGCAACCCGATGTACCTAGGTCTTCTGTTGGTCTTGACCGCTTGGGCAATCTTCTTATCTAATTGGCTTGCCTTCCTGTTTCTTCCTGTATTCGTCGTCTATATCAACCGTTTCCAGATTGTACCGGAAGAACGGGCGCTCACCTCCCTATTTGCGCGCGAGTTCGTCGCTTACCAGTCGCGCGTGCGGCGATGGATATAAGGACGCGAGAAGTTTGCGGCGCGGCCAACGACGATTGGATTCCGTGAATCGACAGAGCCCGGTTGTAGGAAGTCGAAATGTCGCAGTTCACCAAAGCTAGCCCTGAGACGCTACAAGCGCTTGATCGAGGTCCCACAGGATATCTTCGATGTCTTCCAGGCCAATCGATAGTCGGATCAGGTCTTCCGTCACGCCGGCGGCCTCTTGTTGCTCGCGTGACATTTGTTGATGTGTCGTCGAGGATGGGTGAATCACGAGACTGCGTGCATCGCCGACATTCGCCAGATGACTGAAGATCTTGAGACTGTCGATAAACTTCTTGCCAGCGTTGAAGCCGCCTTTTATGCCGAACGAGAAAACCGCGCCACCGCCCTTCGGCGTGTATTTCTGCGCCAACTTGAAATATGGGCTGGAGGGCAGCGACGGATACTTGATCCAACTCACAAGAGCGTGGTTCTGCAGGTGGTGCGCGACAGCTAAAGCGTTCGATAAATGGCGATCCATACGCAGGCCAAGCGTCTCAATTCCTTGAATGAACTGAAACGCGTTGAAAGGGCTCAGGCAGGGACCGAGGTCGCGCAGCCCTTCCACGCGGCAGCGAATGATGAAAGCAATGGCCCCAAAGACCGCGCTGAAGTTCATGCCGTGATAGGCCGGCGAAGGAGTATTGATTTGCGGGTGGCTGCTCTTTGACCAGTCGAACTTTCCCCCGTCGACGATAGCCCCTCCGATCGAGGTGCCGTGTCCGCCCATGAACTTGGTCAGGGAGTGGACTACGATGTCGGCACCATAGTCGATCGGCCGGCAAACATAGGTGTCGCAAATGTGTTGTCAATTACCAGCGGAATGTTGGCCGCGTGGGCGATCTTAGCCAGAGCTTCGATATCGAGCACATTACCGCGCGGGTTGCTGATCGTTTCCCCAAAGAGGAGCTTGGTGTTTGGCCTGATCGCCCTATGGAAGTTTTCCGGGTCGTCTGGCTCTACGAAGGTCACGTCGTAGCCGAACTTACGAAAGCTGACGTCAAACTGCGTGTAGGTCCCCCGTATAAAGTGCTGGCAGCCACCAAGTGATCGCCCGCCTCCATCAAACTCGAAATCGCAATCAGCTGGGCGGATTGACCGCTCGCTACAGCCAGACCCGCCACGCCGTTTTCGAGCGATGCGACGCGCTGCTCAAGGACGTCATTGGTCGGATTCATGATGCGCGTATAGATATTGCCGAATTGCTGCAACCCGAACAAAGCTGCCGCATGCTCGGAGTTGTCGAACACAAAGGACGTGGTTTGGTAGATGGGCACCGCACGCGCCTTTGTCGTTGGCTCGGGAGTATAACCTGTGTGAAGAGCACGGGTATTGAAGCCTAGGGAACGGCTGGTTTGCTCAGAGTCTGCCATGGGGTGATTCTATCGCGCCCCGCGCCGTCATTCCGGTTTCATGACCAAGTACGAGTGCTGAAAACGGACTCTGAAGGCGCCCGATAATTATCATTATCGGTAGGCACGTGCTTGATCAGGGGGCCACGTGCTTGCGATCAACATCAACGGGAACGTCCCTCCGTGACGCTCGGAAATCCGTGTCAAGGCCGGCGGAGCAACTTGAGCGTGGCTGCCTTGGGGCCGTCGCCCGAGATCGTTTGCTACCGAGACAGAGCGGAGCCAGTCCAGTTGACAATTGTTGATGATCTAGGTATAGTCATCGATGAGCTAGGCATCATCGCAAATGCCCAAACCATCCGATCTTCTTCAAGGAACCCTGGACCTGCTCATCCTAAAGACCCTCGCGCGCGGGCCTATCCACGGCTGGGGAATCTCTAAACGTATTTTTGAACTGTCCGGAGACGTACTTTCCGTACAACAAGGCTCCCTCTATCCGGCCCTTCACAGGCTCGAACAGCAGGGCTGGATTGACGCCGAATGGAAAGAAACGCACCTTGGTCGGAATGCCAAGTTCTATGCGCTCACGCGCGAGGGGAAGCAGCAACTCGACCGCGAGCTAGAGAGTTGGACCAGACTTTCCTCGGCGGTCGGACTCTTATTGAAAAAAGCGTAAACAAGGAGGCCTGTGACTCTCCTACGAAGGTTCCGAATCATCCGGCGTCGCATCGAATCGCTCTGGCAAAAAAACAGGCTCGACCGCCAATTGGCCACCGAACTCACGTTCCACCTCGAACAACTCGTGCAGGAGAATATCGCCGAAGGCATGTCTCCGGAAGAAGCACGGCATGCCGCACGGAGAACGCTGGGCAACATCCCTCTGTTGCAGGAACAATGCCGCGATCAGCGCCGCGTCACCTGGGGACACGACCTCGTTCAGGATCTTCGCTATGCCGTTCGCCAGCTCGCGAAAGGACGCAGCGTCACCCTCGCCCTGGTACTGACCATCGCCTTAGGGATCGGTGTCAACACCGGCATCTTCGGCATGGTGAATGGCTTCCTGCGCCCTCTGCCGGTGCCGGCGCCGGAGCAGATCGTCGTGCTCGCAGCGGAATCCAAGGATGACCCCACAGGTGTGCTGTTCCGCTTCTCCTATCCTGCGCTTCAAGATCTACGCAAGCAAGCGGATGTTTTCAGCGATCTTTTCGGATTCGACTCTCAAGTCGGGGGATTCAGCACAGGCGGGAAGAGCACCCAGATGCTCTACCTCGCGGTCACTGGCAACTACTTCTCGGCTCTCGGCGTTACTCCTGCCATCGGCCGACTTTTTGTTCCCGGCGAAGGGGAAAACCCCGGCGCCGATCTCACCCTCGTGCTCGGATATGCGTTCTGGCAAGGGAAGCTCGGCGGCGACACGGGTATCGTCGGCAAACAGATTCGCTTGGACGGCAGAACGGCAACGGTCATCGGCGTAACCTCGAAAGACTTCCATGGCACCTTCTCGAGCGCGGACATGCAGGGCTACTTGCCGCTGCGCGCCTTGGTCCGGGACGATGTCCCCAGCGTGAGCCAGATCTTCACCAGCCGCCACGTAAAGCGCCTGACCGTGCTGGCCCGCTTGAAGCCCGGCGTGAGCTTGTCGCTTGCAAGGACGGCGATGAATATGGTGGCAAGTCGCATAGAACGGGACCATCCTGAGACTGACAAGGGCATCGGCGTCCGTGTTATCCCCGAACCGTTGGCTCGTCCGCAACCGGTGCGGTGGGTGGCGGACTTACTGCCTCGCGTCGGATTCTTTCTCGCTCTGTTAACGTCTCTAGTTTTGCTGCTTGCTTGCATGAATGTGGCGAACATCCTGCTGGTGCGTGCCACTGTCCGCCAGCGCGAGTTAGCCATCCGTGCCGCGTTGGGATCGGGGCGGGGACGTCTGATTCGCCAAATGTTGACGGAAAGCGTGCTTCTAGCATTGCTGGGGGGCGCGGCCGGCCTGGTCTTAGGCGAGGCTGCGGCGAATACATTCGCGGGTTCTATAGACCTCGCCACTGATTTGCCGTTCCTTCTGGATTTCAGCTTCGACTGGCGCGTCTTCGCTTACGCTGCCGCCTGTGCGCTACTCACCGGCATCGTGATCGGAGTTTTGCCCGCTCTACGAGCCTCTCGAACCGAAGCCTGCGCCGCGCTGCATGACGGGAGCCGAAGCAACTCTGGTGGACCCAAGCGTCAGCGCGTGCAAAGTTTTCTGGTAGTGGGTCAAGTGGCGGGATCGCTGGTGCTCCTGATCGCGGCGAGCCTGTTCGTTCGCAGTCTCAAGAACGCCCAAAGGATGGACCTCGGCTTTACTCCCGATCATGTGTTGAATGCGAGATTGAATCCGCAATGGGCCGGCTACACTCGCGAGCGCACTAATACGTTCTACCGCGAACTGGAGCGACGTGTGAAGTCTTGGCCCGAAGTCGAGTCCGCCAGTCTGGCGTTTAGTTCACCCATGGGTTATATGGACAACGCCCAGCCCGTCTACGTCGAAGGACGCGCATTCAAAGCCGGTGAACAACCCCCGGTGATCGCGTACAATTCCGTGGACACCGGCTACTTCGAAACCATGCGGATCCCTATCCTGCGCGGCCGGGCGTTTCGGGAATCGGACTCCGAAACCGCGCCACGCGCAGCCGTCATCAATCAGACCATGGCCTCTACTTTCTGGCACAACCAGAATGCCCTCGGGAAGCGCTTCCGCACGCAGTCTCAAGACTCGCCTCTTTGGGAAGTGGTGGGAATTGCACGCGACAGCAAGTACTTGCTAATTTTCGAAGAACCCTTGCCGTACTTTTATGTTCCCCTCTCCCAGGATTTTCAGCCGGCGCGAGTCTTACAGATTCGGGCTTCGGTGCGGCCCGAATCCCTGGCCACGCGTCTTGAAAAGGAAGTCCAAACCCTCGATCCTAACGTACCCGTATCCGATCTCCAGACCCTCAGGCGATCTCTAGCCGGTCTTGATGGCTTCCTGATGTTCCGTATCGGCGCGATCCAGGCCAGCGCTCTGGGTATCGTTGGCTTGGTGCTGGCACTGATTGGCGTGTACGGCGTTGTATCCTACGGAGCTACGCAACGGACTCGTGAGATCGGAATTCGCATCGCTCTTGGCGCTACGCCTGGAGCCGTCCGCACGCTCATGATGCGCCGGGGGGCGGGACTGGTAGTAGGCGGCATTTTGCTGGGTTGGATGGGAGCTGCCGGGCTCATGCGCGTACTGTTACGCTTCCTGGTGATGGTCTCTCCCAACGATCCCGTCGCCTTTTTCGTCGTTCCCGGCGTTCTGGCCCTGGTCGCCTTGTGGGCCTGCTACATCCCAGCGCGTCGCGCAACGCGGGTCGATCCAATGGAGACTTTATGGCACGAATGAGTTATGGATTTTATCCGCGAACCATCGTCACTCTCGCACATCTTGCGTATTAGCCGGAGAATTGAAATGGCTGTTGGACTAGGCCATCTTCACAGTCGCTTCATTCAGACGCTCAGACAGCCCTCCTTCGAAAATGCGGAGGCAGAAGAAACATGAGTAGCAACAGCAGCACGCCCAGAGTCCAGTACATGGCGTCCAAAAACCAGCCCGGGATGGCTGTGGCGAAGAAGTACGTCGAACACACCACTGACCTTATTTGGCTGGACCGCTGAGTTCGCAGGTCCGTAACGCAATCTGCTTTCGAGCACATTCAGTGCGCACGGAAAGCGAAACACATCTTCAGCCAAAATGAGGAGCACTGCCAATAGATGCCCCAATTCTGAACCACGGATTGTAGATCCATCTCCGGCCCTGGCGCGCCCCCACCAAGATTCCAAAGGTCCACCGACTACGATTAGAAAATAAGCGACGTGCGACGCAGCGACAAGATTCGCCAGGGCCTCCATGCCGATTGGGGCCCGCCGGTCAGTTCTCGCTGGGCATCCGTTCCATGTTGTCGATGATCATGATCTGCGTCTCGTACTTGCGTGGCTCTAATTGCAGACCGAGTTCTTCGCGAAATGCGGTGATGGTCAAGTTGGCGAGGTCCTGCGGACCGCCCTGATCTGCGTATGCCTTGGTATTGATGATGAAGTCGTAGGTGCCGTCCAGACCGGTTTCATCGCGAACAGGGCGGCGCAAGACCGCCGAGAGAAGGCCAGCCAGGCGCCCTAAGGTCACGTTGCTGCCCGTGAAGACGCCAGCGTTCATCGCGAGATTATTGCTGCCGCCCTCCGAGACTTTCAGCTTATGTCCCTTCTTTCCGACCACCATGGCGAGACCCGAGACCTCCCGCGTCTCGCTATGGCTGGTCATCTTGAACCGCTCCGCGAGCAGCGGGCGCACCATCTGCCACAATTGCGCGTCCGTGGCCGGCTTGGTTGACTTGCCCACCAGATCAACCCTCACGTCATTGAGCCAGGCTGGCCCCTCGAGTCCTTGCGGTCCAATTCCGTAGGCGCGCTGGATGATCTCTCGCAGCGCCGTATTGCGCGCGGTCAACGTGTTGGGCGTCGTGCGCTGCTGACCGAGATTGAACGGGATGCCGGGGATCGGCCCCTCACTTAGGCGCACAGTGGCGACTTCAAAAGCGACCAGGGGCTGCGCACGAAGATCGGAAACAGTAATCATAGCCAGCGAAATGAACAGAACGAGTACGCACCGTGACATTGAAGCTCTCCTTTCTTTGCGACACCCCGAACATCGACAAGTATGCCTCGACCATCGACAACTGTCAAGGACGCATGCATCCGACACAGTCGTGCGTGCTTACGCGAGGGCTTCGCTGTTTTATTGACCGTGGCTGCTCACCAGGAACGCGTAAACCGTCCTAACAGGTGACGAGATCGGTGTGGGCGAATCCCTTGGAGTAATCGAGCACGGAGATCACCGTCGGGGTCACGCGGAATATGCGGACATCCTTTGGACTCGGCATCGGCAATGGTATGGAGTCCTGCTGCGGATACTTCAGCATGAGCAAGCCTAAGGCCTTCGCCGCTTCGGTTGAATCGACCACTGCTTGCGCGTGCGCCGCCATGGACAGTCCGGTAATCTCCATCACTTGCGGCGTGTCGTGATCGATCGTCAGCGACACCCGATTATCTCGGGCTAGATTTCTCGCCTTCTGGCTATCCGGGCCGCAGAGGAAGTAAATCGTGAGGCCTTCGTTCGCATAGCCCACGGTCGTCGCCTGCGGCCAGCCGTCTGGCCTTAGCGTGGCAATCGTCATGATCCGGTGCTGATCCAAAAGCGTTAGGATCTTCCGTCTGATGTCTTCGTCCATCGTCACCTCCACGATGCTAGGTCACCACGATCCAGCCGCCAGACTTGTGGCTGATGAAGAAGGAAACGCGCAATTGAGAAGGAGTCCCCCACCCAGCGACGGACAAGTACTGCTGGCACCCCCATTCTATCGCCGCGTTGAGCGCAGAAGAACCCGGAATGAGGACTATAGCGTGATCAAAATTGTCAAGGTCCATGTTCCTTCCAGCGGCAACTTGCGGTCACAATTAACTCGATGCGTATGATGCTTCGTGTGGTGAGAATCGCGAGCCTTCTAGCCCTGGGCACCCAAACTGGGTGCCCAGTTGATCCAACGGTGTGTGCATGAAAACCCTCACACCGATATCCCTTTTTGGCTTCCTTGCTGCGAACTTCGCATTGCGCCGCTACCCGCCCGTCGAAATGGGAACAATGATGATTCTCCTTGCTGCTGCTCTTATCATGGGGATATTGTCTCTCCGCGAGGGCTTACGGAAAGACAGAAGCATCACTGCGGCATACCTAGTGGCTTCTCTGCTGCCTTGGATGATGGCTGGCGCGTTCTTCGCGAATGGGGCACTCGACCCTTCACAGGAAATCCGTCACCAGACGGTCGTCGTTGAAAGGACGTACGGATCTAGATGGGTGCCGGACGGACTGGTCGTGCGATCTTGGCGTTTTGGCCGGACGAAAGAGTCGCTCTATGTGGGCCATTTCGAGCCGTTGCCCCATGCAGGCGACTACGTTACGGTCGGTGTAAAGTCTGGCACCTTCGGAGTTCCTTGGGTCAGCAGTATCGCCCGCTCCCGCTAGCGAGGGGCCTTAGTCTTTGGGGCCGGACTTCACCCAGCCCGATTCCGCATGTTGCATCATTGCCAAGGCGAAGTTGACATAGGGCCGCATCGCGTGTGCAGATACTTCAAGGGAACCCAGTTGTCTAGATCATCACGGCGGATCCGGAAGTTATCCTGCCGAGTCCAGCGCCAAATCGGAATCAAGGGAGTGGCCCATTATGTACTATTATCGGAAGGCTTTCACGGGAGGGTGGAGATAGCGTCCGGATGCGCCGTCATTCAGGAGTTGACCGCGAGCGCATGGCAGCATGGGTCACTTGTAGGGGATGTCGACGTTGCGTCTTCCCATAACGAGACTTATGGCCCGCTTCGATCAGCTTCCACTTGTCCGGTTTAAAGGTTAATCGTTACTTGAGCCAGCACGAGTGCGACTCTCTTTGGCATGCGTCCGCGCACGGTCCTTTGCTGTCCGCTCCCAAGGTGCTATTGGCCCTTCCACCGCCTTGAATGTTGAATTGACCTTGACGGGTTCGCGTTTACTGACCAGTTGCAGTCGCTTGGGGTCACGGTGACGAAGTTTCTGTTTGAGATGCGCGAGTTCGTATGCAAGCTGTCCCGTGGTGACCGGGATCGTGACCCTTCCGCGGGGCATCCCGATTTTCGAGATGTCGAAATCGTAGCCGCGTTGTTTGGCTTCGTCGGCCACAGTCCAAAGATAGTTTGCGATGGCGCGGGTGGGATTGCGGGATTGTCGAAATCGATCGAGTTGTGGGTGGTGGCGGTAGCCCCTGGTTGTTCCGGCCAGAACCTTTTGGGCGAGGAGTGCCTCGCGCCACAAGGCAACAAGTCCTGCTCGGTCTAATAACGAAGGACGAAGGGACCATAGTCGCATCCGGGATCACGCGTTCTTTGGTTGGCGGGTGAGGAGTGCCTGAACCTGCTGTGCCCGATAATCGAATATCTGCTCTAGGTCTCGCGCCACCTGAAGGCGATGGACCAGCCGGCCAAGCAATCCGAACGGAAGAGCATACTCGACGGTATCCGCGATCTGAGTGCCGCACCCAACCTCTGAAAACCGATGTGTGTGGCGCCAAAGCCTGTACGGGCCCTTGGCCTGAACATCAATGAATTCGAAAGGTGGATTCCAGCGTTCTATTTCCGTCAACCAACGAATCGGAATCCCCCGGACGCGCAGCGCATAGGCGATGGTCGCTCCCGGCTTCATCACAATAGGCGGCGGAGTGAGAGTCCGGAAGCGCATCCATGGCGGAGTGAGGTGTTCCAGATTCTCCGCGCGGGAGAAGAAATCGAAGACCGTGGACAAGGGGTGCGGCACCCACAATTCCCGATGGAGTGTGTAAGGACCCATGGCTCAGTCCGCGGAAAGAAGCCTCGACACCTCCGATGAGAGCGCACTGTAACGCTGCTCGTCGAGACCTCCCGCAGTGCGCCAGGCGACGCTGCCGCGCTGATCGATCAATACGAGATACGCCGCCGTCGGGTCGTTGAAGCCTACCCTCTGCTTCCACGCATCCGTGCCGCCGTAGACGGTGATCACATTCTCGTGATCCGCTTTGGGCGTACCCCGTCTCATGCCGCCATCGATGAACCACTTTCCCATCCTCGCCATGCCGCCGATCATGGGGATCTCGAAAAATGTAACACCTGGTTTGGTTCCGAAGTCCTGACGAAACCGCTTCGCCCAGGCTTCCACCTGAAAGCGTGAGTCGTAAGTGAAGCCGAGCATCAACAACGCCACGCGTCCGGATGCAGCTTGCGGAAGAACCGCGGATCGGCCGCTCAAAAATTCTCCCTTAAGCGGCGGGAACTGGTCCCCCACAGCTAGTTCGGCAACGGGTGCACCGGCGGACGCCGTTAGGGGTACCCCGAGTATCGCTAGAATCCACATGGTCATCGAATCACTTCCGTTTCTCTCAACTTCACCGGTTTAATATGGTTTTCCGGGTGGAGTGCCGCAGCGGCGATGCGCCGCAACATTCCCCGGAACATTATTTCGTGGATGGGAGTAAGCAGATACCAGTACAGGATCCCGAACAAACCGCGCGGCTCGAATTCGGCCAGCTGCGTAATCACGGTCGAAGAGCCATCGGGCTCGGCGCGGAACTCCAGCCAGGCCCTTCCCGGAACCTTCATCTCGGCGAATAATCGAAGCCGCCGGCCGGGTTCGAACGCTTCCACGCGCCAGAAATCCAAGGTGCTTCCGGGAAAAGGAGTCTCGGGATCAGGCCGGCCTCTTCGCATGCCAACGCCGCCCATCATAAGATCGACCCGGCCGCGAATCCTCCACAGTGTATTGCCGAAGTACCATCCGGTACGTCCTCCAATGCGGCGAATCGGTGCGAATGCCTGAAGAGGGGCCACTGGTACGCGCGTGGTTTGTGTATTGACCAAGAGATGAGCATCCGGTTTAGGAAGCGCACTCACCAATCCAGTCCGCGTGAGCGCGTCCGACCAGCGGGTTTCCGCAAGGCTACGATCCTCGTTAGCGAGCGCCCGCTCGATCGCGCGCGTGATTCCCATGGGCCGAATGTCGAAGGCATCGAGAGCCGCGTGATTCAGCACGACACTCGGATTGCGGACGCTTGCGATGAGCGAGCGCCCGATGGCTGCATAGACAGGAGTGATCAGGGTGAGCCAGCGGCTCGACAACGATAAGCTGAGGAACGGCACGCGCACGATCCAGCGCCGCAACTTCCGCTGCCGGGCGTACTCGCGCATGATGCCTATGTAAGAGACGATGTCCGCGCCGCCGATTTCGAAGGTAAGGTTATCCGTCGCCGGCAGCCGGGCGGAAGCGGCCAGATAGTCGATCACGTCTTCGATGGCGATGGGTTGCGCCGCGGTATTCACCCAGCGAGGCGTGATCATTACGGGAAGGCGCTCGACCAGAGCGCGGATCATTTCAAGAGAAGCGCTCCCGGAGCCGATCACGATAGAGGCCTGAAACTCGATCACGGGAACGCCGCTGGTGCGGAGAATGTTCCCCGTCTCGACCCGGCTGCGCATGTGAGCCGAAAGCCCCGGGCCGTGCGCCAGCCCACCCAGGTAGATAATCCGCCGCACTCCGGCCTTGCGCGCAGCCACGGCGAAGTTGTGAGCCGCGATGCGTTCCTCGGCCTCAAATTCTTCCCCGCTGTTCATGGAATGAACCAGGTAGAACGCCGTGTCCACACCGGAGAACGCAGCATCCAGAGACGCCGGCTGTAGCAGGTCCCCCTGCACCACTTCGGTGCCGGGAGCGACGCGCCAACCAAGCGTCTCCGGGTGTCGGCACAAAAATCTGACTGCCGAACCGTCTCTCTCGAGGCGCTTTAAGAGGCGTCCCCCGATGTATCCAGTTGCGCCGGTCAGCAGATGCATGAGCTTTTTTTACCTGTCATTTCGGCAAGAGGACGGAATCTATGACATGAATCACGCCATTCGATGTCACAATGTCGGTCTTGGTCACGTGAGCGCCGTCCACCATCACGCCGCCATTTGCGGTCTTGATGGTGACGCTCTGGCCCTCTACGGTCTTTGCGGAATGGAGCTTCACCACATCCTTTGCGAGCACGTTGCCAGCCACCACGTGATAGGTGAGGATGCTCTGCAACTTGGCCTTGTTCTCCGGCTTAAGCAGGGATTCGAGTGTCCCTGGAGGAAGCTTGGCGAAAGCTTCGTCCGTGGGAGCGAACACCGTGAACGGGCCGGGGCCTTTCAGCGTATCCACCAGCCCCGCGGCTTCTACCGCGGCCACCAGCGTATTGAAGTTTCCGGCGACAGCCGTCTCGACGATGTCGGCTGCGGAGGCAGTAGACGAAGCAACCGTCACCGCCAAGGCGCCCGCCGCAAAATGGGCACGTAATGTGTCATTTCTTTTCTCCTTTTCGAATGTCTCAATACTCTAGACGGGCTAAGCTCCGACCCCGGCGAGATCGCCATGCCAGCGGCGTTGGATCGATTTCCAAGTCAGGGCTTGATACAGCCCCGCCAGACCCACCAGGCTGTACACCACCGTGCTGAGCGCGGAGGTTTCGCCAAATTTCATACCGAACACCGCGGCGACCAGATCCAGATGGAACGCTCCGGCCAGCCCCCAGTTTAGGGCGCCGATGATGACCAGGGCGGCTGCGAGCACGTCAAGCTTCTTCATGATTTGAACGCTTCCTTTCACTTCTCAAGTGCCGATTTCTTCTGGGCACAGTTTGATCTTAGAGAACATCTGTTTTACTGTAAAGAATAACCAGAACCTGACTTTCCTGAGCGGAAAAAACCTGCGGGAAAACGGCACTGGGAGGAAAACGATCTTCGCCATGGCGTCCGACACCATCACCAAGGGGCTCAAGAACTACGCGATTGGAAGCAAGCTGCGGCGTTTACGCTTGCGCAAGAGCATGGGGCTCGTGGAGTTGGGCAAACACACCGGCCTTTCGCCGGCGCTGCTCTCAAAACTGGAGCGGGATGTGATGCATCCCACGTTGCCTACGCTACTGCGGATCGCCATGGTGTTCAGCGTGGGGTTGGAGTACTTCTTCAATCCGGAACCCAAGCCCGTGCTGGAGATTGTTCGCAAGAAGGACCGTCTGCGCTTCCCGGATTCACCGGACAACCGTAAAGTCACCTACTACTTCGAGAGCCTGGACTTCCCGGTGCCCAACCGCGCGCTGAATTCGTACCTGGCCGAATTCGAGCCGATCGACGAAGAAAGAATCCGGCTCCACGAACACCCTGGGATCGAATTGCTGTACGTTCTGTCCGGGAGGCTGGAACTGCGCATCGGAGCAGACAAATACGAGCTTTCGGAAGGCGATTCGATCTACTTCGATTCCACTGCGTCGCATGGCTACCGCAGACAGGGGTCCAAGCGCACAACAGCGCTCGTGGTGACGGTGAACCCGCGGGAGTAGAGGTCATCCTGGTGCAGCGTGCCAACCGCGGCGGAGACACTGACCCCAACAGCACTGTTTCATTTTTCGACGCAATCGAAGCGCAATTGGGGCTGAAACTGGAGAAGCACAAGCGTCCTATTCCCGTGCTGGTGATCGACCATATAGAGGAGAAGCCGACTGACAATTGACGGCTTCGAACTCCTTCGATTTCCCGCGATTAACGGCGCAGCGTTTAAGAAAACCAATAGCGGTCGCGAAACCCCCACAAGGGAAGTCACATGGCTGGTTTGTCGGCATCTCGCTAATTTGAACCCCTCGTGCCAGCTCCGCGCGGATCGTGCGCCAGTCGGAGAAAGATCGCCGGAGCGATTTGGACCTGAACCTCACCTGGCGAATGAGAGCGAGCGGGCTGGGATCGGTCAGTGACGTTCGATTACAGTGAAGTCTATGACCCCGGAAGAGATCGTAAAACAGCTACAGCAGATCGTAAGCACGCTCCAGCAAATCGTTCACGCATCAGCGGCCCTAGCGGAACGAGTGGAGACACTCGAACAGCAATCTGGGGAGAAAGTAGGTGTGCTAACTTCGCTCCAAGGACATCTCCAGGTGCTATTAGAAAACTATCAGAAGCAGGTAACCGCGCAAGAGACGACCAATCACACTGTTCTGGAGGCCCTAGGTACTCTCGAGGCTCGCCTTAACGCTATCGAGACCGCAGGCGGGCACATACAGCCAAGCGAGGAGCGGCCCAATTGATCAGCGGCCCAATTAATGAATCCTGAACATTAACAAACGTGATGATTTCCCCTTGAGGGACGTCTAATAAATGGAAGGAGATTACAAGATGGGTAGCACAAAGCCCGTATCCGACAAACAACAAGGGCAGCATAATCAACAGATGAATGACCCGAAGCGGATGGGCAACAATCCAGTCGAGCCCCAGAAAAATGACCGGAATACTCAAGATAATCAGCAGATGCAAAAGGACAAGCATAGCCAGCGGTCGAATCAACCCACTCGCTAGGCCCCTCTAGGTCTGCCTTTCGTTTCGCCTGATCCCTCCCACCGATAGCGGCGGGAGGGATCTTCTATTTCTGGGAGGCTCGCGCTGCTGAATCACTTAGCGGGAACGCTGCCCAGACTGTTATTAACGCTTCGTAGAACCAGCACGATAATGTTGCCGGATGACCCGGTGAATTCAATCGACCCTGTTTTCGTGCCGATGTCTCCAAACAATGCGGGTACTGTGTTCGCGTAGAATCCGCCCACGGCGTTTTGGTTGAACTGATCGCATCCACATCCCGCGGCGAGCGATGGGGTGACTTTTGCAGAGCCGATGGCGTTACCATCATTGTCCCGGAGGGCCACGGTGACTGTCTGGTCACTATTCGATGCATTCACCACGGTGAAGGCCGTAACATATCCGTTGCCCTGAAATAACGGAGCCGTCCAACGAGGTTTCGCGCTCGTGATATCGACCGGATCGACGGTGACTTGCCAGCTGATGTTGCCGCTCACCAGAAAGTATGAGAGTTGAAGTGTGGCTTGGCTAAGAGCGGCGGCGTTGGGAGCGACGATCTGGAATTGCACAGGTCCTTGCGCCAAGCCGGGGATCTGCGTATCAGTACCACCGGTACAACTTCCGATCCTGGCGACGCTGGTGATGGTCCCCTGACTGGCGGTGCCCGAGGGTAGCCCAAGCGAAAAGCCTTGAACTGCAGGAAATGCCGCACCGAGTTCGGTCCCCCACAACCCAAAACAATTGTCGGGACTATTGAAAGGGATAACCGTGCCGTTGGGCGCAGTAAACGTTGCTCCGGCGCCGGTTTTAACCCATGCTCGGAAACTCGGCACGGCTCCGGTGACAAGTCCAGGGGTGGGTGTTTGCGTCGGCATCAATTCCGTAGCTTGGCTGGTCCAGCCGTTGCCAACGGCAAATTGCGGAAATATTACCGTCTTTAGGCAGCCGAAACCCGTTCCCGCGCCAAACAAAGTCTGCGCGGTCACAGCCGCGTTGTCTCCCGACCCGCAATTACCGGGTGCCGTCGTACTCAGGAAGCTCAGATCGCTCGGCTGCCCCCAGACAGGCATCAGTAAACACCCGGACAGGAGGAGAATATCAAGGGTCTTCATCAAGGAATCCTTTCTGCGCACCGCGTTGCTTGAGGCCGCGCCCTCGTTAGTGTATTTCCCACAAGATGCGGTAGAGTGTCAAGCTATCATCTGCCGAGGGTGCAAATCTACCGGTGACCTTACCTTGTTTCAGAGGCAGAAAGCAAGCCAGACGATGGGGTTGGATGCCTCTTTACGTATCTTGTCAGTCCGCTGCGGAGCCATCCGAATCTAAAAGCGTAACCAGACTCATGCAGGTACTGCGTGGCCTCTTGCGGCGGCATTCCGAGAAAATACATTTTGTACAGCGCGGCAATGACGCTCGTCCGATCGCGGCCAAATCGGCAGTGGAAATAGACCGGATGATACCGGTCGTCTCGCAGGATCGTTAGTATCGCGTCAATATGTTTTTCCGATGGGGAGATCGGCGAAGCATTCATTATGCCTGGAATCACCGTTATGCCGTACTTTCTCGCCTTGCGCGTTTCGAGAAAAGACATAAAGGGAAAGGCTTGCAAGTCTACGATGTACTTCACATGCAACGATTGAAGGAAACGGTAATCGGCATCGCTCTTAGGTCTCGATCCCTTATAAACGCCAACATCCACGGGGGCAAAATGCTTTAGCTTAGAGCCAGCCGCCTTCAGTTCGCGACCTGCGTCATCCACCGCGGCGATGTCTTGGCTACGGGCGGAAAGTGCGCCCAAAACAAGCAACATAGCGACAAAGGGTCTGTTCATAATAAGTTCCGCAGCATCCTCTACAGGTAAGATCCCCGAGCTTCCAGATTGAAACGAGCAAGGCAAGGGCCAATTCCCGGCGAATCAGCTCGGCAACACGGGCGGAGTCGGACATAATTTAACGGAGACCGGCGGCGTCACGAGACCTTGAGTCTTCGAGCCGCCGCCGAAATGAGAACGAGGGTGAGCTACTCTGCGATCTGAGCAATTACGCTGGCGCTAGCTCCAGTGTCCTTCACGACGACGCA
>Ga0157370_10002588_pt1 | contig 21737 bp, 22 predicted proteins | sample C35metaG_FD_113463 | JGI IMG/M metagenome (GOLD analysis project Ga0157370, IMG submission 113463) | Corn rhizosphere microbial communities from Kellogg Biological Station, Michigan, USA - C3-5 metaG | ecosystem: Host-associated > Plants > Roots > Rhizosphere > Soil | place: USA: Michigan...
TACGGAGCGAACAAGCACACCGGACAGACCAGTCTGTCAAACAGTCTGCTGGCCGAGAGCAATCTCACGCTCGATCAGCGCAACACTGTTTTCACTCGCGCTGAGTTTGTACAGAAAGGCCCGGAGGATCTTCCAATTTCAGCACCGATGACACCCGCTTCGTCACTCGCGCAACCGACACACGCAAGCATGATCGTGATCACGAAATCATTGCCGTCGACTCAGTACGACGTCGGTGAGGTGACTCTCGGTTACGTGCGGGAGCTCACATCGGTGTACGGCGGGAGCCTCGGACTCGGCGCGGCCGGTACTGTCAACATGGTTCCGTTGGCTCTGAGGGACACGTACGGCACACGCACGCCGGTGGGCGCTACTCTGTTTCTGCGCCTGCGTCCGGGTGCAATGCAGACGCCTGCACGCGATGCAGAACGGGTCACCTCCAGCCAACAACCGGCGTTGGGTCAACGTTGAGTTCCCCGAAAGGTCCGGCGCTCCGATGATCTCCAATCGTGAAAGGGATAGCGATTCAGCCGCATGAACGAAGACTGACCGGGCAATCGTCGCGCGCCTGGCTGGAGGGGAAACCACGGTAGGTGAGTTGGCGCGCCCGTTCCCCATGTCGCTACCAGCAGTCGGCAAGCGCCTCGTGGTATTGGAGCGCGCGCGCCTGGTTCAGCGCCGTGGCCCGCGTGAGTGAACGCAGGTGGAGTGTGCCCCGGAGTACATCAGCAACACCGTTCACGGTAGCCTGCTCATTGAAAAGAACGTCGCAATATCCGCTGCCAACAGCTCCGGCACTTCGAGCGCCGCGAAATGACCGCCACGTGGCATGTCCACCCAGCGCACGAGGTTATATCCGCGCTCGACCCACGATCGCGGGGGGTTCGATATCTCGAATGGAAATCTCGCAAACGCCGTCGGCACTGATATCATCTCTCCTGTTTCAAGTCTCAGCGGCGTCGCACTCGATTCCAGGTAGACACGCATCGACGATGAAATACAATTCGTCAGCCAGTAGACGATCACGTTCAAAAGCACGACATCGCGCGAAATCGGTGTTGCGGGATCGGACCAATCACGAAACTTTTCCGCGATCCATATCGCGAGACCTGCTGGAGAATCACTCAATCCATATGCAAGCGTGAGTGGCGTGGTGCTCTGCAGATGGCTATAACCACCGTTCATTCCATACCAGTCGGATACTCGTTCCTGGAATTCTCTTTCTTCCTGATTCACGTCTGACATCGAATGAGGAACGTAGGAACCGGGCAGGTAGTTGAGGTGCAAGCCAACTATCCGATTGGCGTGGCGCCGAGCCATCCACGTTGCGATACCGGCACCAATGTCGCCGCCATGCACGCCGAATCGCTGATATCCGAGCGTGGTCATCAGCGAGGTCATTACCTCCGCCATGCGCATGTTCGACATTCCCGGCGATGATGGAGCAGATGAAAAACCAAAACCAGGAAGTGACGGCACAACAAGAGAGAATCTGTCGCGCAGCCGATCGATGACGTCAAGAAATTCGATGAACGATCCAGGCCATCCATGCAGCAACAGCAGCGGAAGCGCCTCGTCGTTGCCCGACGTCACATGTATGAAGTGAACGAGCAGCCCATCAACCGTAGCGACAAACTGGGGATACTGATTCAGCCGCGCCTGTTGCGCCGCCCAGTCGAACGAATCCGACCAATGCCGTATGAGGGCCCGCGCGTCGGCCATAGGGAACCCGCCGGAGTCGTTGACGCCCGACGGCCAGCGCGTACGCCGCAATCTCTTGCGGAGTTCCTCGACGTCGACGACAGGCACGTCGATGGTGAAAGGTTTCCGCGTCACGTCGGACGCACCTTGCCCGGCTTGCCGTAAATGATTTCCTGACTGAGATACATCGGTTGCTCCTGATGTGTCAGTTATAAGCTAGCCGTACGCCCTCGCGTACGTGTGTGATGCTCGCAGTCTGACGGGGGCTCCAGAAGACTAGGCGACAGTGCTCGCGGGACGCAAGAGCCGTCCCATTCTCATGGCGGCTGCACTACCGCTGACGGCGCAATAGCTACCGTTCACTGCGCTTGCGTTGTTGCGTCGATGAACGCGATCGTAGCTTCGGCTACTGCATGCCTGCTCGTCATCCCAAGCCATCACAAGACATCCAGCCATGTTAAGCATCACCGCGCTTCTGTTATCCATGGTAGCGACCACACCACCCACGCCCACTCGGCTCGCATTCCACGTTGCTGCACGCGACGCGCGAGCCACCGCTATCGTGGACACAGCCATCGCGCGCATGGGCGGTCTGGATGTGCTTCGCGGAATTCGAACCGCGCGCTATTCGATGGTCACGCAGTGGCTATCGACAAGCTTCGACGCGCGGCCGTTCCAGGATGCGCCGAGCTACGAGCTGAACACCGACATGCGCGACTACACGACGCGCACATGGCACAACGTCCGACGCTTTCCCAACGGGCCCGAATGGACCGAGTTCACCGATCTCGTTGTCGATACTGTGGCCGCGCGGTACAGCTTGACTCCGGCCCCCAGCGTCGCCAACGCTGGCAGGACCATCGACCACTGGACTGCACTCAACGTTGCGTACATCGACGAGCGGCGTGAGCTATTTGCATTCACTCCCGACCGACTCGTGCTTCTGCTTCGCAGCGCACCCGACCTGCGGGCCCATCCGGACACGGTAATCGGAGGGCTTCCACACGCAGTGGTCTCCGCGACGATCGACGGATTTCCGACGACGGCGTTCTTCCGTCGCGGCGACGGGTTTCTCACGATGGCACGCTATCACGCAGACGAATCCAACGACTTCGGGCTCGCGCCATGGGGCCCGATGGACGTAGCAGTGTGGTACTCTCAATGGCGCACCGACCCTGCAACACATGTATGGACCCCATGGCAATGGGACATCGTAAGAGTTGGCAAGCCATACAAGCGAATGACCGTACTATCGGTTGCGTTCAATCCAGTGCTACCGGCCGACTCGCTCGTACTGAGCGACAGCATGCGATCGGAATATCTTGCGCATGCGCGTCACCCGATGGCCGATCTGCCGTTTGACGCGGCTCACCTGGCTCCGAATCGGCATATTGCGCTCTTTGCGACACCAGGAGCGCCGGTCACGGCAGTGAAGATAGGTGCGGGCTGGGTTCTGATCGAGCCCGGCAACCTGCCATTGAGCGCGGAGCGTGCATCGAGCTGGCTTGCGGCGCACGATTCCGGCAGCAAGGTTGTTGGCGCGATCATGGGAACCGCGCGTCCGTCTGGCGGCGCTTCGTGGGTGGCAAAACGCGGACTCCCAGTTTACGTCGCGGTGCCAGGTGCCAAAGGCGACTCCGTCTCGCTCGAGAACTATGGCGCACCGCTGAACGCGCTTCGTGTCGTCACCCATGGCCAGTGGATCAGGTTCCCGGGAGCGACTGGAGACTCCTTATGGGTCGAGCCACTGGATGTTCCGAACCTGCAGCAGGCTCTTCTGCTGTATGTACCGTCGATTCACTGGGCATACTCGAGCGCGATCAGTGTGCCGGAGCAGATACCGATGATCGCCAAGCGTCTGCGCGCCCGCGGATGGCTGGTCGATGTAGTGGGTTCTCCTCGCGCGCCTGAAGGGGTCGCACCGGAACGCTGAATACTCACAGAGCTCCTCCGTTACCAACTGAGCTGGTGGGTCTGTGCCAGTATCGGGTTTCGAGAAGCTCGAGTGTTCTCATTGCACCGGGCGAAAATGGCGCCGGCCTGCCGTGTTTGGCCTCCGCCGCTGCGTAGGTGCGGAGGAGGGCCACGGGATCAGTCACCGCAGGAAAGAGTGAGTCCACTCCAAAGGTCTCGTAAATCTCACGGGCAATATACGCACCATTGGGATGTCCGTTGGACCACAGCAGTGCACGCGCGCGCTTGCCGGCGGTGGCCATCTGGGTCGAGTCGTCCGAAATCGCAGTGAGCAGTGAATCGAGCACCTGAAGCGTAGCTGGTGTCCGAGCGTATTCCGCATTGTACCGGGCGACATACCGTGCGAGCGAGGGCGGCTCGACCAGCGGGTACGGCTTGTCGATCAGATCCGCGATCCCTTCACTACGTAGACCCAAAAGCGCAAACCCCAACGGCTTGTCGGCGTCGAACACGACCGACGGCGGCGGGGCTGTATTGGCGCGAGCGAGGTACGTATGATTGAACTCGTGTCCGAGAAAAAGCACGAGATTCGAGTCATATGCGTGCAGGATATCGATCACTACTCCAGGGCCGACCGAATAACCATCGTCCTTGAACAATGCGAAAGCAACGAGCGGCGGTTGGCCGACAGCTGTTGCGCCCGGTGGAAGAAACCGGCCTGCAAGACCCACTGCGTTCCGGATCAGCGTCGACGTCTGAAGAGAATCGCGATACGTAACTAATTGGTTACGCATTGTGACGGCGCGGATAAGATGCTTAAGGTCGGCGGAGCGATCGTTACCCAGTCCTGTGAGACTATCCAGTGTCGCCCGTCGCGATGGACGAAACGCGATCTCCATATTCTCACGCATCACGTCTCCAACGGCGCTCTGGGCGAGTCGGTACCCGGGAGTGGCGAGGAGCGAGCGCCATTGCTCCTCCGATGGCTCCGCATCCGTCGAGAGGATGTCAGCGATCTCCCAGAACTGATCGACAGCCGAAAAATCGACGCCAGTGACTGGCAGCGGTCGATCCGATGGCGGCATCGCCTGACCACCGAGGCTCGCCGCAAGGCCGAAAGCAAATACGAAAATACTTGTGCACGTCCGCATGGTGTACATACTCTCCGAAGGAATCGTTAAACTGATTTGACAGCCGAGCGGCTGTATTGATAGGGACCGGCCACGTGCGCGTCGTCCGGGAAGCCGCCGGTCACAACGTCGGCGGCTATCAACTCCGCGACGACATCACCTGGCGACCCGACGCCGCTCTTCACGCGCAGAAGCTGAAGGCGAACGTTCTCGAGCGCACCAGCCAGCCGCTCGCGGCGAGCGATGACATCCGCGCGTGCCTTTGAGAAATCGTCGAGAAGCTCGGCGCGGCGAGACCGAAACGCGGAGTCTCCACCGGGAGTTGCGGTACCGGCCTCGGCTATCGCATCATCGATCGAACGCTGCTGATCGGCGAGGTCACTCATTACGACTTCCAGTGCCTTGATTCTCGCCTTTGCGTCGCGAAGCTTGCGTTGCATTTGTGGAGGCATGCTGGTGAGCATCGCACGCGGACTCGATGCGGTGGACGCAAGCACCGCAGCACCGCCGCCAAACGCGGTTACGCCACGAGCGGCCAGCCGGAAAATCAGGCGGCCGGAGATACCGGACCAGATCCACGTAGCGAAACGGTCGAATATTGTCGCGCGCAAGGAGTTCATCACGATCAGCGCCATCACGAGCCCGCTCATCACAGCGGCACTGGCGAGCAGAATTATCCCCGGTATCGTAATGGTGTGAACAGTAGGCGTGATGGTGGTGCGCATGCTCCTGAATACCCACACCATCGTGAGCCCGCTGTAGATTGGGCCCCCGATGATGATCCGCCATCGCTTCGCCGCACGCTTGCGAGCGCGCGGATCGGCCCGCTCCTGAGCGCGAGCCTCTGCGCGCTCCGCCATGATCGCCGCCATACCTGCGCGTACATCCGCAAACGAGAATCCGCCGCTCAGCAACGATCGTGCGCGTTCCGTCATCTGACCAATGATTCCCCAGGCGACCGCTGCGCCGATAATCACGGGAAATGCCTGATCCAGAAAGCTCATCACGCCACTGACGCGGTTGTTGTAAATCACCTCGAGCGCGACGATGATCAGGAGTGTGCGAACGCTCTGTATGCACTGAGTCTGAAACAGCCGCACCGATGGAGCGATCTCGCGCCGAGATGAGCGTAGTACGTCCAGCGAAGCTGCCAACTCCTCACCCGATTGGAATCGTGTGGCAGGATCCTTGTCGAGACACCGATCGATTGCCGCGCACAGTCCAGCTGGGAGATCGGAACGCAACGAATCAACCTTTGGCGGCGGCTGCGTGATGTGCATCGCCATCACAGCTGTCACGCTCTCCGCTTCGAACGGCAAGCGTCCGGTAACCGCGAAGAAGGCTACGACGCCGAGCGAGTACAGATCACTCCGGCCGTCGACCTTCTCACCGGCTGCCTGCTCTGGACTCATGAACTGCGGCGTTCCAACGACCTCGCCCACACGTGTGAGCGTATTACCACCAGGCGCGGAGTTGGAGTGCGCGATGCCAAAATCGGTGACCAGCGACCGGCCCGTTGCCCGCTCGATCAGGATGTTGTCCGGCTTTACGTCGCGGTGGATGACACCGCGGCCGTGCGCGTACGAGAGCGCCCATGCGACTTCCTGCAACAACCGAATGGCCTCGGCGGCTGTGAGCGGACCCGCACGCCTGACGCGTTGGCCGAGCGTCTCTCCTTCGATGAATCCCATTACGAAGCAGAGGAGGTCGGGATGCTCTCCCACCGCGTGCACCGGGACGATGTTGGGGTGCGAGAAGCTCGCGGCCATGCGGGTCTCACGCAGGAACCGCTCGCGCAATTCCTCCCGCACCGCCAGATCCGGCGGCAGCACCTTTATGGCGACCGCGCGCTGGAGGCTCATGTCCTGCGCGAGATACACGGTGCCCATACCGCCGTGTCCGAGCTCGCGCTCGATCAGATAGCGGTCATGTAATAGAGCCTGCAAACGATCGCGCATCCGTAGGCGCTACGACGTGTGCGGGACAGATTGCGTCGTCATTGTTGCGCCCACTAGCTCGTCACGACTTCGAGTTGCGAGTGATCCTTCAACGTATAGACATGACGCAGGATTGCACGCGTCGCCGGATCGATCCACAGCGTCTCCGAACCCGATGGATACGACAGGTCGACTGCCCACGCATCGCGCGCTCCCTCCGCCGTGGGCACGCGCTCGCTCCCACGCACTCGAATCGTTTCCGATTCCACTGAGCCACCCCCTCCAACGAACGGCAGGACGACGCGATATCCACGGACGAGCGGAATTGATTGCACAACCACGTCGTCGATCGTAGCGCTGAACGACGGGGCAGTCGTCGTCACGTTGATCGCGTGAGCGGCGGAGTCCTTCTGCGTAAGACGACCGGTAACGTGAGTCCCGTCGAACGACAGACTGGTCGCCATTCCGCCTCCATGCAGATGCTCCCAGACCGGTCGAAGCGTTGCCCGGATGAAGAGCAGGCTGTCGGTGTGCACATGGTCAGATGCCCCAATCGTCATCACCTGCAAGACTGCCGGACTGCCGCGATACTCCGTGAACCGTCGCTCCGTTACCCAGCTCGTGGTTCTCGATGCGTTTGCACGAGTTAGAGGGACGAGGCGACTATGCACGGTGCCTTCAGTGAGATGCGACGTTATCAACGTCGGCGCGGAAACCGATTGCGCAGCCGCGTTTGACCCAACGAACGCCGGCGACGCCGACGAGAATGCCAGCGCAAGTCCCTGGCAGAACCGATTTATTTGCCGCACGATGAAGACTGACTGAGTTGTGGTTTGCGCCAGCTCTCCAGCAAATGTATGATCAGCGCTGCCGAACCGCCGCGCTAATAACGATCCGTGCGGCGAATGGTGGCTGTGGCGCCGTGAGCGGCAGCGGTAACTGCCTCGATCTTCACCTGATTGGTAGAATGTTTGCCCCATGAGGGTTCCGAGCACAAGGAGTCCACTGTGTTCAGGCGGATTCCGGTGCTTCGCGCGATCCTGTGACAACAGAGATCTGGACACGAGCACCCAACCACGACCGTCTTGACGCCGCCCACTGACCAGCGATGACCGCCGGCTGCAACGCGCACGAAGCTACAGCACCGCGGACATACACTTCGGGCTTTCCCGTACGCGTGAGCCCGCATTGTTGAGATCGGGCTCGCCTTCCGATTCCCTCGCTGAGTCAGCTCGATGAATTCAGGATCCACGTTGCCAGCCCCGCACGATGCTTTCCGGTTCCCTTCAGATCGCGCCGCGCCGCTTCCCGACGCAATCACCACGGACCGTCGCGTGAGACGCGTAGAAGGGGGGCGAATGCACACCGCATATGCCGTCCTTCGCGGAATGGCTTTGTCCGGTGCGCTGTTGGTCGCGGCATGTGCGCAATCGCACCCTCGATCGTTGACCCCTACCGGTAAGGTGCTGATACCGGGCGATGCCGATCTCACCACAACTCAGTTCCATGATGCGTCGACCACGTATCAAGTGTTGCAGGCTGGCTCTGCCAACACACCGGAACGTGAAGTGGCGCAGGCAAGCGACACGACCCAGCTGACTTCATACAAAGGAGCGCCCGCTCTTCTGCTCATCCAGGGCTCTAAAACGCGCGGCAGGGTTTTCATGGATAGCGCTCTGGTGCTTCGTGATGGGCTATCGCCAGTCTGGGAGATTCAACACTCCGGAACGCACTCCATCAGAATCGACTACAGCGGCACGCGGGTACGTAGAAGCGACTCCGCACCCGACACGGCGCTGCGCCGGGTTGAACATATGTATGACGTTCCGGTCTTTCACTTCAACGAGCTGAACCAGTTGATTCGATCCGTGCCACTGCGCGCGGGTTATTACGCAATCCTGCCGCTGTACTCCGAGGGTGATGATGCGCTTGAGATGGATACCGTACGCGTGGAAGGTCAGGGCAGTACGGGAGTGTGGAACGTTCGCTTTGCTGACAAGGTCATCATCGGCCATTACGGCATTGACGGCAGCACAAGAGAGATGGTTCGATACGAGGTGGAGCGTCACGTTGCTGGACCTCACTTCTATATGAAGCTGGAACCGTCACGGTAGTCGCGTACTATGATCGGTGTGAAATTTCGGGCGCCGGAACGTGAACGATGTGCCAGGTCCCGTGACGTGCCTCGACAAGCACGAATGGTTTCTGCGATTCCCGGTCCGGCGTGCGATTTATTGTGCCGAGCAAGCCATCCATCGTGTGAAGGCTCGCGAGACCCGTTCTGATTGCGTCGCGATCGGAGGCAACACTCGCCGGCGTGTCGAGCACGCCCTGTTTCTCGATCACCTGCTTGAGCGTGTAGAGTATTTCCCATGCGGCCATGCTGTGCAGGTCGGCTATGCCACCCAACCGCTCGACTGCCGCAGCGGCGCTTCGAGCAGCAGGTGTCATTGGTGCGAAGCTGGTGGGGATCAGCAGTCCATCGGCGTACGCTCCGCATCGCTGCAATGTCTCGGGAGTGGACGCGCTCGTAAGACCGACAATGAGCTTTGGGTGCATGTGCTCCCGCGCCATCTCTTTGAGCATGCCACACGTGGTCGTAGCGTGAGCCGAGAGCACTACGATGTCAGCAGAGATAGCCGCCAGTCGCCGAACGGGGGCCGTAAAATCCGTATCTGTGATCGACCATCTGGTCGATCCTACGAGGCTGAATCCAGCTGCCTCAGCTTGCGGGCCGATAATGTTCTGCCACGTTGAGTGCGAGTGCGCGAAGTCTGCTTCGTCACCGCCGCTCACTGTCTTCCAGTCCGGATGCTGCGCGTGAACCCAGGCCCAGAGAGCGCGGTACATATCTGTTTCGTTGGGACTGTTCCGAAAGGCCCACGCCGAGATGCGGGCAAGATTCGCCTTGGTTGCGCCATCGGTGAAAACCGGCATCGCCATCCCGGTATCTGTGGCTACGCCGGGGGTCGATTGCAACGCATGGTAGAGCGGCTCAGCGACCGACGAACAACTTGGGCCTACGGCTACGAGGGCGTCTGAAAGGACGAACTGCCGAACGAGCCCGATGCCATCGGTCGCGCTACAGTGATCGTCGGCATACGACACCTCGAACTTGCCGATCGCGCCATCAGCCAATCGAACGCCCCCGGAGGCATTGATGCGTGTCGCGGCCGCGATGAGCGCCGCACGACTGTTGACGCCGAATGACCGCGCAGGCCCGCTGAGTGCACCGAATCCCGCAATCCTGATGACGCGCGTCCCGGCAGCTGTCGCCGTCACTGGCTTTGGCGGCACGTCATCGCCAGCAAGGAAGGTGGACACTTCGCGGTAGAGCTGATACCTGCTCGCCTCGAGGTGCATAACGTGTGTGGCGCGACTGATTTTCACGTCACGCTTCAACGGTGAGTGCGTGAGCGCGTTGAAAAGCCAATCGGCATCGGCGTCCCTGGCCACCTTGTCCCACTCACCACGCACGATGAGTACTGGTGCAGTGATCGCCCCTGGGTCATAACCCAGCTTACCACTCCACGCGTCGTTTATGTCGGCGTCCGGACCAGCGGGAACGGCGACGCTTGCGGGGGTACGCGTTCGGCTCGTGGAGTCAGTGGCCATGTACGCCGGTCCCCACACGGCAAAGTGATGCACGTCGAGCACGGGGGCCTCGCCTTTCGGTACATAACCGTAGAATCTGCTGCGTTGATCTTCCTCGGTCACAAACTCGTACGCCGGTACCCTGGTCGTGTCGCGAGACTGTTCACGCTGTGCGACCGGGCCGAATTGAACCAGACGGTCGATGCGTTGAGGATGCGTGCCGGCGTAGAGTCCGGCGGCAATCGTCCCCCATGAGTGCGCGATGAGCGAGACTCGCGTCGTCCGCTGATGCGCAGTTATAAAAGCGACCGCTGCCGCGATCTGTCGCGCTGCCTGGTCAGCGCGCCCGAGTGGGGGATGCGCAAACGGAGCGTCACCCATCTCGGGATACCGATCGGAACCGCCATAACCCAGGAAGTCGAGCGCCCAGACGTCGAATCCCGACCGCGACAAGTCGTCCATCCACGATGTGCCGTCGAACTTGAAGGCTGCGGCTAGAGCCGACGGGAACGATGACCCGTGAATGAACAGCACGGGCGCGCGGCCACGACTCGCGTTCGTCCCGGTCGCGGGCAGGTGGCGGAGAAAGATACGCAGTCCGGTTGAATCAACTGGAACACGGAATTGCTGCTCGCGCTGAGCACGTAGAGCATGGGGGGACGACACGAGAACAGCGGTAACACAAACAAGCTTGAGGCGGGGAACCCATCGTACGGCAAGGTGAGGCATCAGCGGGCATCTCAATTCAGAAGAAGGGCAGCTGGTTGCTCGAGCAGTGGATCGAACCGACGGTCCGATGTATTGTACCGACGTATCATTTCACGTAATGTTGAACTATGACTTCCTTTCCAGGTGACACCCTGACGCTGCCCGCGGATCGTCTGGCGGATGCCAACGTCGCGCCGCTGGCGTCTCTGATTGCTGACCCCGTCCGCGCGGCTATGCTCTGGGCTGTCAGCGACGGACGTACCCTACCTGCCGGCGAGCTCTGCCGAATTGCGCGGTCGACGCCCAGTGCTGGAAGTGCGCACCTTGCCAAGCTCGTCACCGGCGGATTGCTCGCGGTGGAGCGTCATGGCCGTCATCGCTATTTCAAGCTGGCAACGCCCGGAGTTGTGAGCGCGCTGGAAGCACTAGCCGCCATTGCGGAACCAATGCCAGCGGCGTCGCTCAAGGAGGCGTATGCGGCGAGCGCAATCCGTCTGGCCCGTACTTGCTATGATCACCTTGCCGGCACGCTCGGTGTCGGTCTTGCGAGCGCGCTGGTTGAGCAGGGCGCGCTGGTGCCTGGCGCGCGTGAATACATCGTCACCGATATCGGGGTAGCGCGTTTCGCGAAGCTTGGGATCGACGTCGCCCATGTAGCGGAGACAGCGCGATGCACACGTCGGCCTATCGCGCGCGCCTGCCTGGATTGGAGCGAGCGACGGCATCACCTGGCCGGCGCGCTTGGAGCGGCGCTCGCGACACGTCTTCTCGAACTGCAGTGGGTCGAACGAGTGCCTGCAAGCCGTGCGTTGAAGATCACAAACGAAGGCCGTCGTGTGCTCCGGCGCGAGTTCAGCATTCAGCTTCTGTGACACGCCACCGCATATCCCGGACATCAAAATCATCCGGTCACGGGCACTCAAGCTTGATGTGCCCCCGTAGACCAACCATCAACCACGGGATACTCGAGATCGACTTGGAAAATGGATCGACGTTCCGGTTATGTCCCTGGGATGCCGTCACGATACCAGCGCGCACCGTGCACCACACCCGTGCAGTCGGCCGTATCGTGAACCTGACTTTCGAACACCTTGCAGCGGATACAGTCGTTGTTGATCCTCCCGCGATGTGATTGCACCTCTCCGCGCCCCAGCCGCAAAGGTCAGCCCCCGACCGGTTCTTTACGCCGCTCACCCATCCGCTGCTACCGTTCGCAACCCCGACCCCGAAAGAATGGCAACCATCCGTTCTTTCCGCTGGCCCAACACGTACAAGCTCAAGGAACTATCAACACCCTCGAGGAGGGCCCAATGTTCGGTTTGCTGGCCGTTGCAACCATCGCGCTGTCGCTGCCGAACGCGTCGATGACTACCCATGTGATCGCTTCGCGAGACTCGGTAACCGACGTAAGAGTTGCTACCAGCTTGCTCGCTCAATTCAAGCAGGCGTGGCAGTCCGCGGATGGGCCCAGGCTCGGAAGCCTGTTTACCAAAGACGGAGATCTTATAATTCCAACGGGAGAGCTGCTCCACGGACAGGCCAATGTGGCTGCTTTTTACACGTCCGTGTTTACCCGTGGATATCGTGGCAGCAGCACCTCGGCTACGATCGCTCAGATCCGGCACCTCACCAATGACATCATGCTCGTCGATGCGGAATGGGAAATCAAGGGCGCCGTTGCCGCGGATGGAAGTGTGAAGGCGCCCGAGCGCGGAATACTCACGGTAATACTGAAACGCGATGGCGCACGATGGCTCGTTGCTGCACTCCGTGAACAGACGAGCGGTACGAGAGTCGTGCGTCTGTGATCGCCGGCGTCACGGACCGCCGCTCTGCGTCCCGGATTTTCGCATGGCGTGGCTCCTGATCCACGCGCGGTATGCGTCACGCTGATCAGGCCGCAGCACGGCTATTATCTCGCGCTGCGACGAGTCTATGACAGCATGCAGGCTTGGCCGAACGCGTGCCCATGCGGAGTCGACCGTCATCTGATGCCGGCGCAACACGCTCGCGATTGTATCCCGTTGCGCGACATCGAGATGAAGTCGTCGATCCATTTCGCTGATCAATGTCGCCGAGTTCATCGGACTCGCCGGCAGTGCACGCATGACCCAGAATCGATCCAGAGTTATTCCCAGAGCGATACCGATGACCAGTACTGCGACGAGCGTGAGTGCAGCGTGCAGCCGCGACGACGGGAAACGATCGCCGATCATGGAATGCCCCCGGTTGCAGCCCGCTCGGGAACGGGCTCCAGTGTTTCGCCGTCCATTACCAGCGCGGCAATTGACGGAGCACCATCAGACGTCACTGCCCTGTCGAAGCTCCGAGGTGAAAACACGGCAGCCCACGGGCTTTCGGCGCCGCGTTGTCCCGGCATGGGACGTACACGGCCCACGACGAATAATGCGACCGCGGCTGCAGCAAGTGCAACCCATGATGCTAGCGGGAATCTGGCAGCAAGCCAGCCGGTGTCGTCATTCACCTTTCCCATGTACTGACCCGTTGGCAGTGCGGCGTCTCGCAGAACGGCACCATGAATACGCTGGGCGAGCTCGTCCCAATAGGCCGGATCGTCTGGTGCATAAAAGTCTTTGTCCTGCGTCATTCCTCCTCCGTTGGCCCGAGTCGGGCGCGAATCACGCGGCGCGCACGGAATATGTGTTGTCGCACAGTCGCCTGGCTGACGTCGAACATTATCGCTATCTCCTCCACCTCGAACCCGCGCACCACATGCAGCTCGAAACACTGTCGTTGCATCAGCGGCAGACCGTCTACAATACGCGCAACACGCCCCAGCGTCTCACGCGCTTCCGTTGCGCGAGCGGGGCCGGGATCGGTGTGTGGTCTATCTCCCCAGAACTCCCATAGCCGCAACCGGCGTTGACGCCGGACTCGATGACGGCGCGCGAGACTCCGTGCGATGCCGTACAGCCAGCTACGAAACGTGCCCCGGCGCGGGTCGACACTGGCTGCCTGTCTCATGACTATCAGAAATGTCTCTTCAGCGACATCCTCGGCGTCATCCCGATCGCCCATTATCTGTTCGGCAAACAGGGTCACCGGGCGGATGTAGCGTCTGATCAGCACACCAACCGCATCCTGGTCACCAGCGACAATCCGGGCAAGTATTGCGTAGTCCGCCGAGTCGCTGGAATCAGACGCCTCGGCGGAATCGCGAGAGCGAAGTGAGTTCACCGACGCCTCGCAGTCACGTCAGCATGCTCGAAGGGCATCGGCTGGCTGCTTACGAACGACTCTCCAGACCGGTACGCACGCCGCCGTTACGCATGAGAATACGCACGCTCCATATACCGCCAGCACGAGGTCGCGGGAGAATTCGACTTTGGTAACGTAAGCCGCAATACGGGCGATGCAAACCCCGACGGCTCCTCCGGCTACACTCGCTGCGCTCGACTCCGTAAGGAATTGGAAGAAGACATTGTTCCGCGTCGCACCGAGAGCCCGTCGAACCCCGACTTCGGTTAGTCGCTCTCGTACTGTCAGCTGTTGCAGCGCGAACGTCCCTCCAGCGCCCACAGCAAGAAGAAGCAACCCGGTGCCGACCTCGAATGCACGCAAACGCAACGCCGATGTCTGACGCATCTCCACGAGTCGTAATTGCGTATCGACGCGAAAATCGTCCGCGTTCAGGATGGGCGATCCACGCACACTGTGATGCCGTTCCCTTAATAGCGCCGCAATCGCAGTGGCTGCCTCCGTCAAATTGGTTCGCGACTCGTCGATACGAAAGAATACGCGCTGCACATGATCGACCTGAAACAGGCGGCGCTGTGCAGTACGGAGAGGGACAAAGGCAACTCCGTCTTCATCGAAGGCGTCCAGCCCGGTGCCGCGTTGAGGAAGCACACCAACTATGCGGAATGGGATTCCGCGAATCCATAGGTTGTCTCCGACCGGATCCACGCTTCCGTCGAGATCCTGCGCAAGCTGCGCTCCCAGCACGACGACTCGTAGTGCGGAGGTTGCCTCCGCGCTGCTGAAGAACCTGCCCCTGGCCATCGGCGCCTCTCGCAATGTGGCATAGCTTGCGTCAACCCCGGCCACGCTCGCTTGACGAGCCAGCGAGCCGATTTTGACGGGGACCGTGCCTCTGTACTCCGACGCATGGGATAACACACCCGGAACCGAGTAAGCTACCTCGCGGGCGTCACGAATCGTAAGCGTGGACACGTCATCGGTCGTTCTTGCGCGTCCTCCGCGATTTCGCGACGCTTCCGCGCTTACGATCACAACGTTCGCGCCCATCGTCGCGATTTCATTCACCGCGTCGAGCCGCCCCCGCTCGGCGACGGCTTCGGCAATCAACAGAGCTCCAACCCCGACCGATACGCCGATGACAACGAGTCCGGATCGAAGCGGACGTCGCGCCAGCGTGCGAAAAGCTTCCTGCGCGACGCGGATTGTGCGCACTATTCCTGGGTACGGAGCGCGGATGCCGGACTCTCCGATGCAGCTCGGCGAGCCGGGAAGTAGCCAGCGAACACCCCCACGCCAAAAGTGATTGCCATCGCACCAATCGTGACGGGCCATGAGATTGCGAGCGGGATGTGCATCATCCTCGCGCCGGCCTGCGTCAACGCAACACCCAGTGTGGCGCCTGCCATCCCTGCCAGACAAGCGATCATTACGGCCTCCATCCAGAACTGAGCGAGTATGTCCCGATGTGTCGCACCCACGGCGCGCCGCGTCCCGATTTCCTGTCTTCGTGTGCTTGCCGCGGTGAACATCAGGCTTGCAACCACGACTCCGCCTATCGCGAGTGCCAGAAAGCCGACCCAGAAGAACGCACGCCGCAGTGTCGAGTCGACCTTGGCATAGCGAGTGATGAGCGCTTCGGGGGACGTGACCTGAAAATCATCCAGCGTTGGCGGTCGAATGCCGTGCCGTTCTCTGAGCAGACTCGTCACCGCAGCCTGCGTCGCCGCCCAGTCAGCGGGCCGCACAAGCTTCAGCGTCACCAACTCGATGTTGTCACGGTTGAAGACTCGCCTGCGAGCCGTCTCCAGTGGGATATCGATGACATTGTCGAGGCTGGCGCCACCCGGTCCTGCGCCATGCGGTGCGAGAACACCGACAATCTGAAAATCATTTTGCGACACGCGAATGTGCTGCCCAACGGCGTTCCCACCATAGTAGATCCGCGCTACATCGGATCCCACCACGGCTACGCGCGCCATCGAACTGGCGTCGTCGTTTGAAAACGGAGATCCCGCGGTGAATGCGTCGCCGCGCAATGCGAACCAGTTTGGTGTGACTCCAAATAACGTAGTCGTTCCGTTCTTGCCAGCGACATCGATGGTCGCGCGGAACCCGGTCTGTGCCATGCTGACGTCTCGCACGTTGGGTACCTGAGCCGAGATCGCCCGAGCGTCGTCGGTAGTCAATGTCGCGACACTTGATCCCGGTCGGGCCATACCGCGCATGGCTGGGCCGCCCGGCTGGATCAGCAATATGTCGAACGCGCCGAGCATCGAGCGAAAGGTCTTTTCGACTCCCTTGCGCGCTCCTTCCCCCGTCGCGACGGTAAGAGTAATGGCCAGCACGCCCAGCGCGAGGGTGAATCCCATGGCGGTCGCGCGCCATTTTGAGCGACGTAACGTGCGCGCCGCAACGTGATAGGCGGTGCTCCAAATGTCACGGCTTCTCATGAGATCGCCCTGGTTGCTGAGCGCGCTGCATACTCACCGGCCCCGCCACTGGACAGATGCGTCTCATCGCGGACGATGCAACCATCGCGGAGGATGATGTGGCGTCCCGCACGCGCTCCAATCAGCGGGTCATGCGTTACCAGAACTATCGTGAGACCGCCGCGATGAAGATCTGCCAGGAGACGCATGATCTGTTCTCCAGTCGCGGCATCAAGATTGCCGGTTGGTTCATCGGCCAGCAGCAGCGATGGCCGCATGATGAGCGCCCGCGCGATTGCAACTCGCTGCTGCTCGCCGCCCGACATCTCGGACGGAAGGTGAGTACGCCGATGGAGGATGCCGACACGCTCCATGACTTCCTCCGCATCCGCCAGAGGCAGTTCCGCGTCGGCATACAGACTTGGCATCAGCACATTTTCGAGCGCAGTCGTGCGAGACAGCAGGTTGAAGCTCTGAAATACGAAACCCATCGTCCGATTTCGGAGGGCCGAAAGCTCAACATCGCCCAACCCGTCGACACGCTGACCGTTGAGCTGGTAACTCCCGGCTGTCGGTGCGTCGAGTGCGCCGAGTATCTGCAGCAGTGTGGTTTTCCCGGAGCCGGAAGTACCCATGATCGACACGAATTCACCCGTGGCGATATTCAGGGACACGTCGTGAAGCGCGACAACGGGTCGCGCACGGTCGCCATAGACCTTGCTTATGTTCGTCAGTTCGATCATTCTGTGGGCTCCGCGTGGCTCATTGCAAGACCTCAAGGGTTTCGGAAGGCGAAATAACGTTCGGACACGGTCCGAACGACGCTCGTATTCGAATAGTCGGCTACTGATTGGTGTCCGGGAAATTTGCTGTCAGAACGGTGTCTCCAGCCGTGAGGCCGCGCGCGATGGTCGTATAATCCTGCTGTCGAGCGCTGGTGCTTATGAGCACGGAACCGATTTTCCCTCCACGTTCGCGCCAGACGTAAGCGCCGGCGCTACCCTGGCGAATTGCCGTTGTTGGCACCACAAGCGCACGTGTAGACGGCCCCTCGATTGTGACGCTTGCAGTCATCTGAGGCCGGAGAAGCTTTACGTTCGCGTCTGACTCTCCGGTGATGCGTATCGTCGTTTCATAGTCGACCACGCCGCTGATCACAGTGGCGTCGGGCGCGATGCCGATCACTTTCCCGGTGAACGCGCGTCCGGGGTAAGCGTCGACGGTGAACTCCGCGGGATCACCGTTATTCACGCGGCCAATGTCCGTTTCGTCGACCAACGCGACACACTGGAGGCGCGAGAGGTCGATCAGCGTCACGAATGTCGGAGCGGCGAACGACGCTGCAACTGTCTCGCCCTCATGAATGGTGACCGACGCAACTATTCCGGACTCCGGTGCTCGTACCGTCATGTACCCAAGTTGAACGCGCGCGAGATTTTCGTCGGCGACGGCGCTGGACAGGCGAGCTTTCATCTGCGTAGCGGCGGTCTGGGCATTGAACAGGTCCCGAGGGGTAGCGTAGCCCCGCTCGGCTAGTGGCCGAAGGCGTTCGACATCATTGTCGGCCTGCCTGACAGCCGCGCTCAGATCGGCGACCTTGGCAATTGCGCTGGTGAGCCGAAGTTGCGCTTCCCTGTCGTCGAGCTCCAGGATGACATCTCCGCGGTGCACCATCATCCCTTGCCTGACCCTCAACCGGGTGACAACGCCCGAGGTTCGCGCGCCAACGTCGATCCTTGCGCCAGGCGCCAAACGCAGATTCCCGGTCGCGACTACGCGACGGGTGAAATTGCTTTCCTCAGCGATCGCGAACGCAGTGGGCATCGACTTGGCTGGCGCGCCTGGAACAAGACGCCACGCTGCGACCGCGGCTCCGCCGAGCAATAAGAGGGAGGATGTTATGAGCAGGATGCGCACGTCGATAATCCCACGAGTCGACGATCCGTTTACATCGACTTCGCTCCCCAATACATCGCTGGAATCTCAATCCTGCATTTCACTGATGACGCGCACCGAGCTCATGCGAAGGAGGTCTCGCGTGCGTACGAGAATTGTAAAGCCAGGCTGCCCGGACGGAACAAATATCTCACCGACGCTGGCGAGACGTGAATCGATCAGCAACGGAAAGTCGAACACGTCACCGATCGGCGGCAGGCAGCCGGGACGACACTGCGTCGTAGCATGTACCTCGGCGTGCGAAGCGAGCCGCGCCGAGTCCGCGTCGATCGCGCGACGGATGCCACGCATGTCGGCTCTCACTCCTGCCGGCTTCAGAAGGAGAAAAAAGCTCTCTTCAGTGCCATGGCGTGCGCTTACCAGCAACGTACTGGCACGAGGAGAAAGATGCTTGGTCCCGAATTCCGTATCTACATCGTCCACCCGTACCTCGATGCATCCGCACCCCCTGTCTTTTACCCATCGTCGAACAGCTGCCAGGATCGGCTTCCAATCGTACCGTCCGGCCAAGCCGCGGCTATATATGCCTTGTTGATCCAATTTCGAAACCCCTCATACATGGGCGATATCGCGACACTTCGATCCGCATCGGACGAGCGAGCACCGGCGACCCTGTGCCCCACGGGATCCAGCGAATTGCTAATGCGGTGCCTGGCACGTGAAACCTTAGTTGCCACCAACTCGCAAATCGTTTACGCGACGATCGCATGTGAGGGAGGTCGTTCAGGGAGCGGTGGCAGTCGTGCAGTGAACGGTTACTTTGTACTTTCCGGCATCAACCGGCGCGAAACGACCGACCGAGCTCACGATCCGCAAGCCCGTAGTAATGCCGGAAAGTGTAGATCAATGGACGCCAGCGTGCTGGATCGATATGTCGGCCGTCCTCGGCAAGAACGTCAGCGTGCGCGTGTACTCGCACCACACGCACTTCGGCTACAGCCGAACCCGGTTGATCCGCGAGAAAGCTCACGCTTCGTAGCACCGCCTCTAGTTGCAGCGGACACTCGGCAGCGCGCGGCGGTGCAACTGACAGTGCAGGAACGGACGTCAAGCCGGCTGCTTCGAACTTCCGTCGCTCCGTGCGTCCGCCATACGCCGCGACGTGATCAGGCGGAGGCGCACGGCCAGTGAGCGGAGCAAGCCTCTCGACGGACTCCCACTGCGCGTCAGACGGCACGTTCAGGACGCACTCTCGCTCCCGCTCCAGATTGGCTATCGTCTGCCCGTTTCGTCCGAGACCAAGCATCACCGTCCAGCCGAGCGCCCAAGCAGACGACATTGGCGCCAGATTGGGACTTCCATCCGAATTCAGGGTGCTGATCAAAATGACGGGGGTTCCGATGTACAATATTTTCGGCTCTATCTCGATCGACTGTCGAGTGCCCAGCTGCGCGAGCTGCGAAGTCCCGCTTGATGATTTCATTCTGTGCTTGTGTGGGTTGCCTGTATGAACGATACGTTGCGCGAAACGGTTACGTTACGGACATCACCGCGTCAACGCTTCGGCGACGATCGAACTATCTTACGAGTCGCTCGACGCAGGACTGCCCCGGATCCGATACCGTTCACTGATCCCATGCTGCCACTGGCGGCAACGGTGGCGTCCGACGTCAACACGTTGCTTACCTTGAGTGACAGAATCAGGTCGAGTTCTCCGACCAGCGCACCACCTGACTTGCAACACTAACCACGACGTCAATGAAAGCGGCTCGCATTAATGTCCTGACCCATATGTTCGCGGCTCGGAAGTACATGCGTTGCGTGGGACTGCCGTTGCTGCTCCTAGTTATTCCACGGAGTGGCCAGGCGCAAGCGACCGCCGCTCCCGCAGTCACCAGTGCAGGTGCCACCCCCGTCCTCTTCGCCGCGGGTACCGTTTCGACAATGTTCCCCGAGTGGAACACGTCATTCACACCCGACGGACGCAATGTATTCTTCTCACGCGGTCTGTTCTGGACGATCATGGTCTCGACGCGCGTAGGAATGGTGTGGTCGGCGCCGGAGGTTGCACCATTCTCTGGCAAGTGGTTGGACACCGATCCATTTGTTAGTCCGGATGGACGGCGGCTGTACTTCGTCTCCAACCGGCCGATGGATGGCGATTCCGCCAGCCCCCCTTCGCCTACATTCAATATCTGGTACGTGGAGCGAGCCAAGGGAGGAAACTGGTTGCAGCCAATCAATGTTGGATCGCCGATCAACGGTCATGGAAGCGTCTGGTTCCCAGCAGTGACCAGGGACGGAACACTCTACTTTCATGCACACGGCCGCGACGGCGGAAAGGGGAGCAGCGACATCTTCTACGCACGTTGGGCGGGTGATCACTACGCCGATCCGGTCCCCGTCGATTTCAACACCGCGGCCAGCGAGCAGGAACCGTACGTATCACCGGACGAGTCATACATGATCTTCGTGAGCGACCGTAAAGGTGGGTTCGGCGGCGGCGATCTGTACATCAGCTTCCGCAGCGGCCAACACTGGAGTGCGCCGGTGAATCTCGGTCAGGCCGTCAACAGCAGTGCGACTGACATGGCGCCATCCGTATCTCCGGACGGGACCAGGCTGTACTTCACCAGCGTTCGGCTGCCGTTCCGTGGAGTTCGTCCGCACCGCGTAGATGCGACCGCGTTCACGAAAGAGCTCACCGGCTACGAAAACGGAAACCTCAAAATGTACTCGATTGCGTTGGACACGACCGCTATGCGCGTTCTGCGCAATATGGCAGACGTGTCGACGCCAGGTAGCTGAGCGCCGCGACGCGTCGCGTGGTCGATAGTATTGGCTACGCCGTGGTCGTTGCAGCGCCGAAGCACGTTATCTGTATTGATGTCATGAAGATGGAGCCACAATGGAAGCAGTAGTGTTCGAGCGCGCCGGCGCACCGGAGGAGGTGCTTTCCTGGCGCGATATCCCGTCGCCCACACCCGGCCCCGCGGAGTTGCTGATCGAGGTACGGGCGCGAAGTATACAGCCTGCTGATTTACTTTTCATTGCCGGCCACTACCGTGTTCAACCCCGCTTTCCTCAGATAGCGGGGTTCGATGGCGCAGGAACGGTCGCCGAGATCGGCGCTGACGTTCTCGGTTTCTCTGTAGGCCAGCGAGTGGCGTTCAGAAATGCCGGTGCATGGGCGACTCTCGTCGCCA
>Ga0157370_10002591_pt1 | contig 21730 bp, 21 predicted proteins | sample C35metaG_FD_113463 | JGI IMG/M metagenome (GOLD analysis project Ga0157370, IMG submission 113463) | Corn rhizosphere microbial communities from Kellogg Biological Station, Michigan, USA - C3-5 metaG | ecosystem: Host-associated > Plants > Roots > Rhizosphere > Soil | place: USA: Michigan...
CGGTAGCGCGCCTGCTTTGGGAGCAGGATGTCAGGAGTTCGAATCCCCTTACCCCGACCATTTTTGGGTCGTTAGCTCAGTTGGTAGAGCAGTTGGCTTTTAACCAATTGGTCGTAGGTTCGAGTCCCACACGACCCACCATTTTTGGCTCTTGATGTTTGAAGAGTTAAATCTTAGGTAAAGCGCTTAGCGGCGTGGAACCATCAAAAAAGGCGTCCTTCGGGACGCCTTTTTTGTTTGTGTTTTTTAAAGCCGCCGCATTCGACGGCGGCGCTTGGGAGGCGTGGGCTGAGCTTCGCCCACGCTTGCATCTCGTTGTCAGTGCAGCTTCAAGCGCGGCTCCGTCCCGCGTCCGATTCGGTCGCTGAGCATCAGCATCATGGTGCGAAACACGCCATACAGCGCCATCTGGTGCATACGGTAGAGCGACACGTAAAACATCCGCGCCAGCCAACCTTCCAGCATCACGCTGCCGGTGAGGTTACCCATCAGATTGCCCACCGCCGAAAAACTCGCCAGCGAAATCAGTGAGCCGTAATCGCGATAGCGATAGGCCGGAAGCGCTTTGCCTTCGATACGCAGCTTCAGCGATTTCGCCAACAGCGATGCTTGCTGGTGCGCCGCTTGCGCACGTGGTGGCACATTACGGCCGTCTCCGCCTTGCGGGCATGCAGCGCAATCGCCGAAGACAAAAATGTTGTCGTCCCGCGTGGTTTGCAACGTCGGGCGAACCTGCAACTGATTAATGCGGTTGCTCTCCAAGCCATCGAGTTCTTTCAAGAACTCCGGCGCGCGAATGCCCGCCGCCCACACCTTCAAGCTGGCCGGAATCTCTTGGCCTTGCACGGTCTTCAAACTGTCGCGCGTCACCTCGCTGACCGCTGCATTGGTCAGCACCGTTACGCCGAGTTTTTCCAAGGTTTTATGCACCGGCTGGCCGATGCGCTCCGGCAGTGCGGGCAACACGCGCGGTCCAGCTTCGATCACGGTGATGCGCATGTTTTCCGGCTTGATTCTGTCCAGGCCGTACGCAGCCAACTCATGGGCGGCGTGGTGCAACTCGGCCGCCAGTTCAACGCCCGTGGCCCCGGCACCGACGATGGCCACGCTGATTTGTCCGGCGCTGTCCGCCTGATTGGCGTGGGCGCGCATGTAGTGATTCAGCAATTGCCGGTGGAAGCGTTCGGCCTGCACGCGGGTATCGAGGAACAGGCAATGTTCCGCTGCGCCTGGCGTGCCGAAGTCGTTGGTGGTGCTGCCGACCGCAATCACCAACGTGTCGTAATCGAGCGTGCGCGTTGGCACCAGCTCTTCGCCGAGTTCATCAACGGTGGCGGCCAGTTGAATTTTTTTCGCCGCGCGGTCCAGCCCCTGCATCCGGCCTAGTTGAAACTCGAAGTGGTTCCACTTGGCTTGGGCGACATAGTTGAGCTCATCTTCGGACGAGTTCAACGAGCCGGCCGCGACTTCGTGCAGCAGCGGTTTCCAGATGTGGGTGAGGTTGGCGTCAACCAGGGTTACGCGCGCGATGTCGCGTTTACCCAAGGTTTTACCCAGGCGGGTGGCAAGCTCCAGGCCGCCGGCGCCGCCGCCGACAATAACAATGCGATGGGACATGGTGAGATCTCACAAGGCTTTTAAGGATTCGGGGAAAAGCCGGCGAGGCGAGCGCGAGGCTGCTCATAGCACTAACCGGCTGAGTAAACGGCTGAGAAGGCCCAGACCAATAACCGAGACCAACACGATTGAGAGCAAAAACCACGGACGGAACGGCCGGCGCTCGACTTGGTGATGCGGCGCACTGAGGTGCTGGTCGACGCGTTGCTGGTCGTCTGGACTGAGTCGGCTGGTCATGGCAGGCCTCGTTTGGGATAAATCCATTCTAGTCGTGGGATTTAATCTGGCTCAACGTAAAGCGTGTCCTGCAAACGAATAATCCCACCCTCCAGCACGCGGGCCGTAATTCCGCCGTGTCCCCGCGCTGCCTGAAAGGTGCCTCGCCCCAAGCGTTGTTCGAGGCGGGCACAGGGCTGGCACCAACCGGTGGTTTCCAGCAGTGCCTGGCCCAAGCGGAAGCGCCGATTCTTCAGGCTGAACAGATTGATGCCGCTCACCGCGATATTGCGGCGCATATCAGCCGGCGTGATCGCTTGCTCGGCGGGCCGACCTAACAGCGCGCTGATTACCGCCAGGTGCTCCCATTGAATCAGCGTCACTTGCCGCGCATTGCGCGGTCCGGGCCGGCTGTGGTCGCCGGTCAAGCCGGCTTCTCGCCGTGCTTCCACAGCATCCAATTCGAGCATCGGCTCGCGCGAAACCGGTCGCACACCAATCCAGCGAACCTCGCCGTGTTGCGGTACGTCGGCGATCAGGTCCAACAGCTGACTCATAGGCTGATTCCAATATCCAGCAGCACCGTTCGGCCAAGGTTGATGCGCAGAAAATCTGGCGCGCCGGGATGGGCGAACAACACCCGGGCGAAGTTTGGGCCTAACACAGACAGCGACCGCCAGCCCTGGTGCAGAAATTCGGTGGGAGGCGGGAAGGCGCTGTTGAAGTTGGTGATTTCGCGCTTGAGGTTCACGTAGGCGAGCATGTCGAGAGTGCCCACGTCGATACCACGTTCGCGGTAGCTGGCGGTCTTTTTGCGCAGCGTCGGCGCCAACCGATTATGCAGTTCGGCGGCGGTTATTTTTTTCGGCCGGGGCTCGTGCTCGACCAGTTGGCTGAGGGAATACGCGTTGCGACGTCGCTCCAACTCCTGCCGCCATTCATCGTTAAGGCGGCGGCCTTCGTCCAGCACGAAAAACACCTCGAAATGCGCGTCGTGAAACAGCACGTCGGGCGGGTCTTTTTCCGCGGCGCTGAATTCTTCCAAGCGATGCGGCACATTCAGCGCCTGCAAAAAACGCCGGCATACCCAACGCTCCCGCTCCCATTTCTGGGCGTTGGAAAGCAGGGCGTTGGCCTGTTCGGCTTGGTCGGTCAGTAGGCGCAGGTAGTCAGAATCATCCATGTCCGCCAGTTTAGACGTCTGACGAGGCCGGTGTAGACTGCGATTTCGCCCAGGCAGGAGTCATGTATGTCGATTCGTCCCGCGCTGTCCATCCGCCACGCCACGTTGAGTGGATCGCGGAGTATTGGCGTAGTGGCGCAGCGCGTGTCGCCGTGATCGCCGCCGAATTGCTGTCCAGCACCACCCTCACCGCCGGCTGGCTGATTTATCTGCCCGTGCTGGCGTGGGCCGTGTTTCGTTCGCCTTGGCTTGAACTGTTCAGCGACACGCGCCGCCAGCACTTACTCTTCGGCACCGTGCTGGGCTTGTTCGTGCTGTGGTTGGTCAGGCGCGATTTCGACGTGGGCGTGTCATTCCATTTTATCGGCATGACGGTCGTGACCCTGTTGCTCGACTGGCCGCTGGCAGTCGTCGGCGGCCTGGTCGCCCAGCTCGGTTTGCTCGCCATTGGCCGGCAAGACCTAGCGGCCTTGGGCGTGAACGGTGTGTTGCTGGTGCTGGTGCCGGTATTGGTCACCGAGGTGTGCGCGCTGTGGGTAGAACGCCGGCAATCGCAGAACCTATTCGTCTACATTTTCTGCTCCGGCTTTTTTCCGGCCGCGTTGGCCGCACTGCTTTGCGTGCTGTTGGGCCTGTGGGTGCTGTGGCTGGACGGGCGCTTTCCCATGCCGTTCTGGCTGGAAGACTTTATCGGCTACCTGTGGCTGGTGATGTTTCCGGAGGCCTTTATCAACGGCACGCTGATCACCGCCTTGGTGGTGTTCAAGCCCGAATGGCTCGAGACGTTCAACCGCGACCGCTACCTGCAAGCGCCGTGGAACGATGACGAGTGATTCGCCGTTTTTATAGCGCTGCGCTGCTTGATCTCGATCAGTTTTCGCGCCGAGCACGATTGCCACGCTGCAGCCCAGCCGCACCGGCATAAACCGAGGGGATCGCGAAATGAGTGCACACGCATGGGCCACACAGCAGCTGCAGCGCAGCCTGGAAGACGCTTGCGCTCAAGGGCTTGAAACGAGCTTGGCGTTGAGGGCACTACTCAGCGCGGTGATCGAACAGAGCAAACATCACCGCAGCCCTGCGGACTTGGCGCAGGAGCTGCAATTTCTCGCCGACAACCTGGACGACGACCGCGACTACAGCTTTATGCGGCCCTGAAACTCAGTGGCGCTGCGGCGGAACGTCGAAATCGCTGGAGAAGACGTCGTCCTCCATCGGGTCGCCCGGAATCGCATGTTCCCCGGACGCCCAGGCGCCTAGGTCAATCAGCTTGCAGCGTTCGCTGCAAAACGGGCGCGTGACATTCTTCGGCGTCCATTCGACGGGGGCGCCGCAGGTAGGGCATTTAACGATGGGAGCAGGGCTCATGGCTGGCCTCCATGAAGAGTGAGATAGAAGCGGTGCAAGCGTTCGACTTCGGCTTGCAGCCAGGGTAGATCGCGGTCATTGAGCAACACGTCGTCCGCATGTTTCAAGCGGTCCTCGCGCAAGGCCTGCGCCTTGAGAATCGCATGGACCTGCTCCTGCGAGGCGCTATCGCGCAGCATCGTGCGCTCCAGTTGCAGGCTTTCCGGGGCGTCGACCACCAGCACTCGTTGCGTCAGCTTGTACTGACCCGACTCGATCAACAGCGGCGAAACCAGGATGGCGTACGGCGATGTGGCGCTCGCCAAGCTGGCCATGATTTCTTCGCCAATCAGCGGATGCAACAGCGTTTCGAGCCAGCGGCGTTCTTCCGGCGCTTGAAAGATAAGGCCGCGTAACGCCGTGCGGTCGAGTTCTCCATTGGCTTGCAGCACCTGCGGGCCGAAGTGCTCGACGATGGCAGCCAAGGCCGGTTTGCCCGGCTCAACCACCCAGCGCGCGGCGTGGTCGGCATCGACGCAGTGAACGCCTAAATCGATGAAGTGCTGCGCGACGGCGCTCTTGCCACTGCCAATGCCGCCAGTGAGCCCAAGAATCCAGGGTGTAGTCATTTAAATCCGGCGATTTGCAGATAGGTGCCGGTTATTTGATCACCCCAGAGCAGCGCAATCCAGCCGGCAATTGCCAGGTAAGGGCCAAACGGAATCGGCGTGCTGGTCTCAGCGTTGCGCAAACGCAGCATGATCACCCCCAACACCGCGCCCACCAGCGAGGACAGCAGAATCGTCAGCGGCAACACCTGCCACCCGCCCCACGCCCCGAGCATGGCCAGCAACTTGAAGTCGCCATAGCCCATGCCTTCCTTGCCCGTCACCAGCTTGAACAGCCAATACACCGACCACAAACTCAGGTAGCCGGCGACTGCGCCGAACAAAGCGTCCTGCGCAGTGGCGAACAAGCCAAACTGATTAACGATCAGGCCGACCCACAACAGCGGCAACACCAACGCGTCCGGCAGCAACTGGTGGTCCGCATCAATCAGGCTCATCGCCAACAATCCCCAAGTCAGCAACAACATCGCGCCGGCTTGCCAAGTGAAACCGAAATGCCAAGCGACATAAGCCGAGAGCAGGCCGCAGGCGAGTTCGACCAATGGGTAGCGCTTGCTGATCGGGGCTTTGCAGGAAGAGCATTTGCCGCGCAGGGCGAGCCAACTGACGACCGGAATGTTTTCCCAGGCTTTGATTTCGTGATTGCAGTGCGGGCAACTGGAGTTGGGCAGTATCAGGTTGAACGTTTTGCCCTTCGGCTCTGGCGGCAGCTCCAGAATTTCCCGCGCCTGGTTTTGCCAATCGCGCTTCATCATCACCGGCAGGCGATAAACCACGACGTTGAGGAAGCTGCCGACCAACAGGCCGAGGATTAGGGTGCAAAAAACAAAGGCCAGCGAATCGCTGGCCAGGAGTTGGAATAGAGACATGTTTTTAAACTACGGCACCCAACTGGAAGATAGGGAGATACATCGCTACGACCAAGCCGCCAACCAAGACGCCGAGAATCGACATGATCAGGGGCTCCATCAGCGCGGTCAGGCCGTCTACGGCGTTATCTACTTCGGCTTCGTAATACAGCGCGACTTTGTCGAGCATCATATCCAGGGAACCGGACTCTTCGCCGATAGCTGTCATTTGCACAGCCATTGATGGGAACACGCCGGTCGACTTCATCGAGAAGTTCAGTTGCATACCCGAGGTCACGTCCTGCTTGACCTTGTTTACTGCGTTTCTGAAAACAATGTTGCCGGTGGCGCCAGCAACTGAATCAAGGGCTTCTACAAGTGGTACGCCGGCAGCGAACGTGGTTGCCAAAGTGCGGGCATAACGGGCAACGGAAGACTTGTAGATGATATCGCCGACGATGGGGGCCTTCAGGAGTGTGCGGTCCAAGCCATTGCGGAATTTTTCGGAGCGCTTATTGATCTCGATAAATCCGACCACTACCACAACGATACCGATCAGAAAGAGATACCAAGTTTCGGTTAGCCCTCGCGAAAGATTTACCACCATCTGGGTAAAGGCTGGAAGTTCAGCACCAAAGTTTTTAAACACCGACTCAAACTGCGGCACCACCTTCAGAAGAAGAATGGCGGTCACGATCACGGCAACACACACAACCGCGATCGGGTAGTTCATTGCCTTTTTGATCTTTGCTTTCAGTGCTTCAGTTTTTTCTTTGTAAGTAGCAACGCGGTCCAGCAAATTTTCCAGCGCACCGGCTTGTTCACCAGCGTCTACTAAATTGCAGAACAAGTCATCAAAGTACATCGGGCGGGTTCGCAGTGCGGCAGCGAAACTATTACCGGCCGCGACGTGCTGTTTGATCTCATCCACCAGCTTGCGCATGTTGGGGTTGTCGAGCCCTTCGCCAATGATGTCGAAGGACTGCAACAGCGGCACCCCAGCCTTCATCATGGTCGCCATTTGCCGAGCAAACAGCGCGATATCCATGGGCTTAATTTTTTTGCCGGCACTGAACAGGGAAACCGGTTTTTTGCGCACCTTGGTCGGGTTGATGCCCTGCTTGCGAAGTTGTGCTTTTACCAGTGCAGGATTCTGGCCGCTTGTTTCGCCCTTCAGCTTGGAGCCTTTACGATCAGTGCCTTCCCAGGTGAAGGTGCTGGTTTTTAATGCTTTAGCGGCCATGACTTAATCCTTAGTGACGCGGTTCACTTCTTCGAGGCTGGTGACTCCCTGCATGGCCTTCAGCAGTGCCGAGGTGCGTAGGTCGTTAAAGCCATCTTTGCGCATCTGCACCGAAATATCGATGGAGTTGCCTTCCTCCATGATAATGCGTTGCAGCGCAGGCGTGTTTTTAACCACTTCATATATTCCGACTCGGCCTTTGTAACCGCCGTTGCAGTTATCGCAGCCAACCGGGCCGTAAATCTTGAAGGTGCCGATTTTGTCAGCTGGGAAACCTTCTTCTATCAACGTCTCTGGTGGAATCGGCACTTCTTTTTTACACACGCTGCAAAGCTTGCGCGCCAGGCGCTGGGCAATGATCAGGTTGACCGATGTAGCGATGTTAAAAGACGGCACACCCATGTTGCGCAAGCGTGTGAGGGTTTCAGCCGCGCTGTTGGTGTGCAGCGTCGACATCACCATATGGCCCGTCTGCGCAGCCTTGATGGCAATGGATGCGGTATCCAAATCCCGGATCTCGCCGACCATGATGATATCCGGATCCTGACGCAGGAAAGATTTCAACGCGGCGGTGAAGTCCATGCCCTGTTTCGGGTTGACGTTGACCTGATTGATACCTTCCAGGTTGATTTCCACCGGGTCTTCTGCGGTGGAAATATTGACGTCCACAGTGTTGAGAATATTCAGGCCGGTGTACAGCGAAACGGTTTTGCCGGAGCCAGTCGGGCCGGTTACCAGAATCATCCCCTGCGGCTGCTTGAGGGCTGACATATACAGCTCTTTCTGCGATTCCTCGTAGCCGAGGGCGTCGATGCCCATCTGCGCGCTGGAGGAGTCGAGAATCCGCATCACGATCTTTTCGCCCCAGAGAGTGGGGCAGGTGCTGACGCGAAAGTCGATGGATTTGGTTTTCGAAATTCGCATCTTGATGCGGCCGTCTTGCGGCTTACGGCGCTCGGAAATATCCAGGCTGGCCATCACCTTCAAGCGGGCGGAAATTCGGGGTGCCAATTGGATTGGTGGGCGGGCGATTTCGTGAAGAATGCCGTCGGTACGAAAGCGTACACGGTAGCTTTTCTCATAAGGTTCGAAGTGCAGGTCGGACGAACCCATTTTGATGGCGTCCAACAGCATCTTGTTTACGAAGCGTACAACCGGGGCGTCGTCGGCCTCCTGGTTTTCTTCCTTGCCAGGCCCATTCTCATCGACCGTTTCGATATCTAGATCGAGGTCGCCAAGGTCGTCCATTGCACTGCTGGCGCTGTCGAAGAATTTTTCGATGGCATCGCCTAGCTTGTCGTCTTCCACCAAGATGGCTTCAGTGTTCAGGCCGGTGCTGAATTGCACATCCGTGATGGCTTGGTGGTTGGTGGGGTCGGAAATCCCAACAAATAATTTGTTGCCGCGACGCCATAGAGGCAGAACGCGGTGCTGCCGCATAAGCTTCTCAGCTATGAGATCCCTAGGCTGGCTTTCTTTATCCAAGCTAGTCAAATCTAAAAAGGCTACCCCAAATTGGTCGGCCGCCAACTCAGCCAGCTGGCGGCTTCTCACAAGCTTGTTTTGAACCAGATAGGTTACGAGCGAAGTTTTGTTACGCTGAGCTTGAACATGAGCCTGCTTAGCGCTTTTTTCATCAAGCAGCTCCGCGAGCACGAGTTGTTTAGCCAGGCCAGACAGGTTGACTATGTCATTCATAGATGGAACTCGAGATGTACGTTGGCATGCATTCTAGACGTATGTGATTGCCAACTATAAACCAGCATTTGCAGCAGACAGGCGGTATCCCATGCTAAAGGCCCCACTCTTAGAACCGATCGTTAGCGAACCAGATATTCTTTGCTATAGAAAAAGGCCGCATCTGCGGCCTCTTCTTATGTCGTCTTTCGATGCGTCTTGCTATCAGTTGCCTGCAGCAGGAGCAGCGGCAGTGGCGCGGCAGTTGGCTGGCAGAAACTTTTTCTTGATGGTCGTAGCTTCAGTGGTGCAATCCCATACGATCGAGCCAGTGGAGTGGTCATCGTCAATTGCATTGCCGTTGATGGTTGGGACGAGGGCGAGCTTGTTATCCGTGCCGAGCTGCGGAATGTCCATGGTAACGGTGATAGCGCCAGTATCAGCGATAGCTACGTCACTGATGAGCTTGGTTTTCAGGTTGGCAATGTCGGCCAGAACTTCAGTTTTATAAGCGGAGATACCCGCTTCGCCTTTATCGGCAAACGCGTCAGTTACACCGACTTTCAGGGCGCTGGCAGCGATAAAGCCTTCCGATACCTTGGCGCGAACGGTGTAGTCCTGATATGCCGGCAGGGCGATGGCGGCCAAAATACCGATGATCGCAACTACGATCATCAATTCGATAAGGGTAAAGCCTTTCTGCATAGTCTTCATGTAATGCTCTCCGGGGTTGTAAGTAGCAACGTCTTAGTTGCGTTGCAGGAGATATTGCAGCTTGCGTGCCAGGTTTAAGGCGTCCCTTATTTGGCGCTTCTTTTGCGCTTTTTCCGTTGGATCTGACTGCCTGTGGTTTCACGCGGTGGCGGTAACTGACAAAAAGCGTCATCTGACATTGCCGTAGGATGTCGCCTACGGCTATTGGCCACCATTGCAAGCTGCCAACCCCCGATTTACTACGATTCGTCTCGCTTGCGTGATCGGGTAACCATTGCGCTTACGGCCTTTGAATGCCGCCTTATTTCCCTGCTAGATTGCCGACCACATCTGCTTACAGGAGGTTGCTGTGCCCATTCGCATCAAGGCTTTCGCGCTGCATCTGTTGATTTCCGCAGCGATTGGCGTGCTGTCGCTGTTGCTCATCTTCATGGTTTGGTATCCCGCGCCGCTTTATACGGCGCTGGGTGTGACCCACGTGTTTTTGATGTTGTTGGCGATCGACGTGTGCCTGGGCCCGGCGCTTACGTTGCTTATCTATAAGGAAGGTAAGAAGAGCCTCAAATTCGACCTAGCAGTAATTGCCGCGCTTCAGCTGTCGGCGTTGGTCTATGGGCTCTGGTCTGTGGCGGAAGGGCGGCCGGCTTGGCTTGTGTTTAACGCGGACCGATTCGATGCGGTGCGGGTGTTGGATATCGATACCCGCGACATTGGCAATGCGCCCGCCGCATATCAGTCGGCCCCGCTGTTTGGCCCCAAGTGGGTTGGCGCAGAGAATCCAGCCGACGTGCAAGAGCGCAATAACATTACCTTCGAGGCCACCAAAGGCGGCCCGGACCTAGCTCAGCGTCCAAAGTTGTATAAGCCGTTGGAGGACATGGCATCAGCGGTACGTTTGCAGGCCAAGCCCGTTGATGAGCTGAAACGCTTCAATAAGGAAGGGGCGGTCGCCGCCGCGTTGAGCCAGTACCCGGAGGCAGACGGTTGGCTGCCGCTTATGGCTAGCGTCAAACCTATGGTGGTCCTGGTTGACCGTAAAGCGGGCCAGGTCGTGGCTATTGTCGATCTGAATCCCTGGAACTGACGCAAGCGGCCTGCCTGTGGTGCGGTTGAGTCAAATGCTCAACCGCATCGACAAATCCACCGCCTTAACATCCTTAGTCAACGTCCCAATCGACACGTAATCCACGCCCGTCTCAGCAATCACCCGCAGCGTCGTCTCATTAATCCCACCCGACGCTTCCAGCTTCGCCTTGCCGGCGGTCATTGCCACCGCTTTGCGCATTTCATCGAGGCTCAGTTCGTCGAGCATGATGATGTCGGCGCCGGCCTCCAGCGCTTCCTTTAGTTCGGCCAAGCTCTCTACTTCCACTTCCACCGGCTTGCCGGGCGCAATGCCGTGGGCGGCTTTAATGGCCTGGGCGATCCCGCCGCAAGCGGCGATGTGGTTTTCTTTTATCAAGAAAGCGTCGTACAGGCCGATGCGGTGGTTATGGCAACCGCCTTGGGTGACGGCGTATTTCTGTGCCAGGCGCAGGCCGGGCAGGGTTTTGCGGGTGTCGAGCAGTTTCACGCCGGTGCCTTCGACGAGGTCGGCGTAGTGGCGGCAGCGGGTGGCAACGGCGGAGAGGGTTTGCAGGAAGTTGAGGGCGCTGCGCTCGCCGGTGAGCAGGGCGCGGGCGGGGCCTTCGAGGTGAAATAAAGGTTGGTTAGGCTGCACGCGATCGCCGTCCTGAACTTGCCAATGAACAGCGACGCGCGGATCTATTTGGGCGAATACGTTGTCAACCCAAGCGCTGCCGGCTATGACGGCAGCGTCGCGGGTGATGATGGTGGCGTGAGCAAGGCGTTCGGCGGGGATCAGTTGGGCGGTGATGTCGCCGCTGCCGACGTCTTCACGGAGAGCACGGCGTACGTTGGCTTGAATTTCTGCGCCAAGGTCGGCGAGGGCAAGGTTCGGCATTGGGAGCTCCCGTTTCGGATGGGGGCAATTATAAGGAGGCGAAGGTCTCTGTGCAGCGCCATTTATTTAGGCGGATCTGTGCGGAGTTTCGCGCGTTGGTCGTCCGTTAGTAGCCGTTTGGAATCAGATGCGGTACATGTGTGATGTAGGTCATATCTGGGCAAGAAGTAGGGTTTCATCTTGCTCCGGCTCTCTATAATCGCTTTTACTGCTTATTATTGACGCCATGCCCTTGACGTAAAACGGATGACGCTCAGTTGATCGTTATGCAGATGTGAGAGCCAGATGGCCGGTCTGCGGGAGAGTTGCAATGACTGATGCGAAAGTGGTGCACCTCAATAAGGTTGCCCCCGAGCACTCGCCAACATCACCGGCGGGGAGGCTGCCCGTGGCACTCATTCACGTGCGCGACAAAGCTGCTCAGCAGCTGAAACAAGCCTTGCAGGCGTTGTTCGACAACGCGGACGACACCCTCTTTGAGATGGCCGACCGCGCGACCAGTAACGCCGAGCAGAACGCCTTTTTCGAGGCCATGCGTGACCTGCGTCTGAAGCGCAAGGGCATTGAGCGCGGCTTCCTGCAGAAAGTCTTCGAAACCTTCGCCAACCTCAACCAGTACGAAATCGGCCGCGCGCCGCAGTTGGACGCCGTGTCGTTCGACACCCTGGCGTTGGTGCAAAACGATGAGCTGGAAGAGACCGTAGCGCTGGATTCCATGGTCGCCAAGGTGATGAGCCGTGATTCGGTTGCCCTCGGCCACCTGACCACGCGGATCAACGCGATGGTCAGCAAGAAAATCGACGACAAAACCAACCCGCTCGGTCCGACCGTTCTCTGTGAATTTTTCCTGGAGGCCTGCAGCCGTCTGGGCGTTGAGATCAAGGTCAAGCTGATCATTCTCAAGCTGTTTGAGAAATATGTACTGGCTGATCTCGACCAACTCTATTCCGACACTAACGAACAGCTAATTCAGGCCGGCGTATTGCCAGAGCTGAAGACGGCGCCGGTGCGTCGCAAAGCCGGCCCGGCCAGCAGTGGTATGCGCAGTTCTTCCGCCGCCGCTGCGCCTGGCGAAGCCAGCCACAGTGGCGGTTACGCCGATGAAGGCGTGCAGGAAGTGTTTGGTGTGCTGCAAGAGCTGTTGTCGCAGGTGCGTGGCAGCGGTTTGCCGCGTCGCGAAATGCCCGCCGACGCCTTGCCGATTTCCAGTAATGACTTGATGCGCCTGCTCTCCCATATGCAGCAGCGCCCGGCGTTCACTACCGCCGTGCAAGACGACTTCGACCTGCGCAACCAGCTGGAACAACTGCTGGTGCGCGCTAGCGCCAAGAGCGGCAAGTCGCGCGTGGTTGGGGAGGTTGATGAAGACGTCATCAACCTGGTGTCGATGTTGTTCGAGTTCATCCTCGACGACCGCACCCTGTCCGACTCGCTGAAAGCGCTGATTGGCCGTCTGCAAATTCCGATGTTGAAGGTCGCGGTTCTGGATAAAACCTTCTTCAGCCGTGGCAGCCATCCGGCGCGTCGTCTGCTCAACGAAATTGCTGCCGCCGCCTTGGGCTGGGCAGAGCAGGACGACGCCCAGCGCGACAGCCTGTATCAGAAGATCGAAAGCATCGTGCAGCGCCTGCTTAACGATTTCGTTGACGATCCGGCGATTTTCTCCGAGCTGTTGGCCGATTTCCTCGCCTTTACCGGCGATGAGCGTCGCCGCAGCGAGCTGCTGGAACAACGTACCCGCGATGCCGAAGAGGGCAGCGCCAAGGCCGAATTGGCCCGTCGCGAAGTCGAGCATGCGTTGAATGAACGACTGCTCGGTAAAACCCTGCCCGAAGTGGTGGTGCGCTTGCTTCAAGAAGCCTGGAGCAAGGTGATGATGCTCACCTGCCTCAAACACGGCGTGAATTCGCCGGAGTGGGACGCGGCCCTGAGCACCATGGACGATCTGGTGTGGAGCGTGGCCCCGCATGAAGATCCCGAGGCGCGTCTGCGTTTGCTGGAGCTGGTGCCCGGCCTGCTGAAAGCGCTGCGCGAAGGCATGGCCAGCGCGGCGTTCGACCCGTTCTCCACCAGCGAATTTTTCAGTCAGCTGGAAAACCTGCATGTCCAGGCGTTCCAGCGCTTCAAACGGCCAATGCCTGAAACGGTTGAGCCTGGCACCGATGCCTCCGCTGTAGAGGGCGACGCACCGCTGCTGGAGCTGCCGCCTGAAGACGATGTCGAGGCGATTGCCGTGCCGGCGATGGTCGAGGTCGTTGAAGAAATCGTGCTGCTGGCGCCGGGTGAAAACCGCCTGCCGGAACCAGAAATGGTGCTGCCGGATGACGACGAAGGCCTGGCCCGTGTCGACAGCCTTGTGGTCGGTAGCTGGGTCGAGTTTCAGGAAGACGAAGAGCACAAAGTGCGTTGCAAGTTGGCGGCGATCATCAAGCCGACTGGCAAGTACATCTTCGTTAACCGCACGGGCATGAAGGTGCTGGAGAAAACCCGCATGGGGCTCGCGGTGGAGTTCCGCCGCAACGCGATTCGTCTGCTCGACGACGCGCTGTTGTTTGACCGTGCCCTGGAGTCGGTAATCGGCAACTTGCGCCGGTTGAAAAACGCCTAAGCGCTACGTGGTGTTCCAACAACGCCCGGCCTTTGCCGGGCGTTGTCGTTTTCAGGGTTGGCCGCGGCGGTGGCCTGCTCTAGAGTGGTCGGCAGTTTGCGGCCCGGTTGCAGCGGGCCTGCCAAGGAGAATGTATGCAGTTGGACCCCACCACCGGCTGGTGCGACGGTATCCGCCATTGCCCGTCGCCAAATTTCAACGAGCGGCCCAATGGGGAAATTTCGCTGCTGGTGATTCACAACATCAGCCTCCCGCCGGGGCAATTCGGTACGGGAAAGGTGGTTGAGCTGTTTCAGAATTGCCTATGTGCTGACGAGCATCCGTACTTTGCCGGCATCGCCGAGCTGCGCGTGTCGGCGCATTTTTTAATTCAGCGCGACGGCAGCGTCATCCAGTTCGTGTCTTGCCTGGACCGTGCCTGGCACGCCGGGCTGTCGTTGTTTGAAGGACGCGACAACTGCAATGATTTTTCTATAGGCATTGAGCTGGAAGGCACCGACGACCAGCCGTTTACCGCTATTCAATATGCCGTGCTCGCGCAACTCAGCGCGCAGGTGTGCGCGGCATACCCCGCTATCAGTCCTGAGCGGATCTGCGGCCACAGCGATATCGCGCCGGGCCGTAAGACCGATCCGGGTGCATGTTTCGAGTGGCCGCGTTTTTTTGCCGGCCTGGCAGATCAAGGAAAGGCGGGCGAACGCCCGTCGTCAGAGGGAGGCGTGTCATGAGTTTTCTAGTGCTGCTCTTGGTGTTGTGGGTCGAGAAATTCTCGTCCTGGCGCGCCAGAATCCAGCAAGACGGTGCCTGGTTGCGCCTGTTGGCGTGGGCCGAGCGGCAAGCCGCGTTTCGTCATAATCCATGGCTGCAACTGGCGATGTTAGTGCTGGTGCCCGTCGCGGCGCTGGCCGTATTGCTCGCAGTGCTCGGCGTGCCGCTGCACGGTTGGCTGACGCTGCCGGTGCATTTGTGGGTGCTGGTTTACAGCCTGGGGCGCGGCGATCCACTGGTGGCGCTGGGGCCGTTTCGCGACGCCTGGCGCCGGGAAGATGTAGAGGGAGCGTACTTGGTGGCGCAACGTGATCTGAACGTCGAAGCGCCCGACCCCGACAGCCTGTTGCAGCAAGCGCAGGGTTTTCTTCTGTGGCAGGGCTATCAAAGCTTTTTCGCGGTGATCTTCTGGTACGCGTTGCTGGGGCCGTTGGCGGCGATTGCCTATCGGCTGTTGGCGTTGACCGTTGAGCACGCTGAAGACCCCGCCTTGCGCGTCAGTGCGGGGCAATGGCGACATGCGTTCGACTGGTTGCCGGTGCGCCTGCTGGCCGGCAGCTTTGCGCTGGTCGGCAGCTTTGTGGCGGTGAGCCGCGTGCTGCTCAACGAACTACTGAACTGGAATATTTCGGCCGCTCAATTAATCGCCAACAGCGGTCGGGCGGCTGAAGATTTTGGCGCGCCGACCTTGGGCGAAAGCGGCGTATCGAGCCTCGACGGCTTGTGGCAACTGCTGGTGCGCGCCGGGGTGTTTTGGTACGCCGGTTTTGCCGTCTGGACATTATTGTTTTAGCCCCGTCACGGCACCGCCGGTCGGGCTGAAACGCCCGGACTGGCTAGCGTCCCGCCGTCATTGGGTGTGAAGTGCCATCACTCAGATCAATGGCCCTTCCTGGCGATGGACGCTCACTTAACCTTAAGTTACAAAGGTGCGTGCCGATATCGGGTATACAGAATGCCGCGCCCGGCAGTTTGTGACTCGTGTCACGCTCGACTGCACGGTGAACGCGCACTGCGACGCGCACGGGTCGACAGAGACGAAAGCGATTGACCTCCGCTGCGTCCCCGCTCTGCCCTGTGACGATCCAATAACAATAATGTGATCAGGAGACGTCTTGTGAAGACCGTGCTGTATCCGGCCATCGCGCTGATGAATCGCCTCAGTTTTGGTATGAAATTCAGCTTGATCAGCGTCCTGTTCTTTCTGCCGATGCTGGTTACCAACTTCTATCTCGTGCAGGACTCGTACAACGAGTTCATCGGCACGCGCGCCGAGCTGCAAAGCCTCGACTTGATGAGCGCCAGCCTCAAGTTGCGCGGCGACCTGGAAAACCTCAACGACATGGTCGAGATCAACGCTGCCGTCGGCCAATCCGGCAAGGCGGGCGATCTCGAAGTGCGCATTGGCGCGCTGAGCAAACGCATCGAAGCCGATCTGCTCAAGCTCGAACCGGTGGTTACCGATCCCGACCAGATCGAGCTGTTCGTCACCAAGCGTGACGAAATGGAGAAAGCCCTGCAGGCCGCTGACGCGGAAACGTCGTTGCAGAGCAAGGCGCCAATGATCGAGAAGCTGCAGGGCAACATGCAGGTGCTGATCAAGATCATCGCCAACCAGGCCGGCCTCAGCCAAGACAACCAGACCACCGTGCGCCAGATGATCGAGCTGGTCACCAACGGCACCACGTCGGTCACTTCCGCGCTGAGCACCGGTCGCTCGCTGGGTGCCGCCTCCCTGGCGCAAGGCTTCCTCAACTCCTCCGCCAGCGGCAAGTTCGATGAATTGCTGTTGCTGCTGGAAAAACTCCACGCTGAATACGGCCTGACCATCAACGACGCGCTCGATGGCAGCCCGGCTGCGCAAGACGCTTTGAAAAGCCTGGCCGAAGCCAGCCGCGCCACCCTGAAAGAAAGCAGCACGTTCTTCGAAGACCAAGTGGTTATGGCCGACTCCCTGGACGAGCCGTGGCAGGGCTTCTACGACAAAGTGTCGGCGTCGATGGAAAAAACCTACCAACTGAACGACGCCGCCTTGGTGTTCCTCAAGCAACAACTGCAAAAACGTCTGGAGCGTAAGCAAACCCAGATGGTGCTGTTGGTGGTGGCGCTGTTGGTTGTGTTCATCCTCATCGGCTATCTCTACGGCGCGTTTTATGTGTCCACCCGCACCACGCTGAAAAGCCTCGGAAAGGTAATGGACCAAGTCGCGGCCGGCGACATGACCGTCAGCTTCCGCGCCCAGAGTCGTGACGAACTCGGCGAATTGGGTGAAGTGTTCAACGGCACCGTGCAGAAGATTCACCACCTCATCGAGCGCGTCGGCCACACGGTTAGCGCCGTAGGCGTGCAGGCCGACCGGGTGGAAGACGTGTCCGCGCAAAGCAACCAGGCCGTCGCTGGGCAGCGTAGCCAGATCGAACAAGTGGCCACGGCGATGAACCAGATGTCCGCCACCGCGCAGGAAGTTGCCCGTAGCGCCGCCGCCGCCGTAGACAGCGCGCAGAGCGTTAATCACGAAACCGTCAACGGTCGCGCGCTGGTGGAATTGCAGGTTGGCAGCATCCAACGGCTGGCCGATGAGATTGACCAGTCGGTAACCGTCATTAATCAACTGGCCAGCGACAGCGCCTCGATCAGCCAAGTGCTCGACGTGATTAAAGGCATCGCTGAACAAACCAACCTCTTGGCCCTAAACGCGGCCATCGAGGCAGCACGTGCTGGCGAGCAGGGTCGTGGGTTTGCCGTGGTGGCCGACGAGGTCCGCAACCTCGCCAAGCGCACCCAGCAGTCCACTGAAGAAATCGAAAAGATGATTGCCAAGCTGCAAGGCGGCGTCGGTGCAGCGGTCAAAACCATGCACAGCAGTCACAGCATGGCCGACAACACCGTGGCCGAGTCCGGCAAGGTTCAGGTGGCGCTGGAAAATATTCTTGGTGCGGTGGGCATGATCGTCGACCAAAACCAGCAGATCGCGGCGGCAGCTGAGCAGCAAACAGCTGTGGCGCACGACATCGACCAGAACATCGTCGAAATCAACCTGGCCGGCGAGCGTACGGCTGAAGGCGCAAGCCAGACCGAGCAGGCGAGCCGTGAATTGTCGGGCGAAGTGGCCCATCTCAAGCAACTGATCAGCGCGTTCCGCGTCTGACCGGAGCTGTTGAATGACAAAGCCGCCTTATTGGCGGCTTTGTTGTTTCTGCGCCGCGTTGGAGGGGCTTACCAGCCGAATACAGCCCGGGCGTTCTCGGTGGTGACGCGTGCGAAATCTTCCGTTGTTTCGCCGCGAATCTCGGCCAGGGCTGCACAGATGTCCGGCAGATGCGCGGGGCTGTTGCGTTGTTCGGGATGCATGGCGGGCGCCATGTCCGGGGCGTCGGTTTCCAGCACCACGGCCTCGGCTGGTAATTGCGCCACCACTTTGCGCAGGCGCAACGCCTGCGGCCAAGTGGGCGCGCCGCCCAGCCCTAATTTAAAGCCCAACTTGATGTACTCCCGCGCCTCCTCATAGCTGCCAGCGAATGCATGAATAATGCCCGGACGTTTCAGCTTGAAACGCTTGAGCGTGGCGATCACCTGCGCATGGCTGCGGCGCACGTGCAGCAGCGGCGGCAGGCCGAACTCGGCGGCCAGCATCAGTTGCGCTTCGAACATGGCTTGTTGGCGCCCGCGGTCCAGCTCCGGCAGGTAATAGTCCAAACCGAACTCGCCAACGGCGCAGAGTTTTTTGTCGCCGGCCAAGCGTTCCAGCCAGGTGCGCAATTCGTTTAGGTGGTCGGGGTGGTGCTGCTCCAGGTAAACGGGATGCAGGCCGAGGGCCGCATAGAGGCTGTCGTTTTCCTGGGCCAAGTCCCATACGCGCTGCCAGTTGCTCTGATAGACGCCGAGCACTACTAAACGCTCCACTCCTTTGTCTCGGGCATTCGCCAAGAGCTGGCTGCGATCGGCATCGAAGTCGGGGAAGTCGAGGTGGGTGTGGGTGTCTATTAGGTGCATGGGGGTAGGGTAAATGGATTTGCGCGGGCGTGCCAAAGGGTTGCGAGGAGCGGCGACGGAGGCGGAGCGGGTGATGTGGTTTAGGTTGAGGGCGAAGCTATTTGTGGGCTTGAAATTCAAGCGGCAGGTGCCGCTGGGCAATTTCATCGTTGATTTCGTTTGTATGGAGCTCGGCTTGATCGTTGAGCTGGATGGAGGGCAGCACGGCGAACAGCTGAATTACGACCGGCAACGAACGGGTTGGCTTGAAATGCAGGGATTTACTGTGTTGCGGTATTGGAATAATCAGGTGATGGCTGAATTGGAAGCGGTTCTCGAGAGTTTGCGACTTTGGGTCGAAGCGCAAGAGCTGGCCCTCTCCCCCAGCCCCTCTCCCGCAAGCGGGCGAGGGGAGACAAGCTGATCGCAGTTGCGGGGGAGAGGCAATTGGAACCCCTCTCCCGCTCGCGGGAGAGGGGCAGGGGAGAGGGGCGGTTATGGCGCCGACGCTAAATCAATGATGCTCCCGCGTAGCCCTGAACTTCACCTCAGGCCAGCGCTCTTCCATCAAGCTCAAGTTCACCCGCGTCGGCGCCAGGTAGGTCAGGTGGCCGCCGCCATCAATGGCCAGGTTTTCCACGGCCTTGATCTTGAATTCCTCGAGCTTCTTCTTATCGCTGCTGTCGATCCAGCGGGCAGACCACACGGTGATCGGCTCGTATTGGCACTCGACCTTGTATTCCTCTTTGAGTCGACTGGCGACCACGTCGAACTGCAGCACGCCCACGGCGCCGAGGATGATGTCGTTGCTGCGTTCCGGGAAGAACACCTGTGTGGCGCCTTCTTCGGCGAGTTCTTGCAGGCCTTGGCGCAGTTGCTTGGATTTCAGCGGGTCCTTCAGGCGCACGCGGCGGAACAGTTCCGGGGCGAAGTGCGGGATGCCGGTGAACCCGAGGTTTTCGCCTTCGGTAAAGGTGTCGCCGATCTGGATGGTGCCGTGGTTGTGCAAGCCGATGATGTCGCCGGCAAACGCTTCTTCCAATTGCTCACGTTCAGAGGAGAAGAAGGTCAGGGCGTCGCCGATGCGCACCTCTTTGCCCAGGCGTACGTGGCGCATTTTCATGCCTTTATCGTATTTGCCGGAGCAGATGCGCATAAAGGCAATGCGGTCGCGGTGTTTGGGGTCCATGTTCGCTTGAATCTTGAACACGAAGCCGCTGAATTTCTCTTCCTCTGGCTCTACCGTGCGCTCGTTGGCGACGCGGGCCAGCGGCTGCGGTGCCCAATCGACCACGGCGTCGAGTACGTGGTCGACGCCGAAGTTGCCCAGCGCCGTACCGAAAAATACCGGGGTCAGTTTGCCGTCGAGAAATTCCTGGCGGTTGAATTCATGGCAAGCGCCCTGAACCAATTCCAACTGTTCGATAAAACGCTCGTACTCGTCGCCCAAGTGCGCACGGGCTTCGTCGGAGTCGAGTTTTTCGATGATTTTGGTTTCGGTGCGTTCGTGGCCGTGGCCCGGGGTGTAGACGATGATGTAGTCGTCAGCCAGGTGGTACACGCCTTTGAAGTCGCGGTAGCAGCCAATCGGCCAGGTCACCGGCGCTGCTTTAATTTTCAGAACGGCTTCGATCTCGTCGAGCAGTTCGATGGGGTCGCGAATGTCGCGGTCCAGTTTGTTGATAAAGCTGACGATGGGCGTGTCGCGCAGGCGGCACACGTCCATCAGGGCGATGGTGCGCGGCTCAACGCCTTTACCGCCGTCGAGCACCATCAGGGCCGAGTCCACTGCCGTCAGGGTGCGGTAGGTGTCTTCCGAGAAGTCTTCGTGGCCGGGGGTGTCGAGCAGGTTGATCATGTGCTCGCGGTAGGGGAACTGCATCACCGACGTGGTGATAGAGATGCCGCGCTGCTTCTCCATTTCCATCCAGTCAGACGTCGCATGGCGGTCGGATTTACGCGATTTCACCGTACCCGCCACGGCAATGGCTTTACCCATAAGCAGAAGCTTCTCGGTAATGGTGGTTTTACCGGCGTCGGGGTGGGAGATGATGGCGAACGTACGGCGTTTCGCGACTTCGGCGGCCTGAATGGACATGCGAGAACCTGGTCGTGGAGCTGGAAATTGGGCGCGAAGTATACAGGATGCCCCGCCTCGATGGGCGGCCGTGGCGTAAGCGCCGGTCGCTCCGTTGGGTCGATCCAAATGAACCCTGATGGTGATAGCCGGTCTGTCAAAAACGGACTGGATACTTCCCCTCGGCACCTGCGCTGGAAGCCAAGCCCCGCAACGGTTTGTGCAGCATTTCGGACGTTTTGTTTGGAATCCAAAACGGTCAATCGGTAAGGCGACAATCAGGTGCAAAACAGCGGCATTTTTTGATTGATCTTGCCCCCACATGCTCCTAAAGTTCGCGCCCGAACGTCCATGCTGGAAACGATCCATGCGGCTCAAGTACTGACGACGAGAGATCGGTTTCGATACTCGGCGACAAGCCTTGGGAAGTAGGCGAACCAAAGTGGGGAAACGGATTAGACGTTCGCGGCTTTGTCACAAAGCCACCCCTTACTACCTTTGTTTGTTTTGCCCATGGAGTCCCCCGCATGTCGATTAAGGTCGAAGACTACTACCCGCGCGAAACCTTCCAGAAAATGAAGGCGTTCGCCGATCAGCAAGAAACCCCGTTCGTGGTGATCGACACCAACATCATCAGCCAGGCTTACGATGACCTGCGCGCCGGTTTCGAATTCGCCAAGGTCTACTACGCCGTCAAGGCCAACCCCGCTATCGAAATCATCGAGCTGCTGCGCGACAAAGGCTCGAACTTCGACATCGCTTCTATCTATGAGCTGGACAAAGTCATGTCCGCCGGTGTCGGCCCGGAGCGCATCAGCTACGGCAACACCATCAAGAAGTCTCGCGACATCCGTTACTTCTATGACAA
>Ga0157370_10002592_pt1 | contig 21728 bp, 15 predicted proteins | sample C35metaG_FD_113463 | JGI IMG/M metagenome (GOLD analysis project Ga0157370, IMG submission 113463) | Corn rhizosphere microbial communities from Kellogg Biological Station, Michigan, USA - C3-5 metaG | ecosystem: Host-associated > Plants > Roots > Rhizosphere > Soil | place: USA: Michigan...
TGTTGAAAATATTAAAGAAGTCATCGATTTTTTTAATGAAGGAAAGCCTCTTGAAAAGGTGGTTTTAGACACCAGAAAAGAGTTTCAGGATAAAATAAATAATTTCCCTTTTGATTTTTCTGAAGTAAAAGGCCAGGAAACCGCCAAGAGAGCAATGGAAGTTGCCGCCGCCGGAGGTCATAATATTATTCTTATCGGCCCACCGGGAAGCGGAAAAACAATGCTGGCAAAAAGAGTTCCGAGTATTTTGCCGCCACTTACTTTAAAAGAAGCTTTAGAAACTACAAAAATACATTCCGTTGCCGGGAAGATGGGAACGGAAACGTCTTTGATGACCGTTCGCCCATTTCGTTCACCTCATCATACGATTTCAGATGTTGCGCTCGTTGGTGTCAAATTTCAAAGAAAACGAGAATTTGCAAAGTAAATAAGAATATTGCCATAGTTAATGAGAATAAGTATATTAGTCTATTAATATGAACTAACTTTTAATAGCATCATTACGTACTTGATTACTACAAAAATATGAAAATATGAAAAACAATCTAGTCAACGATAAAATTTCATCCGAATACTTTGGATATATTGAGCATATAATTATTGAAGAACTATCTGAAAAAAACGAAATAGATTTATCAACTCATTTCAAATTAAATAAATTTTTGCGAGAAAAAAATATTCGGCTAGATTTATCGGCATATATCGCTAAAATGAGTAAAAACGGATTTGTTGGAGTTGAGGGAACAAAACTGACCTTATTAATGGATGATAATTTTATGGATGAGGAATGAGTTTAAAAATAAAACTTAACCTACCGGAAAAACTGAGTGGCTTTTGGTTGTTATCAAATTTCTTGTATTGTTTCAGGCACGCAGACAATCGTATTTGGGTAGAAATCGAAATGTCACATGTCGACAGGAGAGAAGTTAATCAAAAGAAAATCTATTTTTTTGATGAAAAGATTAATATTTCTTATCCTCTTCATTACCTAATGTATCTAAATATAGGGAATGAATTTGATTTAAATGGCAGACAATTAAAAAAGAAACATTATAATTTTACACTTTACGAATGGTCGATAACAACTGAGCCTCAGAAGTTAAAACCTCTGATTTATAATAATGATGATTTTAAAGGATTTGGAAAATATTTTCCTTTCACTTCTTCATCTGATGGAATGGTGTACTTTGATTTGAATAATTTTGGAGACTTACAAGAGGAACAGATTAGTAATAAATCAATAAAAGATTTAAAAAGTAATCATGTTCAAAAAACCAAAATTATTGCCCCAGCGAGTGTTATCGGACAATTTTTCTATTTTATAGAAACGGATTTCAATTACCTACTGTACAATCCGCAACTCAGGAATATTATTCGCAAGTATAACATTAAGAATATATTTGAAGAAGAAGAAAAAAAAATTGGACGTTTTATTTATGAATGGGAGCAATGTAAAGAAGATAATACAGCAGCTGCTATCTCAAACTTTCTTTTCTCTCGTGATGAAAAATTACTAAACTCATTATATGGTTGTTTTAAGAAAAATCTTCTGGATGAACTTCAAAACCCATATAAAATTCCTTTTAACTATCACATTCCAATTGCATCAAGATTAACATTAAATGTTAGAGGAAATTATTTTAAAAATGAAGAGGGACACAGTATTTTTGTTGTTAAGGAGATATTTAATTTCGATACTAAAGGAATAAGTTTAAGAGATCTCTTCATAGTTGATAAAATAGAATATCAGCCCGATATATATCACTCGTCAAAAGGAGAAGTTAAACCTTCGGATGTGCATGTCAGTAGCCCAGGCTTTAGGAAGCCTAAGGGAAAAGATTCTTATGAAATTTCCGGATCTACTCCTGCGTCATCAACAATAAAACCAAGAATTGTCAGCCAATCCACTGCCCGATTTGGAGGTATTATTGATGTGGAAAAGACTATAAACGAAAAACTATCCACTAAAGTTGTTCGGGATATATTTGTAAACGGTGATGAAGCTTCAGAAGGAGACACACTCCATCCTGAAAATGGAGATAATACAGACAAGAAGCGAGGAATTAAAACGACAGGAGCTAATGCGGATAACAAGGAGCCTAAAGATGAAGAAAAAACAAAAACATATTTGAGTGAAGTTATAAATGTTTTTACAACTTTGTATAAAGATGATTTTATAATAGACTCATTTTCTTATGAACCAGAGGGTTTTCCCAAAGTCGATTTTGTAGAAATAAATAAAAAGGACACAGAAATATATGTTTATTTTATCGACGCTTATAAGCAAAGAATTCAAGTCTTGAACAAGCTTGATAAATCTCAATATAGTAAGAAAACTCTTCACGATGCCATAGATTCAATCAATAAAAACAGTTTGTTTAGTTGGATACAGTGGAGAAGAAAAAACTATACTTTTGATGATATGGAGTTCGGAATTTCTATTAACAGGGGTGTTGACAACTATGTAGACAGTGATTTTTATAAAAAAGAGGCAAAAAAAATTTTAAATCGAATAAATGAAGTGGCAACCACATCATATAAATAATATTTTTCATATATGAGTTATAAATATGGAATATCGAAAACAATAAGCTTTTTATTTTGCTTTACATTTACATTAATTTTTTCACAAACTACTGGTAAAGTTATATCAATATCTGATGGGGATACAATAACAGTTTTAATAAACGGAAACACTCAAAAAAGATTACGATTAGCAGAGGTAGATTGTCCGGAAAACGGTCAACCGTTTGGAAAAAATGCAAAACAATTTACGAGTGATCAAGTCTTTGGAAAAACTATTAAATATTATGAAACAGACACTGATAGATACGGTAGAACCATCGCCAAAGTTTATTATGATGACAATAAGTATCTTTCAGCTGAGCTTATCAAATCAGGATTAGGTTGGTGGTATCATTATTTTTCAGAAAACCTTGAACTTGCTAAATTAGAAACACAAGCGCGGGAAAAGAAATTGGGACTTTGGATTGAAGAAAATTCCATCTCACCCTGGGATTATCGCAAAGCCCAAAGAAATAAATAGCTTAATTATCCATATATGAGTATTGGATAATAATGAATCTTTATAAATTTTAATCTTCATCATTAAATTTGACCTGCAATTGTATATTCTGCATATATTAGATTTCTTATCTTAGCAAAAAACGAGTAACTATAAAACCTGATGGAAACAATTGATTGGTCAAGATTCGATGCTGTTGTGTTTACCCACTTTTGTAACGCCCTATTATATCTTAAATTTGGAAGCAAATTTATCCCTTACAGCGCTCCTGGAAAAGATGGTGGTATTGATGGTCAATATATTTCAAAATCTGAAAATCGGCGGTTTCAATACAAATTTAAAACCACAGCATCTAATGTTTCTTTTTCAAGCTTAAAATCCGATATTAAAAAGGAAGTTACAAAACTGGATAAAGAAGTTACTCACTACGTCCTTATAACAAATGTCGAACTTTTGCCGAGATGGATTACAGAAATTCAAGATCTGTGGAAAGAACTTATTGGAGAAAATATTTATTTCGAAATTTGGGATGGAGCTCGCCTTAATTCATTTTATATTGCCTACCCACTTCTTAGACATTGGATTGACGAAAACTTTAAAACTTCTCAACTTATTAGTTTTCATCAACATTTCGAGCCCCATCTTAGCTCAAATGAACTGGCTCCCATTAGTCTCAAGAACTTTTACATTAAAAACCGGGAATTAGACAATGCCTTGTTAGATTTTGTCTTTTCTGCTAGAATAATATTCAATATTGTTGGGGAGGCTGGAGTTGGAAAGACTAGAGCTGTATTTGAATTTTTCAAATTTTTAGAGAATGTAGAGGGAGATCGATGGATATCTCTTGTATTGATAAGTAAAAATATTCAGTTTGATAAGATTGTTTCAGCATTAGCAAAAAAGGAAAAATACATTATTTTATTAGACGATGCGCATAATCTCGATGATAAAGATATTATGGATCTCTTTACGATTGGACAACAGAATCCGCATATAAAATTTATACTAACAAGCAGAAAACAAGCAGACACTTCTGTAAGGCTTCCCATAAAAGAATATTTCCATGATTTGGTAAAAACATTCGAACTGAGAAATCTTTCGCAACACCAAACTAAAGAACTAGTTGAACACTATACTAAAACAACGGTTTTAAAAAGTATATCCGATGAAATGGTGACTTATTCTCATGGCAAACCTATAGTGATTGTAGCCATGCTTAATAATGTACTGCTGAACAAACTGAGCATAACTGAACTTAAAAAAAATGATTTTCTCCACGAATATGTTAAAAAATATTTTGGGGAAATAGCAGATAAGTTAAATGCTAAATATGATCATTCCTCAGTAAAAATGATGGAGGTCATTAAAATTCTAACACTTTTAGAGCCAATAAATCTAAAAATTTCTAATGATGTAGAAACTATCGCTATTAAGACTAGTTTGAAAATTGAGGAAATTGAAGATATTTTCATTACACTAAAAAATGAAAAAATTGTAGAAGGAAATGATTCTATCATGATAAAGCCAGATTTATATAGTGATATTCTTCTTTCATCTATTGAACCACATTTACTCGCTCGTTGGATAGAATTCTTCGAAGACAAGAAAGAAAATATACTCATAAATTTAAGCAGTGCTTCATCAAGCGTAGAACAGCTAAATGTCTTGGAAGCTCTTTCGGAAGTTTATCTTAATTCTATGGATACTGTTAGCGACCGATTTCAGTTTTCGCAACTATGTAGAACTGTGCAGAAAGTAGGTCAATATTTTCCGGAGATTAATAAAAAACTTATTAATAAATACATTTCCGCTCTAAGTAATACTAAAAGTTTATATGCAAAAGAGCTTTTAGATGCAAATTTAAATAAATCAAACGATGCGTTTTCAAGGATAGCAGTGTCAGAAATATCAACATTATTTTCAAACTTACTTTATAATGAAAAGTTTTTTGATTTTGTTTTTGATGGAATATTTGAAATACAAAAAAAGTATGATGTATCTTCAGTATTCAATACAATATATGCTTATCAAAAAATAGATTTTTTAAATCATTTTCGAGTATCACGACAATCATATTTTCTTATTAGGCTTAGTCAGAAAATAGATAGTTTTTCTTCTAATGAGTTGCTATTAGCAATACAGATAATGACCTCATTCCTAAAATTAGAATTTAGGGTAACAGAGTCTAGTCTAAATCGTAATATAATTAATCTCTCAACGTACGGAGTTCCCAAAAATATAAATGTAAGGAACATGCGAGAAAATACTATAGGTTATTTGTTATCATTTTTGGATGATAGTCGAATGAAAGAGCATCGTTTGATACTGCTAAAAAGCTTATTAGATATTCCTAGAGAGATATTTAGTTCCAAAAGAACAAATAATCCATACGAGGGAAGAAATGAAATTCATTCTATTTTAAGCCATCTTTTAAATGTTTCTTTGGGTCTTAGCTTAGCTGAAAAAGACTTTGTAAGAGAACAAGTGATGTATTTTATACTGTGGGATAAAGGCTTTGAACATACAGAGATTTTAAATGAAATTAAACAAGAATTATCTGCTTCTACTACTACAGAAAAATTGATTGATTATCTATCAAAAATTATTGACTTAGATCGTAAGAAATCGTACGAGGAAAAAAGAAACGAAGTTGTCGTAAAAATTAAACTTCTTATAAAAGATATAGATCCAAATGAGCTAGCCTATGCATTAATAGAAGCTAATATAATAAAAGGTAGCGCACTAATTAATCTTCATTATTTTGTAGCTGAACTGCTTAAAAGAGAGGATAGTTTTTTGTTGAGTTTTTATAATGTATTGAAAAATGAGAGTAAAGACCTCTTTATTAGAGTAGCTCCGGAAATACTGAGAAAATTTAGGAAAAATATTAATAGTCTTGATTTGTTTAATTTACTTAAAAGAGATTTAATTAATAGTGAAAATATTGATTTGCAAAATATTTTTCTTAAAATATTTTCCTCTAGATCCGAAATGTACGGATCAGAACTTACTAAAGATGAAGTCAAGGAAATAAACGATATATTGAGAAATAAAAATCCGGAAAATGGCTATGAAATTGCGGACATCATACCCACTCTTCACCATTACAACGATGATTATGGTAGAGAAGTTGCCAAAGAGTTTTTTTCATATTGTCATCAAAGACATGCGGAATATACATTTATGTACTTAGATTTTCGAGTTGATAAACATTTAGATTTGTTATCCGAACTTTTACTTTCTCACTCCTACAGATTTGCTGTAACCTACGAGATTGAACATTCGATGAATATTGTTCTTAAAGATCAAGGTAGCAATATTATAATGGAGTATGTGAAAGAACGTTTTACTAAATTAAGTGATCTTCTCAAAAAAAGTAAACAGTATAATGAAAATCTTTTTTTGCCCTCTCAAAACGCTGATATTCTTTTTAATGACGCCGAAGATCAAAGATTGATTCTTTTCAGGCTTGCTATGAATTGGTTTGTTTCATTACCGGATAAAACTTTATTATTTTTTGCTAAACCCATTTTTAGTTACCTGTCAGAATCTCAGAGGCTTTCCAAAAGTTTTAGTGAAGTGTTTACAAATATTGCAGAGGAAAATTATAATGATTTTGAGATACAAAACCGACTTTTAATTGCATGTCAAGAATTTAATGCTTTAGATGAAAATTTTGTAAATATGGTTCTTCACATTTATGAGATTGCACAGAAAATAAACTTGGGAAATGAAGACCTTGAAAATTTGACTTCAAACGCTTATGTAGCTTTAACAAATACTGGTGTCAAAATTGGTACTCCCGGACAAGCCTTTTCTGAGGATATCCAGTTAATGGAAATATTAAACATTAAATTAGCTCAGTGTACTGAATTTAGTCAAAGCTACCGCCTTCTAACATTAGTAACAGACTCTGTGCAGAAAGATATTGATCGTGATAATCGAGATCAAAATAATGAGAAATGGTTTTAAAATGACAATAAACAGAACTGTTGAGCTTATTGATTTTTATCAATTAAATAATGATTTAATTACTGAAGTTGTGAATCATGAGGTTGCGTCAACGGTAACAAATCTAAATTCATTGTTTGACAATAGTTATGCAATTCGTAGCAGACCGCAGATCGAAAATCTCCTAAGTAGTATTAATATACGTTTGCGTAGACTTCAGATGATAAATAGTAGTTATTTTAAAGACTTAAAACTCTCTATAATTAATGGAAGTAATATAGAACTTCCTTTTAAGGCTGATTATACGTTCTTTTTTGAGACTAATGTATTAATTAATAATATAGATATAAATTCATCAGATCTGTATAAAGAGATAATTGATGGACAGTTTCAGACATTTATTCTAACAACCGCATCTGTTTACGAAAATATAGTCAGACTGATTGAAATACTATCGCGGAAAATTATTATTCATAAAACACAATTACCCCCACTTAATACACCATTTTTAACTTATCTGGATTTTTTAGATTCTTTAATAAGATTGAAGTATCGTAACGATGATCCTCTAAAACGATGCACAGATAGATTTTCTTCATTTTTTACAACATATCTTCCTACTGTAAACTCACTTAGAAATTCTTTTATTCATGGATTTAACTCAAACTTGGAATATCGCTCAAATAGTTATAGAATTACTAAACATCAAAGACCTTTGACTGAATTATCTCCACAATTAGATATGTTGGATTTCTGTGAAAATATTACAGATAATTCAATTAATTTTTATCGAGATCTAATTAATGTACTTATTGCAGAAGTTACATCAAGTTCTATAGGAATTCCATTCTGAAAAAGTTTAAATTAATAATAATTTATGCTAATGATATTATAGTATTACTAGCAGAGTACATTCCCTAAGCATGGCAAAAAACTACAATTTTTTATAATTACGATCGACTGCGCTAATAGGTTACGTATGTGTAGTGTAAATTTGTTAAAATTTAAAAACAAATTATGGCATTAAAAATTTTAAAGGTGGAAAATGGGAGTACACCTAACGACGAAGTTGTTAGATTAAAGGCGACAATAAAAATGAGTGTTCTGGGCTATGCAATCGTGGATCGTACTTTTGATGAGAATGGTTTAGTATCCAATGAGTTTAGGCACATTTATGTGCTACCAGACATTACGCTTGAAAAAGATCAAGAACTCATGGTTTTTACAGGAACGGGAAAAAATGGTAAAAGAAAATACAGTAATAGCGAAAGGGAATACTTTGAATACTATTGGGGTTCAGATCAATGTATATGGAATGATAAGGGAGGTGATACTGCTACTCTCATAAGGTACGAAGTTATTGATCACTGTGATGTTTTAGCTGTAAGCTAACACTCCTTTATTTATTATCTTTTAATTACTGTAAGTAATTAAAAGATAATAAATTTTCACATGTACAAAATAAACATCAAATTACCAAAATCAAACAGAAATCTAATATGACATTACACGAAGCGATAGAATTCGTCTTAAAACAAAGTAAACGCCCACTGTCAGCAAAAGCATTAGCGTTGATTTTAAACGGTCAAAATTATTATATTAGGAATGATGGGTTGCCAATAGATGCTAAGCAAATCCATAATAATGTAAAAAGCTATCCCACAATATTTGACGTAATAAATGGGCAAATAGTCCTCGTAGAAGATAAGATTTGGAAGAAGCTCTTAAATAATTTTAATTATTTAAGAACTTTACTTGCAACAGCATATGATACAACTGATCTTCAGTTCATCTTAGCTGTTTTACTATTCTATAAAAGAAGTTATGATCTTAGTCTGAGAGAAGATTTGATACAAAGATTACCAAATTTAAATCATAGAGGAAGATCGAGAGAACTTTTTAGGGAGGAAGATCATTTAATAGATGACCTTTCATCTTTAGAGAGTTATGAATTAGGCGAACGTGGGATTTTCTCGGAGTGTGCACATTTGCTTTCGCGTTTGAATAAAAATAAAGTTGCGGAGATATTTGCGGTTTTATCACAGTTGGACACAAGCGAATTTGATCAGGAATCTTTCGGTGACGTGTTTGAGTATTTTCTGAGTACATTCCCATATGACAAAAGATATAATGTATTAGCCCCAACACCTTATAGTCTACGGCAGCTGATGATTAAAATTCTTTCACCTACACCGGGAGCAAGCGTTCATGATCCTGTAGCTGGGACAGGGGGGCTCCTTATCGAAGTTTCTAAATATATTAACGGTAATGTTGTATACTTGAGTGGAAGTGAGTTGGTTAGTCGTGTAGCTCAATTAGGCAATATGAATCTTATAATGCATGGCATCAAAGACTTTAGTATTAAAGTGAAAAATAGTTTCTATAACTATAACGATGCCCAGTTTGATTATATTGTTGCGGATTTGCCAGTGTTGAATAAAAGTAGTCAAGACGATCACCTGCATTTATACGAGATGTATAATTTAAATGCTCCTCGTTCTGCTAGTGGAATTGGATCATTTGTGCTACTAATCTTGTCAAAACTAAAATGGAATGGAAAGGCTGTTATGACAGTCTCTGAAGGGTTTTTGGCAAGGAGTGGAAAAGAATCTGAGATTAGAAAGTTACTTTTAAAACGTGATGTTATAGAAAGTATTGTAAGTCTTCCTTTCGGAGCTCTAAAGCCTTATACTGAAGGAAAGGCTTCATTGCTCGTACTAAATATGGATAAAGCACCAATTTTAAAAGGTAAAATCCGATTTATTACAGCTAACATTGCCGATCAAGATGGAGGCCACATTAATCTTAATATTGAAGATATTTTAAAAGCTTACCAAACCGAAGAACTTCTTACAAAAGATGCACAAATTTTAGATATTTCTGAATTGAGCCCAGATGCAAATCTTTCAGCGGATAGCTACGGTGAGCAATATTTTATCAGTAAGCACATGCTAAGAGATGGTACTGGTAGATTTTTATCTGATCTGGTTCTTATTAAGGCAGGAATTCAACCTGAAAAGACATATGTTACTCAAACAGGAGACTTTCCTCTTGTTAAAATTGAGAATTTATCCAAAGAAATTCTTGAAAAAGATCTGACTGTTGATATTCCAACTAAAGTTTACAGGAACCAACGTTATCAACGTTCAATAATTAGTGAAAAATGTCTTTTAGTTGCTAGAATTGGTGATAGCATGAAGGCTACGATTTTTAAACCAGATCAGAACCGACCAAGTATTTTTATACACTCAGGAGTTTACGCTTTAATACCTATAAACCAAAATGATGGGGTTGATTTAGAATATTTATACTATCAATTTTATTCTTCAATTGTTTTAGAACAGATAAAAAAGCGAAAATTTGGTTCTGTTATGCCATCTATCAGTATCAAAAACCTGAAAGAGATTATAATACCTTATGTAGACCCAGAGAGCCAAAGAAGTTTCATAGAGTTGCAGAAAACAAGTCTTATCTCTGAAGAGAAATTACGTGCCAATGCAGTTCTTAAGGCGCTTGGAAGTCAAGATGAAGTTCGCCAGTCAGCGGAGACGGGAATAGTTAAGACTCTTACACATCAATTGCGACCAAAATTGATGGAAATTAACAGTCTTGCATCACGTATCAAAAGAGTTATAGACAATGAAGGACTTAACAATATGATGGAATATAATATTACAGATGATGAATCTGATCTCGAAATTGAAGATCACTTACAAAAGCCTGATAATTATCCGTTAGAAATGTTGATTCATAAAATGCTTGCAGACTCAGAGCACCTGAGTAATGTTTTAACCGTTGTTGATAAGGTTATGAATTTTAAACTAACTAGAGAAGATTTATCTGAAACAAATATTCTTCATTTACTTCGTGAGTACAAACAAAGAAAAGATATTGTCATCAACCACCGTTTTGAAATTGTTGTCAAAGGCGAAAATGCAAATGCGGAGATAAATGCTGCTGCGCTAACCGAGCTGTTTGATCAATTGCTTCAAAATGCTGAAGACCATGGGTTTATAGGGATTACAAATAAAAGGTTTAGAGTCCAATTCTCGGTTAAAACTATTAAAAATCGAGGAGTGGTTGCAATTGACTATAGCAATAATGGCGAACCATACGAGCTTGAACATAATGATTTTGTAATTGCCTTTGAAAAGGGAAGAAAAAGCAAAGGTTCAGGTATTGGTGGAAATTACATTAATAGGATTATAGAGGCTCATGGAGGAAGATTAAGGGTTGAAGAAGATAACCCAAAAGGATTTGCTCTAACGATTGAATTACCAATAAAAACAAATATAACATATGACTAATAATATTATTCTCGTAGATGATGACGCAAAGTTTACATCTGTTTTTGTAAATGAGGCAAACTCAAAAAAGATTAGGGTTGCTCCAAAAGGTAGCTTAGAAGGTTTAAAGGAAATTCTACCAAAATTTGCTCATAAATTCGCAGCTGTAGTTTTGGATATAAAGTGTGTTTTAGACGAAACACAAGTAAAAGAGGATGCTACATTTATTGGTGCAGCACTTACTTATTTGGATAGTACACTGCCTGGGTATCCTAGATTTATTCTTACTGGTGATGAAACTGAATTTGAAGGGGTGAAAAAATATCACGCTTCTGAAAAAATGTTTCTTAAAACTCCTGAAGACAAGGAAAAATTATTTAAGGAGTTAGAAGAATGCATTAAAAATGCAGAGCCAATGAGATTACGTAGAGAGAATTTTGCTCTATTTGAAATTTTCGATCAAAACAAAGTTACATCATCTAAAGACGTTCTGATGTTATCCTTGCTAACCAAAATTGATGAAAAAGATTCATCAAAGTTTAAGGGTATATTAGGTGATGTTAGGGAATTACATGAAGAAATTTACAAATCTCTTAATAAGAGAAATAAACTTCTCATGCCTGACAAATTTATGAACAGTAATAGAGGGCCAGCATTCACTTTTAATTTTTATCAACATTTAAAAGGTAATCCAACAAAAGCGAATAACTATCAGCCGACAGGTGTTGTTTATCAAGATAGTACTGTTCATAGTATAACAGTATTTATCCATAATACATGTAGTGAGTATCTTCACAATTCTTCGAAAACGAATTATCAAATTAATTCATATACAGTTAAAGCCGCGATTAACGGCATTATGGAGTTGATACTTTGGTCCAAGCAATATTGATAATTAAGCAAAAAGTGGTTATAAAACTAAAGGCTGAAATAACAATTCAGCCTTTAGTTTTTTTCATCAATTAAAATTTTCAAAATATTTTATTATTTTTTTTGCCAATATTTTTTTGTCTTCTTCTGCATCGCTTTTGCTCAATGTTTTTTCCGGAACCCAAAACTCTGTTCTGGCGTTTGGATCTGTTATTCTTTCGTGAAGCATTCTTATTGTAGATCCTTTTACATTACGACTTCTTGCACAGCAAATAACAAGATCGATTTTTTTTCTACCCTCGAAAACTGAACTTAAAAAGCCTTGATCACTTAACTTGTTCAGGATATCTTCTAAATCCCCTGCAATGTCTCCGGCACTTATCAGGATTATAAGTTTTCCTTTTACGATAAAGACCGCAATAAAATCAGAGTAATTGCCTTCTGGTGTTAATCTCAGTGTTTCGATTGGCTTCCAGGACATTGTGAGAATTTTTGAATATTCTGCAACTTTCTTAAGTTCCTTGTAGAGAACGGCGCATGTAGTGGTTTTTCCACCATCTCTTTGTCCGCGAATAATAATATGATGTGTCATCTGTTTTTAGTTTATTGTGATTAATATATTTAATTCCTTAATTTAAGTTATTGTTATTCGGAAATTCTTAATGGTATATCGATAATTGGTTGTATTTGTTCAAGTTGTGTGGCATATCTTCTAACAATACGATCGTATAAATCTGGAACTTTTGGTGCTTCGACAGTAATAATTAAGGCATAATTCAATTCCTGAAATTTGGTGTCATTGTGTCCTTCACTTCTTGCATTGTAATGAATATCAAAAACAGGCTCAATCAAAGAAGTTCCTCGCATACGTTTTTCTGCATGCAGACAATTTTCCCATTTAAATGCATCGTTTCTGAGTTCGCTCTCTGACGCAAAGTTACTTCGCATTTCGCCGAAGAAGGGTTTTGTCGAAGCGTGCATCGGTTCCGACTCTCCTTCTTTTACCTTTCTCTTTTTGTTTTTGTTTGGCCTCATGAACACTTCTAAACCACTCCTAGTATAATTGTTTGGGTGATGTGGATCGGTGTTTGTAGCGTAGCATAAAGTGGCTTTGATGTTTACCATTCCATCTATAGGAGTTAGCGGCAAAGGGATGGGAGCTCTCAAATATTTTGAAGCTGTAATCTTACCTTGAAATACAACTCTCATTATGTGATCGTCGCACAATACAATACTATCTAAGTCTCTTGCTACACGTCCCCAGCCAACTTCGCTCTTAGGTATCAATGAAGATTCGCTACTGTGTATTAATAGAGTTCTTATAGCAAGTGAACCTAACGAATTTCCAAAGTGAGCTTTTATGCCAGCACTAATCCTTAAAACAGATGGTGCTGCAAAGCTTGTTCCTCCGGTTTGTAGATATCCAATTCCATCAGCTCCAACTGATAAAAAAGGTCTTCCTAATGATCCTCCGAAATCTACCAAATCAGGTTTCATAAGACCTGGACTTCTACCTGGACCTACTGAACTGTAAGTGGCTCTACGCCAATTGTTATCAGGAACATCACACGCGCCAATCGCCAGACCGTTAACACAATCCGAAGGAACTTGAATTCGATTTGCATTAATGGAGGGGTCTCCTTCGCCATCATTTCCTACAGCTATGGTAGCAACAACATTTCCTGTAGATAGATAATGGTCAATAACAGCGGTCCAGGCGTGTACTTCATCGTCATCTATTGGTAAGTATGGACCAACGCTAAGATTTATGAACTCATATTTTTCCTCAGATAGTATATCATCAATTCTGTTCAATACTTCGTAGAGTTCATAGGGGTTCTGTCCTGGCTCATCATCAAGTACTCTGTAATGATCAACATATGAATAAGGTTGAGGAAGTGGTTGGCTAGGATCTAGATGACCAAATAAGAATGCTGATGTCACGGAAATACCATGCTCTAACAATTCTTCTGTAGCAGGTCCGCAGTCTGTGAATTCGTAAGGGGTTGTCCAGTGGCAAATTGGATGGTCTTCGGGAACTCCGCCATCAAATATTGCTACTTTCAAATTTTTGTTTACAGGTTCAAGATCGTGGTAATCAACTTTACCCCCTCCAACACCGGTTGATCTAAATGTCGGTCGCAATAAGCGTAGTTCAGGCATTTTTCTTATAATGCGCACTAAGCTGAATTCTGCAATATCTTCAATTAGTTCTGCTGGAGCGGCAATTTCAAAGAAGCTTAGCCCACCAACATAAAATCTTCTTTTAAAAGATGGATCTAAACCAATTTTATTAAGATACTTCTTAAATAAAACTTCCGAGAAATCATCATTACCTTGTAACACAACTTCAAAAACTTGAGTTTCACCATTGTTAGTGAATTCTTTAATTTTTGTTTCCGCGTAAGGAAAATTAATCTCTTCTATTTCCATTATCTGTACGTTTGCGTCAGATTCTGTCCAGCTCGAAAATTCACTCGCCCATCGTAAAAAAGAATTTCTGTGCCCTTTTACAAATAGCTCGGTAGTGGTTGTTTCTATGGGCTCTCTTTCTTTGCTTTTCTTTTCGGGAGTGATTACCTTCTTTCGGCTCCCAATAGTTTCTAGTCCTAATGTACGCAATAGCTTGTCAGGGTAGTAGCTTTTAGCAATAAATTCAGGATTTAATGTCAGTACAGCAACCGTATTTCCCTCAGGGCACACGTCGTCAGATAATTCGCTGATTTTCTCAGCAAGGTTATTCAACATGGGCTGTAGTCTCTCTTTTGTTTCTGCGAATGTATAAGGTGAAATTTTGTCAACTGGGCCAGATGGAATCTTCACTGGTTCAGCTAATCGCTCTCCTCGTCCTAATAAAAAATTTCTTTTTTTCATATTTTTTGAGTTTTTAGATATTATTTTATGATTTTACATTTTTTCTTATAGTGTCTCTGGATATTCCGGTTAATTCACTTGCTTGTCTTTGTGAAATAATTTTATTTTCAACTAACTCACAGGCTAATTCTACTTTGTGATTATGGGATAAGGTGTTCTCTGTCAAAAGAATTTTCTTTAATTCCTCTTCTAATTCTGTCTCTTTTATGGCAGAAGATCGGCGTGAAATTGTGATTAACCTTTCAATTTCGCTAAAAGATTTTCCTTTAAAAAATATTGACAATATTTTCGCCCATTTTTCAGAATCTTCCACTTGGTGCTTTATTAACTCTTGTATTAGCATTTCTGCTTGTGTTGGTGAAGGGTTTTCAAACTCTACAATCATTTCAAACCTCCTCCATATTGCAGGATCTAATAGATCGGGATGATTCGTTGCTGCTATAAGTAATCCTGTTGACGGCCAGTCGTCAATTTCTTGCAGTAAAACATTTACTAATCGTTTCAATTCACCGATTTCACTATTGTCATCTCTTTTTTTAGCAATTGCATCTACTTCATCTAAAAGAAGTATACAGTCAGTATTTTTAGCGTAATCCAAGACAAATCTAATATTGTTACCCGTTCTTCCTAGAAAACTGCTCATAACCGCAGTAAGATCAAGTATTAGTAAAGGTAAATTAAGTTCGTTGGCAATCCATTTTGCTGCCATTGTTTTTCCCACTCCCGGGGGGCCACTGAATAGTAAAGATTTTGTTGGCAATAAGCCGTGTTTTAGTAAAGATTTAGTTTTTCTACGCTCTGCTATTACTTGCGCTAAAGATGACTCTATTCTCGTATTGAATATAGGTTGATGATCGAGAGGTGAGTTTTCTATTTTAAGCAATTGAAGTCGAGAATCAATATCAACTGGTAATGGAGTTTCTGAATTTTTTCGTAATGGAGTAGCACGAGTGGGAGACTCCTTTAGTAAAGAAATTAATTCATCTGACATCTCCGGATATTCAACTTTAAATTTTTTAGAAGCACGATGCAATAGAAGTTGAACATCTTGGGGTCTGCCAGTAAGGGCTATTCTGGCTAACTGAACGAAGCTGTTTAGTAGCTCATTTGACTGTAGTTCTTTTACGTTTGGCATTATGTTTTTGTATAACTGTGATTTTCTTCCACAAAGATAATAATAAAATAGGGTATAAAATAACTAAGTGGACTAATATTTTTATATTATTTAATAATTAGTCCATTTTTTGTGTTGTGCCAAGCTTTATTTTTATATGTTATTTTTTGTTAGAATTTTATATGCTATTATTAGAATTTCAACTTTTCTAAATAGTAAAAAGGTATTGTTTTTTCCTTAGTTAATTCTGACAGACGGATGTTGTATTTTTTCACTAAATAAATCAGCAAATCTAAATCATCAAGTAGTTTAAATGCTAAAAGGAGAATGTCTTTTCGCTCTTGCAAGGTGGTTAAGTAAAAATATTTACCATTAATGACCGGAATATCACCAAACTCCTGCTTGCATGCTTTACGAAGTCGTCCCCAAAGATCACTTTCTCGACTTATTAGCGATGATATCTTGTAAAGCATCTCAAAATATAAATGGGAATAGCCTAAATATTCTGTATGACCATCTTTCAGGTAGCTATTGATTTTCTTTTGAAATTTTAAACACTGAATTGAAGCTTTGATTGGATTTAGGGAGATATCATATCCGCAATAGGAACAAAAATTCATTGGGGATCTGTTGATCTCACTTTTGAATCCTTGTTCTAGACGATGAAATACGATAGGGTTTTTACAATGAGGACAATGGTCATTTAGTTCTGTACCGCAATCCAAACATGCAAGTGAGTAAAAAACTCTCCAATGTTTTCTGTAATAAGGATTGTTTTTCATGCAAGAGGGACAGTACATCATTCCATTGCCCTTTCTTTTTCGATGATACATTTTCAGAGAGATAATTCCTACAGTAAAGCCTTTTGTGTTAAGTTTTTCAAACAAACTTCCCTCGTAGCTGCTCAAAAATAGATTATTAATTTGATGAAGATTCAAAGGTGTATTCTTCTCTAAAATATTAGTTACGAATTCTTGAGAATATAAGTCATTGTCCCTATTCCATAAAGAGTATCCCTCAAGAACAATGTGGCTGAAACTTTGACTTTTTAAAAGATGAGACTGAGCTAATCTAAAAAACCAACTTGAGAAAATCTCATCTTTTTTAGGAGGTGTGTAACCTGCCCAAATATCCTTCTTTATTTTCGGGACATATACCATTAGATAATCCTTGAAATATTGGAATGGTATTCAAAAGAACTCTTGGATATGTAAGATAAAATAATGTGAAAATGGCGAAAAATTAAAAATTCTACTATTGGTGAGGCTGTGGGATATCTAGCTGTTGTAAATAAAATATTACATACTGCAACCAATTTAAGGATGAAAAGACCTTTATCTACTGTCATATATTGCTCTATCTTTTTAAAAGAGAAAAAATAAAAGGCACGAACTGAGAGTCAATCCAACAAAGAGGTACCGCTAAGAACCCGATATCCGGAAAGATTCAGCCCATGCCAATATATGACACGGGCGTAAGACTATCGAATTTTGGATATCAAGTGAAAATTAGCGGTTTTCTTTGTCCAATACGATAGCTTACGCTTAATGTTTTACTAAAATTAGTAGAGCAAATATAAATAGAAATTATCTGCCTGAGAATTTTTAACTATGAAAATCTTCTGAAAGATTTTTTGCGATCCTGTGGAGATGTATAGTCAATGCTGTCAAGAATCCCATGTGTGATTTTTTCTCTGCCTGTTTCAATTGCCAGCTTACAAGACTGTGTTAAAATAGTTGTTATCTCTCCAATAAGGCCTTCTGAGCGCTGGAGAATCTTTTTAGCCATAGAATTTTCTATTAGCATTGATGGTTCTTTTAATGGTAGTAATGCTTCAAAATTTACTAAAAATTGATAATATTCTTCGTTTTCTAGCCAGGAATCAAGCATCTTATTATCAAAACGGTTGGCGAGCTGAGAATCAGACTGTATAACATTGAATGCATCTAAAATTCCGGCGCATACTATTGATACTTTTAATTCATTGCTTAGGTATTTAAGAACATTTAGAAATAACCTTTGTTTATGCGCGCTTCCCGATAGGACATGGTGTATTTCATCAATTATCAATAATTTGATATTCAATTCCTTGAAGAAAAATATTATCCTTCTCTGTTTGCTGTCAGGTTTTTCACTGTTTACAATAGGAACATTTAGTTTTTCAAGTATTTTATTATAAAAACTTCTTTCGTCTGGCTCTGGGGGAGCCTGAATTAATAAAACTGGCAATACCAATTTTTCATCTTCTTTTCTGATATAAGCAGCATTATTTTTTTCAAAATGTCGTATAAGTGCTGTTTTTCCATTATTAGTATGACCTACAATTAAAAGATTAGGCATTCTGTCAACTGTAGGATAAGTCATTAGATCCTCCATTCTCTTAATGATATTTTCAGCGCGGGAATATGGTATCCACTTTGGCTTAAGTAGATAATTAATTCGCTCTTCATTACTTAGTAGAGCTGCTTCCCGAGTTTTAGTCGTTAAATGCTTCATCGTCCAAATTTACATTAGGCTTTAAATAACTATAATCAGTGTTACCTGATTCTTTTCCATCAGTTCTTTTGCTGTTTGATGGTATCATACCTTTACTGATTTCATCCAAAAACTCATTACTTGTATTGAATTTCTTGCTTAAAATTCGTCTTGAACTCTTGTTCATTTTCTTTGTTGATTGAATGGCTTTAATTTCAATTTCCTCAAGTTTTTTATAAGCATCAAAGATGCTTTCCTCGTCAATTTCACTAATGTTTTGCTTTTTTAGACTCTCTACTGCTGCTTTGTGTTCCCAGATAGAAATTGGGGGATAAATTGAATTTCGATAAGGTATTTCAAAGTATTCCTTTGTTTCAGGATCGTAAAAATAAACTAAACTGATATCCTTTGGATTTCTTCTAAAGATATATTTTTTTGAAATTTTAGAATTAGCATTTTTAACATTTATATAATTTTTTAAGATGTCAGAATAATAATGTATGTGATCGATTATGATACCGTATTTTTGAATACTTCTTTCAAAATATGGCATGAAATCCAATCGGATCTTTCTTTCATTTAAAAGTCTGGGAGGAATTCCAATTCCAGGATTAACTTCATCACCTTCAATTCCTGTTAAATATTTTTTTTCTGGTGACATCCCAATTCCTGAATGTATTTTTTTGTGATATACATTGACAATATAAGTAACAAGCCATTGTTCAAATTCTTCCAAAGTGAATGAGGCATATTTATCTGATTTATATGTGCTCTTATCCTGAGGATTAGAAAACGTAGTTCCGGGTAAGTCGTGAATCTTTTTGGTAAGTGTTCCTATTAGGCGTTCAATATGGCCACCATACTCAGGAGTTCCCGGCGGACGAAATTCTAGATTTATATTATAATTTTCACAAGCTCTTCGTAACATGTTTCCCCTGAATTCCTTGGCATTGTCAACATGGATTGTTTCCATAATTCCCCAGCAACCCCATTCCCCGGTAACTCCAAGTTTTTCAAGATACATTTCCTTTGGTAATATTGCATTAGCAATGCACATTCCTGTACCTGAAGCTCCAGGAGGATCATAAGACACATGTAATCCTACAACCATTCTACTATATACATCGATTGCGAGTGTAATGTAAGGACGATTGAAAGGATTTCGAAACACTTCATCAACTAAATAAATATCTAATGGTGTATGATCTATCTGAATTACAGATAATGGAGCATAAGCATGAGGAAATGAACCTCTGAGTGGTGCGAATTTATTTTTTGCTATTTTAGATCCATATCTAGCACTTAAAGTATCTTTTTTGGATAGGGAGTTAATTCTGCGTCTGATCGTTGACTCATGTGGTGTAACTACATTATTCTCTCTGCATTTTCTGCGTATGTAAATAATAACGGAGTAAATTGATTTTCTGAGAGGATTAAGATAAACCTGTTCTATTGCTTCTTCAATAATGTTTTCTTGTTCTACAGTTAATCGGGATTTACCTTTACCGCCGTTTTTTTGTTCTCCTAACAATGAGTGTTTTTCGCCTGTGGATTCGTACCAATCTAACCAACGATAAATTGTAGAACGGTGTACACCAGCAGTCTTTGCCTGTTCTAACAAGAGATCCATGTTTCCTCTGTCTTTAAGTATCGGCTCAATAATATCAAATCTATGCTGAACTTTTTTCCAATCTTCTTGACTCAACTCAATGAAATCCCTTGTCTGTATATTTTGTGATTCTGGTAAGGAGAGCTCGCCCAAACCAATTGTATGTATGATGTCGGTATCTATTTCTTGAACACTAACCCTTGCAGTGTCGATCACACGAAAAATTCTGCACTCTATATTTTTATAGATTACTACGACACCTTCCTGTATGTTTAAAATATTTTTCATTCCTTATTCCTGCTCATATCTATTTGCAAATAAATCATCAATCCAAATTTCACTGTTCATGTTAAGTGGAGTATTTAAATCACAACAAATAACATTTCTGGATACTAAGTACCACATTACGTAGATGAGTTCCTGCTGTTTTTGTTTTTCTTGTGCGGATAAATTTATAAGATTTTTTGCAGTAGTGTGTTGTAAATTACACATAATTTTTAGCAGAAGTTCTACATCAGGATGACCAAAATCTAATTGTGCATCTTTTTTAAAACGATATAGAAAATAAGCATTTTCTAAAAATTTTGTTCGAATTTCAATCTCTGTCATAATGCGAAATTCATAATTGTTGATTTTGCAGAAATCAATGGCTGCCCTGAATTTTTCTTTGTATTTACCAAAGTTTTGACGGAGATCTTCTCTAAATTTAACCTCAATAAGTAAAGGTTTCATGTCTTCTGATTTGAGTCCATCATGAAAAAACATTAGAAAATCAGGAGTGTAGCTTCTCTGCTTTCCTAACCTATCTATGAAAGATATTTTCACAGGTTGCTCGTGATAATACTTAATATACTTATCAATTTCCATCATCATTATCATATCTCTTTCCAGAGAAGATTCGAAGATGACTTCTGTGTTATTTTTTACGCTGTAAAAGCGACCTGATAATGACCTGTATTTTAAACCAATTTTCCTCACCTTATTCTGAACTATTCTCATTTACTACAGTTAAAAGTTAAACTATTCCTATTACCTATGCAAAAAAAAATGCAAAGCAAGCGAGAATATGCTTCTTTTTAGATCTGATATTCTCGTTTGCTTTGCTAATTTACAGTTGGTGGCGGAAGTTACCCGCAACCTGGAGAAATTTCATTGGCTCATAACGGAGTTTTATTTCTTGATGAAATGCCCGAATTTAAGAGAACGGTTTTAGAAGTCATGCGTCAGCCTTTAGAAGACCGGGAAGTAACAATTTCCAGAGCCAGGTTTACCGTAAATTATCCTGCAAGTTTTATGCTGATTGCTTCAATGAACCCAAGTCCGAGCGGATATTTTCCCGACGATCCCAATAATACGTCTTCTGTTTTTGAAATGCAGAGGTATATGAATAAACTTTCGGGGCCACTTTTAGACAGAATCGATATTCATGTTGAGGTGCAGAAAGTTGAGTTTGAAAAATTGACGGATAAAAGGAAAGGTGAAAAAAGCGAAGATATCAGAAAAAGAGTTTTAAAGGCTCGAGAA
>Ga0157370_10002596_pt1 | contig 21713 bp, 22 predicted proteins | sample C35metaG_FD_113463 | JGI IMG/M metagenome (GOLD analysis project Ga0157370, IMG submission 113463) | Corn rhizosphere microbial communities from Kellogg Biological Station, Michigan, USA - C3-5 metaG | ecosystem: Host-associated > Plants > Roots > Rhizosphere > Soil | place: USA: Michigan...
CTGGCGTTCGCCCCGCAGCTTCTCAGCGGCGCGCGTGGCGTACTGGCACAGGGCCTGCTGCATGGCCACTTTGGTGGTAATGCGTGAACCGAAACTGCGGCTGCAGACAATCTGCTGCTTTGCCGGCGGCATCTCCTCCAGGGGAATGCACGCCTCGCCGTTCAGCTCCCGCACCGTCCTTTCCAGCACCACCGAAAAGTTCTTCCGGATGAAGGCGGGATGCGTGCGCGCCAGCTCGAGCGCGTTAGTGATGCCGAGCAGGTTCAGTTTCTTGCCGATACGTCTGCCAACGCCCCAGATTTCCTCGACGGGCTGGCGCATCAGCAGCGCCTCGGTCCGCTTCGGGTTTCCGGGCGTCAGCGCCAGCACGCCCTTAAACTGTGGCCACTCTTTAGAGGCCCACTGCGCTGATTTGGCCAGCGTTTTGGTCGGGCCGATGCCGGCGCCAATCGTCAGTCCGGTTCTGGCCAGAACATGGGCACGCAGCCGGTGCCCGAAGTGCTCAAAGTCCTCACAGCCATCAATGCCGGTCAGATCGAGGAACATTTCATCGATGGAGTACTGCTCGACTCTGGGCGTCATTTCCTCAAGTGCTGACATGGTTCTCTGCGATAATGAATGATATAAGGCGTAGTTTGAGCTGAAAATGTGAACCTTTTCAGGGAAATCTAGCGCTTTTAACTGAAACCACGGCACCCCCATTTTTATGCCCAGGGCTTTGGCCGCTTTGCTTCTTGCTATGACGCACCCATCGTTGTTCGAAAGGACGACGACAGGTTTTCCCCGCAAATCAGGCCGGAAAAGGGCCTCACAGGACGCATAGAAACTGTTGACATCAGCCAGACCAAACATCGGCATGGTTACCTGTATGAACGCCTCCCCGTTTGCAAGGCTTCCGTTGTTTGACATTGACGAGTAGTTGCAGCTCTGTATCCGGCCTTGTTGCAGTCAGAGCTGCGGGCCACTATGAGATTCGCTGACCTGATCCTTATTCTCCGGGCGGACTTTACGTCCAGGTAACCATACAGGTTTATCAGGTCACGGTCTTACCGTCTTTGTCATCACTCGGGCCACCATAGCAACCTTTCAGCCTTCACCCATTGAGAGTTAATATTTACTGGTATCAGCGATTAATACGGTCTGATACTGGTATGATTTTTTTCGTATCTTCGGTCATGAGCCGTTATTGCCCATACTGTCCTCGCCAGTTTGTTTGCCATCGCAACAATGGCCACCGCTGTCGGACGTCGTTTCCTTAGCTCTGTAATCCACGGGCCGGGTTCTTTTGTACACATTGATGCGGCCCGTGCTCCGTGAATAAAAAGAGTTCGCAGGTAAGTATCACCTCGTTTACTTATTCCCAGTAAACGTACTTTCCCCCCTGACCCCGTCTGCTTTGGCACCAGACCGATATAGGCTGCGAACTCCCGTCCGGATTTAAACGCCGATGCTTCTCCCATAGTGGCGACCGCTGCCGTAGCGATCAGAGGGCCAACACCCGGTATTTCCATCAGTCGCCTGCAGGCTTCATTCTGTTTCGCCACGCTGTGAAGCTGTTTTTCAAGACCATCAATCAGCTTGTCCAGCTCGCTGAGCCTGCGATACTGATCCTCAAGTACAGCGATGAGATAGGGTGGCAAGGTCGTTTTCAGCCTATCCAGAGCTGCCGGCAACTCCCTGTCCATTGCTGTCCGGCCCTTATGGATAGTTTCACCGAACTCCAGCAACGTCCCGTGTAAAGCATTAATCTGCGCAGTTCGGAATTTTACCAGTTGTCTGCGCGAACGGTGCAGGACCAGCACGGATTGCTGCTCTTCGGTTTTTACCGCTATTGTTTTGCCGGGCTGCTGAACCGCCATCCAGATAGCCCGTGCATCCATGACATCATTCTTGTTGCCCATGACGAACGCCTTGACGAAACGTCCCTGCATCAGCCGGACTTTGTGTCCCAACTTTTCCAGTTCCCGTGCCCAGTGCTGAGAGCCGCCACAGGCTTCCATGCCAACCAGGCAGGGCTCTCTGTTACTGAAGAACATCAGAAAGTCTTTGCTACGCAACTGCCTGTCAACCACTTCACCAGAGTGTTCATCAATGAAGTGAATCTGAATCAGGTGCTTTGCGATATCAACGCCAACCGGTGTATATTTCATGATGTGGAGTCTCCAGTCAGAGGAAGCTTTATGCATTCCATATTGGGCACTTTGATGCCGAAAATCTGAGAGGCTCCACACCTTCAAGTATTTTCCCTTCATTCATCATCGTGCTCCGGGCCTGATGAGTGGGGGGCGTTCATCTCATTCTCCGGCGCGCCTCGGTATTGTGGAAAAACCAGGTAACCACGCCCAGCAGGTGCAGCTCCTCGGGGTATATCACCGGATAGGCCGGGTTCATCGGGCGCAGCGCAATCTGTGGCTGCAGCTGCAGGCGCTTGACGGTGAACTCCCCGCCAATCTCTGCGATGACGATGTCACCGTGCGTGGCTTCCTTCGCGCGATCGACGACCATCACGTCCCCGTCATACAGGCCCAGGTCTTCCATGCTGCTGCCGCTGGCGCGCACGAAAAACGTGGCGGCCCGGTGGGTGATGCAGAGCTCGTTCAGATCCAGTTCGGACTCGACATAATCGGTGGCAGGGGAGGGGAAGCCAGCGGCACAGCGCTCCACAAACAGCGGGATGCGCATGACGGGGCGGATATCGGCAGGCCTGAATATCGTCAGGCCGCCGTGAGAGGATGTCGCTTTCATGGTGCCGCTCTCCGGACTGAATGGCCTGAGGCCGGGGCGGTTTTGAGTGAGTCTGACATGGTAAATTTCCTCCATAAATAATACTGTATATAAAAACAGTATTATTGAGCCAGAGACGCATGGCAAGAGGAACGAAATGGTACTCTGTCAAAGGGATGCCTATGTTACTGAGCAGGCTAATTATTTTTTTGTCGGGCAGTTTCAGTCAGGGGAGCGCGTAAGCAGTCGTTGCTGACATAAGTGAAATTACGCTTCCTCAACACGGCTGTTCGTTCCTCGCTGCGCTGCGGTACGCCTCAGCCGTGTTCTGCGGCGAGCGTTGCCGGCTCACGTTTTAAGGGCAGAATTATCGGGCTGTCTGAGCCTTGAACAGGACGGCCGGGTGTTTTATCTTCCGGGAAAGCCACAGACGGAGGAGGGTTTTATGGATGAGAATGAATCAGTTGGCCGTTTACTGGCGTCCCTGCTGGCCGAATACGACATGAGCGTGGACAAATTCTGCCGGCGTTCCAGGCTGCAGGAGCATGAGGTCAGGCTTATTCTGCGGGACGTGCTGACTGTCACTCCTGCCGTGGCAGAAAAGCTGGGGCGTGTGTTTTACTCGCCCGGCTTCTGGATGGTCCGTCAGGCGATGTCGGAACTCAGGAAACTCAGTCAGGGTCATTAAAAAAGCCCGGGTAACCGGGCAAGAAGGACAAGTGACTACTCTTATGAGGCTTCTGGAAACTCACAGCACACTCATGATAAACAACGTACCGTGCAGTGGTACTCAAAAAATTTGTCAGTCTGTAAGAGGGCGTTACCGGCTTCACCTGCCCCCCCCCCCTCTCCTGAGAGGACCGGGGTAAGACACCGGTCCTGAATGTCATCTGGCACAGATACACTGTGCAGGTTTTTTAGCTGAGACATTCCATCTCATTTTAAAGTCTGCCGGTAATCAGAAAAAAATCACTGACGAAAAGCGCACGGCAAATATTGCGCTCAGGATGAAGTGCGCCAGAAAAATGGCAAAAGCGATGCCGCCGAGTAAGGCACCCAGGAAGGAGTGCTTCTCCTTAAGGATGAACGTCAGGCCGGACAGCACCGCCAGGGAAAGCAGGGCCTGCAAAACATGACTCACCGGGATCACCCAGTTATGCCCTGCATATGCACCTGCCTTGCTGATGGCCACAATCAGCGCGGTTCCGCCGAATCCCCATCCCCAGAATGTTTTTGCCAGACTTAATTTTCCTGTCACAAGCGCCTTTAACATCGTCAGTTCCCTGTCTTAATCCGGTTAGATTCGGGAAATTTAACATTCAACGACAGGCTCAACCAGAAACTTTGTGTGTTTCTGGAGCGCTGATATGGATGAAAATCACAGATAAAGACGGGCCTTACGGACGGGTATGTACCCACGCCAGATGAACCGGTGGATATCTTTTAGCCGGGGTAAAAAAAGGGGGGCTGTGCGGAAAAAAAACCGGCCCTGTTGCGATTTTCAGGGGGCTGATGAGCAGTTTACTGGCTACTCATCCCGGACACGGGCAGTATTCTGGCAAAAAAAGCCCGTCAGCACAAAGGCGACGGGCCTGCCCGGAGGCGAGGACATCTTTCTGACAACGAACACATCACAGCGACACACAGTAAACCCGCGCTTTGTGACATGCAATTGTCAGGTGAGGTCAGACTTTATCGTGGTTTAAGGCTTCTCTCTGTGGTCTGATGCTCCAGGCACCGCATAAAGTTCTCAATGATGCCTACGGCATGCGTCATGGCCAGCAGCTCTGCCGCAGCCATCACGTCCGTACGCAGCAGCGCCTCCATGACGCCGGGCTCACTGAGTACCGGCGTCATTTTTTTGACCCGGTCTATCAGATGCGCCCAGTTGTTGACGAAAGTATCCGGGTCAGCATAGGTTCCGTCCCTCAGCTGTGTGTAAATCGCGTCCAGATCCGCTTTCATCGACCTGACGGCCTTCATCAGTTTCTCATCAGGATGTGGCTGGTCATCATCAGACACGGAATGCCTCCACCATACCTCTCAGCGCGTGCGCCTGCTCAGACAGTGACTGCGAAGCCGAGGATGACTCCTCGACCAGCGCCGCGTTGTTCTGCGTCACGCCGTCCATCTGACTCACGGCCACGCTCACCTGCGAAATCCCCTGCATCTGCTCCGACGAGGCCAGGGCAATCGTGTCCATGGAGTCGGCCAGTTCGCCGACCATGCCGACAATCTTCAGGATGCTCTGTCCGGTCCCCGACGCGACCTCCACGCCGCTTTCCACCTGAGCGACGGCCTGTTCAATCAGCGCCTTGATGTCCTTCGCGGCGGCGTCGCTGCGCTGCGCCAGCGAGCGGACCTCGCCGGCCACCACGGCAAAGCCGCGGCCCTCTTCACCGGCACGTGCTGCCTCCACCGCGGCGTTGAGCGCCAGGATGTTGGTCTGGAATGCGATGCCTTCAATCACCGACGTGATGTCCCGGACCTTCAGGGCACTTTCCTGGATGCTGTGCATGGTCTCGGTCATGTGGTGCACCTTTTCCTTGTCGCCATCCACCGTCCGCGCGGTCTCGCGGGCGGACTCTGCGGTCTGCTGTGCACCGGCGGTGTTGCTTTTCACCGTGGCGGTGAGCTGCTCCATGCTGGCGGCCGTTTCCTGCAGCGCGGCGGCCTGCTCTTCGGTCCGGGAGGACAGCTCGGTGTTGCCCTGCGCAATTTCGTCGGCGGCCAGCGCGACCGAGGCGGCGGTCTCTTTAATCTGCGTCACCAGGCCGCGCAGGCTGGCCTGCATGGTACCGAGGGAGGCAAGCAGGCTGGTTGTGTCGTTTTTGCGGAGCGTGACCGGCGTGGTCAGGTCACCGGCTGCGATGGTGGCGGCCAGCGCCTGTGCCTGTGCGGGTTCGCCGCCCAGCTGGCGCATCAGTATCCGGATGACCACAAAGCAGGCTCCCGCCGCCACAAGGACGGAGGCGCCCGTCAGTAGCATCAGGATGAACGAGGCGCGCGCGGTTGCGGTGCTGTTCTGCTCCACTGCGGCCTCGCTGTTGTACTTCTGTACCTCGGTCATATCTTTCAGGGCTGCGAGGAGCTTACCCTGAACCGGGCGTACCTCTTTAACAAGATAATCCGTTGCCTGCTGGTCAAGGTTGGCCAGTCCGAGCTGGAGGGATTTATCCAGGACTGCAAAGGTCGGGCCCTCCGCGTCGGTGATGTGTCTGAAGACTTCACGTCCGGCCGGGGTTGAGTCGGTCTTCATGATGTCGGCCAGGGCCTGGCGGTTGGCAATAAACAGGGCCTTTTGTTTGCTGATGCGCTCAACTTCAGGCTTCATCAGCGCCGGGTCACTGAACAGGGTAACGTTCCTGACCGCAATCCCGATATCTCTGATCTGCCCGAACATCTCCTGAGCGAGCTGGTATTTCTTCATTTTGATGTTGACGGTGTCGTCCATGCCCTCACGGGCCTGATGAAGCGCCCGCAGTGCTGTGCCGGTGCACAGCGTGAGCAGGATAATGAGCAGGCCAAAACCTGCGACAAGGCGTGTGGAAATTTTCATAAACGTTCTCTTTTTTAAGTTTTCTGCTGTGTTTTTGTTTGTTAACCAGAGGTTACTATCGGCACGCGGTATCACTTGTTCTACGTCTTTATTGGCAAATGTTTCTTATCAGTTAACGGCCGTTAATCACCGTTTTTTGCGGACGTCGCTGCGCTCCGCTTCTGACTGGCGTGGCGGCTTCGCCTGACGCCGGATCTGTTCCCTCCCTCTGACGCCTTTTCCCCTCATTTTTCAGGAATGCACCGTGCCTTCACGTTAGCCGGGCCGCGTCGCCGTCAAGGGCGTCCTGCTTGTATGTTCATAAAGCCCGTTTAAACTGGCTACACGATGCTGCAGCACGACCGTCCTGCTGGGTTTTGAAGCCCGAGGGTGAGCCGGACCGCGCAGCATTCTTTTCATAAGCAGCCCGAACAACTGCCTGGGCGGTTAATACCAGCCCGAATTTTGCAAGACCGGGAGAACTGAAATGAACATGAAAACTGTCATAGGTATTGATATAGCCAAGAAGAGCTTTGATGTGTGTATCAGTGACAACTCAGACACCTTTCATTTTGAAAACTCGGCGAAAGGTTTTGATGAACTGTTAAATCTGGATTCAGTGAGAAAACAACAGATCAGTCTTTTTGTTATTGAAGCAACGGGTAACTACCACAGAGCACTTGTAGATGTACTGGAACTCAATGGTTTTGCCGTTGCTGTGGTTAACCCCCGCCTGATAAAGAACTTCAGCCGGGCTATGGGAATTAGATCAAAAACTGACATTCAGGATGCGAGGGTTATTCGCGAGTACGGCGTGCGTATGGAGCCGCCGGTCAGACAAAAGTGTGACAGTGAGCTCTTGAGGCTTAAAGCAATGGCGAGCCGCCGTCGTCAGCTTGTTGCCAGTCGCACGATGGAAACGAATCGTCTCGAAGCGCAGACAGATCAGGAAATCAAGTCCGATATACGACGTCATATTCATTGGCTGACATCAGAAATCAAGCGCATCGATGCAGTCCTCGCTGAAAGAATCGGTAAAATGCCCATGCTGAAAGAAAAAGTGAAATTGCTAAGGGAAGTTAAAGGGGTAGGGCCGGTTGTGATGGCAGGATTACTTACTCAGGTGCCTGAACTGGGAACGCTTGATCGCCGCAAAATCAGTGCCCTCATAGGGCTTTGCCCTTATTCGCGGGATAGTGGTAATTTCAGGGGGAAGAGGACTATATGGGGGGGCCGATCTGATATCCGTTCAATGCTGTATATGGCTGTACTTTCGGCTATACGTTATAACCCGGAAATTAAGGCTTTTTATGAAAACCTGATCGCCAGAGGAAAGGTTTTCAAGGTTGCCATAACGGCATGTATGCGAAAGCTGATAACAATCATAAATGCAATAGTCCGTGATGGAGAAAAAAAGACCGTAGGGCAGGTGATCTCAATTCAGAAGTCTTGCGTACATTAAAGTGACACTATCAACCTAGAGTTGCATCTAATGTTAGGTCGGGTACTCATGTCCGCTTTGTGCCAGAAGCGGACGCCTGCGTTGTTCTTAACAACAGCAGTCGCTGTGTGCTGATTTTTATGATTGCTATGGTGGGGTTTCAGCTCTTTTACAACGGCAGTTTCAGCTTTTCCTCACAGGTGTCGCCTGAAATGGTTGTCCTGCACTTGTGGCAGGGCTGGATTAAAATTGCCAGTAACACGATTGTTTTCGAATTCATTGCGGGTATGTTTCTGGCAGAACTGATGGTGAATGACAAAATCAGTGACTCTCGCGTCATCCGGGTATTGGCGTGGGGCGCTCTCGATTTAGGCTTTGCCTTTTCGACCTTGCCGGGCTGCCGTTTTTCGGCATGACAGACGGCTTCTGGCTGGCACTGATAATTACGGCTTCGTTCATTACGCTGAGTTGTCATACAAATACCGTAAGCATTCGCGCTCTGTCATTTTTGGGCGATACTTCTTACTCACTGTATCTGGTTCATTAGCCGATGATCCTTTTTATCAAAAATGATATATCTTCATCGACGATGTAAAACGGTAACCCGGTAGTGTTTATACTTTCAGTCGTCGTAAGTGCTGGCATGGTGTCAGTGATGTTCAGGCTGGTTGAAATACCTTCGGTACAGTTAGGGAAAAAAATTACCAGTAATATCTCGCTGAAAAGAACGCCATGAGACAGTCAATTACATGAGATTCATTCATTTAAATAATGGGTCTGGTCTGAACTTGTAAACAGCATCATGGGGCAAAAGCGGAGGTAAAAAAGACCCTCCGGAGCAGCAGCTCGTGTTGCTGGAAGCTGCTTTATCCAATAAGTCTCATTTATATCTACTTTCTGCTTACAATTCAGACGAATACATACTTTCTCTCGTTGCCTTGGGAATTTTAAAAAGTAACAAAGCCACCCAGGACAGAAAAATGAAACGGTATCTATACTCATTGCTTGCCCTGAACCTCGCAGCCCAGGCGGGGATAACAACGGTGCCTGATTTTACTCCTTTTCTTAAAGGCGTTGATGATGGAAGTGAAGAATCTAACCCCATTTATCAGAGCACCATCAATGAAATTCGTGGTTATCCCAGTGCAGACACCCTGGCGGCAGTTACTTCTGACAACACCGCCAGGATTTCCGGGTTTACGTCAGAAAGTGCCTCTGTGCCAGATGCGGACCTGCTCGGCCTCAACGGAATAGCGGTTAGTGGGACGATAACCGGGGTGCCGGGCGGTCAGTTCTCCGTTTCTCAGCCCGGAATTAATGACGATGATGAGGCCACACTTCCGGCCCGAAATATTTTTGGGTACAGCCACTTTCTGTACCTTATTGAACCTGGTGCAAACGTTTATCGCTGGGAAACCACCGGTGCCGGCATCCTCGCCGGTACCGGACGCGCACTGTGGATTACTGGTGGTGCAACCGTTGGTAGCGTGCTCAACACCACCACCACGCTGTCGGATACCGTTGCCTTTACCACTGACGGCACCCTTTCAGGCTCGTTCACTAATACGGGCAGCGTCAGGGCCGGTGAGGTGGCGCTGGACATTGAGGATAACGGCAGTGTGGGGGCGATTGATAACCGGGGAACCCTTTCTGGCGGCCAGTATGCGGTGCGCAACACCGGAACGTTGGGGACCTTCACGAACACAGGTACGGTTGCGGGCGGCATTCTCAATGTTGGCACCATCAGTGGTGACGTCCGCCTGGGTGGAGCCTCACTCATTCTGGCCGGCAGCCGGGCCGTACTTGGGGGGGCTGTCAGCGGTACGCACGGTGACGGCTCCCGTGTTTCCGTGGGCGACGCGAGTAACGGCGCGGCCTTCACCGCCACTAACCGCGTCAGCGTTGACAGCATTACCGTCGCGCCCGGCAGTTCACTGATCCTCACACCGTCGGCAAGCTGGGCTGCCTTCAGCGGTACGGTCAATAACGGCACCCTGACGCTGGAAAGCGGCAGCGTCCTTGACGGTGCCCTGTCTCAGAACGGCACGCTGTTGTTCGGCACGGAAAAAATGGCCTCATCCACCATCAATGCCAGCCTCACCAACCGCGGAAGCCTCGTGCTGAACCCCACCCCGACCAGCGCGGGCAACACCCTGACCGTGAACGGTGACTACACAGGACTGCCCGGCAGCTCGGTGTCGCTCGGCAGCTTGCTGGCCGGAGATGACTCGCTGACTGACCGCCTGGTGGTGACCGGGAACACGAGCGGCGCCAGCACCCTCTTCGTGACCAATGAGAACGGCGGCGGTGCACAGACGCTGGACGGCATTCAGCTTATCAGCGTGGGCGGGCGCTCTGACGCCGTGTTCTCGCTGGGTAACCGCGTGGTGGCGGGTACCTACGACTACAGCCTGCGCAAAGGAAACGTTTCGGGCACCGACCCGGCGGGCTGGTACCTGACCAGCTTTGACTTCGCATCAGTCCCTGAACCTTCACCCTCTCCTGAGCCTGTCCGCCTGTACCGTCCCGAGGCGGCGGCCTACACGGCTAACCTTCAGGCGGCGAACACCCTGTTTGACCTGTCGATGCGGGACCGCAGCGGGGAGACCCGCTATACCGACCCGGTAACAGGTGAGGTCCGTACGACCAGCCTGTGGATGCGTAATCTGGGCAGCCACGGGCATGCGTCCATGACGGACGGCCAGAACGTCACGCAGACCAACCGCTACGTGCTGCAGCTGGGCGGGGATATTATTCAGGGCTCAACAAATGGCACGGACGCGCTTTACGCCGGGCTGACGGGCGGCTACGGCCGGGCGGACAGCAGCGTAAGCAACGGCCTGACCGGTCGGGATGCGAAAGGCAGCGTGAGCGGATACAGTACAGGGGTGTACGGCACGTGGTACCAGAACGCAGAGGCAAAGACCGGCGCATGGGCCGAAATGTGGGCGCAGTACAATTGGTTCCGCAACGAGGTGTCGGGTGACCTGCTGCCTGTGGAGCGTTACAACAGCCGGGGGCTGAAAGCGTCGCTGGAAGGAGGATACGCGTGGCAGGTGAAAAGCTGGCAGAGTGCTGCCGGCATGGAAAACCGGGTTTTCCTTGAACCGCACGCGCAGGCCGTGTGGTCCGGCATCCGGGCGGATGAGCACACAGAGGCGGGCGGCACCCGCGTGCAGGGCACGGGAAATGACGGCGTGACCACCCGTCTCGGGCTCAGAACCTACCTGAACGGGAAAAGCTGGCTGGACCGGCAGACCGTGCGGGAGTTCCAGCCGTTCGTGGAAGTGAACTGGCTGCACAACACACAGGAGTACGGCGTGCGCATGAACGGAGAAACGGATGATGTGCGGGGGAACCGGAACATTGCAGAGCTGAAAACGGGTGTGGAGGGGCACCTGTCGCAGAGTCTGTCGGGCGCCGTGGTGTTCACGCAGCAGACCGGGGGCGGTGGCTACCGCGACAGCCAGGGCTCGCTGCAGGTGAGCTACCGGTTCTGAGTTCTCACGCCGTGGCGGGCGGCAGGTCAGTTTTCCAGGGCAGCAGGTCACTCAGCCGGTTAGCAGGCTGCACGATTGCTGCAATAGAAGGTCGATCTCACCGCAATTTAAACGTCAATAAACGGCCTACATAAGCCCTTTACTTTCGTAATCATGCTTAAAGATGATATTCGGCCGGAGCCTGGGCAAGGATATCAGCACTATGTCAGATGGCGGCTGTTTCAGGGCAATTACGACAGCGTCCTTCGCACTGTGCGGTTACGGTTTTCCGCTGTCGTGCCGGGCAAGAAAATCGGGCTGCAGCTGATGTTCCGCATGGTTATCAGTAAGAAGCTGAGGCCGCGTATTCCAGCATTCCTCGATATAATTGCAAAAATCGGTGAAAATTTTGGTCTGTCGGGGGCGCTGCCGCCAGATAAGCCAGGCCGGGAGGTCAGGGATATTCCATTCCGGCAGAATGATTTCAAGCTGGCCACGCCCTAAATAACCGGAAGCCAGCCAGCCGGGCGTGGCGACGCTGATCCCGCGTCCCTGAATCGCCAGGTTCAACATAGCGAACAGGTTGTTTGACGAGATTCCCGTTTCAGCACCCCATTCCAGCTCATAGGACTCTTTTCCCCTGAAAAGCAGGAGCGGACCTGCAAGACCGTGGTGGTGCATTCCAAGGAGTTGATGATTTTCCAGATCGCGCGGATGAGAAATGGCCGGATGCCGCTGAAGATAAAGGGGACTGGCACACAGCACAAGCTTCAGGGGAGACAGCTTTCTGTGCACCAGGTCTTCACTTTCAATCCTGCCGCTGCGCAATACCAGGTCATCCAGTTCAGGCGATTCCCGGCTGAGGTCGCTGCGTTCACGGGCGTCGAGAAACACCTTCACTTTCGGATGCATCTGCGCATATTCGAAGACCCATCCATTGGCCAGAAATTCACACACGATGGCAGGTGCCGTCAGACGAATATGTCCCTTTATTTCATTGTTCGGATTACGGATGTCCTCAAGCAACGAATGAAAGGACTGAGTGATCTCCCTTGCTCGGTTTAGCGTTGTCTGACCCGCTTCGGTCAGGCTCATTCCCTGCGACGTCCGGTTAAACAGCACCGCCCCCAGATAATTCTCAAAGCGGCTTACGGCCTTGCTGACGGCTGCGGTACTGATATTCAACTGCCGGGCAGCCTCTGAAATGCTTCCGCCTTCTGCCGTGCGGATGAAGATAAGCCAGTCCCTCATACCACGGTTATTATCCTTATCCATCATGGTTCCTTAATCAGTGTTTGCAAGAAAAAGATCGGATGTGTTTTTCATCATATCTTTCATGGGGCTTATGGGAAAACAGGATAGCTTAAAGAAGAATACTTTGTTTTCAAGCCCCGACGCCTGTTGTGAGAGACCGGCTGCCGTCTATTGAAAGCACAGATCAAAGGGGGCCGCTAAGAATGGTTACATGGGGTGTAGTCGGCAGGTACTCAGACCGCGGGCAAGAAAACCCCCCCTTCCCGATCTGCGCGCTTGTGTCTTTCCTGAAAGTTAACGACGGTTTAACTACAGATGGGTTTTCCCTGCCTTTTCCCGTCAGTATGATTCGCGCCCTGAACAAAGACCTCAGTTGACAGGCCGCCGCGCTTATCCCTTTCAGGCAGACGGCAACCTGTGCTTTGTCTAACAGCGTGAATACACCGGGAACACCGAATGAACAACTCACTTATCACTACAGCCCTGCTGGCCGGGGCCTTGCTTACCCAGAGCTTCTATGCAACTGCAGCGGAACTCCAGCCAGCAACGAGCCAAAACACCTTCCGAGTGACGCTCGGGGCCACCCGGGTCATCTATCCGGAAGGTGCGGCCGGCGCGCAGCTTTCGGTTACAAACCCGCAGAGCCGCCCCATGCTGGTCCAGTCCTCGGTGACTGGCGAGGACCACAAAACGCCGGCTCCCTTCCTGGTCACGCCGCCGCTGTTCCGCCTTGAAGCGAACCAGCAGAGCCGGCTGCGCATTATCCGCACCGGGGGGAGTCTTCCGCAGACGCGGGAGAGCCTGTACTGGTTGTGCGTGAAGGCGCTGCCGCCGTCGGGCGACGCATCCGGTCACACAGCCGGGGTGTCAATGACCGTGAACATGGCCATCAGTGTGTGTGACAAGCTGATTTTCAGGCCGTCCGGCCTGAAGGGCAGCCCGGAAGAGGCGGCCGGCGCACTCACCTGGGCGCGCATGGGTAAGGTGTTAAGGGTAAGCAACCCGACGCCATTTTATATGAACCTGAAGGCGGTGAGCGTGGGGGGGACAGAGGTCGGTAACCTGACCTATGTCCCTCCTCAGGGGAGCGTGACGCTGCCGCTACCGCGCCCACTGCCAGCGGGCGCGGACGTGAAGTGGAGCGTCATCAACGACCAGGGAGGCGAGAGCCGCAGTTTCAAGGCCGCAGCTGACTGATTTTCGATTTAACGCGAAAAGCCGGGGGGACATGTGCACCGTACAGCTTTCATCGCGGCCCTGCCGGTAGCGTGCTTCACCTCCGGTGCTGCCGCGCAGCAGTATCACTTTGACGCCTCGCTGCTCAGCGGCGCGGCAAAAAACGCAGATCTGTCGCTGTTCGAACAGGGTCTGCAGCAGCCGGGCACCTACCGGATGGACGTTCTGCTTAATGGCGAACAGGTTGACAGTCAGGACATCACGCTGCGTCTGGTGAAAGCGCCGTCTGGATACAGACTGCAGCCCTGCCTGAGCGTGGCGCAACTGCTGCGATGGGGCGTCAATACGACGGCATGGCCTGCGCTGGAGGAAGGCGGAAAAACGTGCGCCCGCCTGTCGGTCATACCGCAGGCGCATGTGACGGCAGACGTGGCGGCACTGCAGCTCAGACTGGACATTCCGCAGGCCGCCATGCGTCCGCACTACGGCGGTCTTGCACCGGAGGCGCTCTGGAACAACGGCATCACCGCTTTCAGGATGAACTACAGTGCCGCCACATCACGCACGGACGGCCAGCCCGGCGGTCGGGCGGAAACCTCGTGGGCACAGATACAGCCGGGCATCAATGCCGGCCCGTGGCGCGTGCGCAGCAGCCTGAGCTGGAAGAGCGGTGAACGCTGGCAACGGGCCTACGCCTGGGCAGAGCGAGGATTCGCGAAAATCAAGAGCCGCCTGGCGTTCGGTGAACGCACCACCTCCGGCGATGTGTTTGACAGCGTGCCGTTCAGCGGCGCCATGCTTGCCACCGACGAGACCATGATTCCGGCGGACGAGCGCGGCTACACACCGGTGGTGAGGGGCGTGGCACGCACACGGGCCAGGATTGAGATACGTCAGCACGGCTATCTGCTCAGGATGCTGCAGGTCTCGCCCGGGCCTTTCAGTATTGAGGATTTGCCTGCGGGACAGGACGGAGACGACCTGCAGGTCACGGTGTATGAAGCGGACGGGCATAACCAGTTTTTTACGGTTCCGTGGCAGACGCCTGCCGTGGCGTTGCACGAAGGATACCTTAAGTACAGCGTGGCCGCAGGCCGCTATCGGCCGTCAGAGGCGGGGGTTGCTCCGGCGCCGTTCGTGCAGGCAACACTGATGTACGGGCTGCCCCGGGGGCTGACTCTCTATGGCGGGCTGCAGGAGGCAGCAAACTACAGCGGGGCATCGCTGGGACTCGGCAGCTCGCTGGGGCGCTGGGGCGCCGTCTCGGCTGACGCCACAACGACTCGTGCCCGTACCCCATTCGACGGGACAAATGCCGGCACTGCCTGGCGGGTGCGCTACAGCAGCCATCTGGGCGATACGACGAGTCTTGCCCTGTCAAGCGTACAGTACACCTCTCCCGGGTACAGGTCCATGACTGACACCCTGGACCGCTGGCGAGGCGACGATTACGGCCCTGTGGGATATGCACAGCGGTCCGTGCGCGGTCGCAGCATGCTGCAGGTAAACCAGGCGCTGGGCGCGGCGGGCGGACTGGGTCTGAACGTCACCCGCACGGACTGGCGGGGCAGCAGCCGACCGGACTACGGTTACGGTGCCAGCTGGAGCGCTTCGCTGTACAGTGCGTCTGTGTCGCTCAACTGGCAGCAGAGCCGAACCGGGACAGGCTGCCGGGACAGCCTGCTGAGCCTGTGGTTGAGCGTACCTCTCGGCCAGAGTACCAGCGCCAGCTGGAACATGACGGCCCCGCATCAGGGCGCACAGGCACAGGAAGTAGCGCTGAGTGGCCGGGCGGTGAACGACCAGCTGGACTGGAGTGTGCGGGAAAGCTACCACCCTGGCAGCGGGTCAGGCCCGGCGGGCGGCAGCCTGTACGCAGGATGGGCCGGAACCTACGGGATGGCCGCTGCCGGCTACAGCTACGGTGCGTCGGGCCGGCAGGCAGACCTCAGCGTGGCGGGCGGCGTGATTGCTCACCGGCATGGAGTGACGCTAAGCCAGCCGCTGTCCGATACGGTTGCGCTGGTGAGTGCCCCCGGCGCCGCTGATGTGGGTGTGGGCGGGTGGCCGGGCGTCAGTACGGACTGGCGAGGCTACACCGCCGTGTCCGGGCTGGCGGACTATCAGGACAACACGGTGAGTCTGGATCCCACCACTCTGCCGAACGATGCAGACGTGCCGCAGACCGACGTGAGAGTGGTGCCGGCCGCCGGTGCAATCGTGATGGCGACCTTCCGGACGCGAACCGGCGCCCGGGCGCTGGTCACGCTTCAGCGCCCGGACGGGACACCCGTGCCGTTCGGGGCGCAGGTGAGTGTGGCGGGACAGGCCGGCACCGCGGGCCTTGCGGACGGCAGCGGGCAGGCATTTCTTACCGGCCTGCCGCCTGCGGGCCGTCTGATGGTGCGCGCGGGCAGCAAGCGCTGTCAGGCGGACTACCGGCTGCCCGGAGAAAAGGGCCCGGCCGGCCTTTACACCTTCAGCGCGGTCTGTCGCCGGACTGCACAACACGGAGAAGAACATGAATAACGTAACCGCCAGCGAACGGCGCTGGCATTTTGCCCTGGCGGGACTGCTGCTGACCGTAGCGGGAGCCGCTCAGGCCGGCCCTGTGCTTCAGCTGACCGCCACCCCCGGCCTGCAGGCCGGGCCGATCAGGGACGGCACGGTGCTGATGCGGGGCCGCGTTAGCAGCGGCGCACCGCATGATGGCTTCCGGCTGTGGTGCGCCGCGGATACGGCGGACGGCAGTTCAGCCCACTGCGTACTGATCGGGCAGCGGCATGCCGGGAACACCCTGCGGGTGCGCCTGAGCGGAGACGGATGGCAGCCGGAGCCGCCGCCGCAAGGCGGAATGATGACGGTTAACGCGGAGCGCAGCGCTGCGTTCCGCATTGAGGCCGACGGCGATCAGAACGCCGCCGCCGACACGTGGGCCGTGACGCTGAGCGCGGCCACAATAGACTGAGGCCGGCAATCCTGCCGGCACGGAAATACTAAACCAAAGAGGAAAACACCATGAAAATGCGTTTACTGACCGCCCTTGTCGTCACCGGCTGTTTCAGTCAGATGGCCATGGCTGACCTGGTAACTACTGGCACCATCGACAACAAGACCACCACCACCGCCACCGTGACGCTGAACCAGCCGATAACGCTGGAAAACACCCTGACACCTGTTGAAGGTCTGAAGGCGGGTACTTCAATATCAACGCTGGCCTCTGGCCTGATTGCAAACGGTAACCTGAACATCAAGGAGACCGGGGCAACGGCGCAGCTTGCCTTAAAATCCAGCGACTCTGGTGGTAATAATTTTGTAACGTATGCGACAGGACATGCAGACGACTCTGACTACAAACTGGAATATCGTCCATATCTCCCCGTATCACTATCAGATGATTATATTGTTGCGGCAGACGGGACTTACCTTTTCAGTAAGAACAATATCAATAATGTTAGTTATACCGTTAGCGCTGTAGGATCAAAACTGCCTAAAGCGGGCAACTACGTCATCAGCGTGACGGGCGCCATATACACTCCGTAACGCATCAGCCTGACCTTTTTAACAGCCGGCAGGAGGTGCCACCGCGCGGACCCTGCCGGCGTAACGGGAGAAAACAGTGACGCTGATGAGGAAATATACGAATATCGGACGGGCCGTTCGCCCGTTCAGCGCAGCGGACCTGGCCGCCAGGCTGGGGCGGTACGGCTTCATCGAATGCAGCATGCTGCGGGCATTTATACTCTACATCTGCGGCGACAGCCCCGGTACCCCAGAGCTTGGCTACATCCAGTTTAAGCTCAGGGAGTGCCTGGACCGCCACGACGACGGCAGCGCCTGGTTTGCGGACCTGCGCGAGGCTGAAAATTGGGCGGGTGCAGCCAGCAGGAAGACCCGAGGGCAGGCCGATGACGGCCCCTGTGGCTGAAACTAAAAAATTAAAATGCGGCCCGTAACGTAAGCCAGTCATGAATCCCCTGGACAGGCTGCGCGATCAGATGCCCGGGAAAGCCGGTGATACCGTCTCTGCCCAAAAGCGGCATCCGAAGCTCAAGAAGCTTTGCGGTGCGTGCGCAGCGGGCAAAGGCGGCGATTGTATCAGCGATGTCCGGTGCTTACAGCCCTTACGGGCTTTCAACGGGCGAACCAGGCTGCCACTGGGTGAGGAAACTCTTGAGCGCTCCGGCTTGCCACAGCTGTAGCCCCATCCTGGCACCGCCATCATGAACTGCATCAATCACGTTTTTCCAGGCCGCCAGTGCCGCGTCACCGAGAAAGAACGAATTCGCAGTGGTTGCTTCTGAGGTTCGCAACCCCAAAAACGTTATTGGTTCTACTGAAGTTGGTAATTCCCACTGGGAAAAGTTTTGATGTTAAAATCAGGCTTGATCATATAAACGTACAGATAGCGCTGCAATGACAGTACTTTCAGATTTATATCACCATCTTAGTGATATATGGTCTTCTTCAGTGGTATCACTGCAGGACGTACCGCTTTTATCCTGCCCTTGTGATACCACTCGTCTTTGGAGGGATAAGGTTACGATGAAGTTACGTTTTCTGCCTTTCCTCTTCGGCTTATCAGCTCGCCCTTGCTTGGGCATCGCATTTCTGTACCGGTGGGAAGCAGCGTAATGCTAAAATTTCGTGGGAAATGTGTTAGCGACGGAGCTTAAACACAAAGGGGGAAAGCCTTAGCCAGTAAACAGGCCAGGTTGTGGCTTTTGCTGATTAACCGGGAGGTGCCCAGCACCACCCAGTTTTTCTCGGGAAGCTGACAGTGTAAACAGACGAGCGTAAACGGGACGAGCAGGCTGTGTCTTGCGTTCAGCCGGCTCGCCCTGAACAGCTATCTGAAGGCCGGAATCGGGTGGTCGCACAGGTAAATTCGGTTCACTCACCCAGATGTACATTTTTCGGTCCGAATCAGCCTGTAAGTAGAGGGCTGACGTGGCTATCTGGCATCATAGCCATTAATGGCTTCTCTCACAGATGAAAAGCGGTGTGTTTTCGGAATAAAAAATCCAAGCATCTTTACCATAAGGTCTGATCTTGAGTACTAGCGACTTATTGTTTTCTATAAAAAAGTCTGGTAGCCATTCCTTCTGGTCGTAAAGGCTCATCGTCATCTGAGGGGAGTTGATAATCAACTCAGACCTTAAGTAGTAAAAGAATCCATTCTGTATATAGGAAAAAGAAAGTGTCTTACTGAGATAAGATTTTCCTTTATCTTTCTCATATAAAACACCCGACATTGAGAGAACGCCCTTCCCATCATGAAGGTTTTGCGATATGAGCAGAACGAGTCGGCCCATCTTCCATTGATAGGTCACATCGGCTGTGCATGAAATAGTTTTTTCACCGTTTCTGTTGAGTGATGTAAATAAATAGTAATGCACAAAATAACCAGAAGAAAGGTTTTAATCATTATTCAGATTCTTCACATAGTAGTGCGAACGGCATTTTGCTTTGAGCTGGCCATCTAGCGGATGCTCGCAGTTAAAGTAAGATAAACTGTCTGAATTTTTGAATGCGGTAAGATAGATATAGGGGGCTGTATTACAGCTTATTTTTATGCCATCAACCACGTTCATTACCTCATCCTTTCTCAGCCATCCATCCGTATTATTGAATATAGTACAGCCTTTGTAGTCGATACTATGAATAAACACTGCATCTTTGCTATGTCCATCTCTGATATAAAAAAATACAAAGATAAAAGTACCACAACAAGCACCAAGAACGCAGCCATTACTTTTATTGGCTTAAGAAATTCTTGAGAGATTTGATGTTCATTCAGCGCTGAATACACAATGGACTTGATTATAGAATCGGTTTTTGGCTCATTCTTCACCGTATTCATTCTTTCATCTGAAGTGCAATTTCCGGGCGCGTCATTAACACCGGAAGGAAGAACATACGTAAGCGTCACGTTTATACCGTCTTCCATTTCTTCCCGTGTTTCCTACCATGGACACTTTCGCGAACATGGACACTACCGTGGACAGAAACACGCCTTACATCAGTCGACCCTGGATCATTACTGCACTCAGCCTGCGGTTTAACGACGCCCTGACCTACCGTGAAATCGCTGAGCAGATAAACGTCAGCACTTCCGCCACACATAAAATGTTCAAACGTTTTCGCCGTACGGGTATTAACTGGCCGCTGCCCGAGGACTACACGCCGGAACGGCTTGAGGAGGAGCTTTACGCCTTCAATCTGGAAACGAACCTGCCCGTGAAAAAGCGGCGTCCGGACTGGCCGCTGGAGTTCAAAATCCGTATGGCAGAGTTGAGCCTGCAGCCGGACGCCTGCGTGGCACAGCTGGCCCGGGAGCATGGGGTCAATGACAATCTGGTATTTAACTGGCGCAATCTGCATCGTCAGGGCCTGCTGGACCCCGCCGCGCGCGCCGGGGTGATACCCGTCATGGTTGAGCCCTTTCCCGTTCCGGTCAGGCAGAGCAGTGGGGTTCCGGATTCGCCCCCCGTCATCAGCTGTAAGCTGACAATGCCCGGCGGCACCCTGAGCCTGACCGGCCCCGTGACACCGGAGTTGCTGCGGGCGCTGGTCAGTGAGCTCCGTGAGAGTGAGGTATGATTAGCTTTCCGTCAGGCGCACGCATCTGGCTGGTTGCCGGCGTGACAGACATGCGCTGCAGCTTCAACGGGCTGGCGGCGAAGGTGCAGAACACTCTGCGGGCAGACCCATTTGGTGGCCACCTGTTTATCTTCAGGGGCAGGCGCGGCGATATGGTGAAAATCCTCTGGGCCGATGCGGACGGCCTGTGCCTGTTCACCAAACGGCTGGAGCGGGGGCACTTTGTCTGGCCGGTGAACCAGGACGGCAGGGTGCACCTCACGCAGGCCCAGCTGGCCATGCTGCTGGAAGGCATTAACTGGAAGCATCCGCAGCGGATAAATCCTCCTGGCCTGCGCATCTGAACCGGCGTAATGTGAGCGCATGGAACGCTCACTTTCTGCAGAAAATGCCCGCCTCAGGGCGCTGCTGGACACACAGCAGCGAAGCCTTGAGCAGATGGCCGAAAACAACCGCCTGCTTTCACAGCGGGTGGCGGCGTACGCCAGCGAAATCAGCCGGCTGAAAGCGCTGGTTGCGAAGCTGCAGCGGATGCAGTTCGGCAAAAGCTCCGAAAAGCTGCGGGAGAAAACGCAGCGTCAGGTGCGTCAGGCAGAGGAGCGCATCAGCGCCCTGCAGGAAGAGATGGCGGAGGTCCTGGGTGAGCAGCATGACCCGGTACTTCCGCCGCCGCTGCGCCAGTCTTCCGCCCGCAAACCTTTACCGGCCTCGCTTCACCGTGAAATCTGCATGCTGCCACCGACAGAAACCGCCTGTCCGGCCTGCGGCGGCGAACTCAGCGCGCTGGGCTGCGACGTGTCGGAACAGCTGGAGCTCATCAGCAGCGCCTTTAAGGTCATCGAGACGCAGCGGCCGAAGCTGGCCAGCTGCCGCTGTGACCACATCGTTCAGGCCCCCATGCCATCAAAAACCATTGAGCGCAGCTACGCGGGCCCCGGCCTGCTGGCGCGCATCGTCACGGCGAAGTTCGCGGAGCACACGCCTCACTATCGTCAGTCGGAGATATACCGCCGTCAGGGCGTGGAGCTGAGTCGTGCCACGCTGGGGCGCTGGTCCGGCGCGGTGAGCGAACTGCTGGAGCCACTGTATAAGCTGCTGCGTCAGTACGTGCTGATGCCGGGTAAGGTGCACACCGACGATATCCCGGTGCCGGTTCAGGAACCGGGCAGCGGCAAAACCCGGACTGCCCGGCTGTGGGTGTACGTACGGGATGACCGCAACGCCGGTTCGCAGCTGCCGGCGGCGGTCTGGTTCGCTTACTCGCCGGACCGTAAGGGCGTTCATCCACAGCAGCATCTCGCCAGGTACAGCGGCATCCTGCAGGCGGATGCCTACGGGGGCTACAACGCCCTGTACAAAGACGACCGCATCACGGAAGCGGCCTGCATGGCCCACGCCCGGCGGAAAATCCACGACGTTCATGCCCGCACGCCGACCGGTATCACCACCGAAGCGCTCAGGCGCATCGGCGAACTGTATGCCATCGAGGCGGAGATAC
>Ga0157370_10002598_pt1 | contig 21696 bp, 16 predicted proteins | sample C35metaG_FD_113463 | JGI IMG/M metagenome (GOLD analysis project Ga0157370, IMG submission 113463) | Corn rhizosphere microbial communities from Kellogg Biological Station, Michigan, USA - C3-5 metaG | ecosystem: Host-associated > Plants > Roots > Rhizosphere > Soil | place: USA: Michigan...
CTCGTCGCTCTTCCCGCGAAGCGATTCATGGTGCATGCGCGCGGCCAGATTCGGGTCGTACGCGTTGGCGACCACTTTGGCGCCCTGCAGCGACATGCCCATGCCTTGCCACGCTTCGGCCAGCTTGATGCGGAGCTTGGCAAGATTGGCCATGGAGTTGAGCCAGGACCGGCGCTGCCCCTCTTCCATATTGCGTGCCGCGTTTTGCATCTCCCTATCCAGCATCTCCTGACGCTGTATGACTTGACCCGCCGAACCCGGATCCAACTTTGCGGCCATTTGCGCAAATGCCGCTGGCACAAGCAACATCAGCCCCATGGCAAAAAGAAAATTCCTGTTCACCGCGGCCACCTCCTTGCATTTGCCGGCATGGCCGGCGAATGGACACCCATCAATCATCCCACAACCCCACTTCATGGACCAGCTTATAACTAGGGGTCTGGGACGGGTCAGGTTCACTTCCTAGGCTAAATCAAGTTAATCTGACCCCGTTATTCTATTTAACCCCGTTATTCTATTCCTTCTTCACGTCCAATCTCCTTCGGATGGGGGATTGGACTCCAAGCCGCGGTGCTACTCAAAAGCGGGGGACGTCGCCGACAAAAAATTATCATGGCCGTATGTCCGGTGGATAAACGTTCGGGCCGCCTGGTAGAGCTGGATCGAAAGGCACTAAATTCGGAAAAGGGGCGTCGCGTGGAGACGCCAGAGTCACACAAAAGGTCGTAAGGAAGCTACGATAAGCGCCATATCAATAGGATCAGCTTTCCGACATCGTCGCCTTGATCTCGGAGATAAACTCGTTTATCGCCTTAAGCGCCAATACCTTCTGTTTTGACAAATCCTTCCGTGCAATCTTCTTAACACGTTTCGCGCGATCCTCCATGGCGGATAGCTGCGCAATTTGATCATCGCTCATGGAAAGCGGCAACATTGTCAGTGCACTATTGAACTCATGGGTCGATATAAGGCCTTTCCGAGCAAGAACAAGGAAACTCTCCATATCGGCGTCGGAAAACTTACCTAGGGCTACGAGCGAATCTTCCAAATTTCCACCATCGAGCGATTTAAGGTTAGCCGCTAAATAACTAGCAGCCCAAAAATTCCCTTTTCGCACGCTACGAAGGAGCTCTTCAAGATTGACGTTGGAACTTCCAATTACCTGCCAGCATGATTTCCCGTCTCTCACTTTCAGAGCTTCCATGTTGTTCTTGGAGGGGCTTGCCAAGAATGTCCGAGCTAATTTCTGACAATCAAATGTACCTAGAACAGTTGACGCCTGTACTCCCCCGGCGCAGGCAATAAGCGACATGATCATCAGCCGAGGGATTGTCATCTTCATAGTTGACGTCTCCTATTTTACCTGGTTGGGCCAGGCAAGCTTTCATCAAACGGGACATATGGTGATACCTGAGGCGACAAAACATTTACCGTGATGTCTCCAGTGCCATCCTCATTGACGATGTTAAGAATAGAATTCAGCGCACTCTTACTATCCCCAATGAAATCTGTTTTATGGCTATTTCCGACGCCAAAGCATCCTTTAAAATCACGGGGATAATTCCCATTGTGAATCTGGATGTTCCGATAGCCGGGAACGTTTTCTAGCTCAAGGCGGTTTGGGGTGTGGTCAGTCCGGACGAATGCATCGTACGAGCCAGAAGGTATGGGTTCCTTGCTCCCAAGGTCACCGGCATGTGCGTTTTCCATTGTGTATCCCGTATACGTATCAGAGGTCTGGTCGCTCGTGACAGTGATCGTCCCTGACATGCTATTGCCGGTTGACGAGTAGCCTTGGCGTTGTATCGTGATCGTAACGGCTAGGCCCGTTGGATCAGTCCAGAAAAGAGGATTGCTCCGTGCGTAGGCATAAATGTTCTCTCCCCCGCGCTCCCCGATCGGGTCCCGGCTTAGCCAGCGGCCCACCACCGGATCGTATTCGCGGAACTGCGTCAGATACAGGGACGAGTTTGAATCACGCAGCATCCCCGCGTATCCAAAATCCGGTTGCATGCCGCGCGATGCCTCCACCTCCCCGTAAGCATCGTACTTTGTGGCGCCGAGCACCTTGCCTACGGCGTCGGTGACGGCGATGACGCTGCCCAGCTGGTCGCGCACGTAGTACAACGCCGCCGTTCCGCGCACCTCACCCTGATCGAAGGCATCGTTGGTCACCTGATCGTTGCCGTCGCGTGTCTGGCAGATGGTCGATCCACACCATAGATACCGCGTGTCGGTCGTGCTGCCACCGCTCTGGCTGGTGATCTCCAGACGCCGACCGAGCCCATCATAGTGGAAGGCTGTGACCTGTCCCGTGGCGATGTCGGTGGCGGCAATCAGGCGGCCGGCAGCGTCCCAGGCGTATTGACGGGTGCCGTCGTTCAGCAGGTTGCCGTCGGCGTCGTACTGCCAGGCCTGTCCGTTGACCGAAGCCAGCTGGTTCAGCTCGTTGGCGGTGGCAGAAAAGGGCGAGGGCGTACCGGACGCTTTCGTCAGATTGTCGGCAGCGTCGTAATCGAAGTGGCTGGTAAGGTGTCCGCGCACGTCGGTGAGGCGATAGGCATCATCGTAGCCATAGCGCTGATAGTCACCGCGGCCACCCTCACTCTGGTCCCAGCCATCGCGATCACGCTCATCATGGTCGCCTGGGGCGTCGGCGCGGTCTTCATGGAGTGCATCAACCTCCCGGGCGCCTCCTGGGTAGGACGCGCTTTCACCCTGGTCGTCTCCGTGCCCCTGCTGTGCCGGCATCCACGGCGCCAGCATGAAAGCCGATATCAGCTGGTGTTCGGGGGAGTGGGTATAGGCCAGCATGGCCGTCAGGTGCTGCCCTGTCGCGCTTAGGTAGGTCAGACGCCGCAGTTGCCTGTCACTGGTGTTGCTGTCGTAGTCCACGCCGAGCGCGAGTCCGGGACGACCAACTGGAGTGGCCAGGAGCCGCCATGCAAGTTGGGCGGTGTCCCCAAGATAGCTATAGCTGAAGGTCCCGAGCGGGTTGCTCTGCTGGCTCAGGCGTCCGAGGGGGTCGTACGCGTAGTCCACCGCAACGTCGGTCGTGCGCTGAATAACCCGGCCCAGCACGTCATATCCATAGCGCACGGTGTCGTTGGTGCCGAAGGGACCTGCCTCGGCGGCCCGTTCGAAGGCGCCGGGCTGACCGACGGGTACGTAGCTGAAGCTGGTGGCACCCAGCCCGTCGGTCATGCCGACCATGCGCGGATAGTACGCATCGTACGCATAGAAGGCCGCAGCCGTAGGATTGACGGCCTGTTGGTATTGCACACTGGTGAGCAGATCGGCACGGTCATACCCATACACCGTGGTTTGCCCCAGGGCATCCGTCACCCTGGCTGGGCGACTGCTGTTGTCGTACGCATAGGTCTTCCCCGAACCGTCGGCGAAGGTCTTGGCAATCACTCGACCTTCGAGGTCACGCATCCAGGTGGTGACATTCCCATTGGGATCAGTCAACGTCTGCAGTTCGCCGTTGGGGTAGTAGCCGTACGTGGTGGTATGCCCCAGCGGGTCGATGGCGGCAATCCGATGGTGGTTGGCATCGTAGGTGTAGGTGGTGGTATGGCCCTGGCGGTCGGTGACCGAAGCCAAGTCCAGCCGGCTCCAGACGAAAGTGCGAGCGGTCTTGTCGGGATACGTGATCTGAATGAGGCGATCCAGTGCGTCGTAGACATAGCGGCGTGTATAGCCCCGCGAATCGGTATCGGTGGCGACGCGACCATCGGCATCGTAGGTGAAGCTTTGTTGCGTATGACCCAGCGCATTGGTGACGGCGGTGAGGTAGCCGTTGCCGTCGTAGGTGAAAGCGGTCGTATTGCCTAACGAGTCCGTGACCGAAGTGCGCTGGCCATGATCGTTGTAGGTGTAGGTGGTGGTTCCACCGGCCGCATCGGTGAAGGTCAGCGGCTCGTGCTGGCTGTTGTAGGTGGTGCTGACCAGGGTGTCGAAGCCAGAGGCGGTTTTCTGTTGCACCTTGATCAGGTCGATGCCGTTGGGGGCATAGGTGTAGACGGTTTGCCGACCATCGGGGTCGACCTTCGATGTGACCAAGCCATTGGCGTTGTAGGTGTAGTGGGTGATCTGCGTGCTGCCGTCGTTCAGCACCCGTCCGACGTTGCTCGGTTTGTTCAGCGTGCCCGGATAGTACGGCGCAGCCTGCCCCGCGTAGTCGTACCAGATCATGCCCTCCAGCGGGTACTTGACGTTCTCCAGCACCCGTGAGGTGTAGTAGCAGCACGGGTTGACGTGCAGGAAGTGTTTCATCCTCGCCTTGCTGTAGTCGCAGTTCGTCGCACCACCACTTTGCGTGCAGGCCGCGGCGAAAGCGTCCTTGTCCCAGTAATACGAGTCGCGATAATTGAGATAGGCGTTGAACGCGTTCATGCCGCTGGGGACTTGCGAAACGCTAAAGGGAACCCCCGGTGCAGACGGCAGGTATTCGGTGCGCTCGGTATGGCCGTCCGGATCGGTGGCCTGGATCGAAAGCTCCGTGCTGTTGCCGTTGGCCCCTTCGGTGTGCGTGAAGGTGGTGGTGCCGTAGGGGGTGGTCATCGTCTTGACGAACGTGCTGCCGTCATAGGTGAAGGTTGAGGTCAGGCCGATCACGTCGGTGATCGAGATCAGCCGACCATGGCTGTCATAGGCGAGCGTCGCGTGCCGGCCGAACGGGTCGGTGACGCCGGTGACCAGCCGTGGATCTGCGCTGTCGCCGTACGTGAAGCTCGTCAGCTGATGGATCGCGTCGGACACCGTGGTCAGACGCAGCTGGTTGTCGTAGTTCAGCGTGAGGGCATTGCCCTGCGCATCGACGATCTCGGTGAGCATCACCCGGCGCGGGTAGCCGGTGGCACCGTTCGGCGAGGCGAAAATATCCCTGCGTCCATCGGCGAAGCGCAGTTCATAGGTGATGGGGTTGGCTGAAGTCCTGACCAGCACCGCGCCGTTGTCCGGCTCCGGCGAAAACGTACCCGTGGCAGCGTTGTAGCCGCTGTAGGCCCATCCACCGCCACCAGCCACGTAGCGCAGCACCTGGTTGCCGGGGGACGCCGGGTTGTCCTGAATCCAGCCGATCCAGTTGAGCGTCCACTTCTGTCCCACGTTGAAGGTGTCGAATACGCCTGGCTGGAGGGTTTCGCGCTCGTTGTAGGTGATTGTGGTGTCGACCGTCGGCCCCACCGGTGGGGAATAGCCGATCGGAGTGTCGCGGATGTTCAGGCCCGCTAGCAGCGACTTGAAGGAGTAAACGGGCATGCCCTTGGAACTGCCACAAGCACATCCATCACTGCTGTCATGCGGCGTATTGGCTTGGGGATCGTTTCCCTGCGTGACGCCGGCCCTAGCGTGAGTGGCGGTAACGGTCAGAAGCCCCAGCAGCAGAAGTTTGCCCAACATCTTCATGATGCTATCTCGTCCATGCAAGTTGATTTGTGGTGTTTCGGGTTCAATGAACTGGGAGGAGCGAGATCGGATCGATCTGCACTCCGTTGTGCATGAGATGTCCTGTGGCGAGGCTGACCTGCTGGCCATGCGCCATGTTGAATGCGCCCTGCCGGTACCGCGCAAAACAGGCTCCGTCGCCCTTCTGGCACAAGGTCGCCACGCAACCCGTTAAGCCATGAAAAAGGGCGAGATCGACCGGACTGCCGGTGGCGGTTTCATCATGCGCGGCATCATGGGGGGCATAACGCACCAGATCCCCCACGTGATAGGGCGCGGAGTCGTATTCGGTTCGCAGCATGAACAACGTGACCGTCTGGCTTGCCAGCTCTTTTGGCACGGCGATCGTTACCAGTTGCACATCGCGGAGGTAGGGTTCGATCGATGCGGGTAAGGCTTTCCAGAACCCATGCGCCTTGGCCCAATGCAAGACCTTGGTCATGTCCGCAGCCGTGCCTACGTCATCGAGCCGGCCGATCACCACGTTCGCGTACGCGCCATCCGTGAGTAGTCCGCACTGCCCCACGCTGCACTTGAGTGGCGAAGGGTGATTTTCGGTAGCCTGGATGGAGGCGCTGGCCAAGAGCAGAGGGAGTGCCAGCCGTGCGACAGCACGTTGTCCACCGCCCATGCGTGCAATGAACCCGCCCGTCGTGAGCGAACATGCGGTTCCGCTTTGATCCTTTGTCTTCCCTGACATCAGCGACCCCCAGTCCTGATTTCCATGGTGTCGTCACAGGCCGAGTGGCGAACGACGAAGGTACGCATCATCGTGTTGCCCGCGCGCTAGCGTCAATGAGCAAGAAATTGCGATGGCACTACTAATTAGGAACTTGCTCGTAGTTCTCCACTGAAGCGCAATCCGACCAGCCCTGCCCGTGGTTTCCGGCTTGCGAAATATTACGTCGTGCCGCAATGACCTCTGTGCTAAAAGCAGGCCGGGAGGTTCGTCCGAATGGATTCCAAGAGCGCACTGGTGTACGGACAGGTCAGGCGTGCCTTGCAGGGGACGCAACACGCCCGGGCAGCGGATCGATCCGGCCAAGCTCGCCCCTGAATTCAAAACCAGTCCTACGCCGGTTCGATTTGAACCGCCCCCGGAGGCTCCAATTCTTGAGAGGCTGGATCAATGGAATCCCCCAAAAAAAGAAGTCCCCGACGTACTCGCCGGAGGTTCGCGAGCGAGCCGTTCGGACGGCGTTCGAGCACCGAGCCGAGCACGCCTCGCAGTGGGCCGCGTTCGAATCAATCGCCGGCAAGATCGGCTATATGGGCCCAACTATTGTGCAGCCGGGTGCGGCAGGCTGAGCGTAACCGCGGGGCTGCGGCCCGGCACCGCGAGCGAGGAGCTGGCCAGGATCAAGGCCATGGAGCGTGAGGTACACGAGCTGCGCCAGGCCAACGAGACCTACGCAAGGCCACGGTGGGTCGCGGACGAGCAATAACGGTCATGACGCAACCATCCCGTGGCGAAGAACCGATTTCCCGCACATATGCACGCCTAACACGGTTTAGGTCGATAGGATCCGATCACTCGGATTATCAGGTCGGGTGTGGGTCTCCACAAAAGAAGCTAGCGCACAATCAACGAAGACGGAGGCCTACGGCAGATCAGGGCAAAGAAGATGCTAGCGGGCGGCCCCCATAAGACGCTAGTTTCGAACCGGGGGACATCCAAAACGCGCTAGCTCCACCGATGCAGTCCAGATAGACGATCGGACACAAGATCGAGCGGCCGCCGTCGCCTCGATGCCTGAGCCGGGGAGGTGTTGCTAACTGACTAGCAGCGGTTGCTAACCGGTGGCCGGTTGACGCGCATCGCCCACTTAATCAACACGTCACGCACCGTCGAACATCCGCTACGACCCATTGCCGCCGGTCACGAAGGTCCGCTTACGGGGCGGCTGATCTCAAACAATTGACATGAGCCACGCGCTGTAGACACGTTGGCTCAATTGAATGCTTAAGCGGTACCTCAACCAGTTTCCCGATTTGAACTTGGGAAGCCCTCCCACTCCGTACCCTCCTTGGCGCGCCCCATACCTTCTCGCAAAAACTGTTCAAAGACTTGGTCATTGATGACAGGCAAGGCTATTCCAGCGAGCAATCTCGGGTCACCCTTCAATCGAAGTTCAAGTATGACGCCGTCGGCAGCGTAGTAACGATCCGCTGTCGGCTCTTTTGTCTTTCGCCTGTTTACGCTGGCTTCGTTGACGGCCTTCAACAGCTCCTTAAAAAAGGAGAACACTTCTTTCAGCAAACCTATTGAAGCGGTTGCTAGTGCAAGTTCCCCGAGCAATATGATTTCTGGACCAGGTTCGTGCTCAATCAGCATTGCGTGCTGTTCACCAGCGGTCAATAAGGTCGCACGATCGCTCATCCCGATGTCAGGTACTTTGCGACCACTCAGCGACTTGCGGGCTCGTTCATATTCCGCAGCGTAGACGTAGGCGTCCCATAGCTGACTATGTTCGTCGTTCCATTGTACCGGACGGACCTTGAGGGAGATGACCGCATCACGCGGTAGCCCTAGGTGGGCGACCGCCAGCTCGGCATCATAGAAATCGGTTGCCGTCATCGGCATTGGTTTCGCAAAAGTTTGCATCACACCTTCTTTTAAACGACTAACATTGGAATTAAGAGGTGGCGCAATCGTCCGACTTGAACGAGTAGTAAGAGACTCCCGCTACCAAATGGCGCCTAGTGGCGACCCTACCCCCAAGAGCTTCAGTGCATTGCTGTCGATGTTTGGTATGTTCTTAACCGCTTAAGCACTTGTTGAATGTAGTCCAGACTCTCTTGGGCTGTCCTCACAGATTGCACTGGTAGGCGAATGTCTTCGAGAACGAGTGCGGTGGGCCGCGGCAATTGGAGGTGGCTCATGCCGATGTCGAGGCTCGCGGCTATCCGTGTGAATCCGGCCAGCGTCGCATCCGGCGGATCATTCGGATCCAATGTCAAGGGCGCTGCCGTCACCGGCGGCGGTGATGACGCGATCAACTTCATGGGGGCTTCAGCGTCAGTGAGTCGTGCCTTCGGGCGTTCAAGTAAAGGAAGGAGGGAACTCGCCGCCTCATCGCGCTTTGTCAGCGACCCAATCGAAGGGAAAATCTCCGTCAACGTTTTTAGAATGGACGTGTGATCAAACAAACCAGAATTCACGCCGGCATCCACAAACGGCGACACCAGCACGGCGGGCACACGTACGCCATACCGTCGGAAATCAAACGGGCAAGGTTTCTCCGCGCGATCGTAGTTCAGGGGCACATCGCCAGGCGCCGGGCAACGCTGCGGAACGACGTGGTCAAAGAAACCGCCGTGCTCGTCATAGGTGATCAGGAGTAGCGACTCCTCCCAAACGCGGGAGTTGCGAAGGGTCTCGTAAACATATTTGATTAGCATCTCTCCCTTGGAGACGCTGCCCCTTGGGTGTTGAGAGTTGCCGAAGTACATGTTTGTCGCGATGTTGTAGTCAGGTTCAATGAAGGTATAAGCGGCGTCGTAGGTCCGCGCATTGAGCTGTGTGGCGAACGGATCGTTTGGGTCAGAGGGAGTGATCGAAGCAAAGTTCTTGCTGCATGCAATGAACGGCATCACGTGGCGTTTAACGGCCAGCACTTGAGGCATCGCGTCGCCATGGAAGACCCGCCACGGCAGGCGCTGGTCATCGAGCCGGTCATAGATCGTCCCATTCGAGAACCCAAACGACAGGTCGGCGATCGTTACGCCTTCAAGAGATGCTAGGGGGCTCGGACTGTTCGTCAGCCCCCCTGACGACCCTGCATGGACAAAGAACCGGTTGGGCCATGTAGGGCCCGGCATCGAAGCATGCCAGCAGTCCAGCACCAGAAACGACTGGGCGAGCAGAGCCAACACGGGCACAGCGGACAGTTTAAAGCACGCCATAGCCTCTGGCCCACCACTCGCGACAAACCCATCCATCGTCGGCAGTGCCGCTGAGCCCCCTGTAAAGTTCGCGACTGGCGGTTTCCCATAGAGTTGGGTCCACACATCCTTGAACTCGTGCTTAGGGTCCGCCTCCGCGCGATCTGTTGCTCCAGGGTTTGCTAGCACAGGGTGGGGGCCATTTGCCGACGGATTCGGATTGCTCATATCCTTCGTCACGCCATTCACATGGGGCAAGTACCCAAGCAAGTGGTCAAACGAACGGTTCTCTAGCATGAGCACGAAGACGTGTTTGATGGGCGCGGACATGCTCAGCTCCTTATCCGTAAGTACTCAGCGCAGTTGCTCATGTGCAACAGAAGAGTCAGGACGTCGATGAGTCGCACGGCTGAGTCACATGGCAGCGCGTCGTGAATCGATCGGTGAAGCATCCCCAGGCAGGGTAGTGTCAGATCCTCTTCGCAAAGCCAGGGATTGCTTGCAAGGTCCCAATGAACGCATCGGCAATGATGTGAAACCCTTCACAGCTCGGATGGAGCTCGTTGGTCCACTGATCCTTGGAAAGCAGGCCGAATGTAGGAACCACATAGTTCATGGGGGCCTGCCGGCACAAATCCGCGAGCATGTCTCGAAAGCGCTTCAGTAGCGCAGCGACAATCTTCTGACCTTGATCGCGATCGTTCCACCCGCGTCCTTGAAGCGAGGGCGATAACCAGGGGCCAATAAGCCAGTGACCCGCAAGGTCCCGGCACACGCCGATACCGGAAGGGTACGCCGAGTCATACTGATGAAACACGAGTACCGCGTTTGGAGCGTACTTGTCGCGTATCACGAGGAGATCTTCGTAAGATGCTCTGACAATCTCCAAGATGTCGCGTGTCAACACATCATTGAGCGTGTCATCGTAATTGGCTATCGGGCCATCCATGAAATCCTTGATCCAGTAGCGAAATTGATCGCCACATAGATCATCCCCTCCACCAGAAAAGAGGATGACGTCAACAGCATTCGGGTGCGCTTTCAAAGTTTCGATCAAGCGCTGTCGCTTGGTTTGCCCAAGAATCTCTGTCGTGGCATCGCCGTGATGTGCCAAGTTGCAGATCGCAGGCATCACGGTCGCCCTGCTCCGGATGCTCTCGATGACATCCGTCACGCCGCCGCCTTTCGTTGGCAGGGGGTAGTCGAACCATGAATCCCCTGCGGAAACAACAATGAGTGGCGACGGCTTCGCATCACCCCGCTTGCGTTGTTCCGCCAGCGCAGCCACATCGTCGCGGAACGCTGAACGCCGCCCCGCGATGTCGGCATTTATTTGCTGTTGTAAATCCCGGTAGATTTCGACCGAAGACATAGGTGCCCCCTTGCGCAGAGATGACCCGATGTCACATCCACCGGATCGCTAGGAGGCGACCGGGTTCGAATTAAGCTGTTGCGGGCGTCAGGCTACGCTCATTTGTACCGCTTGAGGAGGCCCGTAGCGGTGTGGCGCCGCGTTATTGGTACGTAACGCTTACACGCTTAGCTCTCGCCAAGCTGGAGCTCTTCCAGGGTTTTGTCATGCTACGGGTCCAAGTTGCGGCGGGCAGCAATCGACCCGTTGCTGCCGTTGACGACTGTCTGCTCTCGGCGAAGCTCGTCAGCCACGAGCGTTTGACTTTCGCGGTCGACCAACAGCTGGCGAAGCTTCATGTCAGGGGTCCGAGCGATTCAGTTCGGGCAGCAACAATAATAAGCTTAGGTTGGTGTCCACGAAACCGGCTGTAGTCGACGATGGAACTCTTAATCGCTGACCAATCCACTGGAACGCTCCAGCAGATCGCGTATCGCCGGGGGTGACCGCATCAGCATGCTATGCACCTTCATCATGCGATGTCGTGACCTCCCGAAATTTCTTTCATAAGTCATAGCCATGATGTCGGTTATTACCGCGTCCTTGCGCGCGTCTTCCCCTACACGGGCCCAATTGAAAGCTTGTCGCTGCTGAACATGATCGGCGACAAGCATGCGCTGCCGGACGCAAATGCCAATTCGCAAAAACATGCGCGTTGACAGACTGTAGCGCGCAAAGCTTACTGACGCACCACAGGCGAAAAGTGGCGTGACTGTCATAAACAGGGAAGTGACCTCGTGCAACAGGGATTGTTTCGACAGGAAGCGATAGACGCCCAGACGACTCCGTCACTGGGTACAGTACGTTTGGCCACCCCGGTGTCTCACCAGGTCTGGACGTTAGCTGCTTTGGGCGTAGCCGCCGCCATTCTTGCGTGGTTGTTTGTCGGCCACTACACCCGTCGTGAGCATGTGTCCGGCAGCTTGGTACCGCAGGCTGGCCTGCTAAGCGTTACCGCACGTAGCGCGGGCATCGTGACGAAAATCGATGTGGTAGAAGGCGCCGAAGTACATGCCGGCGACGTGTTGCTTACCCTGTCCGGCGAACGCAGCAGCGCCTCCATGGGCGATACCTCTGCGGCCATTAGTACACAACTGCATCAGCAGCAGACACGGCTGCGGTCGGATCTTGCCGACGCCCAGCATCTGGCTAACGAGCAAGCTGACGATCTACGCATGCAGCAGCGGATGTTGCAACAGCAGATGCAGCAACTCGATGCGCAGTCCTCGATCGAGCAGCACCAGGCAAACGATCTTTCGGCCTTGCTGCTCCGACTGCAAGCGCTCGGCACCAAGGGTTACGTGTCGACTTTGGACATCCAGCAGCAGCGCACCCAGGAGCTGGATGCGGAACAACAGATCAAGGCGCTCGCCCGGCAACATTCCGAAAGCAAGCAGCAGTGGAGCAGTCTCGGCGATCAACTAACCCAACTGCCGCTCACCACAGCAGCCAGGCTGAATGACCTGCGCCGCCAGATGGCGCAGAACGAACAGACACTGGCGCAGAACGAGGCCGACCGTGCGACCGTGCTACGCGCACCGGAGAATGGCGTGGTTTCATCGGTGCTGATCAAGCCAGGTCAAGTCGTCGCCGCTGGGCAATCCTTGTTGGCCGTGATGCCGCAGGGTTCGCCGCTGCAGGCGCAGCTGCTGGTGCCCAGCAGCGCCATCGGTTTTGTACATGTTGGAACCGATGTGGTGTTGCACTACCAGGCCTTTCCCTACGAGAAATTCGGCGTGCAACACGGCAGCGTGGTCAGTATTTCGCGTAGTGCACTGACCCCTAGCGAAGTCACCACCTTGCTCGGTCAGCAACCGCCGCCGGAGGCGTTGTATCGGGTGCAAGTGCAGCTGGCAGTGGAGCACATAGAGGCTTACGGCAAGCTGGAGCCGCTGAAGCCGGGCATGGCGCTGGACGCGGATATGTTGCTGGACAAGCGACGCATGATCGAATGGATTTTCGAGCCCTTGTACGGCATGGCTCATCGCTACGCGGGGAACGACTGATGCCGTCGATGATCGATCCCGCCGAGGACGAAATCATCGTCGGCGCACGCGGTGAAGCGCCCGGCATCGACCCCATCGAATCGCCGGCACGGTTGCACTTCGGTCGCGGCCGACGGCTGCCCATGATCCGCCAAAGTGAGGCCGCCGAATGCGGTCTTGCCTGCCTGGCGATGATCGCCGGCTTTCACGGTCAACACATTGAACTGCCCGCTCTACGTCGCCGATTTTCGCTTTCGCTCAAAGGCATCACGTTGGCGCAGCTGGTCGAGATGGCGCAATCGCTTGGCTTTGCCGGTCGTCCAATGCGACTGGAACTGGACGAACTGCGGCAGCTGCAGATTCCGTGCATCCTGCACTGGGATTTGAATCACTTCGTGGTGCTGCGCGAGGTGGGCAAGCGCGGCGTGGTGATTCATGACCCCGCCGTGGGGGAGCGTTCGCTCACGTTCGAGGAACTGGGCAAACACCTGACCGGCGTCGCCGTGGAGTTGAGTAAAGGGCCGGACTTTCGGCGCAAGCGCTCTGATCCGCCGGTATCGCTGCGCACTCTCGCCGGCTCCATTCAGGGGTTGGGACGCGCACTGCTGACCATTTTTGGCCTGGCCTTGGCGCTGGAGCTGTTCGGCCTGCTGGCACCGCAGTTCCTGCAGATGGTGGTGGATCAGGTGCTCGCCGATGGCGACCATGATCTGCTGACGTTCCTGGGGTTGAGCTTCCTTCTCCTGATGGTGGTGCAGACGGCGGTATCTGCCTTGCGCACCTGGACGGTACTGTGGCTAGGCACGCACTTCAGTCTCAACTGGACGGGCAACGTATTCCAGCATCTGCTGCGCTTGCCGCAGGCGTACTTTCTCAAACGCCATCTTGGCGATGTGGTTTCCCGCTTCGGGGCAATCTCGGCCATCCAGCACACGCTGACCACCCGTTTCGTGGAAGTGGTACTTGATGGCCTGATGACGGTACTCACCCTCGTGGTGCTCCTGCTCTACAGTCCGCTGCTGGCGGGTCTTACCGTTGCGGCGGTGGTGCTGTATGGCGCATTGCGCATGCTGTATTACCGGGTATACCGCGAGGCCAATCTTGGTCAGATCGTGGTGCAGGCCAAGCAGCAGAGCAGCTTCATGGAAGCCGTGCGCGGCGTACAGACCTTGCGCCTATTCAACCAGGTACCCGCGCGATCGGCACGCTATCTCAATGTCACGGCGGACGCGCTCAACTCTAGTATCGGCGTGCAGCGGCTCGACCTCGTCTTCGGTGCCATCTCTGGGCTGGCTAGCGGCGCGCAGCGGATCGGCGTGCTATGGCTGGGCGCCTGGCTTGCACTCAAGGGCCAGTTCAGCGCGGGCATGCTGATGGCCTTTGTCGCCTATGCAGGCCAGTTCACCAGCCGGGCATCCAGCCTCGTGGATTACGCGATCGAGATACGCCTGTTGCGCATCCAAGGCGAGCGTTTGGCCGACATCGTACTGACGCCCACGGAGGCGTATGCCGAAGGCACCTATATAGGGCCACCACCTGAGCCGACGATCCGATTTGAAAAGGTGAGCTTCCGCTATGCCAGCAGCGAGCCGTGGATTCTCAAGGACTGCTCTTTTGAAGTGGCGGCGGGCGAGTCGGTGGCGATCGCCGGCCCGTCAGGATGCGGCAAGAGCACACTGGTGCGCCTGTTGCTGGGTCTGCTCGATCCGCAGGAGGGCAAGATTTTTATCGGCGGCATCAATCTCAGGCATCTCGGCAAAAACAGTTATCGGAAGATGGTCGGCAGCGTGATGCAGGATGATTGCCTGTTTGCCGGCTCCATCGCGGACAACATCGCCTTTTTCGACGAGGCGGCCACGCCGGGGGCTATCGAAGCGGCTGCACGCCAAGCCGAACTGCATCAGGACATCGTCGCCATGCCGATGGGTTATCACAGCCTCGTCGGTGACATGGGCTCGGCGCTTTCCGGAGGCCAACAGCAGCGCCTGTCGCTAGCGCGGGCGCTTTACCGCAAACCGCAGATTCTGGTGCTGGATGAAGCGACCAGTCATCTGGATGTCGAGCGCGAACGCCGGATTGCCGAAACCCTACAGCAGCTTCAGAAGACTCGCATTGTGATTGCGCATCGACCGGAGACCGTTGCTAGCGCGGAACGCGTTCTGATGTTGCGCAAGGGAAAAGTGCTCGAGCGCAATCCTGCGGCACGCCTAGTCGAAGAGCTGCCCCAACAGGTCTCCGAGATCGTGTAGGCGAAAGACTTTTCGTGTACTCGAACCTGCCCGGGGGTACATGGGAATCGGAGCACAATTCGGGCGGCCAATGCGATTCAGATTACGGACGAGGATGAAGTCATGCGTATCTTGACGTTGAATGAGCAAGGGTTGGTGGCGGGAGGTCTGGTGCCAATAGGTGGTGACGGTGGTGGTACGGGCGGTAGTACGGGCGGTAGTACAGGTGGTAGTACAGGTGGTAGTACAGGTGGTGGTTACAGTGGCGGTGGTGCCTGCATTACAAATAGTCAAGCTGATACATTGGCGGCATGGGGGAAGTCCGCCGGTGCCGTGACATTTGGAACGGCAGGCACCGCCGTGGCTACTGCCATGACGGACGGCTGGGGGGCAGTGGCTGCAAATACCACGACGTTTTTCTCAGGCGCTACATTGTATGAAATTGGCGCGTATGCGGGAGAGCAACTCGCAAATGATGCAGCCAGTGCATGGGACGACCTTGTTAATGTCGGAAATTATATCCAAGGACTTTGGAATGCTGCCGAAGGTGGTGGGGAAGCACTGGGATGGTATAACTTCAGCTACCAGGATGCATGCTCCTATAGCGGTGCAAGCAGCTTTTAGCGAAGTATATCGCTCGCCCTAAATAACCACCCTACTGGGTTCCATGTTCACGGAATTATCGGTTATTTGAAATCATCACGATGGAGGTGAAGAGCCTCCGGCACGCCCGGGGGCTCTCTACGCAACGCACGCCTTTGCATCTCAACATTCAGAACTACCTAATTGGCGAGTTCGTTTAGCCACCAATCACCCGCGAGTCGTGCCGGGATCCCAACTTAAAGTAGGCATCGGACAAGTGATGAGAAAAGTCATTAGTCAGGAGGAACCAAAGATACGTAACTGAGTACAAATTTCAAAGTTCAATTACCGTGCCGCGCAAACAACTTGAACAAGAGGCCAAACATGGATTATGCATTTGCAGTGCCACTGACTGTACTTTTCCTAACGCCAATGTTTCTTTTTGGCAGGATTGGTCGAAAAAAAGCGATAAATGAGCAATTGAATATATTCATAGTGCCAATACCATTCGCGTCATGCATGCTTACGTTTATGCTCGCTAGCGGCAGATATCTTGAGTGCATGATTCTATTCCTTATTGCCTCCATAACAACCTCGGTGTCCATTTTCAAATTTGATAGCCGCATTAATGCAACAGCACGTCAATATATGGGAGCTATATTGATCGCAATTTCGACAGGTGTGGCATGGAGCATCGCGACAATTCTATTACGGAAATTCCTATGAACATTGGAGAGAATGGATTTGCAGTGGTAAGCCACATTCATCTCACTGTGCGTCTGAGCAAAAGTGAGTAATTGAAATCAATCTTGGAAAATTCAAACTGAGCCGGATTTGTAAAATGGTTACTAGTAATTTTATGCACACCCGCATTGCCGATGTTGAAAATGTTGCCGATGCGATTCGTGTGCAATATCAGCACTGGTTATCCTCGACGCTCGTGAAGCTGTATCCCCGCTTGGAGGGAGTATTGCTTTTTGGCTCTCGGGTTAACGGCGACGCCACGGAAGAGTCTGACTTTGATGTATTTGTAGTTGCCGAGCGATACCATCCCGGTCTTCACGATTGGTGGTTGAATGACGGGCATAGAATTGATATTCATGTCGTTAGTCTGAAGTCTTTAGTGAGAAGCATAAGCATTGAGCGAGCCGAGCGAACTTGCTTTCACATCAAAGCATTTAGCGAGGGTGTCTTTATGTGTGGTAATGAGGAAGCTCAAAATGTTCAACGCTTAGCTCGGTCTATATATACCTCCCCTGGAGATTTCAGTGGATGGGGGAAGATCAAGTTGAATTTAATGTCAAAGTTACGTCGAACGCGGTTTGTATCAGGGCCGATTCGATCTATTTATTATGCAGAATTGGTTGAGGCAATCTTGGGGGCGATTTCCTTACGCCAGTTTGGCTGGTTATGTAGGTTCGATGTTATGGTCGAGTGGCTGAGCGCTGCCATCCCTGATCAACTAAAATACTTATTGCACTGTTATTCCATGGCGCTTAACGGGGAGCCTCAGGGACTGCTAAAAATTTGTGATGACGTAGCTAACGATGTTTGTCCATGGGTACATCGACACGGAAGTTATTCGGTAACACCCGATGGCGCGGTCAGTGTGCTTTGAATTGGTGGATTTAACTCTGGAGACATGCACTGTTGAGTTCCATCCAAAAAGTGGCTCCAGCGACCGCTATGCGGCAGCACGATGCGGGCTGCGACAGGCAGGTTTGGCCGATGTCTTCCCGTCGCCCTGGTGTCGCGCCAGAAGCGTACCGATCGGAAGGTGTCCCCGGAAGGCAAGATTTATGAGCTCAAGATGGCGGATTCGAGAGCGCCAGGGCTGGCCGGTCTGAGAGCATTACAGGTGGCCGGTTTGAGAATGGAATCGGTGGCGGGTTTGATCGGAATACGCAGGTACGTTTGGCGCAAAAAGATAACCTACAGGGGCATCGACCCTCGAACGCTGATGTGTGTCAAACGGCGTGATGATCACGACTCGCCAGAACTCCGATCATTCCACTCCAGCGCATGCAAAAAGCGACTGACTTCATCAGCACTGTGCCAAAGACCTGAATTCACCCCCGCAGGCGTCGCAAGTCACGCGACGGCGCGCTGAGAATCCAGGCGATCAGGCCGTGGGATCAATTGCGTCACGACCGAATCGACTGCAGGCCAATGCCCTTCTGGATCGTCATAGAAAGCCATCAGGTCGTCTATAAAGACACGGTGCGCCCAACGTGCTTTGGTGCAGTAGTCGAGCGCCATTCGTCGAACCATTTTGTTTTGCAAAAAGTTGGCATACATTTCTGGGTCAGCCTGTAGGGCTAGGGTAGCGATCACGGGTATCCCAGCCGAATCAACTCACCCTACCTACTGTGCGCGATAGACTGTCGGCCGGAAACTTCATCCCCATGACATGGGAGCACGCTTGGCATGATGGGTATAAGCGAAGACATGATCCAAGTGCTGCGCATACGCTGGACGGATACGCTCACTAAGCGGTATGCCTTTCTGGCGACCACTGACTTGATCACCAAAGCTGTCGACACGCTGGCATCGATCTACTTCGAATTCAAAGCACGGGGATTGGCCGATCCAGGCTTTGATAGCCAATTGCAAGGCAAACAGCACAGCGAACGTCTGGGCGAAATGCTGTTGTTTCATTACTTGAAACGTAATGGCTTCGACCTAACGAGCGACCCCGACGGGCCCGACTTTGTGGGGAAGCGAGGCGGAACGGCGGTCTATTTCGAACTTATTACCCCGGGAACGGGGCCGCGCGACGCGCTGGGCGACCTGGATGCCCAGCGTGATCGGCTACACCCCGATCCGCAATTGAATAGAGAGCGGAGCCGCGAAGCGCTGCTGCGCATAACAGGCGCGTTTACCGCCAAAGCAAAGCAATATCACGATTGGCTGGAAAAAGCAGTCATCAAACCGGCGAACGCTCGTGTGGTGGTCATCAACGACGCGCAGCTTTGTCCTGACTTAATGTTCTACGGAATGACCTATGCTCTGGATCCTGGACCGAGTGGATGCCCCATGATCGTTGAAGCTCTTTTAGGGGAAGGCACGCCGTATTTGACGCCACCAGAGACGCCTGGCGCATACAACATCAATCGGACGTTCCGCACACATGTGCTTAAACCGAGTAACCGCGCGAACATCAGCACCACGTATTTTTATGATCCTCACTTCGCACACGTGTCCGCAACACTACAGCTGACCCTTTGCGAGGACTACGCGCTCGGATTGGAGTTAGCTAGCTACGCCATGGCGAAGCCCGGTTCGGAATCCATCGCAAATCAGCACCTTCCGAAGGGTGTCTTAGTCTGCAATCCGATAGCAACTACCCCCCTTTCCGTACGCATTCCCGATGCGAATCACTGGATGGTCGAGCTACCCGCGACCACAGAGGATTTCAGTGAATCCTCGTCGCCTGAAGCGTCCATTCCCTAGCGCAATCAGTGGTTGGCGCAGACACCTCTAACGTCTCTTTTTTTCGTGACTCCTCGAGGGAGTCCGGATCTGTTGGGTGCTGACCGCGGTTCTGGAGTTCGCACTCTATCGACGGCCTGACAGTCATCCCGTTCCGACGCAGATGTCGCATCTCGAACATCTGACGGTGTACGCGCTGAGCCGATTAGTCTTCGTCTTGGTCGAGCAATTGCCAAGCCTGGGTGTGTCATTGGTGCGTGGGCGAAGGAGAGACAGCTTCGTAACGATGGAGCAGTTAGAGGAAGTGGCTCGGATTCTTGATGACTGGCCGCACGCGTTTCAACGCCATCTCACCGAACGCTACGAGGTGGTGGTGCGAGCTGATCTCTTCGGCAACGGGTTTAGGAAGGCGTTCTACTGGGCACTCCAGACGCTGGACAACGCTACGAAGACATCGGCGACGTCTGAGTTTGCATTCTTACGCGAGCAGGTCTACCGGTTTGGCGCGAAATATCTGCCCCGTGAGCGCTTGGTGCGTGGAGGCCGGGTCCAAAGTCCCATTTCCTGTTCGTGGGGAACCATCCTTGAGGCTGCGGCCGAGATAGGCATGGATCCTAGGACACTGACCAAGCGTGTGAAGTCTGGCGACATCCCAGCTATTGAGGCGGACTATCAGCGCCGGAACAGAAATCTGTTGATTGACATGCAGTGGCTGAGGCGGTGGAAAGTATCTCGGTACGCTCCAGTGCATGTGCGAGACGCTGCGGAGATCATTGGGATCTCGGTGTCCTTGCTGAGAGCTGCAAGGAAAGCGGGCATCTATGAGTCCCGCTATTACGCTAGGAGAACCAGGGGCTTCTCAGAAGAGGATGTCGGTTGTTTTTCAAAGGCGTTGTCACGTTTGGCGGAACGGTATTCTGTCGACGGTACGCCGGGCGGGATCACGGAGGGCGGTGTGAATCTGCGCACGACGAAAAATATTGAATGCCGTGTGGATCTCCTACGCCGACTCAAAGGCAGGCATCCCGAGATGTGGCCGACCACAGAGGAACAAACTTCGCGGAGCGAAGGAGCAATCGAGGTCGAGGTAAGTGGTCACTGCCCGGTGATTGTGGGACAGGGCATGGAGGGAAGTGATAGCCCCAGCCTTATCGCGATCTCGGATTCGCGGCGCTGGCGAGGCACGTTGCGAGCAAAGAGCATCCTTGAGATGGTCGATATGTTGGTCGCGCAGGGGGTGAAGCAAAAGGACATTGCTATCGCGCAGGCTGGTGATGGTGCCATGGACGAGGAGATGCGAAGCAGCTTTCGTTCTTGCTGGGAGAGTGAGTGGCGACGACTAGGGCAGGTAGAGAGGGAGATGAATGACCTGATACGCGACTGGGTGGAGGATTGGAAGCTATACAAGTACTTGAGGAGTTTTCAGGAGCAAGATGCTCGAAAGCTTGAGCAGGCCAAAGTGCTGCTTGGCGTGTGGATGCCGGTCTGGGGCATTCGCGTGTACCCGGCCTTTCAATTCGAAGGGCTTATGGTAAAACAGAAAATGCGGGAGCTTCTGGGCCTGCTACCGGAGGACCCTAATGGATGGGCGCAGGTCAGGTGGCTTGGGGCATCGCACTCGTACCTGGGCAATCGGCGACCAATAGACGTTGCGCGAGATGATCTCAATGCCGTTGTTCAGGAGACGGAGCGCTATTTTTTAGCCGGCTACAGGAGCTGTGGCGGAGTGCGGTAAAGGTCCCGGAGTGCCGGGCGCTTAACGAGCTTGACACACGTGAAGAGTCATCCATGGAAGAAATACGCCCAATTGACTGTCCGCCCAACGACGCACTGAGGGACCCAGACCCACTCAGCGTATTCCTAATCTGGTTAGGTGCTGTTGGTTCGATTGCTTCCCTTATTGGAGTCTTCGATCAATTCAAATCTAAACGAGAACAACTTTGGCATGCTGACAAGGAGCGAGCCGAGGTAACCGAGGTTACGACTCAACTGGAGGCCGACCTAACCTTATTGGAAGGGCAGATCCAAAAAATGGAATTGCTACTGCGCCTCGCAAGCGGAAGCTCCTACAACGGAGAGCCGATGCTCCGGCCGCAGGATCTTCGATCTGTGCCCTTTAGATTTGGGGCGATCCAACTCAATCTGCCGGACCGCGAACTCCGCGAATGGTATCGATTTCACCGTGAAACTTGCACTGTTGCATCTAGGGTTGGTCGCTCAGTGCATCGGCTCATTGTCACTTTGGGCCAAATGTCCTGGCGCCTTAAGCCCGAGACATATCATGCCTTTGTACAGCTGCGCATCGAGTTGAACCATGTCCTTGGAGCAGAAACCTTCGGAGCGGCGGTCAAGCAGTGTCGAGTTGCGATCAGTGCTGGTCGTGATGCCGGCGTCCGCCTACGAACCGACCTCGCAGGTGCTCAATGAACACGCCCCGACGGCAGAACGATCTGGGTCGCTTTTAACTGCTCCGCAGAGCTTGAATTCGGGGGGTGTCCCGAAGCCGGGTAGGATGGCAACAGGAATGAGCCAGCGCGATACGTTTTGAGGTTCCTTTGCACACCCTCGGCCACCTGCGCGAGGCTGGCGCACATTATCGAGAGTGCGTGGTGCTTTGGCTCGGGCGTCCGTCGGTGCGGGGCATTGAGGTCGTCAACGTCTACAGGCCGCAGCAACGCGCTGCAGAAGACATGTTCCACATCCCGCCTAGCAGCATGGAAGC
>Ga0157370_10002599_pt1 | contig 21696 bp, 12 predicted proteins | sample C35metaG_FD_113463 | JGI IMG/M metagenome (GOLD analysis project Ga0157370, IMG submission 113463) | Corn rhizosphere microbial communities from Kellogg Biological Station, Michigan, USA - C3-5 metaG | ecosystem: Host-associated > Plants > Roots > Rhizosphere > Soil | place: USA: Michigan...
CGAGAGAGCACGAGCCTTGGCGGCAAGTACGATAAACTGCGCGGCGCGCACGCTGGCGCCATAGTTGACATACTTTTTGATGAAGCCAGGCGCGCCGTCATTCTTGGGTCGCGTAGACCGAATGAGGCTTACCACGTAGCGAGAGATGGTGTCCGCGATGGGCACCATACGTACGAGCTGCTGAAATTCCAGTAACTCTTCTGCGGACGTTACGGGTGCAATCGTCACTTGCCGCGTTGCCGTGGTGCGGTCGATAACCTCCAACTCGTCCTCAGCACTCAGGTCACCAAGAATGGAGTTGAACAGGAAGCGATCTAACTGCGCTTCAGGCAGCGGGTAGGTTCCTTCGAGTTCAATGGGATTCTGCGTGGCCAGCACAAAAAAGGGCGCAGGCAAGTGATAAAGGTTTCCACGCACGGTGCATGAGTGCTCCTGCATGGCCTCGAGAAGTGCGGATTGTGTTTTGGGGGGAGTTCGGTTGATCTCGTCAGCCAACAGTATGTTGCCAAAGATTGGACCGTGTACAAAGGTCCATTTTCGACGCCCTGTTTCGAGATCCTCCTCGATAATGTCGGTCCCCGTAATGTCAGAAGGCATGAGGTCCGGCGTGAACTGAATGCGGCGGAATTCGAGACCGAGGGCGTCGGCGATCGTTCGAACCATCAAGGTCTTCGCGGTACCAGGCATCCCGGTCAGCAGACAGTGACCGCCAACAAAGAGGGCGATGAGAACCTGATCCAGTACCTCATCCTGTCCAACGATCACCTCGCGCACCTGCTTGAGAATCTGCTCGCGCGCCGAGTGGAAACGTTCAATACGCTGCTGCAGGAGTGCCGCATCCTCGTCCAGTCCAATAAAAGAAGGCATAGAATTTCCTTCGCGTCATTTAGGGGTCGATTGCTTCAATTGAAGTAGTAGCTTCTGTGCGGGCCGATAATCCGGCGCGGTTTCGAGAGCGGCAAGGACACTCTCTTCTGCCTTGTCCTTCTGGTTTGCGGCGAAATAAGCCTGCGCAAGCACGAATTGCGCACCGGCCTTGTCTACCGGATTCGATGCAACGAGTACGTTGTATTCGCGAATCGCGCCCTCGTACTGCTTCTGAGCGTAAAGTAGATCACCAAGCTTTCGGTGCAGCTCTTCGTCTTTCACCGGGTAGATATAGTTCAGACGCTGGAGAGTGGCAATCGCCTCGTCCTTTTTCCCCGTGGATTCTTCGAGTGAAGCCAGGCGGGTTAGCATCTCAAGAGACTGACCGCCAGCGAGTTCGTAAGCAGTCAGGATCGCCTCTTCAGCTTTCGAGTCACCACGCGCTTTGTCCGCTTCGGCTAGCCATTCATAGGCGCTCGCTTCACCGACATACTCCGGATACATCGCAACTATGTCAGGGCCGTCTTTTACCACCGTGTCGTACTGCTTCTGTTGTGCAGCTGAAACGAGTGCCTTTAATTTTTCGCGCCACGCATCGAAGTGAGAAGCTTCGGGTGCGTACCTTTGATCAATCCACGCGAAGAATTGCTTATCAAAGTCCTCCGATGTGAGACCCAAATTCTGCTGGATAACTTGTTGTGTGGTCCGAGACCTGGCGTAGGAGTGCACCATATCGAGGAGCTTTTCTTCGCTCCACTTCTCTTTGATGAATTCACATACCGCACCCGCCTGGAAATAGGAAACGACGACTTCGGAGGGATAGTCGGGATGGACGAAACCACGATCGAGCTTCGCGACTGGTAAGAGCTTCTTGTCTCGAATGGCGACAAGTACCTCCGGTGTGGCGCGGTTTCCCCACTCTCGCGAGTGCTCGCCTTCCTCGTGGACGGCGAGCCCTTCGGCAAACCAACGCGGCACGCGGTGGTTTGTGGCAGACAGGATATAGACATGACTCATCTCGTGCCAGAGAGTTGCACCCCAGTTGAAGTCGCCCGGTTTCCGCGCGGAAGGACTGTCCATCGCAACCACATCGCCGAAGGTTACCCCGAGCGCTCCCAACCCGGGCATGCCCATGGTTCGGACGGCGAAGTCCTCGTGATCGGGATAGAACTCAACCTGTACCGGACCATCGATCTTCATACGATATTTTTTCTCATAGGTTGCAATAATCGCGTGCAGCTCCGGCTGCACGTAGGGCTCAAGAATCGTGGCCTCGGATTTGTGAAGCTTTAGGATCGTCCGATCATCACGTATGGTTGCGAAATTCTTGTAACTGTCGAGCAAACGCAGACTATTGACGGTTGCTGCATCGCGGTAGCCCTTGTTATAGCTCAGTTCCAGTTCGTGACGAGGCTCGTCGTCTTTGCCCAGCCGCATCAGTTCTATGCCCAGGGCCGAGTGCGCCGACCACAGGTCAGGTGAGGCGGCAATGGCTTTGCGATAGTAGGTCACTGCATCGCTATAGCGGTAGTGCAATTCGAGCTGATGAGCAATCTCCGCGTAACCCTCGCCATAGTGAGGGTTGACTTCTGCAATTTTGGCAATCCAGGAATCAGGAGGGCGATCGGCTAACAGCTCGATGGCGGCATGTGTGGCCATAGCGTAGAGCGCATCATGTTCAAGTGCAATGGCCTTATCTGCTTCTGCCGCGGCCGCATCGCGATCGTCGTTTTCGAGAGCCAATTCCGCCATCAACTCATGCGGTTCCGCAAGCTTTGGGTCCAGCGCAATTGCCTTTTCCAACAAGGCCGCGGCTTTACCATCGAAAGCGTCAGCGGATACTCGCGCAAGCCCCACGTACGCGGCTGCGTTCGAGGGGTCCTTTTGCAATGCTTCAGTGAAGAGATCGGCGGCCTCCTTCTCGTTGAAACGGTTGTGAAGCAAAAGGCCCCAGCGCACTTTGTAAAGAGGCTTGCTATCTGCAGGTTGGGTCGCCAGCCGGAACTGCTCATTGGCGCGGTCCCACTCCTCGAGACCCCAGAAGCCTTCTGCACGGAAGTAGGCCTCGGAACTGCGCGTCAGCGCTTCGAAGCACGCGTGAGCCTCAGCATCATGGCCGTGCTTTCGCGCGGTCCAGCAATCCGCGGGAGCGACAGCACACGCCGACGTGAGACACGTAACCAGCATGGCCGAAAGCAAGGCAGCGGGTCTCATTGCTCCAGCTCCTCCTCCACCTTGGCCAGTTCAAGCAGCGCATCGGTCAGTTGTTTTTTGTAGTCCGCCGGATCCATCGCCGCCTTTTGGTATTTCAGCAGGTCAATCTTTTGCTCCAGCCCCTCTTTCTTGTCGAGGAGAGCCCGCTTGGCAGGGTTATTTGCTGCAAGCTGATTCGAGCCCATGCGCAGCAACGTGAAACTCGAGAGCAGCATGCCCTGACCGTCGCCCGCTTCACGGACTGGTTCGCCGTGACCTGAATCGTTGAACACCGCGTGTTCAGTAGCGAGCCGCTTCTCCGCATCATAGAAAGCCGCGGTCTTCTGTGTGGCGTAATGAAAGGCTTCCATTGCAGTTACGGACTCGCTCTTATCGCTGTCAGTAGAGGGATCCTGCAGTGCCTGGACCCAGTACCGTGCGAACACGGTAGCATTTTTCTCCGTGCCGGACTTTGTGGCGGCGATGACGGCGCGACCGGGTCTCTCGAGCGCCTGCACTGCACCACCACTAGCGCTGGTTGTGTCGACGATGAGCTGACGGTGCGACCGAATGCGATCACACATCGCGGCGATCTCTGCTGCAGTCACATCTGGCCCTACAAGATTGAATTTGTATTCAACGCCATCAAAGGAGCCATGACCGATGAGAATCAATACGAAGTCATCATCAGGCGTGGCCACTTGCGCTATCGTGGTCATCGTGCCTTTGAACTGTGCCGCTGTTGCCTGTGAACCTTTCAACGTGTAGACGTGGGCGGCGGTGCCCGTAGATTTGAAGATACGATCGAGGTCGTTCGCCGCCGAGGTGAAGCGCTGCTCGTAGTCCGGCTCTCCGCCGAGCCCGGCGACGGTCACGTAGTACGTTGCAGCTCGAACCTGAAGCGTGAAAGAACACAGCAGAAGAAGCAGGATGCGTGTCATACGATACCCCACTTACGGCGCAGCAGCCATTCGACGAGGGGTAGGCCCAGGATGACCAGAAAGACGATCGGCATGTCCCAAAGTTCCTTGGTACTGCGGATCGAGATGCCAGCGTCGGAGTAAGAAATATCTCGTGGCAGATTGTTCAATTCCGTGGAGTTCCAGTAGCGTCCGCCGGTATCTGATGCAAGCTGCTCAAGTAGATGGCGATTCTGCCCGGTATGGAAATTTTCGGCAACCCCATCCTCTCGCTGGAAGGTGAGTACGTCGCGGCCAATCTCCTGATGGCCGCCCGATGCCTCGGCTCGTACCTCCGCCAGATAGCTTCCCGGCTTTTCTGCGGTCCATTCGGCTTGAAACTGGCCCGGCGTGATCTGTGATGGCGTCATCTCTACCATTGCGTCGACGCCAGCGGGACCGATGATGTGCGCTGTGACATGCGCATCCGGGGCAGGTTGAAAGGTCTTGTCACGGACCTGCGCTGTGAGCTGCACGTTTCCCCCATCCATGAGCAGGCGCGATGGAGTGGAAGCAGCAAGGGTGCCGGGCGATTCGGCAATCAACCAGCGCACGAGCTGTTGCCAAAAGAGATCGTGTGAAGGGTCGCCGAGAGCTTCGCTCATCTGCCAGCGCCAGGTACCGCCCGTAGCTAAAATCGCCGTGCGCCCGTTTCCGTAGTTCTGGGTAATCAGTAGTGGCAGAGTATGGTGGCCGGCGTGCGTTTCGACGAGCTCAGTTGCACCCGGTTTAGGTGAGCCTGGATCCTCGTAGTCGGCGAGATAGGTCAGCTTCTTCCAGCGTTCTGCGTTCTTTTTGGGATCCTCCAGAAGACGAGTGATCGGTGAATCGAGACCCGCTGCAGTCAGCTCTACCGTTGCGGGGTTGCGGCGAAAGCTATGGCTGCCGGATGGCAGGAAGGTTGGGAGCAGGTCGTTCAAGCTTGATGAGCCCCAGCCGCCATCACCGAGAGAGGATTTGCCGCCAAGGAATAGAACGCCCCCGCCGCGACGATCGACATATTCGCGAAGGAGCTCCTGCTGCAAAGGCGTGAAGTAATCGGCCGCAACGGAACCGATAATAATGCCCGAATAACCGAAGAGATCCTCGGCCCGCACCGGAAAACCGTTGGCTAGTTCAGAGGGATCGTCGACGCCCTGCCGGTAAACCTTGTTCTCGCTGGTGCGTAGCATGGAGACGATTTCGACCGCAGGGTCGTCCTCTTCGGCACGGCGGATGAATTTGTACTCCCAACGCGGCTCGCCTTCAACATAGAGTATGCGCCGCTTCGCATCGCTCACCAGAATGGGACGTGTGATTGAGTTGTTGGCGAGGGATTCTTCACCCGGAAGTGGATCAACCGCGAAGGTCAGACTCTTCGCTGCCGCACTCCCGGCAGGAAAAAACAGTTGTTCGTTTTGCAGCTGGCCGTCGGGCGCCAGAGTTATCTCGCGTTCCATGACAGGTTTGTCGCCGTCACGAACGGTGAGCCTTGCCTTCTGGCCTCCGTAGCCATGCTGTGTCAGCGTAATGGTCGTAGCAATTTGCGATTTCACGATGGCATTGGGCGCGATGCTGACGTCCTCTATTTCGACATCATGCTTATGTTCCGGATTGCCGAATCCGATGGTATGGATGGGCAGGCGACGTTCTCTGAGCGCCCGTAACGCATCCGTACTAACCTCAGAGCCACCGAGGCCGGTGGAGTTTTCGCTTCCGTCGCTGAGCAGAAGAACCGCTCCGACCGGCAGATCCTGCGTCTCCCTGGCGAGTTGCTCCAGCCCCTCACTGATGTGCGTCGCGTTCGCTGTCGGGGCAATCTCACCCGGCGCGTTGGCCTGGGTGAGCCCGCCTCCCAATCGATAAATGCGCACCTGAAAGCGTTGCTTCAGCCCGGCTACGACACCACTGTTCAGTGCAGCAACTGCAGCGGCTTCACGCGTTCCGCCGTTGCTATCCGCAATCGCCATGCTGCGGGAATCATCAACGATGATTGCGATGATGTTCTGTCGCGAACTGAGTTCGCCCACAACGACAGCCGGTTGCCATAGCAAAAGCAGCAGCAGAGCGACGAAAACCGACTGCATGATCCAGATCATGGCCGCCCGTCGGCTGGTTAGTTTGGTCGAGGGATCACGCAAGCGCCGACTGATTAGTAGCCCAAGGCCGGCGGTGAAGACCACAATCAAAACGACCAACAGCCAGGCAGGCCACGCACTCAGCAGTGCGAACCGGCCCTTAGTGAATACCGGAATCGGATACTTAAATAGGAACTGAAACATTCATGTTTCCAGTTCTGCGTCAGCCGGTCGCTGTTCCTCCGCCTCGCCTTGTGCTTGCGACGAGTCTAATGGGTCATCCCGTAGATGATGTAATCAAGTCCCACTCGGAAGGCCATGGATGCGAACGGTTCCGGGTAGTTTGGATCATCTGCCCATTCCCACGCGTCTCCCAGGTGCATGTTGTGGCAGATGGCGACGATAATGCGTCCCTTATCGTCGCGAATAGCGCGCCACTTCGGTTGGTACCCGTCTTTCTCGTAGGTGCGTCCGGTCCAGACGTACTGCTCCCCAGGAATCTGCATTTTATCGTCCACGTCATACAACGTATGAAATATCTCGTCCCCGCTCTGGAGGTCCTCGACAGGCCGATCAGGAAGCACCTGGCGCATACCGTTCATAAAGTTCTCCCAATCTTCGGTGCCGTGAAAGTCGTCGACCATAAGGAACCCGCCTTTGAGCAGGTACTCACGCAGCCGCTTGGCTTCGGCGTCAGTGAAACTCCAGTTCTGCACCTGGACGGCATAGATCCAGGGATAGTTGAAGATCTCGTCTGAGTCGAGCGTAACTACCTGTTCAGTAGGCCGGCCATCGATCCGCGTCAGCCGGTGCATGGCGATGAGGAACTGGCGATCAGCTTTGGGATAGTCCCTGGACCAGGAGTTGAACCAGCCGCGGCGACCGTAGCCACCATAGCCGCTGACGCTTCGCATGCCAGAGGTGTAGGCAAGGCGCGACCAATAGAATTCCGCCTTCACGTTCGTGGGCGAGTCGTCGTTGCCAAAGCCGAAGTCCGCCCTCTGCTGGAAAGCCCACACGGCTCCGCAACAAGCGATCGCTAAGACACCGAACGAGGCGGCATGCGAAACCTTCATAGGACCTCCGCGCGGATACGCGTGGGAACGGGACGCTTTGGCCTTATAGACGAACCTAATTCACGGTTGGTTGCAGAAGCTTTTCGGCGCCGTATTTAGGCCTCGGAACGGCTGTCGAACAACTGTTGAAGCTTGTCCGGGGCGCTTGCGAGGTGAGAGGATGCAGGGAATCTGACGCTTGCTCTGAGCACTCCATGGTGAATCGGCGCGATCTTCTCAAATTCGGCAGCTTCGTCCTGGCACAGGCTGCGTCTCCGCCCCTGTTGTTGGGGAGCCAAGCCGCGTCGCAGTCCGCCTCGGGTATTGAAAACAAAGCCGACCATACGCTCAGGATTTCCCCTGTAACTGTCGAACTCGACCGGTCGCATATCATCTCCACCATCGGATATAACGGCTCTGCACCGGGGCCCGTGCTACGGATGCGCGAAGGCAAAACGGTTACGGTTGACGTCATCAACGATACTGACTCGCCTGAGCTGGTTCACTGGCACGGCCTGCTGATTCCGCCCGAGGTCGACGGTACCGAGGAGGAAGGCTCGCCAGTCGTACCGCCGCACGGGCGTCGTCGCTTCAACCTTACTCCCGGGCCCGCGGGAAGCCGCTGGTATCACTCCCACGCAATGGCGATGGACGACCTGCACAAGGGGGCATACACCGGCCAGTTCGGATTCGTCTATGTCGAGGGCAGCCACAATCCCGGCCAATACGATCAGGAACATTTTCTCGCGCTTCGTGATTGGGAACCGTTCTTCACAGGCACCATGGACGACGAGGATGACGATACGCACGACGGACCATTGCTTGAGAAGCCGGCCACACTCGACACGGCGCCTAATGGTCTGGAAGTTAACTCGATGACCTATTCAATCAACGATAAGGCTCTGGGCTCCGGAGAACCGATTCGTGTCCACAACGGACAGAAGCTGCTCATTCATTTCCTGAACGCGAGCGCCATTGAGAATCGCCGGATTGCATTGGCCGGGCACAAGATGAGGGTGATTACTCTCGATGGCAATCCAGTTCCGACTCCTCAGGTTTTGGATTCGGTTTTTATTGGTGCCGGCGAGCGAATCGACGTCGAGATCGAAATGAACAACCCGGGGGTTTGGATTCTTGGTGGAACCGAAAAGATGGTGCGGGAATCCGGGCTGGGAGTCGTGGTGGAATATGCAGATCGGCATGGCACGCCGCAATGGATCGACCCGCCAAAGCGGCGATGGGACTACACGATCTTCGGCAGCGGCACCTCGGGCTTGCCGGACCCGCAACAGACGATTGAATTGATCTTTGAAAAGATTCCCGGAGGGGCCGGCAAGTTCAACTTATGGCTCGTGAACGGCAAGCCTTATCCACATGATCGAGAGTTTGTGTTGCAACAAGGTGTCCGCTATCGGCTTGTAATGCGAAATCGTACCGACGACGCACACCCGATGCACCTTCACCGTCACCTGTGGGAGTTGGTCGAGATCAACGGCAAGAAGACCGCCGGCGTGATTAAGGATACCGTTGTTGTTCCATACTATGGCCGAGCCGTCGTGGACTTCACCGCCAACCAGCCAGGACTTTCTCTCTTTCACTGCCATATCCAACAGCATATGGACTATGGCTTCAAGGCGCTCTTCAGATATGCCGATAGCCCGCGGTCGCCATCGGGATGATCCAAGGCCCAGCCACAAGCCTCGACGCATTTGACGCGGCCGCCACCCTCGCCAGTGACTCCCCGCCAGCCGCCTAACCATCTCTTTCCCAGAGTTCGCAGAAACCTGGTGACAAAGGTGGGCAGGCTCTCCGAGACACATGAAGAAATCCAAAGTTCGAACACAACATTCGGAGCTGGTCCGCCCTTTCCGTAGAATCCTGCGAAACATTGTGCAATCACCCACTGCAGCTGTGCTCGGCGAGGTAGGTCTGCCGACGCCGATACACGAACTGGGGTCGCGCAGCTGGGACGTAATCGTAGTTGGCGCAGGGCACAACGGACTCGCTTGTGCGGCGTATCTGGCGCAGGCGGGTAAGCGTGTGCTTGTGCTTGAGAGCCGCAGACGCGTGGGCGGCGCCTGCACCATTGAGGAACCTTTTCCCGGTGTGCGTATGTCTCCATGCGCCTATCTGGCCGGATTGTTGCATCCACTGGTTGTCTCAGAACTGGATCTACCGGGTCGCGGTTTTCAGTGGAGCCCGGCGGTCAATGGGCTGTTCGTTCCATTCCTCGATGGATCCAGCATTCAGCTCTGGGATGATGATCAGCGCTGCGAGGAGGAGATTCGCAACTTCGCCCCCGGTGATGTAGAAGGCTGGCGCGCCATGAATGATGTGATCCGCAGGTTGCGCGATGCTCTGCGGCCAGCAGGCGACAGAGACATGTGGATCGGTGAGCCTCCTACACGGGAACAGATTGAGGCGCGTCTTCATGCGGATGAGGAGGCGAAGCATGTGCTGTTCGACTGGTCGATGGCCGAATTCGTCGAACACTACCTGTTGGATGAGCGCCTGCAGACGGCGTACCTAGGCCAGGGAGTGATTGGTACAAATGCGAGCCCATTCGCCGCCGGCACGGCCTCCATTCGATTTCATCATTCTTCGGGCCGGCTCGGCGGAATGCCCGGGATGTGGGGCTATGTGAGAGGTGGCATGGGTATGGTCTCGTTTTACTTATGCGATGCTGCACGTGAAGCGGGAGCCGTCGTGGCGACCGGCGTTCCTGTTGCGCAGATCCTACCTGGAGAAGGTGTTGTACTCGAGGGCGGAGAACGTATATCCGCGGCAGTTGTGGTCTCGAATGCGGACCCGCGGCAGACGCAGAAGTTGCTTGGAGCTGCAGCAGACTCTGCGTGGAGCGAGCGCGTCGAGAGGATTCCGATCGAGGGATGCACTGTGAAACTGAATGTCCTGTTGCGTGAGCTGCCTGACTTCACGGCACGGCCAGGAAAAAACCAACCTCATCATTATGGTCAAATCAATACGCCACTTACCAAAGCCGAGTGGAAGGCTGGCTTTGCCGCTGCAGGCCGAGGCGAGTTGCCGGATTACCTGTGGTGCGAGTTGTACTTCCAGAGCGTCCACGATGCAACCGTGACTCCCGCTGGGCAGCATACGATGAGCGTCTTTGCCCAATATGTTCCTTACGCGTTTTCTTGTGGCACGTGGGATGAGCGGCGCGAAGAGGTTCGCCGACTCGCATATCGCTCGCTTGCCCGCTTCTGTTCCAACATGGAAGATGCAGTGCTGGACGCGCAGGTGATGGGGCCTCCGGATATTGAACGCAAGGTCGGCCTCACAGGTGGTCATATCTTCCAGGGAGAATGTCTGCCGCCATACATGTGGTCGAATCGACTGTCTGCTCGCACGCCGATGCCGGGTGTCTACCTGTGCGGAGCGTGCACACACCCAGGCGGGAGCGTCATCGGCGTAAACGGGCGCAATGCCGCAATGGCTGTGTTGAAAGACATTGGAAGATCTGATCCCACGCTCTCACGCCTGTGATGTGCTTCAGCACCGGATGGCTTAGTGCCTGTTCAGACCCGCTATTGGCAAGCCTACTTTTTGCGACTATTAAGTCGGCCAAGTACATCTTTCAGCTGTTCAAGCTTTTGCCCGGCTTCGGCGAGTTTGCCTTCTGCAGTTAAGCGTTGGTACTCGTCGAAATCTTTGCTGGCTTCGGCAATGAGGGCGTCGGTATCTGCCGTGGGTATGGGTGCTCCAGTGGTTGGCGATGCGGGTGGATTCGCTTCAGTCTGATTCAGTGACGAAGCCTCCCCGCCGAACAGCGATCTGAGCGCCACCTCAAAGGTTGTGCCGTAAGCCAACTTGTCTTGCAACGCGAGCACGACCAGTCGCAGTTCAGGCATAGGGCTCTGCTTCGCCTGAAGATAAATCGGCTCTGCATATAACAGGGCGCGCCCCGATGGAATTACGAGCAGGCTTCCTCGCAGCACATGGGAACCCTGCTGATTCCAGAGCGTCAATTGTCCGGAAAGCTGCGCATTTTGATCGATACGGGCCTCAATCTGTTGCGGCCCATCGATAAGTCTTGTTTTGGGGAAGTTGTAGACAACCGCGGATCCGTAATTTGCCCCATCGCAGCGGCCCGCGATCCATCCGATCAGATTGTTCCGATTCGCTGGAGTGAACGGCAGTATTTCAACGAACTCTTCGCTGGTGCCTCCCGGTAGCTTCATTAAAACGAAGTTGGGCTGCATCGGCTGCAGGGTCTGCTCTCCTTCGCTGTCCGTCGTTGTTTCGTTAGCAACGGTCCAGAGATCCTCGCGATTGAAGAAGACCTGTGGATTCGTCATGTGGTAGAGGCCATAGACTTGCGACTGTATCTGAAAGAATGCCTCTGGATAGCGGACATGCCGGCGAAGGTCTGCGGGCATCGTCGCCGCATCCTTGAAGAGACTGGGAAAGATGCGGCGATACGTTGCAAGAATCGGATCTTCGGTGTCGAAGACGTAAAGAGTTACCGTGCCGTTGTAAGCGTCAATCACTGCCTTGACGCTATTTCGTATGTAGTTAACGGAGTCATCGCCGAGAGCGTAATGCGTCGAATAGGGATAACTGTCGGAGGTTGTGTAGGCGTCCATCACCCAGGAGAGCCGGCCATCGTCACCCACCACAATATAAGGATCGTGATCAAAGGTAAGGAACGGCACGAGCTTTGCTACCCGCTGGCGAATGTTTCGCCGGAGAAGCATGCGACTTTGCGGATTGACATCATCGCTGAACGGCAGCGTTGCGATATCGTCGCGGGCAATTGCGAGAAGCAGTCTCCGCGCGAAGCCTCCCATCACAATGCCGCCAGTGCCCTGGTATGAGGTAAGAGTATTGTTCTGGCCTTGCGGATAATCGAATTCCTGTTGCCTCGTCTTAACGTAGACGTCCGTATTTGTGAGTTCGCCAAAATAGATTTCGGGACGAGTTATCTTTAGCCCAGGGACAGTGCTCTGGACGGGCATATTACTCAACAACAGAATTGGTAGGCCTTCGGGCGTGAACCCGTTGACCGGGTTCATCGTTACGCCGTAGCCATGCGTGTAGATCAGCTTCTCGTTAATCCAATTACGGCTGCTTTCCGGCAGTCTGTCGACGTTGAGTTCGCGGGCGGCGAGCATTACCTGGCGGGTTGTGCCGTTAAGGTCATAGCGATCGATATCGATGTCCGGGAAGTCGTAATAGGTGCGAATCTCCTGAATCTGGCGCAGCGTGTCTTGCAGCGCACGCCAATCCCAAAGCCGCACGTTCTGAAGCGTGGCCTGATTGTTCGGCGCGTCGACCGCATCCGGAGTTGTTTCGGCGGGAAACTCACTCTGCGAGAACCGGTCCAAGCCAAAGGCGCGACGTGTTGCTTCAATATTGTGGGTGATATAAGGCTCTTCGCGATCCAGTTGGTTCGGCTTCACGATGAAATTGCTGACGTACCACCCAATCACGCCGATAACCACGTAGCACACGATGGCAGGAGCGATTGCAATGAGAATCCGTCGTCCACGCGATTCTCGGAACGCATTGACCGCCGCGATAGCAGCTCCCAGCAGCAAAGTGGCGCAGAGAATGAGCGCGCCGGGGATCGACACATGCGCGTCGGTATAGTTCACACCGTCGAAGATGGTGTGATGTTCCAGCAGTGTCTGGAACCGATCGACGCAGACCGTCATCGCCAACACGAGCAGCAGAAAAGCAACCGTGAGGGAGAGCCCCCGCCACGGAGACGGGCCATAGCTGAGTTTTCGCGTCTCAAGAGTGCGCGACCCACTCGTGATGAAGAGAAACAGGACGGCAACGGCACAGGTCGCAATCGCCAGGGTTAACAGCCAGCTATTGACGAGCTGCCAGGCGGGTAACGTGAACAGAAAGAAGTTAAGAGGCTTGCCGAAGATTGAATCGGTCGCGCTTCCCGTGGCGTGCGGTGCGTAGAAGAAGAGCCCCAGCACCGGCCATTCCCCAACCATCGTGACACCGGCGATCAACGCGAAAACAATCGAAACGCCCCAAGAAATGAAACGCAGCGCGGGCTCTACAGAGAACCGAACCGGCTGCCCGTTGACGATGATTGCGTGAGCCGTCGGCAGATTGCCTTGATGGAATCGCCTGATTCCCCAGAAGGCCAAATACAGAACTGCAAAGGTGATGAGACTGGCGAAAGCAAACACGATCACCTGGAGCCAAATAGTAGTCCAGAAGACGGAACCGTACCCAAGTGACCTGAACCAGAGGAGGTCGACCCAATTGGACAACGCAATCCGCCCAAGAATGACGACGGCAAAGAGCAGTCCCGCAATGAGAATCAGCGTCCGACGCCTTCTTCTCCCCAACGGCACTGCCGGATCAATAATGGTCTGCAACCTTGCCTCCGCGTTCAGTGGCTATTGCTGAACATCGAAATTGTATAGGGGTTTGTGGCCTGCCCTCGGTTGAAGGCCGCCAATAGAGTGGCCCTACACCTCTCAATGCAATTCTCGGAGGATGGCGGGAACCGAACGGGACAATTGTGAGTCCGGTTCGACTTCCCTGCTCACTCTTCGAGCCAACCGGATCGGTCGGATCCACTGTCGAAGAGTTTTGCTGTGTGAAACAAGCCCACGCTCCGCAGCAACACGTCGAATGCCCGTCTACGAACGTCGCGGTCCAATAATATCCGCGTTTTTTTGTCGGGAATCGCTCCGATTGAACAAACAGACACCCGCAGAAGAACAAACGTAAAAATAAAACGCATTTAGCCGAGGGAATTAGGTGGGCCCTTCCTATTGACGCGCCTTTGAACTGCACATTAGAAGGGTCGTGGAATTTTACAAGACCATTTTGGTAAAGCCTTCTGCCCGCCTGATAAAGCGCACGTGAAGGCTTAGGAGGCCCCATGTTTTCAAAACGAGGTTGGCTTGCATCCTTCGGTGTCGTCTGGATTTTCGTTCTGCTAATAAGCGCGACGATCAGCCATGCTCAAGTGAGTTACACGACGACCTGGGTGGGTAACTCCTATTCGACTATCCCGACCTACGTGGGGAACGCCATGCGGTCCATGTGGGTGGCGCCGGAGGGTATACCGCGTCCGATTGGGACGAGAGCCAGGGAGGCATCAACGTCTACCAGAACGGCCACAAGATAAATACTTTCGCCGCGCATGGGGAGCTAGAGGGCGGAGCGATCACCGGCGATTCCACCCATCTCTTTGCTCCGCTGCAATTCAATACCACGCTCGGCGGCAGCGGCTTTATCGGCCGCTATAACCGGAGCACCGGGGCACGGGACCTGACATGGTCGGCGAGCTCGGACACGACTGAACGGCGTGCAGACGTGATCACGGGGATCGCCGATACCGGCACGCTCGTTTACGTCAGCGACCATCCCGACAACCTTGTGCGGTGCTACACGACGGCGGGTGTGTGGCAATCAGACTGGAGCCTCACAGATCCCGGCGCGATCGCCGTCGATGGATCGGGGAACATCTGGGTCGCCCAGATGAGCGAGGGTACGATTCAGGAGTTCTCCCCGTCGGGGAGCGTGCTGAACACGATCAACATGGGTTCCAGTGCGCGGCCTTCGGCGCTGTACTTTGATAGCGCCAATAACCAGTTGATGGTCGGCGATCAAGGGCCGAACAAGAACATTCAAATCTACGGTTTCCAGAAACAGTCAAAGTTCTAAAATCGTCTAGTAGGGCCGACCATTCTCTTTCGTGATCAGCATGATGATGGGTATACGAGGCGAGTTCACATGAACGCGCTCTACCGCTGCTCCAGGAATGTCGCATGGTTGGTTGCGGTTGAGGCGCCGCCAACCACACATCAAAGATGCCTGAGCCATCCTCCCAATTTTCTGGTCACCGGGCTCCTGTAACGGAGATCGTCGGCATGCAGTGGAATCGTGACTGACCGAGTTTCACCGGCTTTGAGGGAAACTCGCTGGAATCCCTTAAGTTCGCGCACAGGCCGCGCGGCACTTCCTGCGCGCTGATGGACATAGAGTTGAACGACCTGCGTGCCATCACGATGGCTTGCGTTTTGCAACGTCACGGTTGCCGAGAGCGTTCCTCCTGGCGGTAGCGTGTCAGTCGATAGCTTCAAATCACCGATCGAAATGTGCGAATAGCTCAGGCCATAACCGAAGGGATATAGCGGAGCATTTGAACCTCCCAGTACATGGTGTCGCGGTCACTGGGGATCTGGCTCAACGTGGGATTGTAATTAATAAAGTGGCTCCTGCCCTACGCTGCGCGGCCAAGTAATTGGTAACTTCCCGCCGGGACTTGCATCGCCAAAGAGACTTTCATACGGAAGCCGCGCGGCTTACATATCAAGCGTCGTGAGACCAGAACGGCAGTTTGATAGCACAAACCCCGGAGCTAAACGACAAAGCCGCACCCCAACTTTCTTCATCACCTGTCTTGTGCAGCGCAGGATAGAGGGCGTTACCGTCATAACCTGCCCAGCGGAACCCCCTCTCCACCCATGCGCCATGTTCGATGTCCATGGTCATCGCGAAGGTGAAGGCCAGCGAATGCGATGTAGAAAGCATCCGCTGGCCGGATTGAAAAGAGTCGAATTCTGCAATTACATTCGTCCCGAGTGCTGGAAGCGCGGTCACCCTAGAACGAAAAGCGAGCCGAGAGTTCGATCTGCCGCGGCGCATAGCTGAAACCACTGTTGTTGGTCTTAGTCACCTTTCCGAAGGACGACTGATATGTGGCCGTCGAGCCGGAGAGCGTGTAGGCCGTCGTGCTCACCGCAGATACGTTTTGGTGGTTCGCGACGTTGAACGCCTGCCCGAACAGCTGCAGATGGTAGCGGTCGTGGAAGGTGAATTCCTTACCCACCCGCATATCAACCACGATCACCCGCGGCTGGAAGTAAGTGTTGAAGCCTACCTGCGGGATAATGGCGTTGCCGCCGGCGCCGTTGAAGTCGCCCGCAATGCCTGCCGAACCGCTGGTGGAGGCAGAATAGGGCAGACCGGTCTGCATCTGGAAGCTGGTATCCAGGTTCCAGCCGTTCGTCACGTAGCGCAGTGCATTGTCGACGTGGAGGCCAGGTACGTCATAGGTCGCATAGCCCACCAGACGATCCTTGATATCCCACGTGCTGTTACCGTAGTTGGTGCGTGGACTCGTGTATGGGTCCCACCACGCCATCGTGTTGCCGGCCGTCGAGGCATTCTGGCTGTAATCCAGCGCGTGGGCCCACGTGTAGTTGACGTCAAACTGTATGCGGTGAAGGCTGCGGTTCTGGTATTCGATCACCATCGCGTTATAGCTGGAGTTCACGTTGCTGGTGTACTCGGTGATCGCCTGGAAGTTCGTCGCAGCCGGTCCCAGCAGAGCGGTGTTGCCGTAGCTGGTGAAAGTGGGGATTTGCAGCACCGTGCCGCTAGCCAACGGTCCGTTGCCGGTCGAGTCAGCGATGGTGATGCTCTTGGTGGTCGTCGTCGGGTTGAGGTTTACATCCAGGTAGTTGGGAAGGTGACGCCCCAACGCGCCCAGATAACTAACTGCGACGACGTTGCCCTTGCCCAGATTCTCCTGCAGGATGAGGTCGAACTCCTGCACCCGAGGCATGCGCAGGTTGGTATCCATAAAGTACGCACTAGGCTTCACGGTGCCCGTGCCGCTCAGTTGAGCCGTGCTGAAACGGTTGGCAAACAGTGGCTCAGCACCTACGCCGTTCTGGAATGTGACCGTGCTCGACGACTGAGTCGCCGGGCTGCCAGTTGACGACAGAACCGTGCCGATGTCGCCGTTCGTGATGCGCCCGAGGTAGAGGCCGTAGCCGCCGCGCAGCACGGTCCGTCCGCTGCCGAACACATCCCATGCGAAGCCCAGGCGCGGGCCAAAACCTGCCCTATCGGTGGGGTGATTGTTGATGCCGTTGAAGGGCACGTAGCTGCCGTTCTGCGCTGTCAGGCTTGCCTGTGGCGCCGGAATGCTCTCATAGTCATAGCGCACGCCCATCTGAAGTGTCAGGCGCGGCCGAAGCTTCCAGTCATCCTGGACAAAATAGCCCTGATCCATCGTCGCGAAGTCAAACGACGTCGGACCGTAGGACTGGTTGTAAGTCGAGTAGCACGGGTAGGAGCCAACGCCTGAGACGGTCGCCGTCGCGACGGAAAGGAGTGAAGTTGTCGCATTGCAGGTGCCGCCGTTGTAGCCCTTCGAGTACAGGTCGGCGAAGTAGTTGGAGAAGTTCAAGCTGTATGTGAACTTGCCTTCGTAGTATTGCGCCTGATTGGTCAGGTCGTAGTTATGCACCATGTCGACGCCGAACTTCAGATTGTGCCGTCCCCTGCTGACGTACAGTTCGTCGCCGATCTGCCACTTGCGCTCGTCCGGGAAGGCCGGACGGAATCCGTAGTAGGGTGCGCCAAAGTAAGCGCCAGCCGTGGTGTAGAGCTGCACATACGGAACGTTTCCGTCAGCCGTCTGCAGGTTGGCCTTGTCATAGGCCGTATAGGGCTGCAGGCCTTCGTCATTGAGCTCTCGTCCGTATTGGTAGAGGAGTTCGTTGCTGATGGTGGGACTGATCTGCGTTACCAGCTTGGCCACGCCATAGTCCAGCTTCACAAAGTCCGTGCCGGTCGAGTCCAGCGAGTAGCCACCGGTGCTATTGGCCTGCACGCCGCCGGGCGAATCCCAGCGAAGGCGGTGATACAGAACGCTCAGGTGATTCTTACCGTTGATCTGCCAATCAAGCTTCGGCGTGTTGATCTCCTGGTAGCCGGCACGGCTGATAGGGCCGAGATCAGAGCTGAGAGCTTGAATACCGGCGTTGTAGAGGCTCACCGCATCCGAGTATGTAACGGCGTTGCCGTACGCAGTCTTGCCGGACTTCGAAAGTCGGGCGGCCAGTGTACAAACCTGCTGGTCGAGCGTGGTGTTGGCCTTCGAGACTCCAGCTGTAGTGGTCGGCAGATAGCCCGTCGAGGTACAGGCCGCGTCGCCAGTCGCGCCCAGCGCGTCTGGCGTTTGGTAGAACACCGCCGGGTTGTTCGGGACACCCAGCATCGGGAAGATGCGCGAGTGCTGATCGAAGGTGTAAATCCAGAACAGTTTGTCCTTGATCAGCGCGCCGCCTGCGGTGAAGCCGTAGATCTTGCGGATGTCCTCCGGCTTGTACGGCGTGGTGACGCTTTGGCCGTTTACGTAGGTAGTGAGCTGGGATTGTGCATTGAAGGCGCTCCACTTGCTCTCACGATCCCAGAAGTAAACTTCGCCATGGATCTGGTTTGTGCCGCTCTTGGTCACCGAGTTGATCACGCCGCCGGCGGCTCGACCGAACTCGGCCGGATACACGCCCGCATTCACCTGGAACTCGCGCACCGCCGAACCAGAGGTCGAGTACGCCTCACGCGTGCGTCCGCGCTCTTCAGCAAAGTAGGCCTGATTGTCGTCGGCGCCGTCGATCATTACGTTGTTCAGAATCGGGCTGATGCCGCGCACGCTCACCAGTCCAAAACCAGCTGTGTCCACCGTCACGCCGGGAGTCATCAGCGCCAAGGCGGACCAGCGGCGGTTGTTGACCGGGATATTCTCGAGCGCCCTGCTGTTGATGTTCGATGAGAACTGCGGCGAAACCGTGTCGGTGAGCGGACTGTCGGCGGTCACTTCAACTCTGGTGCTCGTCTCACCGACATGCAACTGCGCGGAGACCCTCGTGCTCTGGCTGACTTGCACCAGCACCTTCTGAGCGATGAACGTCTGGAAACCCGGGCTGCTGAACGTCACCGTGTACGAACCAGGCTCAAGCAGCGGAGCCACGAAATCACCGCTGGCGTTGGAGTGCAACACTGCGCGGATATTTGTCGCGTCGTTGGTGATTGTCACCGTTGTGCCAGGAACGACAGCTCCGCTGGCATCCGTCGTTGTACCAGTGATGGCGCCCTGGGTGGCCGATTGGGCAGCTGCTGGAACCCCGCCTGTAATGAGGATGACGAAGACGAACGCGAATATCAGGAGAAGCGAAAGTTTTCCTGGCTTCATTTTGTGGCCCTTTCCAAAATTCAATGACCGACACTCCGTCGCTCGTGAGTGCCGAATAGCTAACCGCTTTGCTGAACCGCTTAGCTGGAAAAAAGCAAAGCGGGTTGATTCCTGCCGTTTTCGGTGAAAAACCAGAGGTTTTTTCTGGGGCGTAACGACAGTGCCAGAAAAACACGAGGCCTGTCAATCACGATGAGTTCTGGCTACTAGGCCGGATTCATCCAACCTTGAATTCGGGGCAGGATCTTACCGGCGGTGCGGTTTTATGAGATCGATGGCGCGACATGCGCTGGGCCCTTTGGATAGAGAAGGTTACGCCAGCCTTACCCGGATCCAATTACGGCATCGCGGGCCGGTCTGAGGACTTCAACCTGCGTCCGTAGTAACCGTAGAGAGCGATCACGATATAGGCGATGAGGGGCACCACGTAGGAGAGTGCGTAGCTTCCAGTGCGCTTAGCAACCCAACCAAGCAACGGAGGAAAGACGCCTCCGCCGGCAACCGACATCACTAGCAGCGAACCCCCAAGCTTGGTGTTCGGCCCAAGATCCTTGATGCCCATGGCGAAGATGGTTGGGAACATCAGCGACATGAAGAAACTCGAGGCGAGAATCATCATCGCGCCTGTGAATCCTGGGTGAGCGATCCCGTATCCGAGAAGAACGATGTTGATAACGGCATAGAGCGACATCATCCGTGCAGGATCAAACCAACGCATAAGCCACGTGGAGACGAATCGGCCCACGGCCATTGCAATGAGATTGCCCGTGAGAAAGAGTGCGGCCGTGCGCTCGGCCACGGGCGTGTACTGCTTCATGTAAAAGATGTAGGCGCTCCAGGTGGCGAACTGCGCGCCGCAGTAACAGAACTCTGCGAACACCGCGACCCATAGATGGGAGTATCGAAATAACTGAGAAAAGTGGCCGTGATCGCCTCCGTCTTCATGCTCACGATGGATCGCTGGAAACCGCGCAAAGCCAATAAAGAGTGCGAACAGCAGGACGAGGCCACTGATGACGACGTACGTGGGGACAACCCGCATGATCTCCATGTGCAGATACGCGGCGTAGGTTCCGGCGGCCTTCATCTGCAACACCTTCGTCGGACTGTTTTCAATGCCGGAGAGGATGAAGTAGGCTCCGATGATAACCCCGGTGATGGTACCCGGAGGGTTGAATGATTGCGCGAAATTCAGGCGCTGCTCTGAGGTTTCAACCGGACCGAACTGAGCCATGAACGGATTCGCTGCGGTTTCCAACGTTGCAGATCCGCAACCGACGAAGAAAAGTGCGATAAGAAAGGGGGTGTACTGCCCAATGGCCGCTGCCGGCCAGAAGAGAAATGTGCCGATGCTAAAGATGCACAGGCCGGTAACAATTCCCGCCTTGTATCCCCAGCGTCGCATGAACAACGCCGCGGGAAGTGCCATGCATGCGTAACCGAGAAATACAGCCGTCTGGACAAGCTGGGCTTGCAGCGGCGACAGTTCGAATGACTTTTTGAACTGCTGCACCAAGATGTCCGTCAGATTGTTCGACATGCCCCAGATGAAGAACAAGACTGTGACCAACACGAATGGGAAGAGATTGCCCACCGGAAAGACTCGCGTTCTTGTAGCTTCAGTCGACCGGCTCGGCGGTGTTGCGACCATTTGCATGAGGACTCCAGAGGAAAGTGGGGGAATGTGTGAAAGTTGAGCATTAGCTTGGCGCAACCTGGGGGAGTCGCCCTGCGAGGCGGTCGAAAGCAAACAATGCGACGAGGTAGACGATCCCGGAAACGATAAACAGTGGCTGATAGCTGTGCGTGTGTTGCAATACTTCACCTGCGAAAACAGAGAACACCACTCCGCCGAGTGCACCCGCCGTGCCGGTTATTCCGACTACGGTCGCGACCTCCGACTGAGCGAAGATGTCGGCTGGAGCCACGAACATATTCGCGGAAAAACCCTGATGAGCACCGGCGGCCAAAGCGACGATGCTGACTGCGTACCGAAGCGAATGAAAACCGGGAGTGAAGATGACGGGCAATGCGCACAGTCCACATACGAGCATCGCTACCTTGCGTCCAAAGTTCACATTGCGCCGTCGAATTAACACGGATGCGAGCACGCCACCACCTACACTCCCTGCACTGGCGGACAGATAGACGATGGTGAGAGGGATCGCCATTTGCATGATGGTGAGGTTGAATTTTTCCGCAAGAAACTTCGGAAGCCAGTAGAGATAGAACCACCAGATGGTGTCCGTGAGGAACTTCGCAATGCACAGACCCCAACTTTCACGCCGCGCCAAGAGCGACATGACGGGAACGCGGCGCAAGGCTTGCGGCTCTGGGATCTTCGGCTTACGGCTCTCGTAAGGAAATAGTGCCCAGGCGATCAGCCACAGTATCCCTAGCGAAGACGTAGCGAGAAACGCAGCATGCCAACCCCAGCGCAGCACTATCCAAGGGACGAACAGTGGCGTGAGTTGAACCGCCACATTCATGCCGGAGTTGATCCAGCCCATGGCGTAGGCCCGCTGCGCAGAAGGAAAATACTCGACCGCGCTCTTCACCGCTGCGGGAAAGTTTCCCGC
>Ga0157370_10002600_pt1 | contig 21693 bp, 16 predicted proteins | sample C35metaG_FD_113463 | JGI IMG/M metagenome (GOLD analysis project Ga0157370, IMG submission 113463) | Corn rhizosphere microbial communities from Kellogg Biological Station, Michigan, USA - C3-5 metaG | ecosystem: Host-associated > Plants > Roots > Rhizosphere > Soil | place: USA: Michigan...
ACGGTCCAGAATGCGCGCAACGCATCCGGAGCGAAGTGCATGGCCGCCTGGTACCCGTGGATTCTGCTGCTGCACCTGTCGTGCGCGATCATCTTCGTGGGCGCGGTGGCGTTCGAGGTGCTGGTGATCGAAGGCCTGCGCACCGCGTTTGACCCATCCGCGATGCACGAGATCGAACAGGCCATCATGGGCCGTGCACGCAAATTCATGCCGATCGTGGTGGCGCTGCTGTTCCTGTCCGGGTTCTGGCTTTTCGACTTCCGGTGCAACGGCTTCCAGTGCGTCGCGACGCTGTCCGGCAAATTGCTGCTGGCAAAGGTGGTTTTGGCGTTCGCGGTGCTGGGCGTGTTCGCGCAGACCATTTGGACAAGCACACGCGGTCGGATGGACGTGTGCCGCTTCCGTCATACCCATCGCATTGTGCTGGCGATGATGGTCGGCATCGTGGTGATAGCGAAGCTGATGTTTTCCGGCGTGGTGGTCTAACTCGTACGCGCCCCCACAAGCGTCGACGCAAACGATTCACGCCGCCACACCACCACCCGATTGCGGCCCTCGGCCTTGGCGTGATACTGCGCGGCGTCGGCGTGTTCCACCAGGGCCTCGACGTCGGGAGTGGTCGCACCGCGCATGGCGACGCCGATGCTCACGGTGAGCGCGATCAGGTGCTCGCCGACCGGCACCCGCAACGCGGCCACGCGCGCGATGATGCGTTCGGCGATCTGTACCGCCATCCGTGCGCTGTCGCCCCTGAGCATGATGAGAAACTCCTCGCCGCCGTATCGCCCGATCCGGTCGGGCTCACCGAGTTCGGCGCGGATCGCCTCGACCACCGCGGCGAGGCACGCATCGCCCGCGGAATGTCCGCGGCTGTCGTTGATCTGCTTGAAATGGTCGATGTCGAGGAACAGCACGGCGAGCGAATTTCGTTTGTCCACCGCGGACTGCCACGCGCCACGCAGGCGTTCCATGATCGCGCCGCGGTTGAACACGCCGGTCAGCGGATCGAACTGCGCCATTCGGGTGGCGTGGTCGCGTTCGTGCCGGACCTGCAACGTGCGGTCGGCGAGCCCGACGGTAATGATCACCGCGGCCCACGCCATGCTCGCGGGGAACCCGTACTCCAGCCATGCCGGCAGCGGAAATCCCGCGATCAACTGCACCACGCGTGCCACCGTCAGCGCCAGCAGCGGCACCCAGGACAACAGGAAGAATCCCGCCTGCCGGTTGCCGCGGCGCCAGGCCCGCCAACTCGAGGCCAGCACCGTCGCCGTGCTGACAACCAGCAATGCGTTGACGGTGTTGGGGAGCCACGCATCCGGTTGCAGGAACGGCATCCACACGATCGCGGCGAACGCGAAGAACGGCCAGCGCAATGCGCTCAGCACCGCGGCGAGCCGCGGCGTATCGCGCCGAAGGTCGGCGAACGCCAGGATGAACCAGATCGAGAACCCCGCCGCCAGCGCGGCCATGCACTGGCCGGTGTGGTAGCCGAGCGGACTGAGCAGCGCCGCACCCGGCAACGCGAACAACTCGCCGGACGCGGTCATGTCGTACACCGTCTGCGCGCAAACGTAGATGATGAAATACAGGAACATCCGGTCGCGCAGCACCAGCCAGAAGCACAGGATCACCAGCACCATCGAAATCTGCACGCCGGCGAAGAACGTGCTCATGCGCACGTGCCACAGGTCGGCCGCGCGATAGCCGGCCTCGTCCGTGATGGCCACGCGGATCGGCTGCGTCTGGCCCGGGTCGCCCAGCGCGACGTAGAGGGGTTGATCGGCGCGCAGGTCGGCCGGCAATCGATACACGACGGCGTGGTGCGAGAAGCTGGGGTCGAGCGTCGCGTCGAACACGCTGTCGCGGCGGGGGCGGTAGTCCGGCGGCAGGTAAACAGCCATCCGGGCCCGCACGTTGCCACCAATCGACAAAAGCGGCGGACTTGCGAGCCGCCAGTCGTCGGCAAGCCGCAGTGCGTACCAAGCCGTGCGTGCACGCGGTGCACGCAGCCAGGCGCGCGATTGCGCGACGTTCCACTCCGCTTCCATCGCGGGCGCGTGCCCCGCCGCGATCACCGGTGCGGCAGGCAACGTCGCCACGCGCAAGTTCGCGTCGCCTGCCCACACGACCAGCGGGCAGCAGCACAGAAGCAACACCCAGCGCAGCGACGCGAAACCCATGCATCGAATCTCCACACATGGTCCAGGCGGACTCTAGCCGGTTTTCCATGCCGCGGTGCGCGCCGCCGCACGCGAAATCGCACGGCATGAAGTGTTAGGATGAAAGGTCCGCATCGAGCGGCAATCGCGCCTCAGGTCCCATGTCCTGCCTACCCGAAGAACTCAAGCAAGCGGCACTGGAATACCATCGGCACGCGCCCGCCGGCAAGATTCGCATCACCCCCACCAAATCGCTGCTGACCGCACGCGACCTGTCGTTGGCGTATTCGCCGGGCGTCGCCGCGGCCTGCGAGGAAATCGTCCGCGATCCCATCGAAGCGCATTCGCTCACCGCACGCGGAAACCTGGTCGGCGTGATCACCAACGGCACCGCGGTCCTGGGCCTCGGCAGCATCGGCGCGCTGGCCGGCAAGCCGGTGATGGAAGGCAAGGGCGTGCTGTTCCGCAAGTTCGCCGGCATCGACGTGTTCGACATCGAGATCGACGAACGCGACCCGGACAAACTGGTCGAGATCATCGCCGCGCTGGAGCCGACCTTCGGCGGCATCAACCTCGAGGACATCAAGGCGCCGGAATGCTTCTACGTCGAGCGCAAGTTGCGCGAGCGCATGAACATCCCGGTGTTCCACGACGACCAGCACGGCACCGCGATCATTGTCGGCGCGGCATTGACCAACGCACTGATCGTGGTGGGCAAGAAGATCGACGAAGTGAAAGTCGCGGCATCGGGCGCGGGCGCCGCCGGCATCGCCTGCCTCGACATGCTGGTGCGGCTCGGCGTCAACCCCGAAAACATCCTGGTCAGCGACAGGGACGGCGTGCTTTACCAAGGCCGACCGGGACTAGATCCCAGCCTCCGACGCTACGCGCGCAAGACCAGGGCACGCACGCTGGCCGACATCGTCAAGGGCGCCGACGTGTTCCTCGGCGTCTCCGCGGGCGGCGTGTTGAAGCGCGAGATGGTCGCCACCATGGCCGACCGCCCGGTGATCCTCGCGCTCGCAAATCCCTCGCCGGAAATCACGCCCGAGGAAGCGCGCGCTGCGAAGCCGGATGCGGTGATCGCGACCGGCCGTTCGGATTACCCGAACCAGGTCAACAACGCGCTGTGCTTTCCCTACATTTTCCGCGGTGCGCTGGACGTCGGCGCCACCGGCATCAACGAAGCGATGACCGTTGCCTGCGTGCACGCGATCGCCCAGCTCGCGCGGCGCGAAGCCTCCGACGTCGCGCAACGTGCCTACGGCGGGAAGGTGCCTCACTTCGGCGCGGATTACCTGATCCCGCGCCCGTTCGATCCACGCCTGCTGGTGCAGGTGGCGCCGGCCGTTGCGAAAGCGGCAATGGAGTCCGGTGTCGCGATGCGTCCGCTCACGGACCTGCACGCCTACACCGAAAAACTCAGCCAATTCGTGTTTCGCACCGGGCTCGCGATGAAGCCGGTGTTCGAACGCGCGCGCGCGCATCCGATGCGGGTCGTCTACGCCGAGGGCGAGGAAGAAACCGTGCTGCGCGCCGTGCAGACGGTCGTGGACGAACAACTGGTGAAGCCGATCCTGATTGGCCGGCCCGAGGTCATCGAACGCCGCATAGAACGCATCGGCCTGCGCCTGCAGGCGGGCCGCGATTTCGAACTCTGCAACATCCACTCCGATCCGCGTTTCGACGCCTATTGGCAGCACTACTACGAGTTGATGCAACGCCGCGGCGTCACGCCCGCATCCGCGAAGTCGGTGGTGCGTTCGCGCCCCACCGTGATCGCGGCGTTGATGGTGGCGCGTGGCGAGGCCGACGCGCTGATCTGCGGGGTGGTTGGCCGCTACCAGCGCAAGGCCGCCTACATCCGCGACATCATCGGGCTGGACCGTGACGTGGAAACCCTTTCGTCGATGGCGGCCGTCGCCAATGACAAGGGGCTCACGTTTTTCCTCGACACCCACATGCAGCACGACCCTGATTCCGAACAGATCGCCGAGGCCACCCTCCAGGCCACGTTGCGGTTGAAGCTGCTGGGCGTGGAACCGCGGGTGGCCCTGATCGCGGGTTCCAACTTCGGCAGCCGCGTCACCACCACCGCGCTGAAAATGCAGCAGGTGCTGCGCATCCTGCGCGAACGCGCGCCTGAACTCGAGGTCGAAGGCGAGATGCAGGCCGACGTCGCGCTCGACCCCGAGCTGCGCTCGCGGCTGTTCCCTAACTCACGCCTTACCGGGCGCGCCAACGTATTCGTGTTCCCCAATCTCGCCGCCGCCAACGCCGCCTTCAATATCACCCGCTCGATGTCCGACGGCGTGGTGCTCGGCCCGATCCTGATGGGCGTGGCCAAGCCGGCGCACGTGCTGACGCCGCAGGCCACGGTGCGGCGCGTGGTGAACATGAGCGCGATCGCGTGCGTCGAAGCGCAGATTCGTGCGCCGCGCGAAATCGCGAAGCGCAAGGCACGCGCGAAGGCACGACGCGACGCCGGCGCCCGCAAGACAACCCCCAAGACTTTGAAGAAAATCGCGCGAACGAACGCGCACAGGAGCAAACGATGAACGCATTGGCACGCGAATTCATGGATCAGGATCCCGATCCGCGCGAAACCCGCGAATGGGTCGAATCGATCGAAGCGGTGATCAACGCCGAGGGCACCGAGCGCGCGCACCAGTTGCTGGAAAAGCTGGTGGACGAAACGCGTCGCGCCGGCGGCCACCTGCCGTTCTCCCCCACCACCGAATACGTCAACACGATTCCGCCGCAATTCGAAGCCAAATCACCCGGCGATGCCGCGATGGAATGGCGCATCCGCTGCCTGATCCGCTGGAATGCCATGGCGATGGTGGTACGCGCGAATCGCAAACCCGGCGGCCTTGGCGGCCACATCGCGAGCTTCGCTTCGTCGGCCACGCTGTACGACGTCGGCTTCAACCACTTCTGGCGCGCGCCTTCCGAAGACCACCCCGGCGACCTGATCTGCTATCAGGGCCATTCCAGCCCGGGCCTGTATGCGCGTTCTTTCCTGGAAGGCCGCATCAGCACGGAGCAACTGGACAACTACCGGATGGAAGCGGTCAATCCCCACGGCACGGCATTGTCGTCGTATCCACACCCATGGTTGATGCCCGATTATTGGCAGGTACCGACGGTGTCGATGGGCCTCGGGCCCATCGAGGCGATCTACCAGGCGCAGTTCATGAAGTACCTGGAAGCGCGCGGCCTGATGCCCAAGACCGACCGCAAGGTGTGGTGCTTCCTCGGCGACGGCGAATGCGACGAACCCGAATCGCTGGGCGCGATTTCCGTGGCCGGCCGCGAGAAGCTGGACAACCTGATCTTCGTGATCAACTGCAACCTGCAGCGCCTCGACGGCCCCGTGCGCGGCAACGGCAAGATCATCCAGGAACTCGAAGGCGTGTTCCGCGGCGCCGGCTGGAACGTCATCAAACTGATCTGGGGTTCGTACTGGGATCCGCTTCTGGCGCGCGACACCAAGGGCGTATTGCGCAAGCTGATGATGGAAACCGTGGACGGCGAATACCAGGCCTGCAAGGCGTTCGGCGGCAAGTACACGCGAGAACAGTTCTTCGGCAAGTATCCGGAAACCGCGGCGATGGTCGCGAACCTTTCCGACGAGGACATCTGGCGCCTCAACCGCGGCGGCCACGATCCGCACAAGGTTTACGCGGCCTATCACGCGGCCGTGCACACCGAAGGCATGCCGACGGTGATCCTTGCAAAAACCGTCAAGGGCTATGGCATGGGCGCGGCGGGTGAATCGCTGAACATCGCGCACCAGGCCAAGAAGATGCACCAGGACGCGGTGAAGATTTTCCGCGACCGCTTCCAGATACCGATCCCCGACAAGCAGCTCGAAGGCGAAGACATCGATTCGGTTCCGTACTACCACCCCGGCAAGGATTCGCCGGAAGTGCAATACATGCTGGCGCGCCGCAAGGAACTCGGCGGTTATCTGCCGTACCGCCGCGAGAAATCCAGCAAGACCTTGTCCGTGCCGGGACTCGACGCGTTCGAGGCGATCACCAAGGGCAGCGGCGATCGCGAAATTTCCACCACCATGGCGATCGTGCGCGGGATGAACCTGTTGCTGCGTGACAAGGAAATCGCGCCGCACGTGGTGCCGATCGTGGTGGACGAGGCGCGTACCTTCGGCATGGAAGGCATGTTCCGCCAGATCGGCATCTACGCGCCGGGCGGCCAGAAGTACCGCCCGCAGGACGCCGACCAGTTGCTGTACTACCGCGAAGCCGAAGACGGGCAGGTGCTGCAGGAAGGCATCTCGGAAGCCGGCGGCGTGTCGGCGTGGATCGCGGCGGGCACCAGTTATTCGGTGTCCGATCAGCCGATGCTGCCATTCTTCATCTTCTACTCGTGCTTCGGTTTCCGCCGCATCGGCGACCTGATCTGGGCGGCCGGCGACCAACGCACCCGCGGCTTCCTGCTGGGCGCGACCGCGGGACGCAGCTTCGCGGGCGAAGGCCTGCAGCACGCCGATGGCGATTCGATGCTGGTCGCGGGCGTGGTGCCGAATTGCAAGGCCTACGATCCGACCTTCTCGTACGAAGTCGCGGTGATCATGCAGGACGGCATCCGCCGCATGCTGCACGAGCAGGAGGACGTGTTCTATTACGTCACCGCGATGAACGAGAACTACACGCACCCCGACATTCCGAAGGATTGCGCGGAAGGCATCATCAAGGGGATGTACCTGTTGCAAGCAGGGAGCGGGGAACAGGGAACAGGGAAAGGCAAGAGCAAAGGCAGCAAGACCGCAGCGCCGCGGGTGCAATTGCTGGCGTGCGGCGTGGTGCTGCGCGAAGCCATCAAGGCGGCCGAACTGCTGGACAAGGAATTCGGCGTCAAGGCCGACGTCTGGTCGTGCCCCAGCTTCACCGAACTCTCGCGCGACGGTTTCGATTGCGAGCGCTGGAACCGGCTGCACCCGAACCCGAAGGAACAACGGAAGTCCTACGTCGCACAATGCCTCGAAAAGCACGACGGCCCGGTGGTCGCGGCCACCGACTATGTGCGCGCTTTCGCGGACCAGGTGCGTGCCTTCGTCCCCCACGGCCGGCGCTTCACGGTTCTCGGCACCGACGGTTACGGCCGCAGCGACACCCGCGTCAACCTGCTTGAATTCTTCGAGGTCAACGCGCACTGGATCGCGCACGCCGCGATCGCGTCACTCGTCGCAGAAGGCGTGTTGACCGCCAAGGATGTCGAACGCGCGATCAAGATGTGGAAGCTCGATCCGGGCAAGCCGAATCCGATCGCGGTGTAACAACGGCGACCGTTCCTGATTCGCCCCCGCGGCGAATCAGGGCGAAAGCACCAGCTTGCGCGAGAGTTTGGAAACACCGCGCTCGTCGAAGGCTTCCACGGCGACGACGTAGCGCACACCCTTGTTGAGCGCGGTCAGCTTCAGCCGGGTCGGCTGGTCCGCGAAGCGCTGGTAGGTTTCGGAAAGGCGGTCGGGTGCAATGCCCCAGCGCACGTTGTAACCCACCGCACCGTACACCGGTTTCCACACGATCTCGGCATCACGCGCGTCGGGCATTCGCTTTGCGGACACCAGTTCCGGCGCGGGCGGCGGCGGCCCGTCCGCATGGCCGAACACGCGCAGATCCGCGATCGCCAGATGCTGCGCGCCGACGTGCACGTGGACGTAGCGCACGTAGCGGATATGCGCCGGCCGGTCGAGTTCGACGTAGGCGTTGGCGCGATCCCGCTTCGAATGCGAAAGATCGGCGAGCGTCGTCCAGCGCTTGCCATCGAGCGAGCCTTCGAGGCGAAATTGCGTGACGATGTCCGGCGCGTCGCCGTAGCGCCCGGATTTGTAATCGGCGTAATTGACCTGCACCGCGCGCACCGCGCGCGGGCCGCCGAGGTCGAGCGTCAGCGTCTGGCCGGGGTTGGCGTTCGCCGCGACCCAGAACTTGCGCGGATTCTCGTCGGCCGCGTTCGACGGCGGGAAACCCGGCAATTGCGAGGACGCCGTCGCCGCCTTGCGGTAAGACAACAGCATCCAGCCGGCGAAGGTGCTCTCGCCGGGCTTGAGCTTGTGGTCCGGCATCCGCTGCGGAAAATCGCCGAAGCGGGTATCGACCCACATCTGCCCGTCCTTGTCGAAGCCGGCGGGGAACAGATCGACGCGTCGTTCGAATCGCCAGTTGACGCCCACCCACATCGTGCCGCTGTTCCAAAAGTTGCCGTACGCATCTTCGAAAGTTGAGCCGTGGCCCGCGCCGACCACGAATCCGCCGGGCTTGTAGCCGACCGGGTTGTACGGCGCATAGGTGAACGGGCCGAGCGGTCCCTTGCCGACGTACACGCCGGTGGCATAGACGTTGTACTCGGTGCCCGGCGCGGCGTATTGCAGGTAGTAACGGCCGTCGTGCTTGTTCATCCACGCGCCTTCGATGTAGGGCGCGATGCTCGTGTCACTGTGGTCCCTGCCGAAGCGCTCCCAGCCGTGCATCGAGGGATCGGCGCGCAGCAGCGCCAACGGCTTGCCGACGAACCGGATGCGCTTGCCTTCGCCTTCGGCTTGCTGGTCGAACGCGAAATCGAGTTGCGCACCATAGATTGGAAACACGTTGGACGAATCCCAGTAAAGATAGATTTTCCCGTCGTCGTCCTGGAACAGGCCCGGATCCCAGGGGCCTGGCGGCAGCTCGCCCGATTTCAGTGCGCCTTCGTGTCCGGGCCATACGGCGCCCGGCACCGGCGGCAGCAGGCGCGTCCAGAAATCCCAACGGCCGTGTGCCGGATCGGTGGAATACAGCAACGGCCGCGGCTCCATCGCGGCCTGCATCAGGAACAGCTTGCCGTCGGCGACCAGCGTCGCCGGCGCAACGGGACCGTCGAACGGCCAGCGATCCGGCTTCACGAACGACCAGTGCACCAGATCGGTCGAACGCCAGTAGCCGTCGGCCAGGGTCAGGAACAGGTAATAGGCATCCTTGTAGCGCACGATCGCGGGATCTGCGCCGGTGCGGTACGAGATGCCCTGGTTCATCTGCTCGTAGTTGTAGCGGTAGTCGATGTCGAGCGGATTGATCCAGGTGCGGCCGGATGCTGCCGCGGCAAGCGGTGCCGCGAGCATGCAGGCCAGCGCAAGCGAGCAAGCAGACGTGAGTCGTGCGGCGTGCGGGTTCGTCGACATTCGGGCAGCATGTGGCGTCGGCCGCGCCGATGCAAGCGATGCCGAGATCGCCGGATCTGGTCGCACCGGTGAACGCCTCGCGCTTCTGCAACGACTTCGCGATTCAGCGCGAGAAGGTCGCGCGCCGTTGCGGTGTGAGGATCGGCGCGCGGCCACCCGCCCTCGCCGGGAGGCCACGCGCCGATCCCACAACGCTTCCACGAACCCATGGAATCGAAAATTGACCAGCGGTTGTCATTCTCCTGATCCGTTGCACCACGCGCATGTGCATGTGGTAACTGAAAATCGCATGACACTCGTCATGCCATCCTTGTGCGCCGCCCCTGCGCCATCGCGCCGCATGGCGTAGACTCGCGGATCGTTCTTCACGAGAGGGGTTTCATCATGCGTCGCACTGTTCTGTTTGCCCTCGCCACCAGCCTGTGCATGGCCGCCGCCGCGCAGGCCGCGCCTGCGGAAGACGCTTCGAGTCCTGCACAGACGTTTTCGACCGCGATCACCGCGCAAGGGTTCCGCGCCTACGACAAGGCGATTTCCTCGGACTACATGGATGGCCGCAAGCCAGGAACCGTCGGCGGCGAACGCGCGACCGCGTGGATCGTCGAACAGTTCAAGAAACTCGGACTGCAGCCGGGCAACCACGGCTCGTGGTTCCAGAAGGTGCCCACGGTTTCGACCGCGCTCGTCAATCCCCGACAGGTCAGGCTCGACGTCAGAGAAGGCGGCGGCATGCAGAGCTTCAACTTCGGCAAGGACCTGGTTGCATCGACCTTGCAGGCAAAACCCAAGGTCACGATCAAGGATTCCGACATCGTGTTCGTCGGCTACGGCGTCGACGCACCCGAATGGAACTGGAACGACTACAAGGATCTCGACGTCAAGGGCAAGACGGTGGTGGTGCTGGTCAACGATCCCGGCTTCGGCGACCAGGATGCCAGCCTGTTCAAGGGCAAGGCCATGACCTACTACGGCCGCTGGACCTACAAGTACGAGGAAGCCGCGCGCCAGGGTGCCGCGATGTGCCTGATCGTGCACACCTCCAACGATGCGGCGGGTTACCCGTGGTCGGTGGTGATGAACAGTTGGGGCGGACCGCAGCTCGCATTGCCGCAAAGCGAAGATCCCGCACCGCGGCTGCCGGTCGCGGGCTGGCTCACCCGTGACGCCGCGCAACGCCTGTTCGCGAAAGCGGGGCTCGACTTCGACAAGTTGGCCGCCGCTGCCGACCATCGCGGCTTCAAGCCGGTGCCGCTGAAGGCCACCGCATCGATCACGCTGGACAGCAAAATCGAACACGGTTCGGCCAACAACGTGCTCGGCATGATCAAGGGCACCGCGCATCCCGACCAGGTGGTCGTGTATTCGGCGCACTGGGATCACCTGGGCGAAGACGACAGCCTGAAGGGCGACAAGATTTACAACGGCGCCATCGACAACGGCACCGGCATTTCGGCGCTGCTTGAGCTCGCCAAGGCGTTCAAGGCGCAGAAACCCGCGCCCGAGCGCAGCGTGCTGTTCACGGCCGTGACGCTGGAAGAATCCGGCCTGCTCGGTTCGTTGTACTACACCAAGCATCCGGTGTTCCCGATGGACAAGACCGTCGCCGACATCAACATGGATGCCATGGACGTGATCGGCCCGACGAAAAATCTGCAAATCATCGGCAGCGGCCAGTCGCAACTGGAAGACATGCTGAAGGCCGCGCTGAAGAAACAGGGCCGCTACGCCAGCCCCGACGCGACGCCGCAGAACGGCTTCTACTTCCGTTCCGATCATTTCAGCTTCGCCAAGGCCGGCGTGCCCGCGCTGATGACCCAAACCGGCGACGACATGGTGCATGGCGGCACCACCGCGGGCCGTGCGGCGCTGGACGATTACACCGCACACCACTACCACACGCCGATGGACAACTTCGATCCGAAGTGGGATTTCAGCGGTGTCGCCGAGGACACGCAGGCGCTGTATGAAGTTGGCCGCGAACTCGTGAACAGCGACCAATGGCCGAAGTGGAACAAGGACAGCGAATTCCGCGCACGGCGCGAGAAAATGATGGGCGAGAAGTAATTTGGTTGTCGTCATTCCGGACGCCGCGCAGCGGCGATCCGGAATCGGTTTTTTGTCCCAAGGAATTCTTCAGGCCATGCACCACTCGCGCCTGTGCTCCCTGCAGATCGACTGCAGGGTTGACGACATCGATGCCGCGGCCCGTTTCTGGGCCGCGGCACTCGGTTGTCCCGTGGACATGGACCACCCCGGCAGCCGCGACAACTACCGGCAACTCGCCACCCCGCCGGACCAGCCGATGGTGCAGTTGCAACGTGTCGAGCACGAAAGCCGCGTGCACCTGGACATCGAAACCGATGACATCGAGGCGGAAGTCGCGCGCTTGCAGGACCTCGGAGCGACGGTCTTCAAACGCCTCGACCGCTGGGTGGTGATGCAGGCGCCGACCGGCCAGCGCTTCTGCGTCGTTCGCGTGCAGCGGCCCGGTTTCGCCGAAAATGCGAACCACTGGGATTGAGGCAACTGGCTTCGGATCGCACAACCCGCTACACTGCGCGCAGTTTGACGCGCCGCACCCCGAACTTCCCTGCTGGACCATCGCTGCCGCAGAGCTGAAAAGCTCCGCGCCGCCGGGTCCGCGCCACTCGACCGTCGCGCACACACGGACACCGCAATCGCGGCGTCCGCACATTGTTTTACCCACCTGCAGCGCGGTTTAGGGAACGCTCCGGGACAACAGGAGCTTTCTCATGACGTTCGAATCGCTCGGGCTCGCGCCCGCGTTGCTGCGTGCCCTTGCCGAACAAGGCCACGCCACTCCCACCCCGATCCAGGCCGCGGCGATCCCGCACGTACTGGATGGCCACGACTTGCTTGCCGGCGCGCAGACCGGCACCGGCAAGACCGCCGCGTTCGCGCTGCCGCTGCTGCAAAAGCTCGGCGTGGACCAGGTCGTCCACAACGGCAAGCAACCGCGCAAACCGCGCGCACTGATCTTGACGCCCACCCGCGAACTCGCCGCGCAGGTGAACGACAGCCTGCGCGCCTACGGCAAGTACCTGCGGGTGCACACGGCGGCCGTGTTTGGCGGCGTCGGCATGGGCGGCCAGGTGATGAGCCTGCGCCGCAGCCTCGACATCATCGTCGCGACGCCCGGCCGTCTGATCGACCACATGGATCGCCGCAACGTCGACCTGTCGTGCGTCGACACGCTGGTGCTGGACGAAGCCGACCGCATGCTCGACATGGGCTTTGCCCCGGCGCTGAAAAAAATCCTCGGCGTATTGCCGAAGCAGCAGCGGCAGACGCTGCTGTTCTCGGCGACCTTCGCGCCGGAGATCAAGGCACTGGCGGCGCAGTTCATGCACAACCCGCAAGAAGTGCAGATGGCGCAACCGAACGCGGTCGCGGTCGGCGTCAGCCACCGCGTACATCCGGTCGATGCGGACAAGAAACGTGATCTCCTGCTGCATGTGCTGGCCGCCGACAGCCGCCGGCAGACGCTGGTGTTCGCACGCACGAAGCATGGTTCGGACAAGCTGTGCAAATACCTTGACCAGCACGGTTTCCGCGTGGCCGCCATCCACGGCAACAAGAGCCAGAGCCAGCGCACCCGCGCACTCGCCGACTTCAAGGCGGGCAAGATCACGGTGCTGGTCGCCACCGACATCGCCGCACGCGGCCTGGACATCGCGCAACTGCCGGCGGTGGTGAATTACGACCTGCCGATGGTCGCGCAGGATTACGTGCACCGCATCGGCCGCACCGGACGTGCCGGCGCCGAAGGCCTGGCGCTGTCGCTGGTCAGCCGCGAAGAAGAAGGCCTGCTGCGCGACATCCGCCGGTTGCTGAAGCAGGACCTTGCGGTCGAGCTGATCGAAGGGTTCGAGCCGGCGTGGAGCCTGCGACTGGATAGTCCAACGCACGCATCACGCAAACCCGGCCGAAACAATGCCAGCGCAAATAGCAACAAAGCCAAATCCGGCAAGCCCTCGCACGTACGTCGCCCGCACGTGCAACATGGCAAGGAAGAACACGCCGCCGGCAACAAGCGTCGCCGCAACAAGTGGCGCGGCAACACGAATTCGCGCAAAGCGTAGGCGTCAGCGTAGCAACCAATCGCGCGGCTTGAGGTTCACCGCGAGAACCGTAGGTTGGGCTGACCCGGTTTCATCGGGAAGCCCAACGTCCATGGACGAGGACGTTGGGCTTCGCGTTGCTCAGCCCAACCTACCGCGGCTCCACGTCGAATCCACTACAACCATTCGCGCGGCTTGAGGTATTCCCCGAGCCGCGCTTCGGCGCTGCCGGCTTTCGGCACGTAACCGTATTCGTAGCGCACGCGCGGTGGCAGGGACATCAGGATCGCTTCGGTGCGGCCGCCAGACTGTAGGCCGAACAACGTGCCGCGGTCGTAGACGAGGTTGAATTCGACGTAGCGCCCGCGACGGTACAACTGGAATTCGCGTTCGCGTTCCCCGTAAGGCATGCCTTTGCGGCGCTCGACAATCGGCAGGTACGCATCCAGGTAGCCGTTGCCGACGGCCTGCATGAAAGCAAAGGATTTTTCGAAATCCCACTCGTTCAAATCGTCGAAAAAGAGCCCGCCGACACCGCGGGTTTCATCGCGGTGCTTCAGCCAGAAATACTCGTCGCACCATTTCTTGTACTTCGGATATACGTCATCGCCGAACGGCGCGCACAGGTCGCGCGCGACGGCGTGCCAATGCACGCAGTCCTCGTCGAATGGGTAAAACGGCGTCAGGTCAAACCCGCCGCCGAACCACCACACCGGCTCCTCGCCTGGCTTTTCGGCCTCGAAGTAACGCACGTTGGCGTGCGAGGTCGGCACGTAGGGATTCTTCGGGTGGACCACCAGCGATACGCCGCACGCGGCCCACGAACGACCGGCCAGCTCGGGTCGGTGCGCGGTCGCGGATGGCGGCAGCTTGTCACCGGTGACGCGCGAATAATTGACGCCGGCCTGCTCGAACACCGCGCCGTTTTTCAGGACGCGCGTACGGCCACCGCCACCCGCGGGCCGCGTCCACGTATCCTCGATGAAGCGTGCCTCGCCGTCGGCGCGTTCCAGTGTGGCGCAGATGCGATCCTGCAAACCTCGCAGGAAAGCATCGACCTTTTCCACATTCGTTTCCATCGACATATCCAAAAACGACGGGCGGCCTTCGCCGCCCGTCTTGCAAATCATTTCGCCATCATCAAGCCGTTCTGGATGTCGGTGACGAGGTTCTTGACCCAGCTTTCGTAATTCTTGTGGATGTAGCGCACGCCGTTCTTCTCCTCGTAACGGAGGTTGTTGCTGGTGACATAATTGATCTGGATCTTCTGCACGTCGTAATGCACCGCAATGGTGACGCTGAACGCGCGCGGATCGTAGACCGCGTCGATCTCGCCAGGCACGTGCTTGACGATGCGCCAATTGCGCGCCGTCAGGGCCGACCCGATGATCTGCTCCACCTTGGCCGAATTGACGTTCGCCGGCACCGGAATCGGCGCGGGGTCGGTCAACGGCACCTGCCGAAATGCCATCAGCAACAACAACGCCGGCATCAGCAGCAGCGGCAGCCCCACTTTCACGATACGCATGCGCAACATGGTGTTTCCTCCCTGGGAAATGTGCGGCGACCGCGCCGCGCCGGCGAGTGTAACCGCGCACCCGTTGCGAAGGTTTCGGCACGTATACTGATCCACCAGCAACGAATGGAACCACAGGGTGCCGGCACGCATTGAACCGCTCGCGATCACGACGTACAGCGCGACCTCCGCGCTCGGCCATGGACTCGCGGCGCACCTCGAAGCCCTGCGCAATGCCCGTGGCGGCCTGCGCGCGAACGATTTCTCGTCGGCTCCGCTGGAATGCCGGATCGGCCGCGTCACCGGGGTGGAAGATGCGGCCCTGCCCGCGCCGCTCGCGCACTGGGACTGCCGCAACAACCGCCTTGCCTGGCTGGGACTGCAGCAGGACGGATTGATGGAGGCGGTCTCCAACGCGGTCGACCGTCACGGCGCCACGCGTGTCGCGTTGGTTCTGGGCACCTCGACCGCCAGCATCGGTTCCACCGAAGATGCCTATCGGCGGCTGGATGACGGGCATTTTCCGGAAGACCTGCGCAGGCCGGAGATCCACACCCCGCATTCGCTCGCTGCGTTCGTCGCCGACGCAACCGGGATCACCGGGCCCGCATTGACGATCTCCACCGCGTGTTCGTCATCGGCCAAGGTGTTCGCATCCGCCGAGCGCCTGATCCGGCTGGGCCTGGTGGATGCGGCGCTGGTCGGCGGCGTGGACACCTTGTGTGACAGCGTGTTGTTCGGATTTCGTTCGCTGGAACTGGTGTCGACGCAAGTCTGCCGCCCGTTCGATGCACACCGCGACGGCATTTCCATCGGCGAAGCCGCCGCATTCGCCGTACTGGAACGCGCCGAGGCCGCGCCGCACGCGCCGCGCCTGCTCGGCCATGGCGAATCCTCGGACGCTTATCACATGTCGACACCGCACCCCGAAGGACGCGGTGCGCAGGCGGCGCTGGAAGACGCGCTGGCGCGCGCCGGCATCGATGCGGATGCCGTCGATTACGTCAATCTGCACGGGACCGCCACGCTCAAGAACGACGAGGTCGAAGCGAAATTGCTGCCACGTTTCGCAACACGCACCCGCGCGAGTTCCACCAAGGGTTTCACCGGCCACACCCTCGGCGCGGCCGGCGCGCTGGAAGCGGTGTTCGCGCTGCTGGCGATCGAACACGGGATGGTGCCGCCCAACCTCGGCTGCAGCGAACCCATGCCGGAAGCCGCACCGTGGCTGGCATTGCAACCTTCGGGGCAACGCGTCGATATCGCGCTCAGCAATTCGTTCGGCTTCGGCGGCAACAACTCTTGCCTGGTGTTCGGACGCGGGAGCCCAGCATGAACGCGCCGCTCGCGCTTCGCGTCACGGGCATAGGCGCATGGGCGCCGGGCGCACCGGACTGGCAACGACTGCGCGACATCCTGCGCGGGGCGGCCGCCGCCGCGGGAGACGCGCCCACGCGTCCGACCGGCGCGATCCTGCCCGCGGCTGAACGCCGCCGGGCACCCGACGGCGTGCGCCTCGCGGCAGACGTCGCCGCGCAAGCGACGGGCATGGCGGGCATCGACCCGGCCACTGTTCCCTGCGTCTTCGGGTCCACCCACGGCGAAGTCGCGATCACCGATTACGTCTGCGAGACGTTGGCGCGGGCACCACTGGATCTTTCGCCCACCAAATTCCACAACTCGGTGTTGAATGCGCCCGCCGGCTACTGGACGATCGCCACCGGCTGCACGGCGGCGTCCAGCGCGGTGACCGCGCATCACCGGAGTTTTGCGGCCGGGTTGCTGGAAGCCGCGACCTTCGCCTGCGCCGAAGACACGCCGGTGTTGTTCGCGTCGTGCGAAGCCGCCTCCACCGGCCCGCTGGCCGACATGACCCGCACCACGCTCGCGTTCGGCGTCGCACTGCTGCTGCACCCGGCCGCAACGGAAGGAGCGCGTTTGCGACTTGTCTTGCACGCGGCCGCCGCGGCGCCCTTGCCCGTGCTGGCATTGCCTGCGGTGGCAGGCGACAATCCGGCCAACGCCGAGGCACTGGCGGTGCTGTCCGCGCTCGCCCATGCCCGGCCGACGCACTTGCGTTTGCCGTTGTCGTCGGGATTGTCACTGGATATGGAGATCACGCCTTGAATGACGCCACGGCCCGTGCTTGCGTGATCGTGCCCTGCCTCAACGAGGCGCGCGCGATACGGAACCTGCTGGAAGGCGTGCTGGCGCATTGCTGCGACGTGATCGTGATCGACGATGGCTCGACCGACGACACCGCGGCGATCGTCGCGCAATTGCCGGTGACGTTGATCCGCCATCCCGAGCGACGCGGCAAGGGCGAGGCCCTGCGAGCCGGCTTCCGCGAAGCGCTGAAACGTGGCGCCAGCGGCGTGCTGACGATGGACGGCGATGGCCAGCACGATCCCGCCGACATTCCGCGCATCCTTGCGGCAGCGCGCCAGTTCCCGGAAGCGATGATCGTCGGCGCGCGGATGCTGGAGCGCCATCGGCAACCGAACGCGCGCCGGCGGGCCAACGATTTCGCCGACTGGGGCATCAGTTGGGGTTGCGGCCGGCCGGTCGCCGACACCCAGAGCGGCCAGCGCTGGTATCCGCGCGCGGCGGTGGAACTGGTCGACCTGCCGGCACAGGATTTCGTATTCGAAGCCGCGATCCTGATCGCCGCGTCGCGCGATCTCGACATGCCCGTCGTGTCCGTTCCCATCGTCTGCCGCTATGACGACAGCGCGCGGCACAGCCACTTTCGCCCGGTGCGCGACGTGGTGCGGATCACCTGGCACACCTTCTGGCGCGTGGTGCATTACGGCCGGGTGGTGCAAAGTTATCGCGCGTCGCATGGGCGCGCGCCGCAGGTGTACGATCCCGAACACCTGCTCGACGCGGCGCCGCCGATGCGGTTCGCGGGTGCCAGCAGTCCACCGGGGAAATGACAACAATGTCCGACGCGACGCCCGTGGATGTCCTGATCATCGGTGGCGGTCTCGCCGGACTCACCCTGGCATTGCAACTGCACGACCGCTGCCCCGGCCTCGCGATCCGCGTGCTGGAGCGCCGCCGGCATCCGGTTCCCGCCGCCGCCCACAAGGTCGGCGAATCCACGGTGGAAATCGGCGCGCATTATTTCGCCGACACGCTCGGCCTGCGCGCGCATCTCGATAGCGGGCAGGTGCGCAAGTTCGGCTTCCGGTTTTTCTTCAGCGACGCTTGCGCGGAACTCGACCGTGTCCCCGAACTTGGCATCAGCCGCGTGTTCCCCACCCCCACCTGGCAACTCGAACGCGGCACCTTCGAAAACTTCCTGGGCCGCGAAGTCGAACGTCACGGCATCGACTTCATGCAAGGCGTCACGGTGCGCGCGATCGAGACCGGCACGCCGCATGTGGTCCACGCGGCGCATGGCGGTGACACGCGCGTCCATCGCGCGCGCTGGCTGGTCGACGCCTCCGGCCGCGCCGGCCTGCTGCGCCGGCAATTCGGCCTCGACGAGGACAACAGCCACCATATCTGCGCGGCGTGGATGCGCATCGATGCGCGCCTGCATCTCGACCATTGGTGCAGCAACCCTGCGTGGCGCAGGTTGTGCAAGCCGCAGGAACGTTGGCGCTCGACCAATCACCTGTGCGGTCCCGGTTACTGGGTATGGCTGATTCCGCTGGCGTCTGGCGCGCACTCGGTCGGCATCGTCGCCGACCCGGCGATGCACCCGCTGGAAGCGTTCAACAGTTTCGATCGCGCGCTTGCATGGTTGGACAGGCACCAGCCGGCGCTGGCCCGCGAACTCGACGCGCATCGCGACGCGCTGCTCGATTTCGGGTTCCTGCGCAACGTCTCCTACGGCTGCCGCCAGGTCTTCAGCTCGGAAAAGTGGGCGCTGACCGGCGAAGCCGCGATGTTTCTTGACCCGTTCTATTCGCCGGGTTCGGACTTCATCGCGATCGGCAACACCTACATCGTCGAACTCGTCGCGCGCGACTTCGCGGGACGCGCGGATGCCCGCGCCACCCGCCACTTCCAGCAATTGTTCTTTTCGTTCTACCGCAACACGCTGAATCTCTATCGCGGCCAGTACGCACTGTTCGGCAATGCGCGCGTGATGACGGCAAAGGTGTTGTGGGATTACGCCTATTACTGGGGTGTGCTGTGTCCGCTCGCGATCGGCGGCCGACTGACCGATCTCGATCTGTTCGCCGACCTCGCCCCACAACTGGCAGCCGCGGAAAGCCTGAACATCCGCGTACAGGCGATGTTCCGCGATTGGCACGCGGGTGGTCGTGCGCGCGCGACACCGGGGTGGATGGACCAGCAGGAGCTTGCGTGGTTCGCACGCCTCAATGCATGCCTGCACGATCATCTCGACGATGCGGGCATCCGCGCACGCCTGCGCGAACATATCGAACTGCTGCACGCGCTGGCCGGCGCGCTGGCCGAAGATGCCGCCCGCGATACACCCGGGCTTGCCGTCGAGGCGCTTAGTATCGCCGCGGGCAAACGCGCGCGACCGGTCCTGTTCCGCGCAGCGGCATGATCAGGATCCGCGCCCCCAGCGCGGATTCGCTGCGCGCTGCAGAACGCTTTTCGAACGGGCAATCAGTGCGCCAGTTCGAGCTTGCTTGAAAGCACCCAACCGATGTTGCCCAGTTCGTCCGACACCTTCCACCAGATCCCGACCTTGTCGCCGGTGGGATACAACATCATGCCGGGCTTGAGGCTGCGCACGACCGACGAATGCAGGTTCGCGTCCGAGTAAAGCTTGGTGCCTTCGGTCAGCCGCACCGCCTGCTGCACGTTGTCGGCCTGCGCGTTGGGTGCATTCCGCTGCAGCTCCGCAACCATCTTGGTGTACGCGTCCAAGTAGGCCATCGCGACCACCTGGCCGATCTCGGTATTGGCGTAGCCGCTGGCGCCTCCCGCCGCAAAGCCACCCCAGAACCCGGCACCACCGCCGCCCGACCAGCCCACGTCGGTCTTGTCGGCGTGTCCCTGCTCGAGCGCGACCTGTTCGGTCGAACGGATATCGGTGAGGGTCAGCACCACGTCGGCGGTCTTCTTCGAAAGGCTGACTCCTCCCAGCACCGCACCTGCGCCATGCCCGATCAGTCCTCCGAGGATGCCGCCGATGTTGGTACGCCGTGCATTGCCGTTGCTGTTGGCGATGTCAGGCACCAGCACGTAATCCGCCGCCTTCATCTGGCCCTTGCCGATGTTCGAGCCGACGCGCATCTCGCCTTCGCCGGCCAGGTCGCGTTCGGCGCGCGCGGCCTGCAACCCCTTGCCACGATCGACCAGCGTGAAACATCCCGATTGCGAGACATACACCTTGATCAGCGCGGCCGGCGACTCGAGATTCATCGACGTCCACCACTGGTTGCCGTTCTGCGGTTCCTGCACCGCCAGCGTGCCGATCCTGCTGTTGCAACGGGGCATCTGTGGCTGCGCATTGGAGCTGGCATGGCCCGCCGATGCGATGAAAACGCCGCCGCCGACCGCCAGCAAACCGATCCAGAGCCTGGCTCCCAAACCGTTGGTGTTCATGCGCAACCCTCCCTTTTGGCCTGCAGAAAGACGCCATTGATCGACGGCAAGACCCAGCCACCGCCTCGCTCGGAGGAAACCCAGTGGCCGGTCCGATTATGTGACGCAGTTCACAGTTGCTGCTGCCGCTGTATACGCCTGCAGTGTCCAGGTGTCAATCAGGGCTTCAGGCCGGCCTGAACCACGCACCTGCGCGTAATGCGGATCGGCAAAAACTCGGGAGGTTGCGGCTGATTACCGCGAGTTGTCCGAACATCGCGAGGTTCGGAAAAGGGGTCAAGCCATGCCTCCGTTGACACCGATCACCTGGCCGTTCACGTAAGACGCAGCGTCGGAACACAGGAATGCGACGACGCCCGCGACTTCCGCGGGCGTACCGGTGCGCGCGGCGGGGATCATCGCTTTCACCTGCTCCGGCGGAAACAGCGTGTCAGTCAAGCGCCCTTCGATGATCCCCGGCGCAACCACGTTGACGGTGATGTTGCGCGACGCCATCTCGCGTGCGAGTGACTTGGCAGCGCCGTGCAGCGCCGACTTGGCGGCCGCGTAATTGACCTGTCCGCGATTGCCCAGCGTCGCCGCCACCGACGACACCGCGACGATGCGTCCGAAACGCACGCGTGCCATCGGCAACAGCAGCGGCTGCGTCACGTGGAAAAATCCATGCAGCGACACGTCGATCACACCCCGCCACTGCTCTTCGCTCATCCCGGCCAGCGGTGCGTCGTCGTGGATGCCCGCGTTGTGCACCAAGGCGTGAATCGGCGCGGCTTGCAACAAATCTTCGATCGCCGCGCGTGTCGCGGCGGCGTCGGTCAGATCGAACGTTGCGATTTCCGCGCCGCCGCCCGAATCGCGAATGGCGGATGCCACGGCCTCGGCGCGTGCGCGATTCGCGTTGGCATGCACGATCACCTGCCAGCCGTCATGCGCCAGCGCGGCGCAGATCGCGCCGCCGATATCGCCGCTGCCGCCGGTGACCAGCGCCCGCCTTGCGTCATTCGTCATCGCCTGATTCCTCAACGGTTCTGCAGCATCACCGCCGCGCGTCCGCTCGCGAGCACGCGCCCCCGATGCTGCACCCGGAAGGCATACTGCAGGCTGTCGGCCATTGCAATCAAGCACTCAACGTACACCTGCAGGCGGCCAGGCAGGTCGTCGATGCGCTCCACCTGCAAACTCACGTCGCGCAACGCGACCAGGAATCCC
>Ga0157370_10002601_pt1 | contig 21689 bp, 18 predicted proteins | sample C35metaG_FD_113463 | JGI IMG/M metagenome (GOLD analysis project Ga0157370, IMG submission 113463) | Corn rhizosphere microbial communities from Kellogg Biological Station, Michigan, USA - C3-5 metaG | ecosystem: Host-associated > Plants > Roots > Rhizosphere > Soil | place: USA: Michigan...
AAGCCCTCACGCTGGAAGAAATCATCAAGAAGGCCAGCGGCGGCATCTACAACAACGCTGCCCAGATCTGGAACCACACCTTCTTCTGGAACTGCATGAAGCCCCAGGGCGGCGGCGCTCCCACCGGCGCGCTGGCCAAGGCCATCGATGCCAAGTGGGGCAGCTACGACGCCTTCAAGGAAGCCTTCGTGAAGTCGGCGGTCGGCAACTTCGGTTCGGGCTGGACCTGGCTCGTGAAGAAGGCCGACGGTTCGGTGGACATCGTGAACACCGGCGCAGCCGGCACGCCGCTGACGACCGCGGACACGGCGCTCTTGACCGTCGACGTCTGGGAACACGCCTACTACATCGACTACCGCAACCTGCGCCCGAAGTTCGTCGAGACCTTCCTGGCCAAGCTGGTGAACTGGGACTTCGCGGCCAAGAACTTCGGCTGAGCCACGTTCGCGCATGAAAAAAAGCCGACCCTCGGGTCGGCTTTTTTGTGGGCGGACGGCAGCGAAAACTCAGCGTTTGGTGGCTGAGAACAGTTCGCCGCTGAGCTTGGCACCCTTCTTGATGTTCTTCTTGGCGAACCAGCCCTGGTTCATCTCGAGCACGTAGCGCACGGGTTCTTCGGAGCAATGCGAGTTCTCGGTCAGGGGCTGCATGTCGACCAGGTTGACGATGCGGCCGTCGTCGGCCACGAAGGCGGCGGTCAGCGGCAGCAGCGTGTTGCGCATCCAGAAGCACTGCGTGGCGGGCTGCTCGAAGACGAAGATCATGCCCTCGGCCTGCGGCATGGTCTTGCGGAACATCAGGCCAATTTCACGCTGCTGCGGCGTCTGGGCAATTTGGGTATCGATCTTGTACAGACCGACCGACAACTGCGTACGCGCAAGATCGGTCTGGGGTTGTTGCTGCTGTTGTTGGGCATGCGTCGGCATCACGAACGAGGCGGACAGCAGGAGCAGGGCGGCTAGACGCTGAAACATCGGACAACTCTTTCAGGGCGGGGGCGTGGAAGGCCCGGCCCGTAACCAATAAAAATGCCCGCTGATGCGGGCATTGCCGGGTGGGCTTGAAAGCTTACACCTTCTTGGCGGCAGCCGTGTGGGCCTTGGCCACGTGGCGAACCTTGTGCTTCTTGACTGCGTGCTTGGCCTTGGCCTTGTGAGCAGCAGGTGCGGCCGGAGCAGCGGCCGCGGGTTCAGGGGTTTGAGCAAAGGCACCGGCAGCGAAGAGACCGGCGACCAGGGCTGCGAGCAGCTTGTTCATGAGAAATCCTTTGAGATTGTTGATTTGGACCACCTCCTGAGGAGGCTCACATTCAACGAACCCCGGTGTGCGCGGTTGACATCAATTCGGCGACCGCAGACGAAAAAAAAGCGCTCCGGAGAGCGCTCTTTTTCCTGGGGGGCAGACCGCCTTACTTGGCGCCCGGCATGTCGGGCGTGCCGCCTTGGGTCGACTTGCGCTTCACGCTGCCGTCCTTGTTGCGACGACGCTGGTCGCGCGTGCTGGCGCGCTTTTCGCCAGAGGCTGCAGCCTTGTCGGCACCGATGGCACCGCCTTCGGGCGTCTTGGCGATGTCGCCGGCGGGAGCTGCCACTTGACCGGCGGGCTTGGCTTCCTTCTTGGCTTCAGCACGTGCTTGCGACTTGCTGTTGGTTGCGTTCCCTTGTTCGGGCGTGGTGCCGGCCGGGTTTTGGGCGTAGGCGCCAGCTGCGAACAGACCAGCGATCATGACTGCGAGAATTTTGCTCATTGAAGATTCCTCTATCGAGAATTGGTTGGAAACGCCTCCCGGCGAGCAGAAGGTCAGCCAGTAACGAGCCCATTGGCCCCATGGTTGACAAACGCCAGCTGATGGGCTGCGTCTAAAATGTACAGCGATTTGTTAGCCGGTTGTACAGCGGAACCCCCTCGCTGTCTGTATTCGCTGACACTCGTCAAAATTACATCACCCCCGGAGCGCATCCCCCTCATGTCCAGCTACCAGCACATCCAAGTCCCGACCGAAGGCCAGAAGATCACGGTCAATGCAGACAACTCGCTGAATGTGCCCGACCAACCGATCATCCCTTTCATCGAAGGCGACGGTACGGGGTTGGACATCACTCCGGTGATGCTCAAGGTGGTGGACGCTGCAGTGGCCAAGGCCTATGGCGGCAAGAAGAAGATCCATTGGATGGAGGTTTATGCCGGCGAAAAATCGACCAAGGTGTATGGCCCCGACGTCTGGCTCCCCGAAGAAACCCTGCATGCCGTTCGCGACTACGTCGTGTCCATCAAGGGTCCGCTCACCACGCCCGTCGGCGGCGGCATCCGCTCGCTGAACGTTGCGCTGCGCCAGGAGCTCGATCTCTACGTCTGCCTGCGCCCCATCCAGTATTTCGAAGGCGTGCCCAGCCCGGTGCGCGAGCCGCACAAGACCAACATGGTCATCTTCCGCGAGAACTCGGAAGACATCTATGCCGGTATCGAGTTCGAAGCCGAAAGCGACAAGGCCAAGAAGCTCATCAAGTTCCTGCAGGACGAGCTCGGCGTGAAGAAGATTCGCTTCCCCAACACCTCCGGCATCGGCGTGAAGCCCGTGTCGATCGAGGGCACCGAACGCCTGGTGCGCAAGGCGCTGCAATACGCCATCGACAACGACAAGCCCAGCGTGACCATCGTGCACAAGGGCAACATCATGAAGTTCACCGAAGGTGGCTTCCGCGATTGGGCCTATGCGCTGGCTGCCAAGGAGTTCGGCGCCGAGCTGATCGACGGCGGTCCGTGGATGAAGTTCAAGAGCCCGAAGACGGGCAAGGAAATCACCGTCAAGGACAGCATTGCCGATGCGTTCCTGCAGCAGATTTTGCTGCGCCCCGCCGAGTACAGCGTGATCGCCACGCTGAACCTCAACGGCGACTACGTGTCCGACGCGCTGGCTGCGCAGGTCGGTGGCATTGGCATCGCCCCGGGCGCGAACCTGAGCGACACCGTCGCGATGTTCGAAGCCACGCATGGCACCGCGCCCAAGTACGCCGGCAAGGACTACGTGAACCCCGGCTCCGAAATCCTCTCGGCCGAAATGATGCTGCGCCACATGGGCTGGACCGAAGCGGCCGACCTCATCATCAGCTCAATGAAGAAGTCGATTGCCAGCAAGCGGGTGACCTATGACTTCGCGCGCCTCATGGAAGGTGCGACGCAGGTGAGTTGCTCGGGCTTCGGGCAGGTCATGATCGAGCACATGTAATCGACTGCGCGCGCTTCGACGTCGTGGGACGTCGCCGCAATGAGCCCTTGACTTCCGGAAGGAATTCAAGGGCTTTTTTGTTGGCCAAGCATTCAACTCATTCAATAGAAATTACTACTTACGAATTTTGAGATCGTCTGCTCCCGGAGAAATTTCACGGATCAATTGCCTGCTTTTTGGGGTTAACCATTGGTAGAAACTGTGCTCCGCACAGGCCTGCGCAAGCACGCAGAATCGCGCCTATTCGAGAAAGCATAGGGAGCGCGAAGTGGGCAGAAAAACGGCAGGCATCGGGGCTTTTCCAAGTGAAGAGTCGCGTGATTTCATTGCGCAATTGACCTCGCCTACGGGCCGATAGGTTGCAATGACGATCTCCCGACGGGCGCTGTTCGGCAAGCTCAATCTCACCTTGTTTCGCGGTATTGAGGCCGCAACAGCATTTGCCAAGCTGAGAGGAAATCCATATGTCGAATTGACGCACTGGATTCATCAAATATGGCAACTCAATGACTGCGATTTGCATCGCATCTGCCGCCATTACCAAATCGATTTTCAAGCCGTCGAAAAAGATCTGATTTCCAGATTGTCGGAATTGCCCTCGGGTGCGACATCGCTGAGCGATTTTTCCCATCACGTCGAGGCGGCTATCGAGCGTGCCTGGATTCTCTCCAGCCTCGAATTCGGCGATCGCAGGGTGCGCAGTGCGTGGCTGCTCGCGGCGCTGGTGCAAACGCCGGATTTGCGGCGCCTGCTGCTTGGCATATCGCCCGCGTTTCGGAAGCTTCCGGCCGAGCAGTTGACGGATGACATCACTTCCCTGATCGCGGGTTCTCCCGAAGACAACGAAGGGTCGCACGACGGCTTGGGTCTTCCAGCTGCAACGCCAGGAGAAGCGAGCGGTGCAATCGCAGATCTGCCGGATGGCAAATCTGCCCTGGCCCGATATTGCAGAGACTTGACCGACTGCGCGCGGGACGGGCAAATCGATCCCGTGATCGGCCGCGAACACGAGATCCGCACGATGGTCGACATCCTGCTGCGTCGGCGGCAGAACAATCCTCTGCTCACAGGAGAGGCTGGTGTCGGCAAGACGGCGGTAGTCGAAGGGCTTGCACTGGCAATCGCCAACGGCGAGGTTCCGCCATCGCTGCGCGATGCCCGCCTGCTCAGTCTCGACGTCGGGGCGCTGCTCGCCGGCGCCAGCATGCGGGGGGAGTTCGAGTCCCGTTTGAAGTTGCTGCTCGAAGAGGCAAGCAGGTCGAGTCAACCGGTCATTCTTTTCATCGACGAGGTGCACACCCTGATCGGTGCTGGCGGACAGGCTGGTACCGGAGATGCGGCCAATCTGCTCAAGCCTGCTCTCGCACGCGGCACATTGCGCACCGTTGGCGCGACCACGTGGAGCGAATACAAGCGCCATATCGAGAAAGACCCAGCGCTGACCCGTCGTTTTCAGACGCTGCAGGTTGCCGAGCCCGAAGAGGCCTCGGCCACCGAAATGGTGCGCGGGCTGGTCGCCGTCTTTGCTGAACATCACGGTGTCACGGTACTGGACGAGGCGGTGCGGGCGGCGGTGTCCCTGTCCCATCGCTACATTCCATCGCGCCAGTTGCCGGACAAGGCCATCAGCCTGCTCGACACGGCATGCGCACGTGTCGCCATGTCGCTGCACACGCCACCTGCCGTGGTAGATCAACTGCGCCAGCGGATTGCCGCCCTGGACGTGGAGATCGCCTTGCTGGCCCAGGAAAGCGCGATCTCACGAGGCGGTGATGTCCGATCGAAGCGCCTCGAAGCAGCAAACGCCCGACTCGATGCCACCGAACATGAACTGTCGACCTACGAGGCCCGGTGGCAAGAAGAACTCGCGATGGTTCAGCAGATTCAATCGCTGAGAACAAAGAAGAGGGAGGAGGAGGAGGGGGAGAGTGGCGCCGAGGGCGAGTGGCCCTCGGCGCGACTGCATGCCCTGGAAGAAGAGCTCCTGCTGCGTCAGCAGGACACGCCATTGGTTCTTTCCCAGGTGGACGAGTCGGTGATCGCGGCCATCGTTTCAGATTGGACCGGGATACCCGTGGGCCGAATGGTGCAGGACGAAGTTGCCGCGGTCTTCAGGCTCGAAGCCACGCTCGGAGAGCGTGTGGTCGGCCAGGACCGCGCGCTTGCCGCGATTGCGGAGCGCATCCGTGTGTCGCGGGCGCGTCTGACAGATCCGAACAAGCCGGTTGGCGTCTTCCTGCTGGCCGGTCCTTCGGGCGTCGGCAAAACCGAAACCGCGTTGGCGCTTGCGGAAGCCATGTATGGCGGCGAGCAGAACCTCATCACCATCAACATGAGCGAGTTCCAGGAGCCGCACACCGTCTCGACGCTGAAGGGCTCGCCGCCAGGCTACGTGGGCTACGGAGAAGGCGGTGTTCTGACCGAGGCCGTGCGCCGCAAGCCCTACAGCGTGATCCTGCTCGACGAGGTGGAAAAAGCGCATCCGGACGTCCACGAAATCTTCTACCAGGTCTTCGACAAGGGCTGGATGGAGGATGGCGAAGGCCGCCGCATCGACTTTCGCAACACGACCATCCTGTTGACGAGCAACGCCGGTGCGGAACTCATCGAGAGCCTGTGCGAAGACCCTGCATCGTTGCCCGAGGTCGAAACTCTGCGCGAAGCGCTGCAGCCTGTTCTTCGCCAGATTTTCCCGGCCGCATTCCTGGGGCGCCTGTCCGTTGTGCCTTACCTGCCATTGGGCGTGGAGGCCCTGGGCCGCATCGTCTCGCTGCATCTGGACCATGTGGTCCACCGGATGAGAAAGCAGCATGGCATCGAACTGCACTGCGCCCCGGGTTTGGTGGCCGACATCGTCGATCGATGCGGCACGCATGAAACCGGCGCACGCCGCCTGACGGGCTTCATCGAGCAGAACCTGCTCCCGGTCCTGTCGCGGCAGTGGCTCGCCGCCTTGCAGGAAAAGCGAACGATCGCCCGGATCTCCGTCGACGCAGGACCGCTCGGCAAAGCAGGGCCGCACTTGCAGGAAGGAGATGTCGTCACCTGCCATACCGAATACGTCTGAAGCGTCGAAGCGCAGTGTTTCCAGGGCTCTATTTCTTAGTTTTCATCAGGGAGTTTTCGTGACAAACAACAACAGCAGTCAGAAATTCATCGCCCGCAACAGGGCGCCACGCGTGCAGATCGAATACGACGTGGAGATCTACGGCTCGGAGAAGAAGATCGAGCTGCCTTTCGTCATGGGGGTCCTTGCCGACCTTTCCGGCAAACCCACCCAGGCATTGCCGCCGGTGGCCGACCGCAAGTTTCTCGACATCGACATCGACAACTTCGACGAGCGCATGAAGGCAATCCAGCCGCGCGTGGCCTTCGCCGTACCCAACACGCTGTCGGGCCAGGGCCAGCTCATGGTCGACATCACCTTCGAGAGCATCGATGACTTCTCGCCGGCCGCCGTGGCTCGCAAGGTCGAGCCGTTGAGCCGGCTGCTCGAGGCGCGCACCCAGCTTGCCAATCTCCAGACATACATGGACGGAAAGGCCGGTGCCGAAGGCCTGCTCAACAAGCTGCTGCAAGACCCCGCGCTCATGAAATCACTGGCGCAGGCGCCCAAGCCCCGGGCGGCAACAGATCACAACGATGCACCGACTGCCGACTCGGCGGTGTGAATCCGAACCAAGGTACTTCAAATGAACACCACAAGCGAATCCGTGCTCGATGCACCCGTGACGGCGCAGTACGCCAATCCCTCCGACTTTGCGTCCCTGCTGGACAGGGAGTTCAAGCCCAAGACCGAGGAGGCCCGCGGCGCTGTCGAAGCGGCCGTTCGCACTTTGGCCGAGCAGGCGCTCGTCAATGCCGCGACCATGACCGACGATGCCTACAGCAGCATCGAGGCCATCATTGCGGAGATCGATCGAAAGCTTTCGGAGCAGATCAACCTCGTGCTGCACAAGGAAGAGTTCCAGAAGGTCGAGTCAGCCTGGCGCGGCATGCACCATCTGGTCTACAACACCGAGACGGACGAGAAGCTCAAGATCCGCTTCATGGATGTGTCGAAGGACGAAGTGCGTCGCACGCTTCGTCGCCACAAGGGCATTGCCTGGGACCAAAGTCCGATCTTCAAACGCATCTACGAGGAAGAGTACGGACAGCTCGGTGGCGAGCCCTACGGTTGCCTGGTGGCGGACTACTACTTCGACCACACGCCGCCCGATGTCGAACTGCTCGGCGCCATTGCCAAGATCTCGGCCGCGTCGCATGCGCCGTTCATCGCGGGATCGGCACCTTCGCTGCTCGGCATGGAGTCGTGGCAAGAGCTTGCGAATCCCCGCGACCTGGCGAAGATCACCTCGAACCTCGAACATGCACCCTGGAATTCGTTGCGCAACACCGAGGATTCGCGCTACGTCGGCCTCGCAATGCCGCGTTTTCTCTCCCGCTTGCCTTATGGCGCAAAGATCAACCCGGTCGACGAGTTTGACTTCGAAGAGGAAACCGAGGGCGCTGATCACCGGAACTACGTCTGGAGCAATGCGGCCTATGCCATGGCCGTCAACATCAACCGCAGTTTCAAGCTCTACGGCTGGTGCACGATGATCCGCGGCGTGGAGTCGGGTGGCACGGTGGAAAACCTGCCATGCCACACCTTCCCGACCGACGACGGTGGCTTCGACATGAAGTGCCCGACCGAGATCGCCATCTCGGACCGCCGCGAAGCCGAGCTCGCCAAGGCAGGCCTGATCCCGCTGGTGCACCGCAAGAACACCGATCACGCCGCCTTCATCGGTGCGCAGTCCATGCAGAAGCCGCAGGAGTACATGGACCCGGACGCGACGGCCAATGCCAACCTGTCGGCCCGCCTGCCGTACCTGTTCGCGAGCACCCGTTTCGCGCACTACCTCAAGTGCATCGTTCGCGACAAGATCGGTTCCTTCAAGGAGCGCGAGGACATGCAGCGCTGGCTCAACGAATGGATCATGCATTACGTCGATGCCGATCCCGCGAACTCGTCGCAGGAAACCAAGGCGCGCAGGCCGCTCGCGGCGGCTGAAGTCGTGGTGGAAGACATCGAGGGCAATCCCGGCTACTACAGCGCGAAGTTCTTCCTGCGTCCGCATTTCCAGCTCGAGGGTCTGACCGTTTCACTGCGCCTCGTCGCGAAGCTGCCGTCTCTCAAGGAGGCGGCCTGACCGGCCCGCTTCCAACCGTTCCAAGTCGTTCGATGAAGTGGCGCGAAGACGCCACCCGCGAAGTCGCTCGAAGCGCCGACGGGGCGCTGGAGAGCATCAGTCAGCTATTGAAAAAACAAAGTTCAGGGAGTTTTTATGACGCAAGACATTTTTTTGAAGATCAATGGGATCGAAGGTGAATCCCAGGATTCCGATCACAAGAACGAGATCGAGGTCCTGGCCTTCAACTGGAAGGCCTTCCAGGAATCCACCATGCATGCAGGCTCGGGCGGCGGCGCCGGCAAAGCCACGGTCGAGGACCTGGAGTTCGAGCACTACGTCGATCGATCGAGTCCCAACCTGATGAAGTATTGCCTGACAGGCAAGCACGTCCAGGAGGCGAAGCTCACCGTCCGCAAGGCCGGCGGCAATCCGCTCGAGTACCTCAAGTTCACGTTCTCCGACGTGATCATCACCGCCGTCCAGCCCTTTGGTTCGAACGCCGATGAGTTGCGCGTCAGGGAACGCGTTCGCCTGTCTTTCTCGAAGATCAAGCAGGAGTACTCGGTGCAGAACGCCCAGGGTGGCAGCGGCGGTGCCGTCACGGCCGGCTACGACATCAAGGGCAACAAGGAGTCCTGACGGCAACGGCAGGGCCTGAGTCCGCTCAGGGCTTCTCGACCCCGGACAGCGTGGCGCACGACAGTGCGTTGCGCTGCCGATGGCTGTCCCCGTCTCCGGATCTCATCACGTCCTTTCCAGCATGTCATTCAATGTGCCTTGTCCCCGGCGAACCGCCTCGCGGCAATGGCTTTTCGTGGTGCTCTCGTCGCTCGTCCTGGCGTTCGCGCTGCTCGCGGCGCAGCCCTCGCATGCCCAGTTCTCCTATCCGCGAGAGCAGACAAAGCTCGACATCACGATCACGGCTGAGGCCGGCGTCAATCCCGACGACAAGGGGAGGGCGGCGCCCATCCTGGTGCGCATCTACGAACTCAAGTCGGAAGGCGTCTTCGAAGCAGCCGACTACTTTTCGCTCTCCAGCAATGACAAGGCCCTGATTGGCAGCGAACTGCTCGTTCGAGACGAATTCATCCTGCGGCCAGGCGATGTCAAGACCATCCGCCGCAAGTCGCACCCCGACCTCGCTGCCATCGGTGTCGTCGCCGGTTATCGCGATCTCGCGCAAGCCGATTGGCGAGCGGTGCAAAAGATCGATCCCGCACCGGAAGTCGCCTGGTACCGCTCGGTCCTGCCGGCGAACAAGCTCAGGCTGCAGATCGACCTTCAAGCCAAGGGCATCCAGCTCACCCCCCTCAAATAGGCCTGCGACTTGAACGCACAACGATCGATCCCATGAGTTGGTACAACAAAGTCGCCTGGAGCGAAGGGCTCTTCCTGCGCCCGCAGCTGTTCCAGCAGCAGGAGCGCTATCTCGAACACCTCGCGCACAAGCGCACAGCCTCGCTCAGCCCGTTCTACTGGGGCTTCAATCACTACAGCATCGACGCCGAGTCCCTGTCCCTTGGCAAGCTCGTGCTTGCCAGTGCCGCGGGCATTTTTTCGGACGGCACGCCTTTCGATGCCCCCGGCCAGACGCTGCCGCCCGCACCGCTCACCATCCAGCCGGAGCATCTGGAGCAGGTCATCCATCTGGCCGTGCCCATTCGCACGCCCAACGGCGAGGAAACGACCTTCGACGACGGGGCTGCGGCTGCGGCCTCGCTCGCACGCTTCTCGGTTTTCGACACCGAACTGCGTGACGCGAATTCCATCGGGCAAGGTCCCAAGACGGTGCAGCTTTCGCGCCTTCGCTTGCGCCTGCTTCCGCAAAGAGAGCTGACGGATGCCTGGATCGGTCTTCCGCTCGCCAAGGTGACGGTGCTGCGCTCCGACGGAAGCATCGCCACCGATCCGTATCTGATCCCGCCCGTCGCCGGCTACGGCGCGAGCCCGCTGCTGGCGGACTGGGTGACGAACCTGCACGGCCTGTGTCGTCTTCGCGCGCAAACACTCGCGGCCCGGCTCAGCGGCAATGATGGCAAATCGAGCGAATCGGCCGAAGTGTCCGACTTCCTGCTGCTGCAGATACTCAATCGCTACGAGCCCTTGTTCGAACACTGGCTGCGCGTGCGGGAGACCTCGCCGGAAGTGCTCTACACCGCCTTGTGTTCCCTCAGCGGCGAGCTTGCAACGTTTGTGCGCGCGAGCACGCGGCGCCCCATCGAGCATCCGGCCTACCGGCACATCGATCCCTGCCTGTCTTTCAGAGGACTGATCGCCGATGTGCAGGCGTTGCTCAACGATGTGCTGGTTCGCAGCGCGCAGAGCATTCCCCTCGCCAATCGCGCCAACGGCGTGCGCGTGGCAAGTGTCGAGCCGTCGGAACTGCAAGGCTTCTCCAGCCTCGTGTTCGCCGTGGCCGCTCATACGCCGCCCGATCAGTTGGCCAGCGAGTTTCCGGCGCGCTGCAAGGTCGGGCCGAGCGATCGGCTCGGCGAACTCATCCGCTCTCATTTGCCTGGCATTCCGCTGCAAACGCTGCCGGTGCCGCCGCGCCAGATTCCCTTCAACGCAGGCTTTGTCTATTTCCAGATCGACTCGCGCGGGCCGCTGTGGGAACACATGGTCAAGCATGGCGGACTGGCATTGCACGTGGCGGGCGAGTTCCCCGGTCTGCGTCTTGAACTCTGGGGTGTGCGAGAGAAATGAAGCCCTTCCTCGACGATCCCATGCGCAACAATGAAGAGCTCCACGACGACTCGAGAGGGCTCGATCCGTCTGCCGGCTCTTCACCCGACGATTCCCGGCCGGGCGATCCCGAGAAGGGTGTGCATCTCGCCCCGGAGCCATCGATGCAAGTGCGCCTGGTCGCAGTCACTGCCGCCAGGAATCCCCTGCTCGAGGCGGCGCAGCCGCTGCTGCGCGCACTCGCGGACATGCCGGCGACGCTTGGCAGCGAAGGGGTGACGACCCTGCATCAGTTGCTGGAGCGTGAGGTCGCGAGCTTTCAATCGCTCTGCGGCAGCGCGCAGATCAGGCACGAGCATGTGGTCGCGGCAAGCTATTCGCTGTGTACCGCACTCGACGAGGCGGCCAACAGCACGGAGTGGGGCGGTGGCAAGAATGGCGAGGCCGGCATCTGGGCCGGACAGCAGCTGGCCGCGAAATTCCACGGTGACACGAAGGGCGGCGACAAGTTCTTCCTGCTGGTCGGGCGCCTGGCCGCCAACCCGCAGGAGCACATCGATCTGCTCGAGCTGATGTACCAGGTCCTGGGGCTGGGCTTCGAAGGACGCTTCGGCACGGCGACCAACGGGCGCCGGCAGCTGGAGACGGTTCGCCATCGGCTCTTCACGCTGCTTGGTACGGCGCGCGGTGAAGTTCCGCGCGATCTCTCCCCGCACTGGAAGGGCGTGGGCGCGGGTACGTTCGGCCTGTTGCGCAGCATTCCGGTGTGGGTGACGGTGTCGCTGCTGACACTGGTCTTGTGCGGACTCTTCGCCTGGTACAAGTACCAGCTGTTGCAGACCAGCGCCGACGTGGAGCAACGCATCGCCGCCATCGGCCGGATGCGCCCGCCGCCCGCGCCGCCAGCGCCTGTGGTCAAACCGCTGCGCCTGAAAGAGCTGCTGGCTCCCGAGATCACACGCGGCACCGTGAGCGTGGAAGAGGACGAGCACCGCAGCGCAGTCACGTTCAGGGGCGACGACATGTTCGTCCCGGGTCAGGCGCGCCTGAACGCAAAGATCCTTCCGGTCCTGGACAAGGTGGCGGACGAGATCAACCAGGTCTCGGGTTCCGTCCAGATCACCGGCCACTCCGATAACCGCCCGATCAAGACCCGCGAGTTTCCCAACAACCAGGTATTGAGCGAGAAGCGGGCCGATGCAGTCTCCGCCGTGCTCCTGGGCAAGGGCGTGGTGGCGTCGCGCATTCGTACCGAAGGGCGCGGCGACACGATGCCGCTGGCCGACGGTGCAACCGCCGCCGGGCGCGCCAGGAATCGCCGTGTCGACATCGTCGTCATCCAGGGCGACGGCGGTAGTGCCGCGTCGCCAGCCGCAACGCCGGCGGCGCGCTAGAGGCAGAGCGGGAGTCACTCATGCAATACCTCAAACAGTTCCTGGCATTTCTTTTTTCCCGGCAGATGCTGGCCTTCGTCGTCATGGTGCTGCTGGCAATGGCGATCTGGTTCGTCGGTCCTCTGCTTGCCGTGGATGGACTGCGTCCGCTGGCTTCGGTTGGCGTGCGCGTGGCTTTCATCGTGCTGCTGCTGGTGCTTGGCATCCTCTGGCTCGTTTCGGGGCCGTACAGTCTTGTCGGGGTGGCCGCGCTGTGCCTGCTGCTCTGGCAGGCGGGCCCCTTGCTGGACATAGGTGCGGCCAAGCCGCTCGCGTCGGCCGGCGTGCGCGTGGCGATCATTGGCGCGATCCTGCTGCTGTATGCGCTGTACTGGCTCTATCGTTTCTGGCAGGCCTTGCGCAACAACGAGGACCTGCTCGCAAAGGTGCTGAGCTTCGGAAAGGATGCGGGGAAGGACGAGACGGCCAAGGAAGAGATCAAGACGGTCACCGCCGCAGTCCGTCGCGCCTTGGCGCAACTCAAAGGCCTGCGCGGTCGCGGTGGATTGCGTCGCCTGTTCGAAGGCAATCGCTATCTGTACGAGTTGCCCTGGTACATGGTCATCGGCAGCGCCGGTGCAGGAAAAACCACGGCGCTGCTCAATGCCGGGCTGCAGTTTCCCCTGGCGCGCCAGATGGGCAATGCTTCGAAGCGCGTGGTGTTCAAGTCGGAAGGGGGCACGTTGCATTGCGATTGGTGGTTTGCCAACGAGGCCGTGTTCATCGACACGGCAGGCCGCTACACCACTCAGGAGCGCAATCCCACGACCGATCCGGTCGAGTGGCTCGCTTTCCTCGGTCTGCTGCGCAAGCACCGCACGCGTGCGCCGCTCAACGGCGTGATCGTCGCGCTCGATGCAGCCGAGCTGCTGACCATGACCGAGATGGAGCGTGCAGAGCATGCGAGCCTGGTGCACGACCGCCTGACCGAACTGCGCCAGGAGTTGGGCATTCGCTTTCCCGTGTATGTGGTCGTCACGAAGATGGATCTGCTGCGGGGTTTCAGCGAATACTTTCAAGCGCTCACCAGCGAAGGGCGCATGCAGGCCTGGGGCTTCGCGTTGCCATTTCGCGGCCTGAAGAACGTGCGGCCCGGCGTGCAGGTCAGAGACACCCTGCGCACGCAGGTGGATGCGGAGCTTGCGCTGCTCAACGACCGGCTGGCCGATGGCCTTCGAGCGAGGCTGAACGAGGAGTTCGACGTCGAGCGCCGCAAGCGCCTGTTCGCACTGCCCAAGGAACTGGCCGCATTGGCTGTGCCGCTGGTGCCGATGCTGGACCAGATCTTTCTGGTCTCGCGTTTCGACAGGACCCAGTTGCACGACACGCTGCGCGGCGTGTATTTCACGAGCGGTGCGCAAGCCCATATGGAGGTGCCCGCCGACCCCGGGACGCTGGTCCAGCGCTTGCAGCGCAGCCTCGGCCTGTCGTCATCTTCGAATATGCAGGCCGCGGGCACGTCGTCCGAACAAGGTCAGCAAGGGTTCTTCCTCCAGGAGCTGCTGACCAAGGTCGTCATCCCGGAAGCTCACCTGGTGAGGCCCAATCTGCGCTGGGAATTTCGGTTCCGGCTCTTGCGCCTGCTGGGGCATGCCTTGGCGCTGGTGATCTTCATGTGGCTGGCCGGTGCGCTGGCAGTGAGCTTCGGAAACAACCGCCGATACCTGGACACCGTTGGCCAGCGTACCGACGTGCTCGCGGGACAGGTGAGCGCGCTGTTCGGCAATTTCAAGCCGTCCGGCGTGCCGGATGTGCTGAATGGCGCACGCGAGTTGCCCGGCTACACGGGGTTGGACGTCGACAGCCCGCCGGGCAGCTTTCGCTATGGCCTGTACAGCGTGCCACCGGTGCTTGCAGCGACTGCCGACACCTATGCCCAGCTGCAGGACCACACTTTGCTGCCGACCATCCTGCAGCGCATGGAGGCCGTGCTGACGCAGAGCATGAAGGACGGCGACGCGAAGGCCGCCTATGAAACCCTGCGCGTCTACAAGCTCCTGCACGACAAGCACCGGTACATGAATGGAGGCGCCCAGGACGTCGGCAACTGGGTTCTCAAGGACTGGGAACGCACCGACAGTGCCGCAGCCTTTGGCGGACGTGCTTCGATGACAGGCCATGCCACGACACTCTTTTCCGGTGAGCGTCCGGTGCAGTCGGCGTCGCTGCCCAACGAGGTGCTCGTGCGTGCCGTGCAGGACTTCCTGAACAGCAACACCTCGACGCAACGCGTCTACGAACGCGCCAAGGCGGCAATGCTGCGTGAGGCCCCCCAGGAGTTCACATTGATCCGGGCAGTCGGGCCGCAAGCCGGCACCGTGTTCTCCCGTGCCAGCGGCCTGCCGCTCGAGAAAGGGGTGCCGGGCCTCTTCACCTACGACGGATACCACGATGTGTTCAGCAAGCGCCTGCCGGAATTCGTCGGGCAGGCCATTGACGACGACGCATGGGTGATGGGGCGCAATGCCTCGGCCGTGCTCGACGCCGCTGCCCGCAAGTTGCAGAACGATCCGTTCCTTGATGACATCCGTCGCCAGTATCTGAGCGAATATGCCCAGCACTGGGAAGCCTTTCTCGAATCGATTCGCACGGTCGGGGGCGGCGACACCACCGGCACCAGCCTGGGGTTCGACCTGAGCGTGCTGCGCCAGTTTGCCGCGCCCGACTCGCCGCTGGCGCGGCTGGCGCGTGCGGCGGCGCGCGAAACCACGCTGTCGCGTCCGCTGGTCGTGCGTGCCCAGGAGGAAAAGGGGTTCCTGGACAAGGCCTCCGATGAACTGAGCAAGCAGACCAGCGCCATAGGCAGGAATCTGGGCATTCGCGCGGAGGAACGACTCGAAAAGGAAATCGTCGACAACCGCTTTGCCGCGTTGCGCGAAGTGGTGACGGGCCAGCCGGACATCGGCGCCGGAAACGCCGGAGCCGCCGGCGCCAAGCCGGGGCTCGAAACGATCTCGGGCCTTGTCAACGAGTTCTACACGCTGCTGGTCGTCGCCGATACGGCGCTGACGGCGGGCAGCCTGCCGCCCGGAGGCTCCGAAGTCGGTGCGCGGCTGAAGCTGGAGGCCGGGAAACTCCCGGCACCGTTTCGCGAGGTGCTGACCGCGTTGGCCACGAGCGGCGGTGACAAGGTGGCGCTCGGCTCCACAGGCATCCTGCGCAATCAGGCCCAGCAGCAACTCGACCGCATCATGGGCCTGATGGCGATGCAGGTCAGCGAACCGTGCAAGCGCGGCGTGGAGGGGCGCTATCCGCTGGCTGCGGTAGCGCAGGACGCATCCATCGAAGACTTCACGCAGGTCTTCGCCGTGAGCGGCGCCGCGGACGAGTTCTTCAACAAGTACCTGGCTTCCTATGTCGATACCAGCGTGCGCCCATGGCGCTACAAGGACCCGAACATGGTCCAGGCCTCCGCCGGCGCGGAGGGGGTTGCCGGTGCAGTGGCGCCAATACCCGCGACCACCGGGCCGACATTGCTTGGCGAACTGCTCAAGCTACTGGCGCAGAGCGGGCCGAACCTCGATGCCTTCTACCGCGCCCAGCAGATCCGCGATCTTTTCTTCCGCGATGCGGGCGGCAAGAAGCTGGCCTGGAAGATGGACCTGCGGGTGCTCGAACTGGAACCCAGCATCACCGACCTGATCATCGACATCGACGGGCAGGGCCAGCGCTACATCCATGGCCCGGTGCAGGCGTTCACCGTTCACTGGCCGGGACCGCGTGGCGGTGCAATGGCGGAGATCACGGCCAATCCGCGAATCTCGGGCCCTACCTCGACCTTTCTGGCCAGCGGTCCATGGGCGTTGTTCCGATTGCTCGAAAAGGGGCGCATCGTGAACACAGCGACGCCGGGTCGACTGAGCGTCGAATATTCATTCGACGGTCGCAAGGCGTTGATCGACATCAATTCCGGCAGTCAGCCCAACCCGCTCAGCAGCGATGTGCTCAAGGGCTTCCGCTGCCCAGGTCGAGCGGCCTGAAGTTCTGATCCCATGCTCTCAAGACTGATCGCTCCCTGGCGCACATCTCCGCCCGCTATCTGGGGCAGGCTGCCGGGTTACACGGACATCGTATGCAGCGGCGTGCGGCATGGTGAAGGCCAGGCATGGACGCAATGGTTCGCGGCGCACGGCCTTGACGCGGACATCGAGGCCACCGCGAGGGCCACTTCGGTGCCGGTCGCTTTCGCGCTGCCGCCCGGCACCTTGCCGTTTGCGCGGCGACGGTTTGTGCTTGGCGTGATTGCGCTGTCTGTCGACAGGGACGGGCGGCCTCGTCCCCTGGTGATCTATCAGCAACAGTTGCCACGCCAAGCCATGCGGCATTTCGAGGCGCAGCTTCGTCAGCCGCTCGATTGGCAGTTCTGGCTTGCGCGCGCCGTCGCCCGCCAGGCATGCATGGGCCTTGCCGATATTCAGGCCCTGAAGGCGACGTTGCATGCTTTGCGGGCGGAGAGCCGCGAGTTGGAAAAGAACTTCTCCGTACAGCGCGTTCGCTGGATGCAAGCCCTGCTCGATCAGCGAACGGGCCCGGCCCCTCGCAACGATCCTGCGGCCGAACTGCATGGCGTCCGCTATCTTCCTTGGGCCGATTGGCCGCATCGCCTGCAGGGCGTACGTGCCGAAAGTGCGTTCTGGCAACAGGATGTCAACGGCCGGTTCATCGGTGCGGCCAACAAGCTGATAAGACTGTGGAGCGTCTCGCCGTGAACACCGGCGGTCCTCGCATGGGGAGTACCCACATGGCTTCTTTGGTTCTTCGCCTCACCCACAGCGGCGGCGAGGCGCGAGATGAAACCATGTGGATTCCGCCGGCCGGTGCAGGCATGGCCGACATCCTCCAGCCGGGTGCCGGGCACCGCAGCGTTGGCGCAGGAGGCGTCGCCAATCTGTGCCGCATTGCCTGGTGCGGGGAATCGGAGGGATGGCAATTGCGCAATGGCAGCTACACGCTGATGTGCGCGCGCAACGGCAGGCGAGTCCGGGCAGGCGCGGTGGTGCCTGTCGCCGTGGGGGATACGCTCGAACTGGGGCTGCTGCGCTTCGTGCTGGAGCAGGGGGCGCAAGAGGCCCGAAAGGCGCCCGAACGTATGCCTGTGGCCCTCGAAGCACAAACGGTCCAGTTGGGCGTGCCTGAAGACCGGAACATCGGCTCCGCATCGCCACAAGCCGTCGATCTGCGCGCCCTGGATGACCAGGGCAGCGACGAAGGCCGGCGAATCGATCCTCTTGCTGATCCTTTCGGGGTGCTCGATATCGCGGGTGCAAGGTCTCGCCCCGCCGCGGACACCTTGGCCGCGTTGCTTGACGAAAGACCGCGGCTCGAAGCGCGGACCGCGCCTTCCGCCGGGCCGTCACTCGATGCCGGGCCTGCAGATGTTCTGCTGGACGCGTTGCACGAGGAATTCGTGCGCGTGGTCCAGGATCCCGGCCAGCTCGCCGGCCGCACTCCCTGGGAGGGCTTCGTGGCTTTCGGTACGGAGGCGGCCCCCACGTTGGAAGAGTTGAGCAGGCAGGCCGAGGCGTATCCGTTGCTGCGAGACATTCTTCTGCCGCGCGAAGGCATCGACCAGGTCATCGAGGCGTTCGAACCGTTCGCGAGATCGGGCCTTCTCGATGTGGAGCCCTCGCAGGAGCTGCTGGGCATGTTCGCGCCAGAGCTTGCCCGCGAGACCAGGGTCCCGTTGCCCAGCCTCACGCGGCGCGAGCATCACGAGCTCTCGCCGGACAGCCATGTCCGGATCGGATCGACCGGTGCAGGCGCTCGCCGTGGCGACAGCGATCGCGAAGGCGCTCTGTGAGGCAATCTCCTGCGAGACCTGCGCTGCAGGAAATGTTCGCGCGTTTGCGCGATGCCCCCTGGAAGTTCGGCTTCTTTGCCGTATTGAGGCGCATCGGTGCGGCTTGTTCGGCGCAGCCCCCGATCGGGCTCGCCAGCCGTCCGCAGCAGGAGTCCTTTCGATTGGGACAGGTGGCGGCATTGATATTCGCGCCGCGCGAAATCGCCGGCGCCGCGCTGCCGGGCGAGCAACAACCGGCCTTTCCGGGAGCGGTGCTGCCACGCTCGGGAAACAACCCGAACCTTCCCATGGTGCGCGTGTACGGCCTGGGCCTGCTGGGTCCCAACGGACCACTTCCGTTGCATTACACGGAGCTGATCCGCGACCGCGTCGAGAACCACAACGACAGCACATTGGCGGATTTCCTGGACCTTTTCCACCACCGCTACCTGACGCACATGTACCGCGCGTGGGCGCAGAGCCAGGCTGCGGCGGGGCTGGACCGCGCCGAGGACGAAGCCTTCAGTCGCTACGTGGCTCGCCTCACGGGGCATGACCCGTTGGAGATCCGCGACTCGGCACTGCCCACGCATGCCCGCCTCGCCGCCTCGACGCACCTGACCCGCGAGGCCCGCAACCCCGACGGATTGGCTGCCACGCTCGCCCGCTTCTTTGCCGTACCCGTGCAGCTCCAGGAGTTCGTGCTGCACTGGATTCGCATCGACGACGAAGACGAGTGCCGCCTCGGCCAGGCTCGCGCTTCCAGTGTCATGGCGGTGGGGGCGATTGCGGGGGAGGTCGTGGCCGATCGGCAGAACAAGTTCCGGCTGGTGATCGGGCCATTGACGCTCGACCAGTACCTGCGCTTCACCCCCCACGGGCGAGACCTTCCGTTGCTCGTCGAATGGGTGCGGGGCTTCATCGGCCACGAGTTTGTCTGGGAGGTCGAGCTGCGTCTGCGCAACGACAGCACGCCGCCCGCCCGCCTCGACGATTCGGAAAAGCTCGGATGGTCCACATGGCTGGGAGGTTCGCAGGGCCAAGCCGCGCAAGTTGTCGGCTTCACCGTGGGAATGGTGTTCGAGCCCGAGCAATACATCGGCTCGCGCCATCGCGGCGATACCCAGTCCACTCGGGTCACCCAGGCCGTTCACTGACTCTTCTGACTCTTTCTTTCTCGCGATATCCATGACCTACGTTGCCAGACCTCTCGTACCGGCCGTCGAACTCGAACCCTTGAACGCCAGGGACCCTTGCGGTCCCAGCCTTGAATACGACGCGGAGTACGCCGTGCTGCTCTCGCGCATGTCACCGCGCGGCGATGCGCAATATGGGCAGTTCGTCGGAACGCCGGAAGCGCCGAACTGGGCCGAGATCGAGCGCGATTGCCGCCGCCTGCTGCTGCGGACCCGGGACATCAGCCTGTTCGTCTGGTTGTGCCGGGCGCGCGCAAGGGTGGCGCAGGCCGCGGGGCTCGCGCAGTCGTTGACCGTGCTCTCGGAAGTTCTGGAGCGCTGGCCCGATGAGGTGCATCCGCAGCTCGTTGTCGAGGGGGAGCGTGATCCGGCGGTGCGCGCCAATGCCCTGGCGGCGTTGGCGGATCCCGATGGATTGCTGGGCGATGTGCGGGAGATCGTTGTCGCGGCCAATGCCGCGAGGCACTTGACGGTGCGTGAAATCGAGCGTTCCTGGTCGGTGCCGCGCCTGGCGGACGCGCTGAGTCCTGAATCTGTTGCCCAGCAGCTTGCCCAACTGCGTCTTGCTGCGAAGGGCGATGCCGACGCTCCGGTGAACCTGTTGTCGCAGGCACTGCGGGCAACCCGGCAGATCGCTGGCTGGGCGGCACGCCAGCTGGGTGGGGACGCGCCTTCACTTCAAGCGCTGATCGACCTCCTGAAGCCTTTCGACGAAATCGACGCGATCCACCGCGCCGAGCCTGTCCCATCTCGAGAAGGCGCCGCGCACCCGGGCGTTTCCGGTCTCGCTCCGCGCGACGACGTGCTTCGGGCCATTCGCAACGCACGCGAGTGGTTCGAAAACCACGAACCCAGCAGCCCGGTGGCGGTGTTGCTCAAACAGGCCGAGCGCATGGTCGGCCAGCGTTTTGCGCTGGTGGCCAATGCCATTCCGCTCGACCTTTTGCATAAATGGGATGCAGAGGGGGAACGCGCTTGATGGGGTTTGAGATGCAGATCTGCTTTCTGTTGACCTGCATCGTCCTGGGAGCGCTCGGTGCGGGTCTGGGCGCCTGGGTCTTTTCGCAGACGGCTCGCGCGCAGCTGAAGGCGCAGCGACGGGCTTTCGAACTCGCCAGCGAGCAAGTTCAGCGGGACTTGCAGCAAGCCTTGCTGTGCGTGCCGCAGTGGGTGCAGCAGGCGGCTCGGGTTGAACTTGAGTTTCTGGGGCGGCAGCACAAGGAGCGCCACAAGGAGTTGTTGCGCGAACAGAAGCGCTGGCAGTCGGAGCAGGAAGAACGCAGGCAGGCCGAGTGGCGCGCGTTGCTGCTGGAGCCCGTTGCTTCCAGGCCGAACGCGGCGCAGCCATCGGGTCGTGACCTGGGGAAAAAATCGGCACCTGTGCCGCCTCCGGCTCCTGCGGATATGCATGAAGCAATGAGCGTCCGCGCACCGCAACCAGTGCCTGTCGTCGTGGCAGAGGAGCCCGAAAGGGAGCTCACCGATGAGGAAATCGACGCATTGCCGCCCGATTTGCCGCCTCCGGTCCAGCCGCGCAGCCGGAAAATGTCAGCGCCAAATAAGCCAATCCTGCGCAATATCTGAGCAGGCCGGCAATTCGCCGAGTTATTTCGCGCTTCATGCTGTCGTACGCGGCGCAAGGCTCTTGATTTGTCGAATACGCGCCACCAAGTCTTCTCGCGTCGGCACGGTGCTTGCACGCTCTATAGAATCTTTTTCATGGCAACGAGAATTCCCAAGACTCCCCCCACCCCCCCGGCCCAAAAACCGGCCGGGGATGACGGAGATTCGGTCGTTCTGGAGCGCCGGCCGCAGAAAACTGCGCCGCCCCAGATGTACCAGGTGGTCATGCTGAACGATGACTACACCCCCATGGAGTTCGTGATCGTGGTGCTGCAGGAATACTTCAGCAAAGACCGCGAAACCGCGACGCAGATCATGTTGAAGATCCACCTCGATGGCCGCGGTGTCTGTGGGGTTTATTCCCGCGACATGGCAGCCACTAAAGTGAATCAGGTCATGGAGGCCGCGCAGCAGGCTGGGCACCCGCTGCAATGTGTCAGTGAGCCAGTTGCGTGAACCTGTTGAATTGCGCAAGCTCCAACCCATCTGAGAACTTATTTACAGCAAGGCAAAAGGAAATCACATGATTGCCCAGGAACTGGAAGTCAGCTTGCACATGGCCTTCGTCGA
>Ga0157370_10002602_pt1 | contig 21689 bp, 19 predicted proteins | sample C35metaG_FD_113463 | JGI IMG/M metagenome (GOLD analysis project Ga0157370, IMG submission 113463) | Corn rhizosphere microbial communities from Kellogg Biological Station, Michigan, USA - C3-5 metaG | ecosystem: Host-associated > Plants > Roots > Rhizosphere > Soil | place: USA: Michigan...
ATAGGAAACAGCATTCATAATAACATTTTAAGGATAGAAGATATCGGCGATTATATCCCCGGTAGCGTTATGGTACAGGATTTAAGCCGGATGACCAATACCTACATGAACCAGAATGGGTGTGATATCCTGAGGCATAGCAGCGAAGAGCTAGAGCTATTGGGACCAGCTTACTTCAGCAAGTTTTTTCCTGCCGAAGAGATCAGCATCCTAAAGTCAGAGCTGCAACATTTTGCAATGGAACACGATGCTGGTAAAATACATTCATTTTTCCAGCGAGTTAGGCCAGATGAGGATAGCGAATACAAATGGTATTTTACCACTTCACGATTATATCCGTCGAGTAATCCTGACGAAGGATTAAGAATGATGCACATTGCTGTTCCTGCCGATACCTTAAGTTATGCAGGCAGAAAGCTAAGTAACCTGGTGCAGGATGATGTGTTGATCCGCAAAAACCTGCATAAGTATGTATTGCTTACCATTCGAGAGAAGGAAGTAATCCGTCTTATTGTTGAAGGTAAAAGCAGTTTCGAAATTGCAAACTGTCTGTTTCTATCTATTCATACCGTAAACAACCACCGCAAAAACATTATTCACAAGTTAGAAGTGACTTGCTTGTCCCAGCTGATAAAATTTGCTGTGGCTTTTGCAATCATTTAGGCTTGAAATAAAAGCTTGATCCATAGGGTGAAATGACTAGTGATAGCTATTTTTTTGTCATAATGGTTTCTTGACCTTCACATATAACTCAAAAAATGATGAATTTAAAACGTTTCTCAATTGTATTATTGTTGGCTTTGTCAACAATAACTTCTCAAGCCCAAAATCCAACATTGGCGGTTGGTTTGGAAACCTTAACCATGAACAAGGGAACCATCGATGTAGAGGCACTAACGGAGATTATCATGGAAAAGCAAAAAGAACTTAAGCAAGAAGCATTAAAGCGCTTTATGCTAAGCCTTTTTCCAGAAACTAACTACACTACAAAATTCTATGTCCAAAATTGCTTAACGATCCTGTTGAACGAAAAGAACCCGCAAGTCATAGAAAAAGAGATTCTGGAACTGACTACAAATTATGCACTGGTATTGGGAATTGCAAAAGCCTATAATGACAAGGAAGAGGTAAAAGATCTGCGTGATTTTTACATTAAAAACAAAATGATGCTCACTGCATTTAGAGGCAGGATTTTCAAGGAGCAAGTAGAAAATATGAAAGAAACGAAAGGAATTGAAAGTCGCCTTATCCGTAAATCTAATGAAATCGACAATATAATTGACAGTCCCGGAAAAGGTGGCTTAGATTATAAGAAGCTTCTGAAACTTGAAAATGAAAGGGCCAGGAAAGCGATAAAATTTAATCGTCTCGAAATGAAAGATGATATCAATTACAGACAGGTTGAGAATCTGAATTCCTTGCCCTTTGGTTTACTAGTTGATGTTGTAGCCGCATCACTTTCAGGAATGGAAGAACTAAAGATAAAAGGATTCTTTAAACGCCCAATAGATTATAAACAAGATAGATTCTATCTGAATTTAAAAGATAAGCAAGACAGTGCACTGAAGACTCGTTTAGATAAGCTTCAAGATACCATAACAGCTAAAGTAAAGCCTTATATAAGCCACTATGATGTGATTAAAGAATATTTCTCAGTGAATTTGGATGATAAGGATAATTCGTCAATCCCAGCACAACTTATGAAGAAATTTACCGATCAGATTATTGAAATGGCTGGGGGTGAAAAAGAAATTACAGCAATGCTTCCAGTTGGAGATAAAAAGAAACTTGGAGAGGTAGTTAACAATGCCATTCAAACGGCCAATACCCTTAATGGATATCGTAGTGTACTAAAAAAGATGGAACTTACAATCAATCGAATTGAAATCTATAATGCCAGGAAGAAGTCTATTAATGATGATATTGAAGTAGCTGATGACGCAATAACAGCCTTTCGTGCTCAGAAAACAGATACGCTGGATACTGTAGGCTTGGAACAAAAAATCAAGGACGGCGACGAAAAGTTAACTACATTAAAAACCGAACAGAGTGTATTGCCCAAAAAAATCAATGCAGCAGTTAATGAATTAAATGGTTATATGGTCAAGCTGACGCTCCCTGACCCTCTGAAGTCTTTAATTGTTCCTGTAAAGCGAGAAGAACTGGATAGAGTAAATCTAAAAAAGTATAGGGACAATTATATTTTGGTAGGAAAGAAGGTTGATAGTTTAATTTCCAATAATATCCACGAGATGATTCAGTCAGGTAAACTACTTAAGATCTATCTGGATGCAATGCTAAATAAGATGCTGACTTTGGAAGGTTTTAAATTACCAGAAAGAATGGATAAAGAACTGAATATCGATGTAAGGGCTTATTCTGAATCCATCTCTGAAATATTTGTTCGACTTAATCAGTTCACCAAGCAAGAAGTGATTTCCTTAAAGGATGTCAGATATATTGATGAAATCGTAATACCTAGTTTTATTAAGTATAGCGTTCTGTTTAGCACTGACTCTGCAGCATTCTCAACTTCTGTGCGGCAGTTTCGCTTGCTATCCGCTTTTCTGAAAATCAGTGCTATATCTCCGATAAAATTTCTAGGCAAGTATGATAAGGAACTTGGTAATCTTCTGGGTTTTATCTCAAATCTTGATAATCTTGACAAAGCCGAATCTTATCAATATATGATCAATTTACTTCAGGATACTGACGAGAAGATGGAAAAAAACCTGGAGGAAGGTAAGTTTAAAGATATCTACCTGCTGTTTTCAAATGCCGTAAAAAAGTATACTATTATCAATACAAATGAGCAATATGTTAATATCGATGTGGTCTCATTTTTAAATGAACTAACACAATATTTTAATCGGAACAGCACCTCTCGTTTTGGTATTTATGCTACCCTAGGCCTCAATCAGAACTTTTTTCCCACACCAGTTAAGCTTCCTGGAGCTTCAGACTATCTTGACAATATAGGATTTGCCTCAGAAAAACTGGGTGTGAAGTTCAAATTGCATAGTTTCAACAGATATCGCGGTTATGAAAATACAATAAAAACAGATGTGAACCTGAATAAGCGAGCGCCGTTCATCAATGAAATCTATATGATAGCATATGGTTCGGGGCTTTTGTATAGTCTGGCAAATACAGCTACCGATAAAAATTTCGATTATGCCCATGCCGGTGTAGGATTTGGTCTTAGGTTTTATAATGCCTTAGATGTCAATTTAGTCGCCGGGTTTCCTTTTATAAAGGGCGGTAATCCGTATAAGAATGCTTTTTTGGGAATAGGCTTGGATATACCATTAGGAGAGTATCTGGAAAAGATCGGGAATAAGAAAAAATAGGTTCTAAAATGGCTAGTGCTAGCTATATATAATCCAATTTTCGAATACTAACTTTCCTTTCTCTAATAGGATTGCGTGCCCTAAACTGTTTGTGGTTAATTACTTACGGTGCTAAATAAATTAAATATAATAATCACATGAACTGGTCTGATTTTCTTGCGGATATTAAAAACAAAAGAGACTCTCTTGGATTTGAAGAGAACGAGGAATGTTTTTATCGTGGCCATTCTAGCAATACCTGGAAACTTTTGCCCGGACTATTTAGAGATCCTAATAGTTCAATAAAAAAAGGTAAAGAACAACTCATTAGTGAAAAATTATGGTGGACAGAGTCTGACCTGTATTATGAATTCCATGCCAGAGCAAAGGAGATTCACGATGCAAATCTAAAGGATTGGGACGTTCTCTTTTACATGCAGCATCACAGGGTTAGAACTCGGTTATTGGATTGGACTGAGAGTTTTGCTGTCGCCCTATATTTCGCAATAAGTGGTTCCAATTTAGACAATCCTTGCATATGGATATTGAATCCTTACGAAATGAATGAAAAGCTTCATCGTACGAGGGACTTATGGGCTGCCGAAAATCTCGACTGTTACATTGAAGGAGTAAATGAAACTTATTCAGAGCTTCTGCTAGGAATACATGAAGTTGAAGCGGGGAAGATGTTCTACTGGTTTGATCCCATTGCGTTATATCCTATTCGCCGTAATAGCAGGTTGACCAGCCAATCGGGTTATTTCACAATACATGGAAACAATATTGTTCCGCTGGAAGACATAGAAAACAGTAAACGTTATTTAGTTCGTGTGGATATTCCAATCAATGTTATCGACGACGCTAAGGAATTCCTAAAACTGGCAGGCGTAAATGATTTTACAATGTTCCCAGATCTTGATGGTCTTGCCAAGTTCTTAAACAATAAATACTTTAAATAACATAATTATGCCACCGGAAACAGAACCTGAACAGGAAATAGTAATCAAAATTGGCAATGAAATAAATGCCAGGGAGAGTTTTTTTGCAGGCCTGCTGCTTGTATTGTTTACTTCTTTACCAATATTGATCATTATTGGGATATGGCCAAATAAAATGCCCCCAATTGATAAAGAGAGTGCACTCATATATAAGTTTGAGTGGTTTAATGTTACTCTTAAAGACTCAGCTGCCCCTCCAAATGTGAAACCTCCTGCTGTTATAAAAGTGGATGAAAAAAAAACAAACGATGTTAAGCCGATTCGGCCAGGTATGGAGATCAACCTAAATTCATTAATATTTATATTGGTTGCCAGTGCAGGTTTTCTTGGTAGCATGATACATATCGCTTCTTCATTTGCAGATTATGTTGGTTCCAATCAATTTCGTAAAAGCTGGTTATTATGGTATGTAATTAAGCCTTTTGCGGGTGCTGCTATTGCTTTGATAATGTATTTTGTAGTGCGCGCAGGTTTATTGAATGTTGGCGATAGCAATAGCGTTAATTTGTTTGGTGTGATTACTATAGGTGCACTTTCAGGCTTATTTGCCGATAAAGCAACACTAAAACTTGAGGAAGTTTTTACAGTTTTGTTTAAGCCAACTGATAAACGTTCCGATAAATTGGAGCCAGACAAAGTAAATGTTACACTCATAAAAATTAAAGATGTTACTCCAGAAGAATTATCCGCCCACGAAATAAATGATATTGTAATTAATGGCGAAGGCTTTGATACCCAAAAGTTAGTATTGAAAGTAAACACCCTGGAAGTAACTGACGTTGTTAGAGATTCAACATCGCTCAAATTTGCCTATACTGTTCCAGATGATTTAGAAGAAGATCAAAGCATCACTCTCCAACTCTTTGATGAGAAAGGTATAGAAGTTTATAAAAAAGACATTATTGTAAGTAAAATGGACCAGGAGTCAGATTCATTTGATGATGAAGAAGCAGCACCTGATGAAACTGATGAATTAGTTAAAGGATAGATCATGAGCAATTTCATAACAACAGACCGCCTCAATCTGCGCGCAGCACCATTAATATCTAAAGATAACGTTATTGCAGTGATGCCACTCGCTACCGTTGTGGAGGCAATCGGAGATGTTTTGCCTGATAAATGGCAAAAAGTAAAAACTATTTTAAGCAATACTATTAAAGAGGGGTTTTGTGCCTCACAATATTTGGAAAGTACAACTGAAACCTTGCCTGATGTTGTAGCTTCGCCCAATCTGCCTGTAGCTGAATTGTCAGTTAAAGCTGGTACAATAATTAGCCGGAATGGTTCAGGTAGAGCCTACCATTTAACTGAACCAGGATTAGTTAAGATAGACTTGAATGCCATTCCAACTGTAGCCGAAAAGATTATGGGTATCTATAGTGTTCTTGATTTCCTGAACGTAGAGAGTAGTTTACGATATGCTCCTAAATCAACCACTACTTACTGTAATATATATGCCTATGATTTTGTGTATTGTCTTAGCAGGTATATACCAAGAGTTTGGTGGTATGAACGATTTTTAGAGAAATTAATTGCAGGTGAGGTTATTGTACCTGTTCCGGATAAAACAGTTCATGAATTAAATGCCAATGCCTTAGCTAATTGGTTTGAAGAGTTTGGGCCGTCTTTTAAATGGAGTCGGGTTTGGGACTTAACTACACTTCAAAATCAGGTGAATGAAGGAAAGATTGGAATAATTGTGGCACAGCGACTTAATCTTAATTTGTCAGGACATATTGTAGCTGTTATACCAGAAAATGGCACTAATGTAGCTCAGCGCAATGAGTCCGGCGAGGTAATATCGCCGCTACAGTCCCAGTCTGGAAGACATAATCGTAAAATATTTACAGGATCAAAATGGTGGGTAAATCCAGATCAATACGGCAAGTTCGGTTTTTGGGTATCAACAGAGTAACTGTTCAGATTTCGGCTTATGAACATTAAGAAGAAAACTAGAATGGACTTTAATTTTAAAGTTTTATCTACAGTAATATTTGCAGTGATTTTTGCCATATTACTACTTTGGTTAGCTTATAAAGTTACATCTGATGGTCAATATTACTTAACTTATATACTATGTATAAGTGGGTGCATATTGGGTTGGTTAATTGGTATTGTAACAACACCTTATGATGACGATGATGCAAAGAAAATAGGTAATTTCTCAAAGATGATTGGAACCTTTTTATCTGGTTACCTATTGAGTAAATTCGATGGTATTATCAGTAAGATGTTAAATCCAGATACTTTCTTTTCGTCTACTTTTGGCCTTAGATTTTTATTGTTCGTGAGTTTTTTTGTGATCTCTTGGATTGTTGTATTCGTTTTTAGGCTTTATACTAATGTAGAAGAACAAAAAACAGAGAAAATACTTAAACATTAAACTAATGGAAAAAAATTCTGCGGATTCAAATATCGGAATGAGTAAGGAAAATTTCTTGCGTCTCATTGATTATATTCTGGTTGCAGTTGTTGTTTTTATTCTAGCCATCATTGGTAGGGTATTGATTAGAAATCTAAATGCTTTAAACTCTTCTTATGAGACTGTAATTAACCAAATGTTGAAGGATGTACCTAAATCCGAGGTAGAAAAGGCTAGGAACTATTCTACTTTGCTGGCTTTTTCCAGGGCAAAGGATTTCTCCAATATGAAAGCTTCAGCAATGTTTGTGGGGTTTTTATTGATCTTTACGGGCGCTTTATATTTGATCAAAGTCTTTAACCTATCTTATGCTATCAATGTTCAGAGGGATGACTTAGGAACGTTTTCTTTTAATAGTAATTCGCCAGGACTGGTGATGGTTACTCTCGGTGTTGGAGTGATGCTCTGTGTTCTGATCATAAAAACTGACGTTGATTTCAGCTTTGAAACTGGCAGTTCTGGAAAAGAACAGGTCACAAAAGAACTTGATTCTATTATGCAGTTTTACTTAAACCAAGCTCAACTTGAGAAAGAGAAGCCGGAGGAGGTTATAAGATGTTGTCCCATTGTAGTCGGTAAATTTAATGAATCTAAAAAACGAAAAAGTACCTTTGTACCAAGAAAAACATCTTCTAGTATACAATCCGCAAGTGATCGAGTGTCTTCTGCTAAACCATTAAATGATGAAGATAAAACTCGCTTTATTTCCTTTTCTGATAATGCACAATTAGAGGGGGAGCAATTCAACCCTCAAATACAACAATTGATTGCACTCATGAAGCGAAATCCAACTTTGAAGATCAGGTTAAGAGGAAAGGCTGAGAAAGGAATACCTACTGAACAAGCTATGTTGATAACCGTTATGGTGAATTCTATAAAAAGTGTTTTGGTAAATAATGGTATTCAGCATGCCCGGATTAGGGTCGTTTCTAGTGGGGAATCTAATCCTTTAGCTTCCGATGATTCTACTGAAAAAATTGAGCATAATGGTGTAGTAATTACATATGAGAACCAATAAAGATCAAAAAAGAAAATCTTTTGTTATCTTTAGCTGATATGTAACTATTTTGAGTTAATTATTGTTTTTGTGAGATAAATTAGTAACATTTGAATTAACCAGATATTGCATTTGTATCGTAGGGGTACAGATAGATTTTTTAACGCTACTCATTCATGAAAAATCTTTTGTTGTTAATGCTGTTTTGCAGCATGCTTTCTTTTACCAATATTTCGGCGTTTGCTGAGAAAATTATTGGTTATGGAAATGTTGCCACTTGCAGAGGCAGTGATAATTGTAGGGCATGTAGTTCTTGCAAATACTGTGGTTACTGCAATTCAGGGGGTAGTTGTTGGGTATGCAGCCCAAAACCGTCATCTTACAATACACTACGCTCAAAACCTACACCTAAAAGTGATAAAAGCATTACCTCTAATAGTTCGCAATGCAAAGGAAACACTAAAAAAGGAGCCCAATGCAAACGAATAGTTAAAGGAGGTGGATATTGTTATCAGCATAAGTAAAAACAATTTTAATACATAAAAAATATGATCATGAAATTGCTGTTAGTCTCACTAATCTTTATCGCAACATCTTTTTTTGTTTTTTCATTAGAAGAAGAGTCTATAGATGAAATATATTCTAAAATTGAACTGGAATCAGGCACTTTGGATTCTGAAGGTAATAGTTTAGACTTTTTATTTAAAAAGACATCATTAAAGCAAGGCCGGTATGAAATTGAACTTACAGATGGGCCTGGCGATCTTTATGAAGTCAAAAACAGTAAAATATTTTTAAAATTTAGAGGGTACCATGGTTACGCTGGCTATAATGAAAAAGGAATACTAATAATTGGCTCAAATAATTATAGTAGCAAGTTTATTAAAATTGAAGATTAACGTTCTAAAAAAATAATGTCAAAAAAAATAGAGAAGCTCTATGAGTTTATGCTTAAAAATCGGCAATACAATAGGGTTGTACAGGAAGGTTTCTACGAGGATGCCCTTGTAGGAAAAAATGGAAGATATGAAAAGGTCATTTCACTTCTTTTTCAAGTAGTTAATACTCAATCACAACCAAATATCGATAAATTGGCTTCTTTTTTTCAGAAGATTTATAGAGAAAAGGATAAACTTTATAGTTATACCAGTTTTCTTGAAGTTATAGGAGTTAAATCTGACGAACCTAAAAATTATCTATCACTTTTTGCCTCACTTCGAAAACATGAGGGCTGGGGAGATAAAACAAGCGCTTTGTTTGTTAAATGTCTATATCATATTCATTGCGGAGATTACCATAGCAGATTTATGATTTGGGACGATATTCCTCAAATTATATGTGATGAAGATAGAATATATTTACCTGTGGATGTGGTAATTGAACATATTTTTAAGGAAATCGGTTTACCAACAGTATATGGATTTAAAAAAATCAATAAATACTTAGAGCATTACAGGGGGATGGAAATTGAAGTATGGGATGATTTGTGGTTCTGGGGTTTCGTTACACAGAAAGGAAATGGGATTGATAGAGTAATTGGTTGGAATGAAAATAAATACTGGAACTTATTCCATTCCGAAAAATCCCCGGAAAAAATTAATGAAATAAAAGAAAGGGCTAAAGAATTTATAAAAATATTACAGAATTAGGGTGTCAATTTATATGTGAATAGAACAGAATAATCAAACAGAGGGCGAATCTTTTTTTTACCACTTGAAATTTAAGTAATATTGTCTATGACTATTCAAGCGTATCTCGATACATTAAATCTTCGTTATAAGACAGGTAACAGTAGGGAACATACCTATAGAGGTGACTTACAAACGTTATTAATGACGTTATTGCCTGATATTCTGGTTACAAATGAACCTGCCCACATATCTTGTGGCGCCCCAGATTATCTCTTGACGCGTAAAGATATTCCTGTTGGATATATAGAGGCAAAAGATATTGGTGTCGATTTGAATAGTAAGACACTTAAAGAACAGTTTGAGAGATATAAGGCGGGTTTGAATAACTTGATATTCACAGATTATTTGCAATTCCATTTCTACAAAGACGGCGCGTTTGTTACTAGTATTGCACTTGCGAAAATTGAAAATGGTTCGATTATTCCGTTCCCGGAGAATTTCGGTTCCTTTACTTCTCTGATTAGGAATTTTGTATTAACTGTATCACAGTCTATAAAGTCTCCAACAAGACTTGCAGAAATGATGGCAGGAAAAGCCCGTTTGATGGCAGATGTAATCCTTAAATCCTTAGATAGTGATGATAAAAATAATACTCCGAGCAGTTTAAAAAAACAGATGCTTTCTTTTAAAGGGATGTTGATACATGATATAACCAATCAAGGATTTGCAGATATCTATGCTCAGACAATTGCATATGGCATGTTCGCTGCACGTTATCACGATCCGACATTGCCGACATTTAGCAGAGAAGAGGCGGCAATGTTAATTCCAAAAAGTAATCCTTTTCTGCGAAAGCTGTTTCAAGATATTGCAGGGTATGATCTGGATAGCAGATTGCTATGGATCGTTGAAGAACTCGTTAGCATATTTTTAGCCAGTGATGTTGCTAAGATTATGAGGAACTTTGGTAGAAGCACGAAGCAGGAAGACCCCGTAGTTCATTTTTATGAAACTTTTTTGGCTGCATATAATCCAGCGTTGCGTAAGGCGAAAGGTGTCTGGTATACACCACAGCCTGTAGTTAATTTTATTGTTCGGGCTGTTGATGATATTTTAAAAGATGAATTTAATTTGCCTCAGGGTTTGGCAGATACTAGTAAAACCAAGATTAAGTCAAAGATCCCAACTCATGATAAAAGATATACAGCTGGATTAAGAGAATATGAACAAGAAGTTCATAAGGTGCAGATATTGGATCCTGCAACTGGTACTGGTACATTTTTAGCCGAAGTTGTTAGACATATATATAAGAAGTTTGAAGGCCAACAAGGAATATGGAGTAAGTATGTAAACAAAGACTTGATCCCCAGATTAAATGGTTTTGAGCTTTTGATGGCAAGTTATGCAATGGCACACCTTAAAATGGATATGTTATTAACAGAGACTGGCTATAAAGCAACGTCGGATCAGCGGTTCCGTATATTTTTAACCAACAGTCTTGAAGAAGCCCATCCTGATACAGGTACGCTTTTTAGTTCATGGCTTAGTGATGAAGCCGATCAGGCTAATGCTGTTAAAAGAGATACGCCAGTAATGGTTATAATGGGAAACCCACCTTATAGTGGTGAGAGTGCAAATAAAGGAGCGTGGATCATGAAACTGATGGAAGACTATAAAAAGGAACCAGAAGGTAAAGTAAAATTAAAAGAGCAAAATTCAAAATTTATAAACGACGACTATGTAAAGTTTTTAAGATTTGGTCAGCATTTTATTGAAAAGAATGGAACTGGAATTTTGGCATTTATTAATCCACACGGTTTTTTAGATAATCCAACATTTCGCGGTATGCGTTGGAATTTGTTAAAGACCTACGATAAAATCTACACAATAGATTTACACGGAAATAGTAAAAAGAAAGAAACTGCTCCGGATGGTTCTCAAGATGTAAATGTATTTGATATAATGCAGGGTGTAAGCATTAATTTCTTTATAAAAACAGGAAAAAAAGCTAAAGATGAATTGGGTAAAGTATTACACTATGACTTATTTGGGAAAAGGGAATTTAAATACGAGTTCTTAATAAAAAACAGTTTAGCAACTATTCAATATACAGAAATAAACAATAAAGCGCCTATGTATTTCATGGTGCGAAAAGATTTCCAAATGGAAAGTGCTTACAATAAGGGGTTTCCCTTAAATGAGCTCTTTAGTATAAATTCCCTAGGGTTGTTAACAAAGAGAGATAAGTTTATTACAGATTTTGATCAAAAAAAAATAGAGGATAGATTGAATGATTTTTTAAATGATGGTTATACTAATAATGAGCTGTCCTCAAAATATGGTTTGAAATTAAAAGATAATGATAACTGGGATTTAAATCAAAGTCGAATTAATATAAAAAGTACAGGCATTATAATAGAAAATTTCAAATTGCAAAATTATAGATGCTTTGACAAGAGATTCATTTACTATGACACCAATTTTGTTGCGAGATTAAATACAAAAGTTTTCAAAAATTTCTCAGGGGAGAATATAGCATTAATATCTACTAGACAATTAGCAGAAGATAATTTTTTCCATATTTTTATTTCAGATATAATATCCGATCAATGCTTTATTTCAAATAAGACAAAAGAAGGATGTCAGGTATTTCCTTTATATCAATATCCCAACCAAACTATCCAAACCACAATAGATGGTCAGCGAAAACGTGTTCCAAACCTAAATATGGAAGTCGTTAATAAGATTGCGGAAAGTATTGACCTTTATTTTCAACCTGAAGAAAGTGCGACAGTAGAAACAAATCAATTTCTTCCAATCGATATCTTAGATTACATTTATGCGGTTTTGCATAGCCCAAATTACAGGGAGAAATTTAAAGAATTCCTAAAAATAGATTTTCCACGTGTACCTTATCCAGATAATCAAAAGCAATTCTATGACTTGGTAAATTTAGGCAGAAGACTTAGAGAATTACATTTGTTAGAAAGCACAGAAACTGAAAAATATATTACACAATTTCCAATTGACGGTGACAATATAGTTGTCAAACCAGAATATAGCGCGGGAAATGTCTATATTAATGAAACTCAATTTTTTGCGAATATTCCTGAGGTTGCTTGGAACTTTTATATAGGAGGCTACCAGCCTGCCCAAAAATGGCTAAAAGATCGTAAAGGTAGAGAGCTTAGTTATGAAGATATATTACATTATCAAAAAATAATAGTGGCTCTTACTCGAACTGCAGAGATTATGAATGAGATTGATGAGGTGATTAAGGATGTTTTTTAATTATGGGGATAGGAAATAAGCTATAGCTATTTGAATTTATCGTATATTTTATCATTAAATGGAACCATATGATACTGTTTAATTAACGGATCAAATTCCTTTAAAGAGGTAGAAAGATCAAGAAAAAAAACAGGATCAAGCTTTAGATATTGCATAGTATAAAATGATGTCATTATGCTATAGCTAAAACAATCACTTAGCAATCTAAGGTGATGTGCTATATGTACTGCTTGTTTTTCATGATCAACTCTTGATTTTCTTTCTCTAATCATATTAATGCCTATTTCATCTCCATGAGCAATATGACTTGACATCCTGTAAGAATGGGTTAGAAATTCTATACTTTCTAATGGAGTTCCCTTATTTTTTTGACTCAAAAAACTGATAATACCAGAAAACGACCATTTCTGTTCAATCTTTGTTCTTATTGATTTTGGCCATTTAGATCTGAGTTTTTCTTGGTCTGCCTCTGATAACAGTAATGGGTTATAGGCAAGCCAATGTAAATCACTATTACTCGTATGCTTTAGGTTTTTTTTAGCTTGTTCAGATAGTTTTATTGAGTATATCTCCGATAGATCATTCCAGAATTCATTGAGCAAGATTGGTCTTTCAGGTTCATCTGTTTCAACGATGAATGCATATTTTACAAATGTCTCTAGAGTAGATCTAATAATGATGTCTGCATCCCAAACCTGCTCTGCCTGTATTAGGGTATTTGCTGCACAAAGCCGCTCAATTACATATTCAATAAATGGAAATACTTCTTTCAACTTATCGTAATTCTTGTCAATTATTTTAAATAATTCAATGTTGTTAGCATTTATTGCAGTAAAATAAGCTCCTTCAATAAGCTCTCTATCTATTTTCCAATTCATATCACAACTTGTATTATTTTAAATAATCTAAATCATTTAAAGTTACCTAATGTTATTACAGTTATATGGTTGGTACAACTTTTAACAAGATAAACATATCTTTCTTTCAAACTAAGATATTATGTTGGTTTGCAATTAATAAACGTGTATTCCAATGGCGCCAGCCTAATCTGTCAAATTATGAGATCATAATATCGGAAGTATTGCTTCAGAGAACTAAAGCAGAAACTGTTTCTAAATTCTATAATAAATTCATAAGTGATTATCCTGACTGGCAAAGTTTGTTTTTTGCTGATTTAAAAAATATTGAAGAGCATTTGAGACCTTTAGGTCTATATAAGCAACGTGCGGGTCGATTGCATAAGCTTGCTGAATACATGGTCGAGAATGGGGGAGAATTGCCAAATGATAGAATTGAACTTGAAAAAATACCCTTTATGGGGCAATACATGGCAAATGCGGTGGAGCTCCAAATTTTCAATAAAAAAACGCCATTACTAGATGAGAATATGGCAAGAGTGTTAGAGAGATTTTTCGGTCCTCGAAGGCTATCCGACATTCGCTATGACCCATATTTGCAGGAACTTGCTTTTGAAGTCGTGGATCATTCAGATCCAAAAAGAATGAATTGGGCAATTTTAGATTTCTCTGCTTCGATATGTAAATCAAAAAAGCCATCTTGTTTGATTTGTCCCTTATCACTACATTGCTTATATTTCAAATTGCATTTTACTAAGTGTTAATATGTTTAAAATATTCTATCAATTTGTGAATTATTAAGTATATTTTCGTATTTGGTTATAAATCCCCCATATTGTATATGCTCGATTTGAATGCTCCAAATTACATAGATTTATTTGCTGGTTGCGGTGGATTATCCTTAGGACTGCACAATGCAGGCTGGAAGGGATTATTTGCTATAGAAAAAAGTCCAGATGCTTTTAAAACATTGAAGCATAATTTAATAGATCATAAAGAACATTTTGAATGGCCAGAATGGTTACCACAGAAAAACCATGACGTAAATGTAGTACTTCGCGATTATAAAAAACAATTAGAAGGATTGAAAGGTACTGTTGATCTTGTTGCCGGAGGGCCTCCTTGTCAGGGGTTTTCTATGGCCGGTCGTAGAGACGAAAGCGATAGCAGGAATCAATTAGTAAAATCTTATATTAAATTTATTCGCAATGTAATGCCCAAACTTATTTTCTTTGAAAATGTAAAGGGTTTTACACAGGAGTTTAGCACTAATAAAGATAAAGGCAAAAAATACGTCAATTATGTTGAAAACGCTTTGGGTAGAACTGGTTATCAAGTGAAAGGTATGCTTGTTAATTTTGGAGACTTTGGCTTGCCCCAAAAAAGAACAAGATTTATATTAGTTGGAGTTCGAAAAGATATAGCAGGAACGGATAAAGGAATGGCGAATCGTTTCTTTGACTCTCTCACTAAAGATAAGTATTCATTCCTAGATAAAAAGGGAATTAGTGTTAATACAAATCTGTCTGATGCAATTTCAGATATTATGAAAAGTAACGGCGTTTTACCCTCTCCAGACACAAAGGGTTTTAAAGCTGGTGTTTACGGTAAAAGTAGCACTCCTTTTCAAAAATTAATGAGAGAAGATTCTTTCGATCTTATTCCGGATAGCCATCGTTTCGTAAATCATCGTGAGTCTATTATTTTGAGGTTTAAAGTATATCTTGAGGTAGGTGTAAGAAATAAGGATTTAAGCAAAGAACTAAGAGAAAAATACGATATTAAAAAACATACAATAATTCCTTTGGATGGTAATGATAAAAGTCCCACTATTACAACTTTGCCTGATGACTATATTCATTATAAGGAACCGAGAATTCTGACAGTTAGAGAGTATGCTAGAATACAATCATTTCCAGACTGGTATGCTTTTCAGGGAAAATACACTACAGGAGGGAAACTAAGAACACAAGAGGTTCCAAGATATTCCCAAATTGGAAATGCTATTCCTCCTCTTTTTGGCGAACAGGCTGGCATTATATTACGCAAATTGATTTAGTGATGATTGAAGATGAAAAAAGTATCTCCTTTGATGTAAAAACCGGAATGAAGAATATAATCGGCCGTGATTTAATCACTGATGATTATATCGCAATATTTGAATTAGTTAAGAATTCATATGATGCCCATGCAAATACCGTACTGATTACGTTTGACGATGATAAAATAACTATTGCTGATGACGGTAAAGGGATGTCAGAATGGGATTTAAGAAACAAATGGTTTGCGGTTGCTTATTCTGCAAAGCAAGATGGAACAGAGGACAAGGATTTAAGAAATGGTACTCATTTAGATAATTTAAAGTCTAAGAGATTTTATGCAGGAGCAAAGGGAGTCGGAAGGTTTTCTTGTGATAGGTTAGGTAATAATTTAACATTAACAACTGCTAAATTTGAAGAGAATTGTGTCCATAAAATTTCTGTTGAATGGAAAGAATTTGAAAAAGATGCAAAGCAAAGCTTTCAGAATATAAAAATTCCTTATGAGAGATTACCCACCTATCATATCCCATTTCCAAACAATTCGTCAAACGGCACTACTTTAGAAATAATAAATCTTACATCTAAATGGGATGAGGAGAGAATAAGAAGTTTGAAATTCTCATTAGAGAAGCTGATTAATCCTTTTTCTGGAGAGGACAAGTTTGAAATAGAAATTTTATGCAAAAAATATAAGGATTCTGATATAAGTCGGTCAAATAGAAATAAAATCAATGGTAAAATCAAGAATTCAATTCTAGAGGTGTTGGATCTGAAGACCACCCAGATTGATATAAAAATAGTGGATTCTAAAATAATCTCCAAACTGTATGATAGGGGAATTCTAATTTATAATATTGAAGAGCCTAACATATATTCACCTATTATTACCGATCTAAAAGTTAATTTATATTTCTTAAATAGGAGTGCTAAAATTCAGTTTGGAAAAATAATGGATATTGAACCCATTAATTACGGTAATGTATTCCTTTTTAAAAATGGATTTAGAGTTCAGCCTTATGGTAATTTGGGTGATGATAGTTGGGGATTGGAAAATCGTAAACAGCAGGGCTATAATAGGTTTTTGGGTACCAGAGACTTATTTGGCCGGGTTGATATTACAACAGAAAATTTTGCTGAATTTAAGGAAGTATCCAGTAGAGATGGAGGGCTTGTTGAAAGTTTAGGAAACAAAAAGCTTATGGAGGCTTTTTGGGATAAAGCATTAAAAAGATTAGAAAGGTACGTTGTAGGAGTTCTTTGGGGAGAAGCTTTTGTTAAGAAAAAATATTTTGTGAATGATGAGGAGGGGTATAGAGTAAGGGAGCAGTTAGGGAAGGATAAGGACTCTGAGGACTATTCTCTTATTACATCCAATTTAGGAAGTAAGATAGATTTTGTAAATTTAATTAAGAGCCTATCAGACGATAAAGATATTACTATTGTCCAATACGATAAAAATCTGGTGAGTTTTGTAAATGAACAGTTAGCTGTTGCACAACCAAAATTTATTAAGGACCTAGAGAAAATTGCAGAAAAAACAAGTGATTCTGAACTTTTGGAACAAATCCGGCTAACAGAAGACAGCTTTAGAAAGTTGGAAAGAGAAAGAGATGAAGCAGAAAAAAGAGAAATCAATGAGCGAAAGAAGCGAATTGAAGCAGAAAAAAGAGCTGAAGAAGAGGAGTTAAAAAGAATAGAATCTGAAAAGAGACGGAGAGAGGAAGAGGATCGAAGAATACAGGCTGAGTTACAAACTGAAAGAAAAGAAAAAGAGCGTTATAAAGCTGAATTGGATAAGCTTAAAGCTTTACAAAAGGCTAAAGAAGAAGAGGAAAGGAGAAAAAGGGAGGAAGAGAAGAACAAGGATCTTCAAGATAAACTTGGACTAGAAACACAAAAAAATCAATATTTAAATGCAACTAGAAAAACTCTCAGTAATGATGCTGAACAGCTGGTCCACTCTATTGATTTATATGTGGGCAATGCCTCTTCATTTTTAAATGATTTATTCGATAATCATCAAGAAATAGATTTAAAGATAAAGAAGGCCCTTTATGCCGTAAAAAGTAATATAGATAAGGCATTAAAAGTATCCGCCTTGATCATTAAGTCTAATTTTGATTATAAACATGTTAAACAAAGAGTCAATCTGCCTTTGTATATAGCGGAATACCTTGAGGACATTCAACTATCAAGAAAAGATAAATTAAAAATTGAAATAGAAAGAGATTTAAGTCATTTTAGCCTAGTAAGTACCATAGATATTGATATTATTTTTGATAATTTAATTTCAAATTCACTTAAAGCTGGAGCTAAAACTGTTTCAGTTAAATTCTCTGAAAATGCAAATAAGGAGTTGATAGTAGACTACTATGATGATGGTTCAGGAGTTCATGAAAAATTCTTAAAGTATCCTAATACTATTTTTGAGTTGGGAACTAGGGCAAATGCAGAAAAAGGATCTGGAATAGGAATGTATGATATTAAAAAAAGAATTGAGGATCTTAAAGGTTCAATAAGATTACCAGTTGACAGTCAGAAAGTAAAAGGAGCATATTTTCAACTAGTATTAAAGTAAAATGGGCAATAAGTTACTATTAAATGTTGTTGTATTTGAAGACGACGCAACTCAAAAAGAGATCTTGGAAAACAAAATCAAAGTTGCAGGCTTTAATGTAAAAATTTTATTCATAGATCCGACAGAATTCTATGATCCTAAGGAAGACGTATTTAATGAGGAAGCATTTTTACTTAGTATTAACGAATTAGTAAAAGGAAATTATATTCATTTAATTGCATCAGATTGGAATCTGTTTAAAGGAACTGAAAAATGTTCGACTATAACAGGAATTGATATGGTTCAAAAAATGTCATCCATTCAAGAAAAATTTAGAAAGACACAGTATTTACTTTATTCCGGGAATATTGATGAAGCATCTAAATACGTGTTGGATCAAATTAAAAAAGAAATTGACGAAAGAAAATCGGATGATATTAATGCAATTCAGCTACTGAGCTTAGTGTTAAATTCCCGAATCAAATTTATAAAAAGAGGGCCTCATTTCGACGAGATCGTTCAATTAGTAAGCTCTGAGAAAAATATCTCTTCAATAGTTTTAAATTCTCTTGAAAACTTTAATCAAACTACGTTAATTAATACAGGAAATGATGAATTTGATGGAAGACAAATAGGTCATTTTTTAACCCTTATTCAGCAAAATGATAATGCTGGATTCAAATTTATAAAAGAGTTTACTGACCTAGGGATCGCAAATTATACTGAAATAAATGGGGCATAGTTATAACAAAATAATTTGTATTCATCCTTTAGATCCCAGTACTGATTTTTTGACGGAATTAGGATGTTATTTTGGTGATAACTACTGTTTAGTTAAAGATAATGATGATGCGCATAAATCAGTTATTGAACTTGTATCTTCGTACAAAAGCAAGAGTCTGTTAGTTTTTTTGGGACATGGCTTTAGTACAGCTTTGTATACGGCAGAAACAAAAGATTACGCACAAAAAATTTTTATCGATTCAAGTAATTCGCATATTTTTGAAGGTCACGATGTGTTTATATTAGCATGCCGCTCTGAAGAATTTATTTCTAGAATTCCTAAGAAATTTAATTCAGTTATTGGTTTTGGAAATATCATCAGTTCGAGAAAAGAGATTTCCCAAGAAGCAGAATTAACAAGTAATTTTAGAGAATTAGATGATAATGAAATTTCATATTTCAATTCGATTTATATTGAAGCAATCAAAAAATCTTTTGGACTACTTTTTAATGGAATAATTTACTTTCAGCAAATGCCAGACTTCATATCATATTTCTTGAATAAAAATTTAAATTCTATTTTGCGCAATAGGGATATTCAAAATAGAATAGAAGTTGCAAAGTTAGTTTACGAATTCAGAAACGAAATGAAGCTGATTAATAGTTAGATAGTTAACATGTTAGATAATTGATTTTTTATTTGATTTTTATTTGTACCGAAATGTGCTTCTCTATGACAATTAGGACATAATGCAGCTACATTCTCAGGTTCATCTGGCCCGTCATCGGCTAATCGAAAAATATGGTGAACTTCCAAAAATAGAACTCCTGTTTCCGCAACGAATGGTGCTGTTTTTTTGCATAATTCACAGACCCCATTGGCTCTTAAAAGTGCATAAGTTTTGACTAAGAGACTACGCTCTTTATATTCTTGTATAGTGATCTTCTTCTTGGAGCTAAAGTTTGATTTTTTGTCTTCAATTCTCTTCCTTAAATCAGCTAAGGTAACATCTTTCTTTGCCGGAATTGCAGCTTCGACCTCAAAATCATTAAAGATGTTTTTGGATGGGATAAGAAGGTATGACACTAAGATGTCTCCCCGTCTTTTACCTTCGCTTACTTTAACTAAGGACCAGAAAAGTACTTCAAAAATGCCTTCAAATTTGTATTTCTTCTTATGATTCCCTCTTTCCTTGGCCTCTTTACTGTTAATTTCTCTTGCGCAGAATAATAGTACACTTCTTTGCTGGTTTGTTAACAATGAGTTGGAGAAACGGTAAGGATCTTGATTACCTTTCGAACCCTGACCAATATAGGTCCAACTGCCATCTTCGTTCTTCCCGTCATGATATCCAGCTTTCTTGCCATGTCTTCCGCCAGAGGTTACAATTACACATCCCTGTTCTTTTGGCCCCCAAATTATTCCAGATTGTTGTTGCTTGCTATCAACGAATTCAAGTAGTTCGTTCCGAAAGTACTCTTGATCATTACTAAAGTTAAACATTGCTAATAAGTATTCATATAATGTATGAAAAATATTGTAAAGTGATTAATTATTCTATGAAATGAATCAATAATTTTCAATATTAGAATATTAAAAGAAACCATACAAAAGTTAAAGGTTTTATTAAAATTATATGACAACAGACAATGCGATTAGGATTTTTTCTGAATTTTTGAATAGTAGTTGGACGATTGTGAATCAATTACTTATAGGTAGGAATTATACATCTAATGACGATTCCCTAAACGATTGGTTACAATCAAATTGGGAGTTCCTTGTAGAGCGAAAAATTTTAAAAATCAACGATTATCTGGAGGTATATGGTGACGGAGCAGATTTTAATGGAGCTAGTAGTAGAATAACTGATCCCAATGCTGTTGCCAATTTTAAAATAAAGGTTATCTCTAAAAATAATAAACCTGTGTATGATGTTTTAAATGAAGAGAAAATAACACTAGTTAATACCAACTTTAATAAGTTGATAGGATTTAAGAATGGCTTTTTCATTATGGAGCCAGAATTCAATTTCGTGTTGCTTGATGATAAAAATACAAGTACAGAAAGGGTAGTTAGGTTAAATGATATAGAATTCGAATTGGAGAAATTATAGATATGGAAATCTTTCAAACAATATTAACGCTTCGGGCAAGAAAAAGAGGGTTTCACCTGATTACTGATGAAGTAGAAGCGGCCTTACCAGAAATTAAATTATTAAAAACCGGGATTTGCCAGGTGTTTATTCAACATACCTCTGCTTCCCTAACTATCAATGAAAATGCAGATCCGACTGTTCGTAAGGATTTTGAAACTTTCTTTAATAAGACGGTTCAGGAAGATGATCCGGATTACGACCATGATTATGAAGGTTCTGACGATATGCCTGCTCATTTAAAGTCGTCAATTTTGGGTAGCTCAGTAACTATACCCATTCGTAACGCAAGATTTGCATTGGGAATTTGGCAGGGGATATATCTTTGCGAGCATCGTGATTATGGAGGTGAAAGAACCTTGGTTATAACCGCTTGGGGCGAAAAGTTTATTTAACATTCTCTTTAGGTACCAAAAACAAAAATGGCATGGCTGCAATCTGTAGAACACATGCGATAACACTTAGTATACCATAGACTGGATAAGTATCAAATTCCTTTAAAATTGGCTGCAAGGCAAACACACTAATAACTGTGATAAAAGTTAGAACCCACTTTAGCCAATCCTTGCCTAACGTTGCAAAATAGCCCAAAACAGCAATTAAGAGTGTTGTTTCGAGTGCCAGAGTACCTGTGGTAATATTATCAGCATAATGAAGAAAATGATTTATTAATGTAACTGCTGATGCTG
>Ga0157370_10002605_pt1 | contig 21684 bp, 20 predicted proteins | sample C35metaG_FD_113463 | JGI IMG/M metagenome (GOLD analysis project Ga0157370, IMG submission 113463) | Corn rhizosphere microbial communities from Kellogg Biological Station, Michigan, USA - C3-5 metaG | ecosystem: Host-associated > Plants > Roots > Rhizosphere > Soil | place: USA: Michigan...
CGCTTCAAGTTCGGACAGCCAGATATCGCTCAGCAAAATCTCACGCTCTATTTGGCCGCAGTTCTTGAGGCGGTGCTGCTGCCTCCAGCTGCTCCACCAGAGATTTGGCGGGAGACCATGCAGAAACTTTCGGCGGACAGCCTGGAGGAGTACCGTGGAGTGGTGCGAGAACGCCCTGGCTTTGTTGACTACTTCCGTCAGGCTACGCCTGAGCTTGAGCTAGGTCGGCTGCCGTTGGGCAGTCGTCCCGCTCGCCGCGGAACTGGTGGCATCGAAAGTCTAAGGGCGATTCCCTGGATATTCGCTTGGACGCAGTCTCGCTTAATGTTGCCGGCCTGGCTGGGCTGGGAGTCCGCTTTAGCGCAGGCCTTGGCGAGAGGGGAGGGGCCGATACTGAAGGAAATGCGTGAGCATTGGCCGTTTTTCCGAACGCGGATTGACATGCTAGAGATGGTACTGGCCAAAGCCGACGGAGAAATCCAGCGTTTGTACGACGATCGTTTGGTGGATTCGTCCCTAAGGAGTTTGGGCATGGAGTTGCGTACGCTTCTATCTCGGGCTACGGAAATTGTCGTGGGAATCTTGGATGTCCCCGAACTCATGGCCGCTCATCCCGAGACCCAGGCGTTCATCAACGTTCGCAACGCATATTTGGACCCTCTGCATCGGCTACAGATCGAACTGCTAGCACGTTCCCGCAATGCTCATGGAATATCCGACAGCGCGGTGGATCAAGCATTGCTGGTTAGTGTCGCAGGTATTGCGGCGGGGCTACGCAATACTGCATGAACCACATACGAGGAGTATTGGTTGACAGTCAGATAGGCAGAACTTAGTATAATTGCTATCGTTAGCACAAAGTAATTAACAACCATCAATCGAAGCTACACCAAAGACAAGAAATGCGTCAGGAGGGTTATATGAACAACAACATCAGCCTCGTCGATCGTACCGATTCAGCTCGCCACACTGCGGCTCAGCGTCGTTCAAAGACCAGCATTCAGCAGCTGTCGCATAGCGCCGTGCGGGTTCGCGATATGGAAAAGACCCGCAGCTTCTACGAGGACCTCTTGGGGCTGCCGTTGACGTCCTCTCTCGTAGCCCAATTCGATGTGGTGACCAACGCACCCTCCAATTACATTCACTGTTTTTTCGAACTGGCTGACGGTAGTGCAGTGGCGTTTTTCCAGTTCGAAGAGGGCTATCGTGATGAGCCGTTCCCGCGTATCAGCGATCCGTACGAACGTCATACGGCGTTGCGCGCTGATAGCGAAGAAAGTGTTATCCACCTTCACAAGCGCGCGGAATCCGCTGGCGTGGAGTGCTTTACTGTCGATCACGAGTGGTGCTATTCCCTTTACCTCACCGATCCAGATGGTGAAATCATAGAGATCACCGCTCATCGACCGTCCGCCGAAGAAGTTTTAGATCACGAGGGTGCGCGCGACATTCTCAAGCAGTGGCTGGCTGCTCAAAGAAAGTAACTTCCGTTCTCTTTGTAACTGCGGGCCTGAATAGCCAGGGTATCTGTCCGGTTGAGGATACGCTTGGCTTAACGGTCATCTTGGGTCTTCCACTTGGGAAGGTGCAGTATGAGACTGAATATTGCGAAATTTTACGAAGTAGTCGATTCCGGGGATTTAGAAGAGTTCTCCAGCTATTTGGCTGGAGATCTGGTATTTCAGTTCGGGAACTCTCCAGAGCTCCACGGGATTCCGGAAGTTATTGAGGCTCTCCGGGGTTTCTATCTACGGATTAGCGGCGTAAAGCACTTCCTATATAAAGTTATTGATTCTGGTGATCACACCTTCATTACTTGTGACGTCCAATACTGGCGCCTTGATGGAACAGTGCTCAAGGTTCCTGCTGCTGTACTGTTACGTCATGTTGATGGCCAAATAAGCGATTATCGCATATTTGTCGATAATAGCAGTCTTTGATTTTTTAAGTGCTTTTGATTCTGTTTCCTTCAAGGCCCGATAGGCATAATTATATCGGACTTTTTTATAGTTGGCGTCTGCTCCAGACTGGTTTCTTAATGTGAGTGCGGTAACTTTAAAACATTATCGACGAGCTCAAACTAAAAGTTTTTGCATTTATGTTGGTAGATTCATGTAGCCATTCTGTGGAGAGTGGACGCGTGGGTCGGCAACTGTATTCACTCGTCTGGTCTCAGGGGAGCGACAGGATGTCGGAATCGGAGTTTTCGCTGCTATAGGAGCGGCTAGCACTCCGCTGTCATATGCGGGAGGCGTATGCGATCGCACGGCGCCACGACCGTCTGGCGATTTACTAAACCACACACACCAGTGGGCAGCGGGTTCCGGTCACAAGCCGGGGGGCCGCTAGCCTTAGCCGCCTCCAGCGGGAGCGAACCCGCCGTACCCGGCCACTTGGGTGAAATAGTACAGCCCGTTGAGGTTTTCCGTGATGGTTCACAAATTAGAACTCTACGACCTATTTAGTTGGCTTGGCCGATAGTTGCAGTTGTAGTTTTTTGCGTCCTATCTAGGTGTGAGCTTTGTGGCCTTCTCGGTGGCGACACTTACTGCAGCTTTTTGTGTGGTCCGGATGGGCTGGAGTATCAGATGAAAATAAGCACGAAGACATACCCGCTGGTTTCCAGCCGAGCGCTGTAGCATGAGCAATCCTTTCAGTAGATACGGATAGACCACTTTGCTTGGTTACTTCTCCCACGCTCAGGCTCTGGGCGGACGTGATTTCTTCGTCCATGGTTGTTGACCTCAACTATGGTGTAGGTTTTATAAAATAGTCGCCGCGTCAGAGTTAGGCCCCCCCACCTTTATCTAATTTTGGGAGAGACCACCGATGAAAAAAAGCTAACTGCAATATCTGGGAGTCTTGCGAAAGCGTCGGTGAATACAGCCATTCTTCGTACTGTCGCTGAGCGTGCGCCAGCAGGTGTGGAAGTAGTAGTTTTGGATATTTCAGATATACCGTTATATAACGAGGATTTTGAAACGAATCCGCCGGCTCCAATCCCTATGGCTCACAGTTAAGAACTTGGGCGGCGTTATCCTGGCTTCTCCCGAGTACAAGCATGGAACTCCGGGAGTCATGAAAAATGTGCTTGATTGGTTGTCCCGGCCCTCCGGTGAAGCACACTGACTGGAAAGAAGGTGTTAGTACTCTTCGTCATCTGCATTCACCGGGGGAGTGCGCATTTATCCTCAGCTCAATGCAGCGCTGGATGGTATGAGGGCAGATCGAATTGACTATCCTCAAATTTTAATTGCACGCGCCGACAGCAAAGTCGTTAATGCCATATTTGTTGATGAGGAAAACTTGTCGTTTATCCTATTTCCAATCGATCATTTCTTATGTCTCGGTTCAAGGCGATTGTTATAGAATCAATATTTTTTGGTAATAATTAAGCTTGGCCACTACAACTCCGATAAATTACCAGCGCACACGCAAAAAAAACCGCCGTATGCGCCTCCTGATCACTTTAGGTTTGATGGACAGCGCCTTTGAAACTGCCAAAGTGACTCTCCAGATTACTACAGGGATTTACAAGTGCATGCACGCCAGCAAATCATTTATAGAGAGCGATTAATGAATATACGAGATATGAGTATCGCACCGCGAGCCTTCCTCAGCTTCGCATTTATAGCCGTATTGGTGATCGCGCTGGGTGCTTTCGCGCAAAACAGAATGACCGTAATTCACCAGGCAACTATGGATATGGATACAAATATGCTACCAAACATTGTATACCTTGGTGACGTAAACGAAAACCTCCTTCGTTTACGCATTACTATATCGGAATTGCTAATTGATCGAGACGCTACACACCTACAAGGGGCATACACCCTAATTCCGAAACTTGTAGAAAAGCTGCAAGAGACAAAAAATTCTTATGGTTCGACCCCTACTCAGATTGAAGAAAAAGCAGTATTTGCACGGTTTAATACCGAGTTTGAAACCTATATTTTCTTGCAGAACCAGGCACTTGAATTGTCCAGGCAAGGCAGCATCGACAGATTGAACTCCCTAGTAAGTGGCCAGATGGAAAGCACTTCTGAGTCCCTGGCGAGATATTTGGGACGATTGATAGTAATAAACCAAAACGCAGCTAAAGACTCTTCGAAAGTCGCTGGCGAGCAGTATGAAAGGGCATATTTTGCGATCGTTGGCACATCCATTGTGGCCGCTCTGTTGACCATTTTGTTGGCATTGCTGCTTACCCGCAGCATTGTCAAACCTCTTGCCCTTGCCGTCCGAGCCGCCGACGACATTGCCGACGGAAACCTGACAATACCCATACAGGTTGTCGGCAAAGACGAACCTGCAAAGCTTTTAGCTTCGTTAGCAATCATGCAAAAAAAACTGAAAGCGACTATTGAGGAGATTTCTGGCTCTGCCATACAACTGGCCTCGGCTGCCGAGCAATTGACCACCCTCGCGGACGACGCCACCGAGGGCGTGCATCAGCAAAATAATGAGATAGAGCAGGCTGCCACTGCGGTCAATGAGATGACTGCTGCAGTCGATGAGGTCGCTCGAAATGCTACTTCTACCTCAGAGGCCTCAGAAAAATCCAATCAAATTGCACTTCACGGACGTAATAAAGTTGTTGAGACAGTGGAGGCCATTCAAGCCATGACACGAGATGTGCAGTCGACGTCTGCTTTGGTTGAAGGGCTTGCGTCTCAAGGTCGTGATATCGGAAGAGTACTGGACGTTATCCGCTCGATTGCTGAGCAAACCAATTTACTTGCGCTAAACGCTGCTATCGAAGCAGCTCGTGCAGGTGAGGCGGGAAGAGGTTTCGCAGTAGTTGCCGATGAAGTCCGAGCATTGGCGCATCGTACAGCACAATCGACAGAAGAAATTGAAAATATGGTTGTCGGTATTCAAAACGGCACCAATGAGGCAGTGCAGTCTATGTTTCTAAATGCTAATCGAACCCAGTCGACATTGATTTTAGCGCGTGATGCGGGCGAGGCACTGAAGCAAATAGCCGATTCAATTTACCAAATAAATGAGCGCAACTTGGTAATCGCAAGTGCTTCTGAACAACAAGCTCAAGTGTCCAGAGAAATAGATCGAAACTTGGTAACAATTCGGGATCTATCTATCCAATCGGCAGCTGGAGCCAACCAAGCTAACGCGGCAAGCCATGAGTTAACACGCCTGGCAGTTAATCTTAACACTATGATTTCGCGATTTGTGATTTAGGCACAATAGGAATTGACCTTTTTCTGACGAAGTAGCGTCACCAAAAAAATTGGTGACGTTACTTTATCAATTAACTATCACACTAAAGCTAAGAATCGGATTCTTGTGAATGGGCAATTCGGCCCAGCTGAGCTTCCAGATCAAGGTCTGATGAGTGGAATCTAGCTTATTAATATTAGTTACTGATCCACGGTATGGGAGGTTGGAGTCACATCTCGTTGCATCTCTCCCCAATGACCGCTATGGAGGCACAGCGGTTGTACCGGGCTCTCACCTACAATCAACACTGATATCGAAAAATATGTCCTGATGTGGCAGCCGGCGCTGCTCTGGCACTGCATTCCACGATTCTGCACGGTAGCAACCCTAATCGGAGCGGACAGGAACGAGACGTTATCGTCATCCAGTTTGGATTGCGTGCATCGACTCTTCGTTGCCAAGCGAACGAAGCCTTGTCCCTATCGGCTCGTGAGGATCTTCTGGAATTCTATCGGGATAGTGCAGAGAAACGAAATACCGACTCCTGAACGTCAGCTACTGGCTGTCCGTCGCGAATGGCAGCAATAGGAACTGCGGGCGAGGTAGTCGATCCAAGGTCTTGCATTTTCTGCCCATGTTTCATGTCGGCTGAAGTATTGACCTAGGAACGGGGCTAGTCCTATTCCTGGCTTTACCTCCAAAGGTTGATGGGGCGATGTGTGGATATTGAACAAGTTTACCCCTAGCGGCATAGCCAGGTCCGCTGTGCGTTTGAGATCCCGTGGACTGAACGCCCAAGGCTGCAGGAATGCTCCAAACCTCTCGGCGCCGACTTGTTTGCGCCCATATAAGTGTGCTGCCGATGCAGCCCCATTACATCTGCTAAGTAGGTCGGACGACCCTCACCGTCTGGGGCAGTACCCACATCGCACCCATCGGGACATCGGCGCGACCTCGCATGCTTATGTCTTCACCTAACTGTGGGCGGTTATCTTCGAGTGCTTCGCTGTAAAGCTTCAAACCTCGTTCATGCGCCACATCTGCGAGCGTCTGGAAATACTCGCTGGACACCAATTGCGTGATGGTGCGTCGCCAATCCCAGAGAAATCGATCACTGGCTTCAGAGCTTTCAATCACAAAACCGGCAAAAGTCGGTAGCCATGGTGTCGCATCGTAGCCGCGCAGATGATTGAATTTCTCGAGCAGGGCGGGGGGCCAATTCTGCGGTCCCGATTCGATACTATCGGCCAATAACCCGCGAAGAGCGTTACTTTGATCGCCCATCGAATTGCGATACAGATTCAGATAGTGCTCCAGATATACCCGTCCCATCTGGTTTGACCGACGTTGGGAAGTAGTTAGCTCTTCGCATTCCGGAAGTTGTCGATTGGCACAAGGACGTCGTATGAGCTGTTGCGGCACTTCGGCAAGGACGCAACCGAAAACCGCACAGGCAGTGCACAAGCTAAACGTGGGACTGACGTTCTTTGTGTGCAGTTTTTATCAGGTGTGAATGGCGAAAAACAGCAAGCGACCGACTAGGTGACCGTAACCCCAAACGACTGGCGAGGCGCTAAGATCCCTGCCTCTCCTGCCTTTCAAATGAATTTGCAAGAAAGTCGATTAGGGCGCGCACGGAAGGCAGTAGACCTCGTCGAGAGGGAAAGACTGCGGTGATTACACCTTCATCTGGCCTCCATTGTGGGATAAGCGTTAACAAACGACCGTCGGAGATTTCTTCCCTGACCACGGCTAGCGGCATGCTAGCGATGCCCACCCCCCGACTCACTGCACTTTTGAGTACCGCCATATCGTCGCTGACCAAGCGCGGAACATGGCTGATTTGGGCGGTGGCCCCGTTGGGATCATTCAGGTGCCAGTTGTAGTGCGGTTGAGGCGCTCCCCAATGAATACTCGGAAGATCCACCAAATCCGCCGGTACCATCAACAGCGGGTAGCGTTGCACAAAAATAGGGTTGGCAACCAGTACCTGTGGACTTCTGGCCAGGACTTTCATCACCAATTCGCTACTTTCCAATGGAGGAAAACATAAGCTCAAGGAAATGTCATATCCCTCGCTGATAACGTCAACACGACGGTTGAAACTCTTCACATAGAGTTCCACTGATGGGCATTGCTCCATGAACTCGCCTAGTAATGGGGCCACACAGAAGTTCAGTAGTGGAGTGGTGCAGCACAGGCGAATAACGCCTCGGGGTTCCGACCGGCTCTGTTCAATGACATCTTCCGCCGACTCAGCTTCCGCCATCATGGCCACGCAATGGCGGTAATAAGCCTGACCGATATCGGTCACTTGGAATTGCCTTGTAGAGCGCTGAATAAGGCGCACACCCAGCCGCATCTCTAGTTGACTGACCCGTCGACTCAAGGTGGATTTTGGCATGTTGAGGGCGCGGCCTGCGGGAGCGAAGCCGGCATGTTCAACCACTTTTGCGTACAAAAAGAGTTCATTGAGATCAATCACTCGTGGCCCCTATCGTTCCATATTTGAGACTGTGAAGTCTAATCCAGCCACTACCGGCATCCAACCTCCACGACTAAGGTGATTCGCTCGGGTCTTTGGTAGGCGATGCAACATGAAGAAAATTCTGGGCATTTACAGCAGCCCCAATCGGCATTGGGTAGGGGATGGGTTTCCGGTCCGCTCGCTTTTCACATATGACACGCTGGGCCGTCATATCAGCCCGTTCCTGTTGTTCGACTACGCAGGACCTGCGGATTTCCCGCCTTCACCGCACCGGCGTGGAGTCGGTCAACATCCGCACCGAGGTTTTGAGACGGTCACCATTGTCTATAAAGGTGAACTCGAGCATCGGGATTCCACTGGCGCTGGCGGCAAGATAGGACCAGGCGATGTGCAGTGGATGTCAGCAGCGTCGGGCATCCTTCATGAGGAGTACCACTCACCAGAATTCAGTCACGCTGGTGGAACATTGGAGATGGTGCAGTTGTGGGTGAATCTACCCGCAAAAGACAAGATGTCTGCGCCTCGATATCAGACGATTTTGAACCGCGACATAGTGCAAGTCAGCCTACCTCACGATGCCGGTTTAGTGCGCGTGATTGCCGGTGAGTACGCCGGGCGTAAAGGCCCCGCGCTGACCTTCACCCCCATGGATGTATGGGACATACGTCTGAACGCAGGCAAGAGCATTTCCCTGCAATTAAGAGCTGGCTTCACCTGTGCAATCGTCCTGCTCAGTGGGGGGGTTGAGGTGAATGGCAGTGCAGTTTTGCAGGAGGCACAGGTGGCGCTGCTTGACCCTGATGGAGTCAAGCTGTTGCTGGAGGCCAGTAGCGACTCAAAACTGGTCCTGCTCTGTGGAGAGCCCATCGATGAACCCATCGTTAGCCATGGTCCGTTTGTCATGAATACCCAAGCAGAAATAGTCCAGGCCATCACAGACTTCAACAGCGGCCACTTTGGACAGATTACCCCCTAACCATTTCGTAGTGCCATTGGTTGACATTACGAAACCCGTCGGCGGCTACGCCGTCTTTTCTCACAGGAGAACGTCATGAGTACCCCGGCTAATTTCAACAACCAGAGACCGGTCATCGACCCATCCAATGTCGCCATGCTGCTGATCGACCACCAGAGTGGTCTGTTCCAGACAGTGGGCGATATGCCGATGCCCGAACTACGCCTGCGCGCCGCGGCGTTGGCCAAGATGGCGTCGTTGGCCAAGATTCCGGTCATCACCACCGCCTCAGTGCCACAAGGCCCAAACGGCCCGTTGATCCCCGAAATTCATGAAAACGCCCCACACGCCCAATACGTGGCGCGCAAGGGTGAAATCAATGCTTGGGACAACCCGGAATTCGTCGCCGCAGTGAAGGCCACGGGCAAGAAACAGCTCATCATCGCCGGCACCATCACCAGCGTCTGCATGGCCTTCCCGTCCATCAGCGCCGTCTATGACGGTTATCAGGTCTTTGCGGTGGTCGATGCCTCCGGCACCTACACCAAGATGGCGCAGGAAATTACGCTCGCCCGAGTGGTGCAGGCGGGTGTAGTCCCGATGGATACCGGTGCTGTTGCGTCTGAGTTACAAAAATCCTGGAACCGCGACGATGCACAACAATGGGCTGAGGTTTACACCAAGATTTTCCCGGCCTATCAGTTGCTGATCGAAAGTTACATGAAGGCTCAAGCTGTAGTGAGTAACCATGAAGTGCTGGACTCCCAGCGCAAGTAACCGAGCCCAACACGGGGGAGTGTCCCTCATCAGTGGAAGCCATCGGGGCTTCCGTTGTTCACCTGGAGAATGAAAATGTCCACTGCCTATAAACGTCTCGATAAAGATCAAGCGGCCGTGTTGTTGGTCGACCATCAGACCGGCCTGTTGTCGCTGGTACGCGACATCGACCCGGACAAGTTCAAGAACAACGTGCTGGCGCTGGCCGATCTGGCCAAGTACTTCAAACTGCCGACCATTCTCACCACCAGCTTTGAAACCGGCCCCAACGGCCCGCTGGTGCCGGAGTTGAAAGCCTTGTTCCCGGACGCCCCTTATATTGCGCGGCCAGGTCAAATCAACGCTTGGGACAACGAGGACTTTGTCAAAGCCATCAAGGCTACCGGCAAGAAGCAACTGATCATTGCCGGGGTGGTGACCGAAGTCTGCGTGGCGTTCCCGGCGCTGTCGGCGATCGAGGCGGGTTTTGAGGTGTTTGTGGTGACCGACGCCTCGGGCACCTTCAATGCCCTGACCCGTGATTCTGCATGGAACCGCATGTCGTCTGCCGGTGCACAATTGATGACCTGGTTCGGTCTGGCCTGCGAGCTGCACCGCGACTGGCGCAACGACATCGAAGGGCTGGGCACGCTGTTCTCCAACCACATTCCCGACTATCGCAACCTGATCACCAGCTACACCAAACTGACCACGGATAAGTAAGCCAAGGCTCAGGGGCTGTCGCAGTACCAACAGCCTCTGAGCACACCGACACGCGATCACGGAGAACCGTTATGACTAACTCAAATATCCAGCAAGACGACACCTTACTAACTGCGGATAACCATGCCCTTTTGCTGATTGACCACCAGTACTTGCAACTGTTGGCCGTGCGCTCTCATCCCGCAGAAACGGTGGTCAGTAACACCACGATGCTGGCCAAAGGCGCAAAGATATTCAATGTCCCGACGTTGTTGACTACTGCCTTTGCTGAACGCCAGGAAATTTTCCAGGAACTGCAAGCGGTGTTTCCTGAGCAGAAGCCAATCGATCGCACCGGCCTCAACTCTTGGGACGATCCGCGGGTGCGCGAATGGGTCTCGAAGACCGGCAAGAAAAAACTGGTAATTGCAGGTTTGTGGACGGAAGTCTGTCTAAGTCTTGCCGTGTTGAGCACCCTTGCCGAAGGTTACGAGGTTTATATCGTTACTGATGCCGCTGGAGGGGGGAGTGCAGAAGGCCATGAGCGAGGCGTACAACGGATGGTGCAAGCCGGCGCCCGGCCACTGACCACAGCCGTCTATGTCAGTGAGCTGCAACGTGACTGGTCCCGCGAAGAAACTGCCGGTGATGTGGCCAAGCTCTTTGCTGAGTTGGGTGGTGCTTTTGGTCAAGGTTTACGTTGGGAATGGCAACTGCTGGGTCTCAAGGAAGGTACGCGGTAATCCGGATGGCTTTGGCGATGGGCTTTGCCTGTCAATAGGTTCATCGGTCACAGCCGCCAGCAACACGAATAGGAGTTTTCAATGAGCGAATCAACGATCCGCGCTTCCTTCGAGGGCACTGCCTTCCAGGTGAAGTTATCGGATGGCTTGCATGCATGGGCCAGCGATGTGCCGCAAACACTCGGCGGCGGAGACACTGGACCCTCGCCGCATCAATTGCTGTTGTCGGCCCTTGGTGCCTGTACGTCGATCACCGTTGCCATGTACGCACAGCGCAAGGGAATTCCGCTTGAGGAGGTTGACGTTAAGCTGAGCATTCTGCGGGAGCGCATCACCCATGATGCGCAGACTCACATCGGTCGAGACATCCACTTGACGGGTGCGCTGAGCCACGAGCAGCGCTTGCGGTTGCTGGAGGTTGCCAACGCCTGCCCCATCCACAAGGTCTTGAGCGGCGAAATCCTCATCAGCAGCCAACTGGCCGAGTGAGGAGCGCGGTCATGGCGAATCTTCCCGAAATCAAGGTCCTGGGGGTCTCCGGCAGTCTGCGCCGCGGCTCCTACAACACGGCCGCTTTGCGCGAGGCGATAGGTCTTGCGCCTGCCGGCATGCACATCGAGATGGGGACATCGCCGAGATCCCGCAGTACAACGAAGATGTTTTCGCTCTCGGTTTTCCCCCGGCGGTCGAGCGTTTTCGCCAGCAGATCCGAGCGGCCGATGCCTTGCTGTGGACCACACCGGAATACAACTACTCGGTTCCTAGTGTGCTGAAAAATGCCATCGACTGGGCCTCCCGTCCACCCGAACAACCCTTTGCCGGCAAGCCGGCCGCGGTGTTCGGGGCCAGTGCCGGACGCTTCGGAACTGCCCGTGCGCAGTATCACTTACGCCAAAGCATGGTGTTTCTCGATGTACACATGATGAATCGGCCAGAGGTCATGATCGCGGGTGCCCCGGCGCTTTTCGATGCTCAGGGGCAGTTGATGGATGAGCGCACACGCGAACAATTGCGCGGTCTGCTTGAGGCTTTTTATGTCTGGGTCATCAAGCACAAAGCTTGGCCGCAAGAGAGGTAACAATGAGCAATCAAGAGCCCCAATGTCAGTTGTCCACGTCATCGGGCTGTCCGGTGGAAGAGGGCATTAGAGCGATTCAGAGAGTCACGGCGCGCTCCGCCGAAGTCGGTGGTGGGATCACGGTCAACCGATTACTGCCCTCAGCGCAGCGACGGATGATTGGCGCCTGGTGTTTTCTCGACCATGCCGGTCCAGCGGTGTTTGAAAAAAAAGCCGGTCTGCGCGTCGGCCCCCATCCGCATATTGGCTTGCAGACTTTCACCTGGATGATCAAGGGTAAAGTGCTGCACCGCGACAGCCTGGGCAACGTCCAGGTCATTCGCCCGGGTCAGGTCAACTTGATGACGGCCGGACGGGGTATCACCCATACAGAAGAGTCGCTGCCTGACGAGCACCATCTGCACGCCGCGCAGCTATGGATTGCCTTACCGGAAGCTGACGAGAACTGCGCTCCGGCGTTCGATCATTATCCAGACTTGCCAGTCTGGGATGACGGGGGGGTAACGATCACCCTGCTGGCCGGGAGTTTCGCCGGCCGCACCGCCCCCAGCCGCATTTTTTCGCCACTGGTGGGAATGGACCTGGCGAGTCAGGGGGCAGCCTCGATTCGATTGTCTGTGGATCCGCGATTCGAGTACGGCATCTTGCCGCTGGAGGGCGCTTACACCATCAACGGCCAGACCTTTGCCCGCAATGAGCTGGCTTACCTGGGGCGTGGCCTCAGTGAGATTGAGTTGTCATCCACTCAGGTCTCGCGTGCCTTGCTGCTGGGGGGCGAACCGTTTGCCGAGGAAATACAGCTGTGGTGGAACTTCGTCGGCCACAGCAAGGAGGAAATCGGCAAGGCCCTTGAGGCCTGGAACAGCCGGGACCTTGAGCGCTTCGGTGACGTAGAGGGGTTTGACGGAGAACGTTTGGTCGCCCCGCGGTTACCATGGTAATGCCTGAGATGCTCGACGACAGAGCTTCCCAATGCAACCCCTGATTAATTATTTCAAGGTTGTTTTTAACCCCGGTCTTGCGGGGCTGCTGTTTGCCTTGCGCACTGTCGCCGCCGGCCTGCTGACCTTGTACCTGGCGTTCATCTTTGACCTTGATCAGCCTAAGTGGTCGGTCATGGCGGTGATCATCGTCAGCCAGCCCCTAGGGGGCATGGCCCTGCAACGCAGCTTCTCGCAGGTCATTGGCACCACGGTGGGCGCTGTGGTGGCGGTGCTGATCATGGCGGTTTTTCCCCAGGCACCACTGCCGTTCATTGTCACATTGGCGCTGTGGTTGGCGTTGTGTACCGCCGGGGGCACCCTGCTGCGCTACACCAGCTCCCACGCTTTTGTACTCAGTGGCTTCACGGCGGTGGTAGTTGCCTTGCTGGCGGTCCCCGAACAGGACAACACCTTAATTCTAGCTATTACGGGGATCACCGAGACGCTGCTGGCTGTCGCCTGTGTGTGCGTGGTCAGCCTGTTGACGGCGCGGCCGGAGGCGGTGGCTCGGGGTTACTTTGCCAAGGTTGATCAGGTGCTGAAGCTGATGGCGCAACACGCGGCGGCGGTGATCCGTACCGAGGAAAGCGAAGCAGATTTTCATAAGCGCCAGTTGCAACTGCTGGGGGAGATCAGTGCGCTGGAGGGCTTGCGTCGGCATCTGTACTTCGATGCACCGCGTTTGCGCAGTGCCAACAGTCTGGTGCAACTGCTGGGCAATCAGTTGGTGTTGTTGACCTCACGCCTGACCGTGTTACGGCATCAACGCACATTGATCGGTGAACGCTGGGAGGGTGAATTTCCTGAGCATATTCAGCGTTTGCGTGAAGATGAACTGCTGTTTCTCGACGAATTGGCCAGGCAGGGCCGCTCGCTGTCCAGTGACGCCCGGCATCAATTCAAGATACTCCAGCAACGTTTTGATCACCTGGCGGAACAGGCCGAACAGCTGAGCGAAAACATGCCGGCCACCCTACGTTCACTAGCGTGGGCGTTACGCTGGGAGCAAGCGCGCCTGCTGCAACAGCTAGAGGAAATTCTTGAACTGAGTGACGCTATTCAGAGCGGCCGTGAGGCCAACTGTGTCTATCAGCAGGCTCGTAGTAACCCGTTGCATTTGGACCTTCGCCTGGCCGCGATGAACGGGACTCGTGCGTTTATCGCATTGCTGGTGTCCGGGTTGATCTGGATCGAAACCGGCTGGGACGGCGCCCGTGCCGGGATGATTCTGGTGGGCATTTTGTGCTCGTTGATGGCGACCTTTCCGCGTCCGCTACTCGCCAGCCAAAACTATGTCCGAGGTTTGGGCTTAGCACTGGTTGTTTCAGCGATTTATCAGTTCATGTTGGTGCCTGCGATTGGCGACTTCGAAATGCTGGCGTTGATCCTGGTGCCGCTGCTTTACGTGATCGCGGTCGGGCTGGCCAGTCCGACGACCGCGGGAATCGGCATGGGCCTTGGACTGTCGACCTTCCTGATGGTCGGCCCACAGAACATTGGGACTTGGCAAAATACCGCGACCCAGTGGTTCGAATTCACCGGGGCTTATGTCTGTGCCGGGGTGCTGTCGTTGCTGGTGTATTCCTGGGTGTTTCCCTTCAATCCGGTGCAGCGCATCTACCGGCTGTTCCGGGAGACCCGTGAGCAGGTTTATCTGCTGCTCAAGACGTCGGCCGTCGACGAACAGCAGTTTGCCTTTGAAAGTCGCATGGTCGATCGCCTGACAATGATGCTGGGGTTATTGCCAGCGGCCAATGACCCTCGCAGCAATCAGTTGTATGAAGTCAGCCTGGCGTGCATGGCGCTGGGCGTAGCCCTCAATCAGCTGAAACAGCAAAGTCAGGACAATGCGCTGTTGAGTCCGCAGGTCAAAGACCGTTTGCAGTCGATCCTGCGCCAAACCGGTCGCTACGTCGCGGATAGACCAGGCATTGATTTCGACGAACTGACGGATGAGTTACGCCGCCTCGGAGAAGAACTGGATCAGTTGCATTCCGGCGAGCTGGCGTCAGGTCACGAACACTTGTGGTCGGTGTTCCGCATTCGCGTCGCGCTGTTGATCGTGGCCTCGTTCATTGAACGTTATCGCGAATTTCTTCAACCCTCGGACGCAGGAGTACCGATCCTTGCCCATTGATTTCGAGCTGGGCGGCGTCTACTTGCCGCCTATTGCTCAGGCCCTGTTATTGGCGTTACCGATTTTTCTGCTGCTGGATTGGTGCGCACGGAGGATCGGTTTGCTGAAGTTCGTCTGGCATGAAGCGTTATTTGAGGGGGCACTCTATGCCTGCGTGTGTGCGGTGGTGATTTTGCTGATGGGTGTCTCATGAGTCTGAAGAAAACCGTTGCACAACTGGTGACTTTGGCCGTTGTAGGGTTGGCGGTTCTGCTCGGTTGGTTTGCTTGGGAGCATTACACTCGATCGCCCTGGACTCGTGATGCGCGGGTGCGTGCCGATGTGGTGACGCTGTCCGCCGACGTCTCGGGACGTATCGTCAGCTTGCAGGTGCAGGACAATCAGCATGTGCAGAAGGGCCAGTTGCTACTGGAAATCGACCCGGCGCGCTACGCACTGGCGGTCGAACACGCGAAGCGTTCAGTCGAAGTGGCGAAAGCCACTCAGGGCCAGTCGCAGGCATCAATCATTTCCAGTGAGGCTTTACTCAAACAACGCCAGAGCGAAGAACGCAGGCGACGGACCCTCAAACAGGGTTTCGCGATCTCCGGCGAAGAGTGGGAAAAGTCCAGTACCGAAGTGGCGGTGGCTCAAGCTGAACTATTGAGAAACCAGGCCAACCTTGGTTTGGCGCAAGCCAATGTGCAGCTGGCCATTGCCGCTTTGTCCCAGGCCGAGCTTGACCTGCAACGGACCCGGGTGGTGGCACCGGTCAGTGGCTATGTGACGAATCTGCTGACCCGCGAGGGCGATTTCGCCAGTGGTGGCAGTGCGCTGTTGGCGCTGGTCGACAGTGAATCATTTTATCTCAGTGGCTACTTCGAAGAAACCAAGCTGCCGAGGATCGAGGAGGGCCGCCCGGTGCGGATTCAGTTGATGAGTGGCGAGACGTTCGGTGGTGTCGTGCAGAGCATTGCCTTCGCCATCACTGATCGGGAGAACTCCCCTGGCAGTCGATTGCTGGCCAACATCAACCCCAGCTACACCTGGGTCAAACTGGCGCAGCGGGTTCCCGTGCGGATTCAGATCGATCCCCAATATGCGGGCAAGGGGCGCTTGCGCGCAGGCACCACTGCCACGGTTACCGTGCTCGAAAATATCAACAATGAGCGGGAGTCACGATGATGGCCGAGACGTTGAAACGACTGCTGGGAATCTCTGTTTCGCTTGGAGTATCGCTGGCGATGGGGAATACCTATGCGGACAACTCGCTGGGCCAACGGGATAACCTCAGTAGTGGAATCAATGATCGACAAAAGGCTGAAATGGGGGTGCCGGCCGGATTTGTCAGTGGCTCGTCGCTCAACGGATTGTTACGCAACTACTATTTCAGCCGTGATAACCACGACACTCCGGCCAGGCTCGACCAGCGGGAGTGGGTACAGGGTGCCTATCTGTCCTTTCGCTCCGGCTACACCGACACACCCATCGGCGTCGGTGTCGATGTACACGGGTTTTATGGACTGAAGCTTGACGGCGGAGGAGGCAGCGGCGGTGCCGGGCTACTCCCGCTGAATTCAAAAAAAGAGCCGGAGTCGGAATTCTCCGCGGCGGGAGCCGCATTGAAATTCAGGGGCTTTGACAGCCTGGTCCAGGCCGGCGATCAATACTTGGAGAACCCGGTGATTGCCAGTGGGGTTAGCCGGGTGTTTCCCCAGACCTTTCGCGGTGTGGCGTTAAAAAACTACAGCGTTCCAGACCTGACCCTCGATGCCGGCTGGGTCGACTCCACACGGCTGCGCAATCAAAGTGGCCAGAGTCATCTGACGACCAGCTACGGCTCCAGCAACAAAGCGGGGGTGCCCGCCGACCGTGAAAGCCCGAATATGACTTGGGCGGGCGGTGTTTACAGCGTACCGGGCGCTATCACCCTGACGGTCTATGGCGGACAATTGAGCGACATCTGGAATCAGTACTACGCAGGCGTTAGCTGGCCACTGAAGTTGACCCAAACATTGACGTTGACGCCGTATCTGCACTATTTCAAAACCCGCGATCAGGGTCATAGTCAGTTCGGACGGATCGACAATGACACCTACAGTGGTGGTCTGACGCTCTCTGGCGCTGGCCAGAGCCTGACCCTGGGTCTGCAAAAAATCGACGGTAATACACCGTTTGACTATATGGTCCAGGATGACCGGACGTTCCTTTACCTGAGCAACTCTCAGCAGTACGCCGACTTCAACGGGCCGGGAGAAAAGTCCTGGAAGCTGCAGTATCAGACCAGCCTGAAATTTGTGGATGCACCGAATGTCCAGTTCAGCGCTTCCTATACCCGCGGCGAAGCCGACCTGACTCGCGTGGATCCCGCCAGTCAAGGGTATGGCTACATCTACAACGCTTCCGGAAAAGATGCACACCATTGGGAACGGGATGTGGCCCTGCGTTACGCGGTGCCCGACGGCAAGGCCAAGGGGTTAAACCTGACCCTGCGTTGGGCGGCTCACCGCTCGGGCGACGGCTACACGGCCCCGGGCAATACCCGAGGCAATTCGAATGCCGATGAGTACCGGGTGATTGTCGATTATCCGTTCAGTATTTTTTAGCCCGCAACGTAGGAAGGTATGACATGCGCCAACAGGCAAGGTTAATCCGGGCCATCGGCATTAGCTCGGTGTTCATCTGCTCACCGAGCAAGGCCGATCGCGTCAGCTTACCGCCTTTGGCATTGGGCAACGCGAGCTTCATGGATGGTGTGGCGGGTCCGGGAATGCTCTTCGAATTGCCCGCGCAAATCTATCGCAGCAACTCGGCGCGTGATGCTCAAGGCCATTCTCTGCCGGGAACGCAAAAAGTTCGTAGCACTACCGTGCTTCCGCATTTTGCCTACTTCAGTTCCAACACTTTTCTGGGGGCCAGCTATGGGGCAGAGGTGCTGTTGCCGATAGTGCATCTGGACCTGGATATCGACCAGGGGCCCGACGGTAGTCGAACTCGGCAGGGCGACATGGTCATCAGTCCGCTGCTGTTGCAGTGGGCGCCGCGCTCGGTACTCGGCAGGCCTTACTGGCAACGGTTGAATTTTGTTTTTTCGTTGCCGACGGGGTCCTACAGCGCTGATTCGGATATCAACACTGGCAGCAATGTCTGGGTGTTCAACCCACATTACGTGTTCACCTGGGAACTGACTGATCGCCTGGAAGTGAGTGGCCGGTTCCATTATGCATGGTCCAGTCGCAACAACGATCCGGCGTCTGTATTAAAGGCAGACAATATCCAGCCGGGTGAGGCGATCCACAGCAATCTGGCGGTGTCTTATGCGGTGTCTGACACCTGGCGGATAGGGGTGGCTGGCTACCAGCTTAAGCAGATCAGTGATGACCGGATCGATGGTCATCGGCAAACAAATTCTCGGGAACAAGTCGTGGGCATTGGGCCGGGTGTGATGTATCGGCAAAGAGCACAAACGATTTTCGCCAACCTCTACTTTGAAAACGGTGCTGAAAACCGCTCGCAGGGAACACAGCTGACGCTACGTTATCTCCACGCATTTTAATGCTCCCTTATTCGGCGGTATCGATTTTCTCAACTCGAGTTTGAATACCCTCAAAAGGGAAAGAGTAAGCTATGTATAATCCGTTCTCAGTGACACTAACACTTATCGCAATGGTCACAATCTCTGCGTGCTCTACTCAGCTAACTGAAAAAGGTTTTAACGTTAATTTGGTCACGGCATCATCATCGGATCAATGCAGCCTAATCAAGATGTTCACCGTTCAGGGTTCAGACCCGGACGAAACATTACGTATGGCCTTTAATGAGGCTGCGGTTCTGGGGGCTGACAGCATGGCTGTGGCGGACGGCAAGGAAACCGCCAGTGGAGCCGAGATAAAGGGGGCTGCCCTAACTTGTCGGAAATGATAGGAAGAGGCTCGTGATCCTTCATAAATGAGAAGCATGTTTAATCGACTTCAACCTGCCTTTTATCTTACGTCGGCTTAAATGAGGCAGCCGCTTTTGGCGGCTGCCTATAAACCATTGATACAAAAAAAGAGTTAAACATCGCTCGTCGTTTGTGGCGCAGGGCGATGGCATACACACTTCCTGTGCCTGACTCGGAATCTACTTTGTGTCAAGTGCGTATATTCCATACCGGCGTCCTGTCTTCTCCTTGTAAGGAGTGAGATATGCTTTCGCTATGACCAGAGAATGATGCATCCCGACTATGCCGCTTCTACGTTGTCCTTGGTTTTCAACAAGACGTGGCGAGGCGCCGTTTCGCACAGGAACAATGCTACGAGCAAGCCCAGCACCGCGCCGCTCAATGCCAGGTAGAGCGTGTTTTCGATACCGTGATGCTGTGCAATGTAACCAGCCAGTGCTGGTGCAACACCGCCACCGAACACCTCACCAATGCCTACGACCAGGCCCGTGGCCGTGGAGACCAGGGCCGGCGGCACTGACTCGCTGGTGAGTGGGCCGACTGTCAGGCAGATCATGCTGAAGTTGAAGAAGGTGGTCGCGAACAGCAGCAGGAACAGTTTTACTGGCTCGGCTCCCGTTTGGATCATCAGCCAAAGTGCCAAGCCGGTGGCGAGGCAAGAAAGCAGTGCCACCGGTTTGCGCCCCAGTCGGTCGGAGAGGGTGGGCATTACTACCATGCCGAAGAATCCACCGAAGCCGATGGCCGACATGACGAACCCCATCTGCTGCATACCCATGTGCAGGTAGTCAGTCAGGTAGTTCGGCAGCATGACCGAGCTGACGAACAAGCACGTCAGCATGCAGAACATGCAAGCGATGTTGAGTAACACATTGCCTTGGCGCAGCACCGTCGTCCAGCGAGTGCTGGGCACTTCTACGTGTCGCACCGCCGGTGCAGTCGCGCGGGGTTCGCGCAATACACGGTACAGCGCCCAGGCGATCAGAAATCCCGGGACTGACACCAACACGAACACCCAGCGCCAGGACGGCACGACCAGCAGCAATTGGGTCGCGACAATTGGCGCCAGACCGAGCCCCAGTAGGGGAAAGAAGGCTTGCTGGATACCGATGTTCATCCCCAGTCGACGAGGATGGGACGCCTCGGCGGTGGCGGCAATAGAAGTCGGGGTGAAGGCCCCCTCGGCGACGCCCATGACCGCGCGGATCAGCAGCAGTGCACCGACACTCGTCGCCAGGCCAGACAATCCGGCCAGTAACGAAAACATGATCACAGAAGGAATGATCACCTTGCGCCGACCGATCCGGTCGGACAATCGCCCCATGAAGATCGAAGAAATTCCCCAGGCGAGGGCCAGCACGGCAGAGATGTTGCCCAGGTCCTGATAGTTGAGGTTGAGGTCACGCATCATCACTGGGAACAGCGGCAGAATGATGAAGCGATCCAGGCCGACCAGGCCGAAGCCCAGCGCGAGTAGCGCGACGGCTTTCCATTCGTAAGCCGAATCCCATTTCTTGTTATTCATGGCATTTCTCCGCCCTTGCGGGCATGGGTGGACAGGGCGCCGATGAAGTCGACGCACAATGGATAGGTCAGAAATAAACCAGGGCCTCGACCAGCCCGGTCATTTGCGTGCGGTCGCGGCCGTTGCCGTAGATGCGATCGTGCTCAAGGGGTTCGAACCAGTCGTAGCGCAACTCGGGACGCAGGCTGACGTTTTTGCTAACGTCCCAGCGAAAACCGACGGTCATGGCGTTGAAATCGCCTCGCGCAGTGCTGGTCGGGAACAGCACGAAACCGTCATGGTCACGGAAGTGTTCGCCCCGTAGCGAGAACGCCAGATCGGGGCGCGGCTGGTAGGTCAGAACGCTGTTGACGCCCCACCAGGAAGCCCCGTCGAAACCCGGTCCGGTGACGATGTCCACGGTGTCGACCTTGCCGTCGCCGGACTGCCGGCCGTAAACCAACTCGGCACCCATCGACCATTGCGAATCAAAGGCGTGCCAACCGTTCAGCGAATGCTGTTGGCGAAGTTGACCGTGGGGCGAAATCAGCCGTGCAGTGGGTGCTTGCACGTCGTCGATGTTTTGGTTTTCCTCGTCGCCCACCATGAACTCATAGTCGACCCAGGTGCGCATGTCTGCTGTACGCCAACGCAGGGCACCCATCACCGATTTGCCGTGGTTGTTGTCGCGCAAATTGTTCCAGCCTTGCACCACTCCCAGTTCGGCCCCGAGCAGACTGCTTTCGCCATTGAACAGACGCGTGCTGGCAAGAATGCCGGATACGGTGCTGGGCTCCGTGACAAAGGCGTAGGTCTTGCTGGCGAACGGGTTGCGTGCCTCACGGATGTTCGGCGGAATTTCGTAGCCGATGGCCGGACCGAAGATCCCAGCTATCACACTGACGCCGGGGCCGTAAGGCATGTACATAGAGGCGAACAGGTTGGGCGTGGCGACGAATTTCTGCTTGTGGCGTTTGGCCGAGTCGGGATCATCGTCGCCGGGCGAATTGGCATCCCAGTGCATATCCCAACCGAAGGTACGGGCGAACTGTCCATTGCGCCCGTAAAGGGTTTCCATGCTGAAACCGAAGGAAAACTGCTCCGGGCTTGGACCCGGCAGTGGTGTGACGCGGGGGATGACATTGGCAACCAATGGTTTGTCGACAAACACGTGGACTGACGCCAGTTCCAGGCCTTCATCGGAATAGCCGGTCAACGGCAGGTTGCTCAGGCCA
>Ga0157370_10002608_pt1 | contig 21678 bp, 22 predicted proteins | sample C35metaG_FD_113463 | JGI IMG/M metagenome (GOLD analysis project Ga0157370, IMG submission 113463) | Corn rhizosphere microbial communities from Kellogg Biological Station, Michigan, USA - C3-5 metaG | ecosystem: Host-associated > Plants > Roots > Rhizosphere > Soil | place: USA: Michigan...
AGGAGACGATGCTGGCCGACCGCATGTCGGCCATCGAGGGCATCGGGATGGCGTTCGAGCAGGGCTTGGAGCACGAGGCTCGCAGCGGCCTCGCGCTCCACGAGATCGCGCAGCGCGGTGCAGCGCGCTTCGCCGGCGGCGAGGGCCGCGGCGGCGCGGGCGCCGGCGCGTAGGCCGCCCGCGGCTACAGGCCGGGCGGGTGCCGGGCCACGAAGCCCGCGGTGGAGCGCATCAAGGGCTGCCAGCGTGTTCCGCGCGGGCCGGAGCGGCCGCTCGTATCGAAGCGCAGTCCCGCGACGACCATGAACGCGTGCCCGGCGTTGGCGTACACGGTGATCCACTTGCCGGGTCCCGCGGCTCCCCAGTGCTCGAAGCCGGTCGAGTCGAGCGGGCCGCCCAGCAGGCCCGCGCCCGCCAGCGCGAAGGAGACAGAGCCAGAGCAGTCGTAGCCCGTGTCCGCCCAGGCGCCGTGACCGCCGCCCCACTTGTAGGGCGTGCGCGCGATCGCGTTGCCCGCCTGGATCACGGCCGCCACCACGCTCGGAGCGTCCACCGGCGCGACGGCGACACCGCCCGGCTCGACGCCTGCGCTCTCGCCCACCGGCACGCCGGGCGCGGAGCGCAGGTCGCGCTTGAAGGCGAGCAGCTGGCGACGGATCTCCGCGTCCGAGGCGGCGTGGGCGGTGCTGCTGCTCGTGCCCACGCTGTCGGCCTCGGCGCTGGTGAATCCGTCAGTACCCACTCCGGCCACTCGCACGAGCTGCGGGTGGAGGCGCACCCTGGCCTTGTCCACCTGCGAGCTGACGGGCTTGAGCTGCTGCGGGCTCAGCGTGGTCAGGTCGATCTCGCCCTTCGGCGCCTTGCTCACCGTGCTGGTCGAGCCGCCGGTCCTGGCGCCGCAGCCGGCCACTGCTACGGCAGCCGCCAGTGCGGCGACGAGCGGCATCCGGCGCGGCATCTCCACCCGGCTCAGGCTAGCGGTGGGGCTCCCCGGTACGCGCCGCAAGCTCGAGCACCACGCCCTCGCGCAGACCGCCGTTTCCGAGCTCGAGTTCCACGTCCAGGCGGCGGGACAGCTCGTGCAGGATCGTGATGCCCGCGGGCATCAGGCGGACGCGCTCGGCGTGCAGGTCGATGCGCTCGGCAACCTCGTTGCAAGAAGAGAGAGAAAGCAGCTGGAGGGCGCGCTCGAGCGCCTTGCGGTCCAGCTCCCTGCCCACGATGCGCCGGAGCGACGCCGCGCTTCCGCCCACGGCAATGGCGCGGTCCGGCTGCTGGATGTCGAGCGGCGCCAGCACCTCGCTCACGTGCGCGGTCACGGCGGCGAGCTCGCGGGTGTCGGGCGGGTCGTGGTGGAAGTACACGTCGGCCAGCAGCCCTGAGCCGAGGCGGAACGACTCGCACCAGCTCACGCCCGCCGCCCGCGTGCCGAGCACCACCTCGGTGGACCAGCCACCGACGTCCACGACCACGAGCCGCCCGTCGACCGGCCCAGTGAGGGTGCCGGTCACGCCCGCGAACGCCAGGCGCGCCTCCTCGTCCCCGCTGAGCACGCGCATCGGGACGCCCGCGGCCTCCGCCACGGCGGCCTCGAGCTGGGCGCGGTTCGGGGCGTCGCGCACCACGGCCGTGCCCACGACGTCGATCGCCAGCACCCCCAGGTCGCGCGCGAGCTGCGCCTGTTCGGCGACGACCCTGGCGGTCTCGCCGATCTTGTCCCGGGTGAGCCTGCCCTCCTCCAGAACACACTTGCCGAGCCGCGTGAACACGCGCTGGGTGGCGAGTTCGCGGAGCCGTCCCTCCCACAGCTCCGCCACGAGCAGGCGTGTGGTGTTGCTGCCGACGTCGATACAGGCGTAGGCCAACGGCCCGCAGCTTGGCATAGTCCACGCCGTGACGGAAATGGCTATCCAGGTCGACGGCCTGCGAAAGAGCTATGGCCAGCTCGAGGCCGTGCGCGGAGTGTCGTTCGTCGTGCGGCGCGGCGAGGTGTTCGGGCTGCTCGGGCCGAACGGTGCCGGCAAGACCACCACGGTCGAGATCCTCGAGGGCTACCGCGAGCGCAGCGCCGGCGACGTGTCCGTGCTCGGTTTCGATCCCGCCTCGCGCGACCGCGAGCTGCGCTCGCGCGTGGGGATCGTGCTGCAGAGCTCTGGCTTCTACCCGCGTGCGACCGTGCGCGAGGCCGTGGAGCACTTCGGCGCCGCCTATCCGCGCCCGCGCGACGCCGAGGAGACGATCGCGTTGGTCGGGCTCCAGGGCAAGGAGGACACCCGCGCCGGGCAGCTCTCCGGCGGGCAGCAGCGGCGGCTCGACCTGGCGCTGGCGCTGGTTGGCGACCCGGAGCTGATCTTCCTGGACGAGCCCACCACGGGCTTCGATCCCGCCGCCCGGCGCGCGGCCTGGGAGGTGATCCGCTCGCTGCGCGGGCTCGGCAAGACCATTCTCCTCACGACCCACTACCTGGACGAGGCGCAGGAGCTGTCGGACCGCGTGGCGATCGTCAAGGACGGGTTGATCGTGGCGGAGGGTCCGCCGTCCGAGCTGAGCAGGCGGCCGCGCTCCTACCGCGTGAGCTACCAGGAGAACGGGCACCGGGTGGAACTCGAGACCGAGGATCCCACCGAGCTGCTCCACCGGCTGACCGGCGAGGCGCTGGCGCGCGGCGCCCGGCTCGAGGGGCTGAGCGTCTCGCGGCCTACGCTCGAAGAGGTCTACCTCGAGCTGACCGCGGAGGAAGCGGCCTCATGAACACCGCGGTCCTCGCCTGGCGGCAGTTCCGCTTCGAGCGCAAGCTGTTCTGGCGCAACCCCAGCGCGGCGTTCTTCAACTTCACGCTGCCGTTCCTGTTTCTGATTCTCATCGCGTCGGTGTTCGGGGCCGACCGCAAGGAGCTGGACATCCTGATCCCCGGCATCGCCGGCCTGTCGGTGCTGGGAACGACCTTCACGGCGCTCGCCTACACGTTCGTGTTCAACCGCGAGCAGGGAATTCTCAAGCGCATCCGCGGCACGCCCCAGCCGCCGATCTCCTACTTCGGCGGCGTGATCGCGTCGGCGGTGGCCAACGCGATCGTGCAGGTGGCGCTGATCGTCGTGATCGGGCACGTGCTCTACAACGTGTCGTGGCCGAAGGACTACTTCGAGCTCGTCGTGTTCGTGGTGCTGGGCGTCGTGGCGTTCGGCTCGCTGGGCATCGCGTTCGCGCAGGCGATTCCCAACTTCGACGCAGCCGCCGCCTACGTGAATGCGGTGTTCTTGCCCGTGATCTTCATCTCCGGGACCTTCTACTCGACCGACTCCATGCCCGAGCTCTTGAAGGCAATCGCCGTGGCGTTGCCCTTGAAACACGTGATCGACGGCCTGCACGGCGCGATCGTCACCGGGCAGGGGCTGAGCGACAATCTCACCGCGCTGGCGGTGGTCGCGGGCTGGGCCGTGGCTGGACTGTTCGTGGCGGTCCGCTACTTCCGCTGGGAGTGATCGTCGCGCTTGCGACGCAGCGGCTTTATCACGCGCACCGCGCCGTAGGCCAGCAGCGCGGCGACCACGAGGAAGCCAATCCCCTCGGCCACACGGCCCACGCCGCCGCTCGGCAGCGTGCCGATGGCGAACGTGACGAGCACGAGCGCCGATATCGACAAAAAGAACGCGAAGTAGATGCGCAGGAAGCGCGTCACGGGCGGTTCTAGAGTCGCAGCGCGGCGCCGTGGCGCTTGAGCCAGCGCACGTGCTCGCGGTACTCCGGGCAGCGTGAGCCCAGCAGCCGCCAGAAGCGCGGCGAGTGGTCGAGCACCTGGAGGTGCGCCACCTCGTGCTCGACCACGTAGTCGAGGATCGGCTCCGGCGCGAGCAGCAGCCGCCAGTTGAAGCTCATCGCGCCGTTCGACGAGCAGCTCGCCCAGCGGGTGCGCTGGGAGCGGATCGTGAGGCGCGTGTACTCGGTGCCCGCCCGGCGCGTGGCGGCGTCGAGCCGCGAGGCAACCTCGATGCGGGCGCGCTTGCGGTACCAGCGCTCGAGTGCGGCGCGGATGGGCTCGGGTCCGGGCTCCCCCACCTTCACGTGCAGCACGTCGCCGCGGCGTGCCACGTGGTCGCGCACGCGGCCGGGCTCGACGGACACGCGCAGGAACAGCTCGCGTCCCAGGAAGGGAACCGTGCCGCCGTGCTCGAGCTCGGGCGCGGGCAGCGCTTCCTCGGCCTCGCGAAAGCGGCGCAGGGTGCGCTCGATCCAGCGCGACTTCTGCTGCACGAAGGGCTCGACGTGGCGCAGCGCCATGCGGCGCGGCACGACCACCTCCACGCCGGAGGCGTCGACCACGATGCGCGCGTGGCGGGCTCGGTCAGAGCGCCGGACCTTGTAGGGGATCGCGGCCAGAACGCTCCTGAAGATAGGAGCGACGCCGGACTCCTAGATGATCACCTGCACGGCGCCCCCGTCGGTGGACCAGGCGGCGCCGGCCACGTACGACGCCCGCTCGGAGCACAGGAACACGACCACGGATGCGATCTCGTCCGCGTTCGCGTAGCGGCCGATCGGCAGGCTGCCTCCTTGCTTCTCGAGCGCCTCCTCGCGCGAGGTGCCGCGCATCTTCGCGAGCTGGTCGAGCATGCCGCCCGGGTCCATCCACAGGCCGGTGGTGACCGGGCCGGGTGTGATCGCGTTCACTAGCACGCCCTTGCCCGCGTACAGATCGGCGAACGCGCGCGACAGCGAGAGCTGCGCCGCCTTGCCGACCGCGTACGCCATGTTGGTGGCCGACGGGCGCTTGCCGGCGGACGAAGCCACGTTCACGATCCGGCCGAAGCCTCGCTCCGCCATGCGCGGGGCGGCGGCCCGCATCAGCCGCATCGGACCGAGCACGCTCAGGCGCCACTGCTCATCCCAGTCCTCGTCGGTGAGCTCTTCGAGCGGCGTGACCGAGCTCGTGCCGGAGTTGTTCACGAGCACGTCGAAGGAGCCGAACCTGGCCTCGCACTCGTCCGCGATCCGCTCGCCGGCATCCTCGGAGGTGGCGTCGAGCGCGAGCCATTCCACGCGCCCGCCGGCGGTGGCGCACTGGTCGGCGGCCTCACGCAGCGCATCCTCCCCGCGCGCCACGAGCAGCACCGCGGCGTCCTCGGCGCACAACATGCGAGCCACCTCGAGGCCGATGCCGCGGCTTGCGCCGTTGACCACGCAGGCCTTGCCCGCCAGCCCGAGGTTCATCGGGGCATCATGTCCGCGTTCGAAACAGGAGAAGGCATTGAAGAGCCATACGGTCTATCGAACTTTCCATACCGACAGGCGCCGCGAGTTCGTGCGCATCACCGAGGACGTGCAGCAGGCGGTGGATGATGCGGGCGTCGGCGAGGGCATGGTGCTCGTGTCCGCGATGCACATCACGGCGGGCGTGTGGGTGAACGACGACGAGCCGGGCATCCAGGCTGATGCGCTCGAATGGCTCGACAAACTCGCGCCGGCCACGTGGCAGGAGCCGCCGAACGACGTGGCCCGCTCGCTCTTGCCCGACGGCGGCGACTACCGCCACCACCGCGGCGGCGAGGACAACGGCGACGCCCACCTGAAGAACATGCTCGTGCATCACCAGGTGGTGCTGCCGATCACGGACGGGCGCCTGGATCTGGGGCCATGGCAGGCGGTCTTCTACTGCGAGTTCGACGGGCAGAGGGACAAGCGGCTGATCATCAAGGTGCTTGGGGAGTAACGCGGCCTGAAAGGCACCAAATCCCCCCTTAACACACGCGGGCGATTTGCCGTACGCCGGGCTGGGTATTGGCCGCTTGAAGGCTTAGTTAGTACCCCAGGGGGCGCGCTCCGTTCGGCGTGCTCCCAAACGAGGAGGCTGATCTTGAATAAGAAGCTCGCGAGCGCTGGGGCGATACTTGCCTGCGCCGCAATCGCAGCCGGTTGCGGCAGCAGCGGTGGTGGCAGCACCGGCAACACGGTCGCCGGAGTGGGCAGCAACGGCAAGACCGTCACCCCGGACATGGCCAAGAACGCCAAGGGCAACGTGACCTGGTGCATCGGTAAGGACACGACCGGCGCGTTCAGTCAGGTCGTGAAGCTCTACAACAACCAGAACAGCGGCGTGCACGTGAAGCTGCTCGAGCTGCCGACCTCGGCGGACCAGCAGCACAGTCAGCTCACGCAGCGCGAGCAGGCCAAGTCGTCCGAGTGCGACATCCTCGGCATGGACGTGATCTGGACCGCCGAGTTCGCGGCCCAGGGCTGGCTCCGCGACGTCACGCCCGCGATCAACGCGCGCAAGAGCGAGTTCATCCCGGCGACCCTCGGCACCGCCCAGATCAACGGCAAGTACTGGGCAGTCCCGTTCAACACGAACGCCGGCTTCCTCTACTACAACACGAGCAAGGTCAAGAAGGCGCCGACCACCTGGCAAGAGGCGTACCAGATGGCCAAGACCGACGGTGGCCTCGGCTACCAGGGCGCCCGCTACGAAGGCCTCACCGTGAACTTCCTCGAGTTGCTGTACTCGAACGGCGGCAAGGTGCTCTCGGATGACGGCAAGAAGGCCGAGATCGACTCGCCGCAGGCGCAGCAGGTGCTGTCGTTCATGCAGCAGGGCCTGAAGGACGGCGCCGTGCCGAAGTCCAACAGCACGTGGATGGAGGAGGAGTCGCGCAACGCCTTCCAAAACGGCAAGGTCGCGCTGCTGCGCAACTGGCCGTACGTGTACGCGCTGGCGAAGCAGGCGGGCGTGAAGTTCGACCTGGTGCCGCTGCCGAAGTTCGGAAACGGCCAGCCGGCGAGCATCCTCGGCGGCTACAACCTCGGGATCTCGACCTACTCGAAGAACCCGGGCGGAGCGCTGAGCTTCATCAACTTCGCCACCGGTCCGGCGGCGCAGAAGAAGTTCTTCATCAAGTCGTCGCTGCCGGCAGTGATCACACAGACATACAACGATCCGGCTGTGAAGAAGGCGCAGCCGTTCGCTCCTGAGCTGCTCAAGGCGGTGCAGCAGGGCAAGCCGCGTCCGGTGTCTCCCGTGTATCCGCAGATCAGCCAGGCGATCTACAACAACGTGTACTCGGCGCTCTCGAGCGGCACGTCCCCGAAGAGTGCGCTGAGCAAGGCTCAGAGCCAAATCAACAAGGCGCTGAACACGTTCTAGGCGAACGAGCGTGAGCGCCGCTCAGGCAACAGTCGCAGCAAGGCCGCGCCGCCGCTCCGAGGTTTCGGAGCGGCGGCTGGCGGCCTATCTGGTGTCGCCGTCGCTGATCGTCATCGCGATCGTGGCGGCGTATCCGATCTGTTACGCGATCTGGCTCTCGCTCCATCAGTACAGCCTCATCCACCCGGGCCTGTCCCGCTGGGTCGGGCTCGGCAACTACCGCGACGCCGTCACGTCGTCGGAGTTCTGGAGCGCCACGAAGATCACGTTCATCTTCACCGTGATCTCGGTCTTCCTCGAGCTGGTGATCGGGCTCGGGATGGCGCTGCTCATGCACGCCGCGTTCCGCGGCCGCGCTGTTCTGCGCGCAGTCGTTCTGGTGCCCTGGGCGGTGCTCACGGTCGGCACGGCGATGATGTGGAAGACGATCTTCGACGCCGACCTGGGCTTCGCCAACCAGGTGCTCCAGGCGCTGCACCTGCCGGGCGGGCACACCGTCTGGCTGGGCCAGAACGGCTATGCGATGGCGGTGATGATCTTCGCCGACGTGTGGAAGACGGCGCCTTTCATGGCGCTCTTGCTCCTGGCGGGACTGCAGGTGATCCCGGACGATGTGTACGAGGCCGCGAAGGTCGACGGCGCCACCGCCTGGCAGCGCTTCACGACCATCACGCTGCCGCTCCTGCGGCCGGCGATCCTGGTGGCGCTGATCTTCCGCACGCTCGACGCGCTGCGGATCTTTGACCTGCCGTTCGTGCTCACACAGGGCTCCAACGGCACCACCACGCTTTCGCTGTACGCCTACCAGCAGCTCACCCAGAACCGGCTGATCGGGCCCGGCTCGGCGCTGGCGGTGCTCACGTTCGTCATCGTGATGGCCGTGTCGTTCCTCTACATCCGCCTGGTGGGCGGCAACATCCGAGCGCTGGCGGACGAGACATGAGCACCGAGGCAGTCGCTCAGCCGGCAGGCCGCACGCGCACCCGCGCAAAGGCCCGCGCGAAGGTCGGTAAGGGGCCGGGGCGCGGCGGCCAGGTGCTCCTCTGGCTCGGCGTGATCCTGACGATCGTGTTCTGCCTGTTCCCCTTCTACTGGATGATCAACACGTCGCTGAAGACGGGTGCCGAGCTGTCCACCGGGCACCTCTTCCCGCACCATCCGTCGGTCGACAACTACACCTCGATCTTCAAGAACTCGGACTTCACGACCGCGCTCAAGACGAGCGCCATCGTGGCCGGCGGCTCCACGATCATCGCGCTCACGATCGGGTCGTTCGCCGCCTACGCGCTCGCCCGGCTGCGCTTCAAGTTCAAGTTCCTGATCCTCGCGATCATCCTCTCCACGACCACCTTCCCCCCGATCGCGATCGCCGCGCCGCTCTTCAAGATCTGGACCAGCAACTCGATCTTCGGCTACCACCTCTACAACACCTATCCGGGCCTGATCCTGCCGTTCCTCACGTTCGTCCTGCCGCTGACGATCTACATCCTCACGTCGTTCTTCCAGGAGATCCCGAAGGACCTCGAGGAGGCGGCGCTGGTGGACGGCGCCACCCGCTTCCAGGCCTTCCGCAAGGTCGTCGTGCCGCTGGCGGCTCCCGGGCTCGTGACCGCGGGCCTGCTCGCGTTCATCTTCGCCTGGAACGAGTTCCTCCTGTCCATCACCCTCACCAGCTCCGCCAACCGGCGACCGGTGTCCGCCGCCATCGCGTTCTTCACCGGAAGCCAGCAGTTCGAGATCCCGCTGGGTACGATCGCCGCGGCCACGGTGACGATCACCGTGCCGCTGATCGCGCTCGTGATCATCTTCCAGAAGCGGATCGTGGCCGGCCTGACCGCCGGCGCAGTCAAGGGTTGACCGTTCCCCTCCTCGACCGGGTGCTCTCTCCGGAGGGCTGGCCGTACGCGTCGTCCGAGCCGACCGACGCCGACGATCCCGGCCGCTTCCACGCGCTCTTCGGCCGCGACTCGCTCATCACCTCGCTGCAGCTCCTGCCCGAGCGCCCTGACGTGGCGCGGGCCACCCTGCAGGCGCTCGTCGAGCTGCAGGGCGTGCGCGAGGACCCGGAAACCGACGAGGAGCCCGGCAAGATCGTGCACGAGTACCGGCCCCATGCCGAGCAGCGCTTCGTGGACATGGGCTGGCCGGTGCGGGACGGCGAGCTGCGCTACTACGGGTCGGCCGACGGCACGAGCTGGTTCCTCGTGGTCGCCGCCGCGCTCGGGGACGAGTCGGTGCCGTGGCAGGCCGCCGCCGGGTGGCTCGAGCGCGCTCTGGAGCGCGGCGGCGGGCTCATCCGGCATGGCCCGCGGACCGAGTCCGGCGGCCTGGTCCAGCAGGGCTGGCGCGACACCACCGATCCGCACGCGTCCTACGGCGGCGGGATCCTCAACGAGGACGGCAGCGTGCCCGCGCCGCCGCTGGCGGATGCGGACACCCAGGCGGTCGCGGTGGCGGCGCTCAGAGCTGTGGCGAACTTGTCCGGCGAAGAGCGCTGGAACGACCTGGCCACACGAACCGTGTCCCTCATTGCGGAGTCGTTCTCCCCGGACACCATGGCGCTAGACGGCAGCAATGGGAGGGTCGCCGGGGCGGGCTCTCAACTCGGGTGGTTGCTCTGGGCAGATGCGGTGCCAACCGAATACGCCGAGCGCCTCACCCAGCCCGACATCCTCACCGACTTCGGCCTCCGCACCCTGTCCTCCGCACATCCGCAATTCCGCAACTCCGCCTACCACCGCGGAGCCGTCTGGCCGTTCGACTCCTGGCTCGGCTGGGGCGGCTTGCGCGCCGCCGGCTTCGAGGTCGAGGCAGAGCGCGTTCGCGCCGGTGTGCTCGACGCGCTCGACCGCCTTGGCAGCGCGCCCGAGCTCTACGCGGTCGCGGACGACGGACCGCAGCGCATCCCGATCGCCAACCAGGTGCAGGCGTGGACCGTGGGCGCGCGCGCCGCGCTAGAGCGCGGCTGGGACGGACGCGGGGGCCTGCTCCTTGACGCGCAATGAGCGGCCCGTCTCGGGATTGAAGAACTGAAGCCGGTCGGTCTCGAGGAAGAGCTCGACCTCTCGTCCGACCGACACGTTGGCGTCCGCGCTGAGCCGCGCCACCGCGCGCCCCTCCTCGCCCGCCGCACGCGGCAGGTCGCCCGCGCCGGCGTCCTCGGCCAGCTCGCGCAGCTCTTCCGATTCGACCCCGCCGCCCACCTTGAAGTGCGCGTACAGCTCTGCGCCCATTGACTCCAGCAGGTCGATCGTGGTCTTGAACACCACGCCCTTGTGCCGGTGCTCGCCCACAAGCGACGGGTCCTCGATGTGCTCTGGCCGTATGCCGACGATCAGCTCCTGCCCGTCGCTCATCGCGCCCTTGAGGTCGTCGGGGATCGGCACGTCCGCGGTGGGCAGCTTGACCTGGCCGTTCTGCACCGTGCCCGGCACGAAGTTCATCGCAGGCGAGCCGATGAAGCCGGCCACGAAGAGGTTCACCGGACTGTCGTAGAGCTCCTGCGGCGGACCCACCTGCTGGACCACGCCGGAGCGCATCACCGCCACGCGGTCGCCGAGCGTCATCGCCTCGGTCTGGTCGTGGGTCACGTAGATGGTCGTGGTCCCCAGCCGGTCCTGGAGCCGCGATACCTCGGCGCGCATCTGCACTCGCAGCTTGGCGTCGAGGTTGGAGAGCGGCTCGTCCATCAGGAACGCGGCCGGGTTGCGCACGATCGCGCGTCCCATCGCCACGCGCTGGCGCTGGCCACCGGAGAGATTGGCCGGCTTGCGCTCCAGGTGCTCGGTCAGGTCGAGGATCTCGGCGGCCTCCTCGACGCGCTTGTTGATCTCCTCCTTCTCGAGCTTGTGCAGCTTGAGCGCGAAGCCCATGTTCTCCCGCACCGTCATGTGCGGGTAGAGCGCATAGTTCTGGAACACCATCGCGATGTCGCGATCACGCGGGGCGAGCTCGTTGACCCGCTGGCCGCCGATCAAGAGCTCGCCGTCGGTGATGTCCTCCAGTCCGGCGATCATCCGGAGCGCCGTCGACTTCCCGCAGCCCGACGGACCGACGAGAATCATGAACTCGCCGTCCTTGATGTCGAGATTCATCTGCTTGACGGCCTCCGTGCCGTCGCCGTACCGCTTGGTTACGTCCTTCAGCTGAATTTCGGCCACGGGGAAGTGTTACCCACTGTTGCTAATTCCTAGTGGCCTCGGCCAGCTCCTCGTGCTTGCCCTCGCAGAACTCCTCCACAAGCTTTGCGTTGAACGCCGGCAGGTCGTCCGGGTTGCGGCTCGTCACGAGGCCCTTGTCGACCACGACCTCCTCGTCGACCCAGTTGCCACCGGCGTTGCGGATGTCGGTCTGCAGGCTCGGCCATGAGGTGAGCTTGAGGCCGTCGACTACGCCTGCCTCCACGAGCGTCCACGGCCCGTGGCAGATCGATGCGACCGGCTTGCCCTTCTCGAAGAAGTCGCGCACGAAGCTCACGACCTTTTCGTTGGTTCGAAGGAAGTCCGGGTTGGCAACTCCGCCCGGCAGGACGACGTTGTCGTAGTCGTCCGGGCTGACCTCGTCGATCGTCTTGTCGACGTCGAACTTGTCGCCCTGGTCGAGGTGGTTGAAGCCCTGGATCTGGCCGCTCTCGACCGAGATCAACTCGGGCTGTCCACCCTCCTGCTCCACGGCCTTCCACGGCTCGGTGAGCTCGACCTGCTCTACCCCGTCTGCCGCGATGAAGGCGATTTTCTTGCCGTCCAGCTTGCCCATTTTCATCTCCTCGTTCTCGAAGTTCGTCCTCTCTTGGAATACCGCGATGTCGTTCGGGTAAACGCGGGGCCATGAGCGATATCCAGCATTGGTTCAGCGCCGCGCACGAGCAGTTCAAGCCCAGCGATCTGCTCCAGCAGGCCGTCGAGGCGGAACGCGCGGGCTTCGACGCCATCGCGTGCAGCGACCACTTCCAGCCCTGGTGGGAGCCGGGCGAGTCAGGCATGGCCTGGACCTGGCTCGGCTCCGTCGCGCAGGCCACCGAGCGCGTGCCCGTAGGCACCGCCGTGACCGCGCCGGTCCACCGTTACCACCCCGCCCTCGTCGCGCAGGCGTGGGCCACGCTGGAGGAGATGTACCCCGGCCGCACGTTCATGGGCATCGGCTCGGGCGAGTCGCTCAACGAGTCGCCGCTCGGGATGGACTGGCCGGACGTGGGCGAGCAGATCCAGCGGATGGAGGAGGCGCTCGAGATCATCAACCGCCTGTTCGAGGGCGAGCGGCTCGACACGATTGGCCACTTTCCGATGAAGCAGGCCTACCTGCACACCAATCCCGGCCGGCGGCCGCCGATCTATGTGTCGGCCTTCGGCGAGCAGGCGGCCAAGGTGGCGGCGCGCCATGGCGACGGGCTCTGGACGCTGGCCGATCCCGAGACGGTTCCCGGCCTGATCGACGCCTACAAGTCCGAGTGCGAGAACGTGGGCAGGGAGCCCGGCAAGATCATCCTGCAGGGCGGCTTCTCATGGGCCGAGGACGACGACGCCGCCTTCGAGGGCGCGAAGCCGTTCAAGGCGACGATGCCCGACGAGTTCTACGTCGACGACTGGCATGACCCCGTCGCGATGTCGAAGCACGCGGACGAGAACTACTCGGACGACGACTTCCGCGAGCAGTTCATCATCGGCTCGGATCCCGAGCAGCACGTGGAGCGAATCCGCGAGATCGAGCAGCTCGGTGCGGACGTGGTCGTGCTGATGAACAACTCGGGCGGCGCGCCGGTCGAAGCGGTGCGGGTTTATGGCGCCGAGGTGCTTCCGGCGCTCAAGGGGACGCGGGTTTCTTAGTTCCCAGTTCCCAGTTCCCAGTTGCCAGGTCTTTGCAGTGTTCGCTGCAGAAGAAGAATGTGTGGCCGTCGTGTTCTGCGGTCAGCGCCTTTTCTCTGTCGACCTTCATGCCGCACACAGGATCTGTTGCGCCCCGGCTTTTCGTGAGCCAGATCAGGGCTACGAAGATCAGGGTGCCGACGATGTTCAGCGCCAGCTTGTAGTCGACCTGAATGGAACCGAAGACGTCGCCCCGGCTCGGGCGCGGACCTGTGGGGATCAGGCCGAGGGCGCTGAAGAGGCCGTCGACCGCGAGCGCGGCCAGCACCATCGTCACGAACATCAGCACCGTGATGCGGAGCGCGAACGACGTGCCGTAGTACTTGCGGTAGGCCAGCACGATCGGCAGCACGATCAGGTCCGCGAACAGGAACGCGAGCACGCCCGCAAACGAGATCCCGCCGGACCAGAGCACGGCGGCGAGCGGCACGTTGCCGACCGAGCACACGAACGACAGCACGGCGATCACCGGGCCGATCACCACGTTCTCGATCGTGGTCACGGCCGCGGGTGCGTTCTGCACGAACAGGCGGTTGAAGAAGTCGTCGCCGAGCTGCGCGATGAAGCCCGCGAGCAGGAAGCCGAGCGAGATCTCCTTCCAGAGCATCTGCCAGTCGCCGCGGAAGTTGTGGGCGACGTCGGACCAGGCGCTGACGGACGTGAATCGCTCGCGCCAGCTCAGCTCTTCGCCCGCGCTGTGATGCTGGTGGCCGCTGTCGGCCTCCTGCGCGTGCCTGCGCGCGCTCTCCTCGAGGCGCGGCGACACGAACAGACGCAGCATCAGCGCCATCAGCACGATCATCACGGCCCCGCCGAGGTACTCGGCCGCGGTGAACTGCCAGCCGATCAGGATCCACAGCACCAGGCCGAGCTCCCACACCAGGTTGGTGGAGGCGAACTGGAACGCCAGCGCCGTGGCGGCGGACGCGCCCTTCTGGAAGAGCGACTTGGCGATGGCGATCGCGGCGTAGGAGCAGGACGAGGAGGCGGCGCCGAGCGCGCTGGCCAGCGTGATCGGCTTGGCTCCCGAGCCGGACAGCGACTTCTCGATCCGCTGGCGGGGCACCCACGCCTGCACGATCGCGGAGATGCCGAAGCCGAGCACGAGTGCCCACCACACCTCCCACGCCATGAGGAGGCTGTCCTTCAATCCGTTCCAGACCACGCTCACGATCCTGACGGTATATCACATACCCCTAGGGGGTATTTAGAAGACTGGTCCGTGATTCGCGCGGACCCGGCTGGTCAGTAGCTTGCAGCGATGGTCCTCGACGTCGTGCTCGTGGCGACGGTGGTCATCGGCATGGCCGTTCAGGCCAGCGTGGGCTTCGGATTCGGCTTCTTCGTCGCTCCCGCGGCGCTTGCCGCGTACCGCCCCGCGCAGGCCGTCACGCTGCTGCTGTTCCTCGCCCTGTTGATCAACGCGCTGATCCTCTGGAGCGAGGGGCGCGAGCGCGAGATCGACCCCCGCGCGGCCGCGTGGCTGTGTCTCTGGGCGCTGCCCGGGATCGTGGCGGGCGCGCTCGTGGTCCGGCACATCGACGCGAGCGCGCTGCAGGTGGCGATAGGCATCGGCATCGTGCTGGCCGCGGTGTTCCAGGCGCGCGCGAGCGAGGAGCCGGGCGCGGCCCGCGGCGAGCGGCCCGCAGGCGTGATCGCGGGCGGCGGCTTCGTGTCCGGAGTGCTGACGAGCGCGACCAGCCTGAACGGACCCACGGTGGTGCTCACCTTCACGCGCGCCGGCCTGCGCGGGCACCTGCTGCGCGACACCGCCGCAGCCGTGTTCCTCGTGCTCGCCGTCACGGGCACCGCTGCGCTCGCGCTGATCGCACACGCCGGCCACCACCTCCCGAGCTGGGTGCTCATCGTGGTGCTGGTGCCCGCCGTGGTGGTCGGCCACCGCCTCGGCGCCGCGCTCTTCCACAGCCTCGACCCGGAGCGCCACCGCCGGCTCGTGCTGGCCGCGGCGGTGGTGGCGGGGACGGTGAGCATCGTCGCCGGACTCGTTTGACGCTACCCCGGTTTAGGGATCGCATCCGGAAGGGAATGAAGCGCTCGGGATGCGCCGGACCTTGATCGCGCTGATGCTGCTGGCGCTGCCGCTCGTCGCGGCGGCGCCCGCCGGCGCGGCTCCGCCGCCGATCAAGCACGTGTTCGTGATCGCGCTTGAGAACAAGGGCTTCGACGAGACATTCGGCCCCAGCTCGCCGGCGCCCTATCTCTCGCAGCAGCTCACCTCGCAGGGCGAGCTCCTTACGCAGTACTACGCGACCGGGCACGCCTCGCTCGACAACTACATCTCGATGGTCAGCGGGCAGGCGCCGGCGATCGTCACGCAGGCGGACTGTCCCTTCTACTTCGACCTCCTCCCCGGCACGATCGGACTCGACGGTCAGGCAATCGGGCAGGGCTGCGTCTACCCGGCCGCGGTCAAGACCGTGGCCGATCAGCTCGCGGCCAAGGGGCTCACATGGCGCGGCTACATGGAGGACATGACGTCGAATTGCCAGCGCCCCGCCCAGAACAGCTTCGACCAGACGCAGCAGGCCACGGCGGCCAGCCAGTACGCGGCGCGCCACAACCCGTTCGTGTACTTCCACTCGCTGATCGACTCGGGCGCGTGTGCGGCCAATGATGTGCCCCTCGGCCAGCTCGACGGCGACCTGGCCTCGGCGTCCACCACGCCCAACTTCGCCTTCATCACGCCCGACCTCTGCCACGACGGCCACGACTCCTCGTGTGCGGACGGCGGCCCCGGCGGGCTACCCGCGGCGGACAGCTTCCTCCAGACCTGGGTGCCCAAGATCACCGGCTCGCCCGCGTGGTCGGATGGCAGCCTGCTGATCGTGACCTTCGACGAGGCCGAGAGCGGCGACGCCTCCTCCTGCTGCGGCGAGCAGCCGGGACCGAACTCGCCCAACCCGGGCGGCACCACGCGTGGGAACGGCGGCGGGCGCATCGGCGCGGTGCTCCTGTCCCAGTTCGTTCAGCCGGGTTCGACGAACGCGACGCCGTACAACCACTACTCGCTGCTCCGCAGCGTCGAGGACATCTTCGGCCTCGACCACCTGGGCTACGCCGCCAAGCCGGATCTTCAGGCGTTCGGGTCCGACGTCTACAACGCCCCTTAGGCGGGGTGGCCGGGCTCGATCTCCTTCGCGTCCTGGAAGCCGAACTCGTGGACGTGCTCGCCATGCTGGGCCTCGACCGGGTCCAGCAGGAAGCCCACGTGATCGCCTAGGTCGAGCCGCTCGAGCACGCGCCCGATGAACACGTTGGGAATGTCGTCGAGCAGCGGCACGCCCTCGGGTCCCCCGTGCCAGGCGCAGTGCGCGAACTTGTCCGTCTTATCGCCCGTCTCTGAGCCGAACAGCTCGGCCAGCCGCTGCTCCGCCGGCTCCTCGCTCGGCACGTGCACGGCCAGCAGCGACGCCTTCTCCGCCACTGGCAGCGTGTGGTTCTTGACCGAGATGCAGACGAGAAACCGCTCCGGATGAATGCTCGTCTGCGTGCCGAACCCAACGAGACACCCAGCTCGCTCGCCGTCAGCGGCGGCGGTGACGATGTACATGGGGTAGTCGAGCTCCGCGACGAGCTCGGTGAAGTCGGACACGCGAGACAAGCTAGTCCACCGTCCACCGTCCACAGTCGACAGCTCTGTGGACTGTGGACCGTGGACTGTGGACTATGCGCAGTTAGGCCAAGCGCTCGGGCCCTGCGTAGCCATCAACTTCGCCGCCATCTGATCCTGCACCGCCTCGGGCGCCGACGCCGGGTCGCCCGTGCCGCCCAGCTCGCGCCAGGTCTCGCGGGAGAACTGGTACTTGCCGCGGTAGGTGCCGTCGGACGACACCGCGCTTGGGTTGCCCGAGGACTCGCACGAGGCGATCTTCTGAAGCTCTGACGACGTGCCCGTCGAGCCGCTGCCGGACGAGCCGCTCGAGTTGGGACTGCTGAGACCGAGCGCGCCGAGCGTCTGCGGGCCGACGATCCCGTCGACGATGAGTCCGTGGGCACGCTGGAATGAGATCACGGCACGGCGGGTGGCCGAGCCGTAGACGCCGTCGGCCGGGATGCCGAGTGCGCGCTGCACCTGAGCAATCGTCGACCCGCGGTCGCCGCGGTGAAGCAGCGTCTGGCCGCCACCGCTTGCTGCGAGCGCCGCGCCGCCACCTGCGGTCATTACGACGCTCATGAGAATGGCCACGCTCCGACCCCGGAAGCGGCGGCGGCGCAGGCGCGCGGCAGCCTGCCGGCGCTCACGCGAAGCTCGGAGCGAGCGCCGCCATGGGGTAGGCGAAGCGAGGTCCGCTTGGGTTGTGGACAACTGACCCTCCTTCTTTCTCTGCGCCTACGGGGTGAGCTGACGGGCTCGCGCGGAAAGAAGATCGCGCTACACCGCACTTAGACGGCGATTCGCCCCAGGGCCTTGGACGGCAGTGGCCCACTGGGTCCCCCGCTCCCGGGTGCATTGAGCAACCGAGACTCGGCTAGGTCGGTCCAACACCTAAGCACATCGAGCGGCGGAAGGACGCCAGGCCGCGCCACGTCTGAGAAAAGTGATGGAACCGAGCCCTCCAGCGGAGTACCCTGAGGGGGCCTATGGCCGCGCCAGGCGATTCCCCCGGGGCTGAACCCGGCCGTAGCTCCATCCCGTTGGCCGAGGAATGGCGGGCGCTCCGGCGCGCCGCGACGATCGTCGCCCTCCTGACGGCGCCTGTGTTCTTCCTGCTGCTCTGGGAGCGCAACGGCTGGGATCCGATCTGGGCGCTGCTCGTCACCATCGTCGCCGTCGTGATGTTCCGCGGGCTCGTGGACGTGATCGTCCGCCGGCTGATCCCGTGGCCGAATCTCTACAACGCGGACCAGCAGCTCCTCGAAGAGGACGTGATCGCTCGCCGGCGCGCGTGGTACTGGCGCAAGAAGTTCCGTCGCCTGACGATCTGGGGCACGCTCTTCCTACTGATCGTCGGGACCGTGGCGATCGTCAACGGCGAGAGCCTCGGCGACGCCCTCCACCGGATCATCGACGGCATCGGGCAGGTCCTGCCGATTCTGCTCGTGCTCGGGTTCCAGCTGCCGCTGTTCTTCCTCTTCAACTTCCTGATCTTCCTCGGGCCGATGCTCGTGATGGGGCTGCGGCAGATGAAGGGCTACGAACCCGGCGACGCGGATTGGGGCGTGAAGCTCGAGGACGTGCGCGGGCAGAAGGAGGCGAAGGAAGAGGTGCGGCGCGTGATCGCGCTGTGGCAGTCGGGCGAGGCATTCGAGAAGGCGGGCGGCAAGCGCGAGCGGGGCCTGCTCTTCCTCGGCGCGCCCGGCACGGGCAAGACCATGCTCTCAAAGGCGATCGCCACGGGGTTCAACTGCCCCTTTGTGACGATGCCCGGCTCCGGGTTCGCTCAGACGTTCATCGGGATCGACGTGGTCATCGTGATGATGCTCGTCCGCAAGGCGAAGAAGCTGGCGGCCAAGTGGGGCGGTCAGTGCATCGTGTTCATCGACGAGATCGACGCCGTGGGCATGCGCCGCAACGCGCTCGGAAGCTCGTTCACGGCCGCCGAGACGTACTCGACCGGCTCGGCGCACGACGACCTTTTCTTCGGGCCGATGGGCTCGCTCACGCCCACCGGCGACTGCGTGCTCGAGACTCGGGCCTGGCGCGAGCGGCTATTCGCCTCGCGTCATGAGTCGCACGCCCCGGCGATCCCCGCCTTCTACGCCAAGGTCGACTCGATCGTGCGCCAGGCGTTTCCGGGTGGCGGCATGTTCGGCGGCTTCGGGATGGCGCTCAACCAGTTGCTCGTGCAGATGGACGGAATCGACGAGCCGCCTGCCTTCCGCAAGTTCTTCACGAACCGGTTCAACACGTTCCTCGACGCGCTCTACATCGTTCCCCAGAAGATCGGCAGCATGAAGCTCCGCCTCCCGAAGCCGAAGCCGCGGAAGGAGGAGGTCTATTTCATCGGCGCCACCAACGTTCCGATCGAGGCGCTCGACCCCGCCCTCATTCGCCCGGGGCGCATGGGACGCCACATCTGGTTCCGCACGCCGACGAAGGGCGACCGCAAGGACATCTTCGACCTCTACCTGAAGAAGGTCGACCACGACCCCGAGCTCGACACGGACAAGCGCCGTGACGAGCTGGCACGCATGACCAACGGCTACTCCCCGGCCATGATCGAGCAGGTCTGCTCGATGGCGCTCACATATGCCCATTCCGACGGACGTCCCGTGTTCGAGCGCCACGACCTGGTGGAGGCGATGACCACCGTGGAGAGCGGCACTGCCGTGGGCGTCGAGTACATCCCCGAGGAGACGCGCGCGGTGGCGATCCACGAGGCGGGTCACGCGGTGGCGAGCCACGTGTACGCGAAGGATCACGAGTCCACGCGGCTGTCCGTGCGGATGCGCGCCGGGTCGCTGGGCCATCACCAGGCGATCCAGAAGGACGAGCGCTTCTCGGCATGGCGCCACGAGGAGGTCGCGCAGCTCATCTGGATCCTCGGCGCGATGGCGGCCGAGCGCGTGTTCTACGGCGAGAACTCGGTCGGCGTGGGCGGCGACGTGTACAGCGTGACCAGTCTGGCCGGCCGGATGGTCGGCATGTCCGCGATGGGACCCGAGCCCGTGCGACTCGAGGGCCGCGTGCCCGACGAGTTCCGCGACGAGAAGGAAAAGGAGCTGATGGAACGCTTCGAGAAGATCGGTCTTCAGATCATGCGGCGCGGCGGTATGGGCGGCAACATGATGGCCCCGGATCCGATCACGAGCGTTTTGGGCGACCACCACAAGCGGACCGCCGCGGCACAGCTGCTTGGGCAGGCATACGTGACTGCCCACCACGTGATCGCGCACAACCGGGAAAAGGTCGAACAGATCGCAGAGGTGCTCATCGAGCGGCGCGAGCTGCATGGCGACGAGGTCGTGGAGCTGCTGGAGCGCGCGCGGCTAGAGGCGCCCGAGATCGATCTGCTGGACGAAGCGGCATGGCCGAAGGTGTGACACCCGACTCGAACGGCGGCGAGCTGGAGCGGCAGGGCGGCCGCGAGCTCGAGTCCCGCCAGTCGAAGGAGCTCGAGCGCTACACGCCGCGGGCCGAGCACGGCCACGAGAACAAGTTCCGTTTCGGCTTCGCGTTGCTTGCCGGCGCCGGTATGGCGGCCGTCGCCGTCGCCGTCATCCTCGCCGTGCAGGGCAAGCCTCCTCCGCCACCCCAGTGGTCGTCCTGGAAGCCGACCGCGAGCGGCGACGACGCGCTACCGCAGATCGCCAACCACGTGGCCGCGGGCTACGAGCTGCCCACCGGTCAGCAACTCGTGGCGATCGAGGGTGGGCCGGCCGAGGTTCAGGGGCTGCCGGTGAAGATCGTGCTCCTGCGGACTCCCCAGAACTTCGCGCTCGCGGAGGGCAAGAGCGCGATCTTCAGCCTCGTTGGCCTCGGCAAGTTCGGCGCGATCAACAAGGGCAAGCCGTCCCACGAGCGCGAGCTGCTGCTTCAGCGCGAGGCTCTCGAGCTGGCGCTGTACACGTTCCGCTACGTGGGTGACGTGAATCAGGTGGTCGCGATCCTGCCTCCGCGCCGTGGCGAGAAGCCCTCTCACGCGATGTTCTTCACACGCGGCCAGGTGAAGGCCCATCTCGACGAGCCGCTGCGCGCCACGCTTTCCGCCAAGCCGCCGTCGATCGCGTCTCTGCGCAAGGGGCCGGCCAAGGAGTTCCTCGAGAAGGCCACCGGCAAGCTCATCTACAACTACGACCTGGCGCAGGCCGGGGACACGACCGTGCTGCTCGAGCTGGCGCGCTTCGACATCAAGAAGCTGAACGCGACCGGCGGTACGCCCTAGGTCAGGCGGGGAGGGCGCACCGGCACGTCGTCGCCGGCGGCCGCGCTGGAGACGAGATCCGGCTCGCCGGGTCCCGGAAGCGTCGGCACGCTGAGCCGGAAGCGCGACACGAGGTAGGGCACGAGGTAGCTGTCGGCGATCTTGGTCGGCGGCCACCACAGCGGCGAGTCCGCCAGGCGAGACTCGCCCGGGCGCGACTGGAGGTAACTCGGCTCCGCCCCCGTGAGGAGCATGCCGCGCAGCAATGGCTCGAACGGCTCCGGCACCACCGGCGCACCGGCGCGGGCGGCCAGGCACTCCGCCACCGCCTGCGCCTGCCGCACCGACACCCCACCCTGCTTGACGGGGAACGCGGTCACGTCGCCTGCCGCGTACACGTCGGGTGTGCCCTCCACCCGGCCGTGCTCGTCCACCGGGATGAACCCGCCCTCGACGTGGGGCAGGCCGTCGAGCGGCTCGGCCTCGAGCGCGGGCAGGGCAACGGCGGCGTCGGCGGGCACGGAGTCGCCGCCGGACAAGGCGAGGGCGCCGCCGGCGAAGCTCAGCGCCTCGGCTCCGCAGCGAAGCTCGACACCCGCACGCTCGAGCCGCTGCTCAATCGCCTCGCCGACCGCGCGGCCGAACAGGTCGAGCGGCATCTGCTCGGCGGTCACGATGATCACGCGTGCGCCCGGAGCGCGGACGGCCGTCATCAGGGCAAGCTCGTATAGCGGCAACGGCCACGACAGCGCCGGCCGCGGCAGCGCGAAGGCGATCGTCGTGATCTCGCCGGCGGCGGCGCGCTCCACCAGCTCGCGCATCGGAGCGACCGCATCCGCTCCGGCGAAGGTGAGTG